>Ga0299913_10004313_pt1 | contig 11915 bp, 7 predicted proteins | sample RVTome_9_FD_201360 | JGI IMG/M metagenome (GOLD analysis project Ga0299913, IMG submission 201360) | Soil microbial communities from uranium-contaminated site in the Upper Colorado River Basin, Wyoming, United States - RVT155D38 (version 2) ... | reverse complement strand
GGGTGGTCAAAAGCAACACACCCCGGGTTTCAGGCGGGGGGGAGGCCGAGGGCGTCGCGGGCGGCGCCCACCATGTACAGCGACCCGGTGACGACGACGGCGTCCTCCTCGGCGGCCAGCCCCGAGGCGAGATCGATCGCGGTGGCCACGTCCTCGGCGGTCTCGAAGCTGCGCCCAGCGCGTTCCAGCGCCTTGGTGATGCGGTCCACCGGCGCCGCCCGGCTGCTCGGCGGCTGGGTGACCACGATGTGGTCCGCCAGCGGGAGCAGCGCGCCGACGATGCCCTCCACGTCCTTGTCGCCCAGCACGCCCAGCACGAACACGCGGTGGCGGTGGCCGAACTCGCGCTGCAGCGTGGTCGCCAGCACCGCCGCACCCGCGGGGTTGTGCGCGCCGTCGAGCACGACGGGCGCGAGCGACCCCCGCCGGATCACCTCGACGCGGCCCGGGGACCGCACCGCGGCGAAACCCTCGCGGATCACCTCGGGATCCAGGCCCCCCTCGAAGCCGAGGAAGCCCTCGACCGCCGCCAGCGCGAGCGCAGCGTTGTGCGCCTGATGTTCACCGTGCAACGGCAGGTAGACGTCGGTCACCTCGCCGGTGACCCCCCGCAGCGTCAGGTACTGCCCGCCCACGGCGAGCCCGCGCTCGGCGATGTCGAAGTCGCGTCCGGCCACGACCAGGCGCGCGCCGTGCGCCGCGGCCGCCTCCTCGATCACCCGGGCCACGCCGTCGTCCTGCGCCGCCGAGACCACCGCCGCGTCGTCCTTGATAATCCCGGCCTTCTCGCGCGCGACCGCCTCGACAGTCGAACCGAGCTCGGGGTGGTCGAGGCTGACGCGATTGATCACCGCGACCTCGCCGCGCACCAGATTGGTCGCGTCCCACACGCCGCCCATGCCGACCTCGTACACCCCGACATCCACGGGCTTGTCGCCGAAGTGCACGAAGGACAGCGCGGTGAGGATCTCGAAGAACGTCAGCGGCTCGGGGTGGCGCGCGTCGGTCTCGTCCACGAACGGTCCGAGGTAGGCCAGCCCCTCCGCCATCTCCTCCGCCGTGATCAGCTCCCCCGCCACGCGGATGCGCTCGCGCACGTCCTGCAGGTGCGGCGAGGTGTACGAGCCCGCCGCGATGCCCAGCGCGCTGCACAGGCTCGCGATCATGTGGGTGACCGTGGTCTTGCCGTTCGTGCCGGTGACCTGCACCGACGGGAACGCCTGGTCGGGCCTGCCCAGCAGCTCCGTCAGCGTCCGGATGCGGTCGAGGTCGGGCAGCATGCGGTTGGGCTGGCGGGCGAACAGCTCGCGGATCAGCCGGTCGTCGTCACTCACCGCAAGGCGTCCAGCTGCTGGCGCATCGCCGCGGCGGCCTCGCGCCATTCGTCAGCCTTGGCCCGCTCGGCCGCGACGACGTCCGCGGGAGCCCGGGCCGTGAACGACTCGTTGCCGAGCTTCGCCTCCGCGCGGGCGAGTTCGCCTTCGGCCTTGGCGAGCTCGCGCTCGAGCCGCTCGCGCTCCTCGCCCAGGTCGATCAGCCCCTCCAGCGGCACCGCGAGCTCGGCATCGGTCAGCACGATCGTGCCGGCCGCACCCTCGGGACGCCCGTCGAAGGACCATTCCTCGACTCCGGCAAGGCGGCGGATGCCGTCGACGCCGGCATCGAGCACGGCACGGCGCCCCGCGCTTGCGGTCGCGTACACGGTCAGGCGCGCGCGCGGCGGCAGTCCGTGCTCGGCGCGGAAGCGCCGCAACTCAGTCACGGCCTCCTGCACCGCCTCGACGGCCGCCTCGGCCTCGGCATCGCGCGCGCCGCCCGCACCGGGCCAGTCGCTGCGCATGATCGTGTCGTCCGTGGCGCGCAGGGTGCGCCAGATCTCCTCGGTGACGAACGGCATCAACGGGTGCAGCAGGCGCATCGCCACGTCGAGCACGTGGGCAAGCACCCGCTTGGCAGCCTCGTCGTCCCGCAGCTTGGCAAACTCGAGGTACCAGTCGCAGTACTCGTCCCAGGTGAAGTGGTACAGCGCGCGGGCCACGCGGGCCAGGTCGTAGTCCTCCCACGCGGCGTCGACCTCGGCGCGGCACGCCTCCAGGCGCGACAGGATCCAGCGGTCCTCCACCTGCAGCTCCGCCGCGTCCGGCAGGCCCGCCTCCGGCGTCACGTCGCCGAGCTGCATCAGCACGAATCGGGCGGCGTTCCACAACTTGTTCGCGAAACGGCGCGCGCCCTCGACCCACTCCTCCGCCAGCGGCACGTCCTGGCCGGGGGCGGCAGCGCGGAACAGCGCGAAGCGCAGCGCGTCGGCGCCGAACTGCTCGATGAGGTCGAGCGGGTCGATGACGTTGCCGAAGCTCTTGGACATCTTCTTGCCGTACTTGTCGCGCACCAGTCCGTGGTTCAGCACGGTGTGGAAGGGCACGGCGTCCATGAACCGCAGGGCCATCATGAGCATGCGGCTGACCCAGAACGTGTTGATGTCGTAGCCGGTCACCAGCACGGTGGTCGGGTACCACGCCGCGAGCTCCGGTGTCTGGTCGGGCCAGCCCATGGTCGAGAACGGCCACAGCGCCGAGCTGAACCAGGTGTCCAGCACGTCGGGATCGCGCGTCAGCCCCCGCGCCTCGGCCTGGGCGTCTGTGGGGTCCTCACGCAAGACGTGCACCCCACCATCGGCGTCGTACCAGGCGGGGATGCGGTGTCCCCACCAGATCTGGCGGCTGATGCACCAGTCGTTGAGGTTGTCGAGCCAGTCCAGGAACGCCTTGGCGTTGCGCTCGGGGACGAACGCGGTGCGCCCGTCGCGCACCGACGCGGCCGCGGCCTCGGCGAGCGGGCGGACCTTGACGAACCACTGGTCGCTCAGGCGCGGCTCGACGACCGTGCCACAGCGCGAGCAGTGGCCGACCTGGTGCATGCGCGGCTCGACCTTGACCAGCAGGCCCAGCGCGTCGAGGTCCTCTTTGACCTTGCGGCGAGCCTCGAAGCGGTCGAGACCGGCGTAGGCCCCGCCGTTGGCGCTGATCGTCGCCTCGTCGGTCATGACGTCGATGGCCGCGAGGCCGTGGCGCTGCCCAATCTCGTAGTCGTTGGGGTCGTGCGCCGGGGTCACCTTGACGGCGCCCGTGCCGAACTCGGGATCGACGTGGGGGTCGGCGACGACCGGGATGTCGCGGTCCATCAGGGGCAGGCGCACCGTCTTGCCGACGAGGTGGCGGTAGCGGGCGTCGTCGGGGTGCACCGCGACGCCGGTGTCGCCGAGCATCGTCTCGGCGCGGGTCGTGGCGACGACGACACCGCTGTCCTCACCTTTGGCACTCCCGTCACTGGCCGGGTAGCGCAAGTAGGCGAGCTCGCCCTCTTCCTCGTGGTGGTCCACCTCGATGTCGCTGATCGCCGACATGCAGCGCGGGCACCAGTTGATGAGGCGGTTGCCGCGGTAGATCAGGCCTTCTTCGTACAGGTCGACGAACACCTTGCGCACGGCGCGGCTGCGCTGCTCGTCGAACGTGAACGCTTCGCGCTCCCAGTCGCAACTCGCGCCCAGGCGGCGCAGCTGCCGCAGGATCAAGCCGCCGGATTCCTCGCGCCACCCCCACACCCGCTCGACGAACGCCTCGCGCCCCAGGTCGTGGCGGCTGCGGCCTTCCGCCGCCAGCTGCTTCTCGACCACGTTCTGCGTGGCGATGCCCGCGTGGTCGGTCCCTGGGATCCACACGGCGTTGCGGCCCTGCATGCGGGCGCGGCGGATGACCGCGTCCTGCATCGAGTTGTCCAGCGCATGGCCGACATGCAGCGAGCCGGTGACGTTGGGCGGCGGGATGACGATGCTGAAGCCCTCGCCGGGCGCGGCGGGGTCGGCGTGGAAGAAGCCGGACTTCTCCCACCACTCGTACAGCCGGCCCTCGACCTCTGCGGGGTCGTAGGCCTTGCTCAGCTCGCGCCCAGCGTCGTCAGACATGCGCGCCAGTGTAGATGCCCCCGCCCGCCTGCCCTCCCCGTACCCATGCACCCAATCCCGCCGGTCGCCGACTGGGTGCATGTGCGCTCACATGCGAGCGTCGATGCACCCAGTCAATTGGGTGCATGGGTACTCGGAAGGAGGGGGGTCAGGCGGAGCGTTCGCGACGGATCGGCTCGGCCTTGCGGGGCACCAGGGTCGGGTTGACCTTGTCGCGCACGACCTCGCCGGTGATGACGCATTCGCCCACCGCGTCCTGCGAGGGCAGCTCGTACATCGTGTTGAGGAGGACTTCCTCCATGATCGCGCGCAGGCCGCGCGCGCCGGTGCCGCGCAGGATCGCCTGGTCCGCGATCGCCTCGAGCGCGTCGTCGGTGAACTGCAACTCGATGCCGTCGAACTCGAAGAACTTGCGGTACTGCTTGACCAGCGCGTTGCGCGGCTCGGTCAGGATCTGCACCAGCGCCGCCTGGTCGAGCTGCTCGACGTTGCACACGACCGGCAGGCGGCCGACGAACTCGGGGATCAGGCCGAACTTGATCAGGTCCTCGGGCAGCGTCTGGGCGTGCAGGCCGGACAGGTCCTTCTCGCTGCGCGAGGTGACCTCGGCGCCGAAGCCCACGCCCTTGCGGCCGATGCGCTGCTCGATGATCTGCTCCAGGCCCGCGAACGCCCCGCCGCAGATGAACAGCACATTCGTGGTGTCGATCTGGATGAACTCCTGGTGGGGGTGCTTGCGCCCGCCCTGCGGCGGCACCGACGCGACCGTGCCCTCCAGGATCTTCAGCAGCGCCTGCTGCACACCCTCGCCCGAGACGTCACGGGTGATGGAGGGGTTCTCGCTCTTGCGGGCGATCTTGTCGACCTCGTCGATGTAGATGATCCCGGTCTCGGCCTTCTTGACGTCGAAGTCAGCAGCCTGGATCAGCTTCAGCAGGATGTTCTCGACGTCCTCGCCGACGTAGCCGGCCTCGGTCAGCGCGGTGGCGTCGGCGATCGCGAACGGCACGTTCAGCAGTCGCGCGAGCGTCTGGGCCAGCAGCGTCTTGCCGGAACCGGTCGGGCCGAGGAGCAGGATGTTGGACTTGGCGAGCTCGACGTCGTCGTCGCGGCCGGTCGAGCCGACGCGAATGCGCTTGTAGTGGTTGTAGACGGCGACCGCGAGGGTCTTCTTGGCTTCGTCCTGGCCGACCACGTACTCGTTGAGGAACCCGAAGATCTCGGCGGGCTTGGGAAGGTCGCCGGGCGCGAGCTCGGGGGTCTCGGCGAATTCCTCTTCGATGATCTCGTTGCACAGATCGATGCACTCGTCACAGATGTAGACGCCAGGCCCTGCGATGAGCTTCTTGACCTGCTTCTGCGATTTCGCGCAGAAGGAGCACTTCAAGAGGTCGCCGGTTTCCCCGAACTTGGCCATGAGCCTCGTGCTCCAGTAGTCGAGCCTGGTCGTTCTATCGGCAACGTGCGCCGCCCCCTCAACCGCCCGGGCCGCCGATGGGTCTCATCGTAGCGGGCCGCTGTGTCAGGGACACGCGATTGCGCACGTTTTCGACCGGGTCGCTCAGCTCGCCTTGAGCGCGGCGGCCTGGCTCTTGCGCGAGGCGATGACCTCGTCGATCAGTCCGTACTCCTTGGCCTCGGCCGCGGTCATGATGAAGTCGCGGTCGGTGTCGGTACCGATGCGCTCCTTGGTCTGGCCGGTGTTGGCCGCGAGGAGCTCGTCGAGCAGCTCGCGAATCCGGCTGATCTCGCGCGCCTGGATCTCGATGTCCACCGACTGCCCCTCGGCGCCGCCGTGGGGCTGGTGGATCAGGATGCGGCTGTGCGGCAGGGCGTAGCGCTTGCCCTTGGTGCCGGCCGACAACAGGATCGCCGCCGCCGAGGCGGCCTGGCCCATGCAGAACGTGGACACGTCGGGCTTGATGAACTCCATGGTGTCCAGGATCGCCAGCGCGCTGGTCACCGACCCGCCCGGGGAGTTGATGTACAGCGCGATGTCCTTCTCGGGGTCCTCGCCCTCGAGGTGGAGCAGCTGCGCCATCATCAGGTTCGCGATCTCGTCGTTGATCGGCGTGCCCAGGAAGATGATGCGTTCCTTGAGCAGGCGCGAGTAGATGTCGAACGAGCGCTCCCCGCGGTTGGTCTGCTCGATGACCATGGGGACGAGGTAGTTCGTCGGGCTGTCCATCTGCATCGCTCCTTCGCGCGCCGCCTGATGGCGGAACAATACCGTCAGGCCTCCGCTTCCGCTTCAGGCGCGGCGCCCTCGCCGACCGGTTCGTCCGGGGGCCCGCCCAGGACGGTCACCTGCGCCAGCAAGTGGTCGATCGCCTTGCGGCGGAACGCGTCACTGACCAGCGCGCCCAGCCGTTCGGGGTGCGTCAGGAACTCGGCCACCTCTTGCGGCGGCGCGCCCAGCCGCATCGCGTTGCGCGCGATCTCCTCGCCGAGGTCCTCCTGGGTGAGCTGCACGTCCGCCGCCTTGCCGATCGCGTCCACGACCAGCTGGCCCTTCACGGTCTTGCGCGCATCCTCCTCCAGGCGCTCGAGCAGCTGCTCCTGCTCCATGCCCACCGCCTGCAAGTACTGCTCGAACGTAAGGCCGTGCCGCTGCGCGTCGGTCAGCGCGCGCTGGAGCGAGAAGCGGACGTTCTCGTCGACCATGGTCTTGGGCAGCGCGACGTCGATCAGATCGCACACCGCCTCGACCGCCGCGCCGCGCAGCTGCGCGCGCGCGAGCTGGATCTTCTGCTGGGCGAGCTGCTCGCGCAGCGCGCCGCGCAGCTCCTCGAGCGTGTCGAACTCGCTGGCCGTGACGGCGAACTCGTCGTCGAGCTCCGGCAGGCGCTTCTCCTTGACCTCACTCACCTCGACGGTGAAGGCCAGTTCGGCGCCCGCGAGCTCGCCGTAGTCGGGGCCCAGCGTGTCGGTGAACTCCACCGTCTGGCCCGCGGTCGCGCCCGAAAGCCGCCGGTCCAGCTCCGAGTCGCTCTGCTCCGGATCGCGCAGCTCGTACAAGACGTCCTCGGCGCCCGCGTCCTCGACGATCTCCCCCTCGCGCCGCCCCACCACGGTGATCACCGCGAAGTCCCCCACGCCCGCCGGACGGTCCACCGTGTCCAGCTCGGCGAAGCGGTCCCGCAGCGCATCGAGCTGCTGGTCGACCTCCTCGTCGGTGACCTCCCAGTCGGGGTGCGGCACCTGGAGACCGGCGAAGCCGGGCAGCGTGATCTCAGGCCGGACCTCGACGGTGGCGGTGAAGCTCGACTCCTCGCCCTCCTCGAAGGACTCCAGGTCGAGCTCCGGCGGGCCGACGACGTCGACCTCCTCGGCCCGCACGGCCTCCTCGTACAGCGTCGGCAGCGCCTCGCGCACGGCCTCCTGCTTGACGACGTCGCGGCCCAGCCGCGTCTCGATCACGCGGCGGGGCGCCTTGCCGGGGCGGAACCCGGGCACCTTGATCTCGCCCGCCAGGCGCTGCGCCGCCCGGTCGAGGGCCTCGCGGACCCGTTCGGGCTCCACCGTGACCGACAGCTTCACGGTGGTGTCGTCGATGCGCTCGACGCTGGTCTTCACGGTTCCTCCTGGGGAAGCCTGATGGCGCGCCCGGTCAAGGCGGGAACGGCCATGGTAGGGGCGCCGCCCCAGGCGCCCAAACGGGCCCCGGGCAAGGCCGGGCTCAGGCCTGGGCGCCTGCCGTCGGACGGGCCAGCATCTCGTCGATGTGGCGCACCAGGTCGGCGGCGCCGAACGGCTTGGCCAGGAACGCCGCGGACGCGTCGTGGCTCAACAGCTCGGGGCGGGCCGAGTAGCCCGACATGTACAGCACACGCAGGTGCGGCCAGTTCGCCCGCAGCAGCGCGGCCAGCTCCGGTCCGCCGAGCTGCGGCATGACCACGTCGGTGATGAGCAGGTCCACCCCGCCGCCGTGGGCCGCGGCGACCTCGCGCGCCTCGAGCCCGTTCGCGGCCTGCAGGACCACGTGACCGCGCTGCTGGAGGATCTCGATGACCAGCGACCGCACGGCGGCCTGGTCCTCGACGACGAGGATCGTCGCGCCTCCGTCGGCCGCCATCGCCTGCACCGGGATGCGCACCGGCGCGGCCGGACGGGCCGGGACGTCCGACGGCGCCACCGGCAGGTGCACCAGGAAGCGCGATCCGCGTCCCGGCTGGCTCTCGACCAGGATCTGACCGCCTGCGCCCGTCACGATCCCGTACACGGTGGACAGCCCCAGGCCTGTGCCCTTGCCGGGCGGCTTGGTCGTGAAGAACGGCTCGAACAGCCTCGCCGCGGTGGTCGCGTCGATGCCGGTGCCGTCGTCCTCGACGGTCAGCAGCGTGTAGCGGCCCGCCCGCACGCCGGCAGCCGTCGCGGCGGCGGCGTCCAGTTCCACGTCCGAGGTGGACACACGCAGCAGCCCGCCGTCCGGCATGGCGTCGCGCGCGTTGACGACAAGGTTCAGGACGACCTGTTCGAGCTGTGAGGGCTCGGCGCGCACGTTGCCGATGTCGTCGGCCAGGGCCATGCGCAACTCGATGCCCGACGGGATGAGCCGGTGCAGCAGGCCCGACATGTCGCTGACGACCTGATTGAGATCACAGCTGCGGGTGTTGCTGACCCGCCCGCGGCTGAACGTGAGGATCTGGTCCACCAGGGCGCGGGCGCGCTCGCCCGCGGCCAGCGCCTCGTGCAGGTGGCTGGACCCCGCCGGATCGGCGGCCACGTGCGGCTCGAGCAGCTCGCAGTAGCCGATGACCGCCGTGAGCAAGTTGTTGAAGTCGTGGGCGATGCCGCCCGCGAGCTGGCCCACGGCCTGCAGTTTCTGCGCCTGCAACAGCTGCTGCTCCGCCTGCCGGCGCCCGATGGCGCTGGCCAGGACGTTCGCCACCGTCTGCAGGAACGTGCGCTCGTCGTCGGTGAACTCGCGCGCCTGCGCGTCGTAGGCGGCCAGGACGCCATAGACCGTCTCGCGCAGCCGGATCGCCACGGTCATGCCGCTGCCCGCCTGGTGGTCCTCCACCAGCGGCACCGGCCGATCGTGGTCGGCCATCACGTAGTCGCTCACGACGTAGGGCGCGGCGGCGTCGACCGCCCGCGCGATGTCGTACGGCTCGGTGGTCGGCACGATCGCGTTGCCGACGGCGTCGCCCCGCCACCCCGCGCCCGCGACGAGCTGCGCCTGGGTGGTGCCGCGCAGCTCGAAGACCCCGACCAGCGGCGCGCGCATCGTCTCGGACACCAGGCGCGCGGCCTCGTCGAGCAGCGCGGCCAGTTCGGCCGTGACCAGGGCGCTTTGTCCCAGCCGGCCCACCGCGGTCTGCTGCGCCGCACGCTCGCGAAGCAGCCGCTCGGCGAGCTTGCGGTCGGTCACGTCCTTGGACACCGAGTAGATGCCGATGACCTCGCCGTCCACGACGATGGGCACGGTGACGACCTGAAGCTCGACGCGGTTGCCGTAGCGGTCGAGGATCGCGGTCTCGAAGTGCTGCGGCCGTCCCCCGATGCTCGCCGAGAAGTTCTCGAGCGTGTCCTCGATGCGGTCCGGCGCGATCAGCGCGGTCATCGGCAGGCGCCGCATCTGGGCGAGCTCGTCCGGCGCGTAACCGCTCATCATCGCCGCGGCGGGATTGGCGCTGGTGAACCGCCCCTGCAGGTCGTAGGTGTGGACCGCGTCAGGGTTGTACTCGACCAGCGAGCGGTACTTCTGCTCGCTCGCCTCGAGCTTGTGCGTCGTGGCCCGCAGTTGGGCGACGAGCCCGTGCACTGCGGCGCCCATGATCAGCAGGGCGCCCAGGCGCAGGCTGCCCACGAAGACCGCGTGCCCGGTCGTGTCCGGGCTGAGCAGCAGCATGAGCGCGACCATGGCCGTCAGGAAGACCGACTCGGTCACGAGGCGGCGGCGATCGTGGAAGATCGCGCCGTACAGCAGCGCGATCAGGTACAGCACCGTGTAGGGACTCTCGCCGCCGCCGGTGTAGGCGGCCAGCAACGTGATCCAGGCGATCGCGATGACACCGGTGTTGCCGGTGACGAGGCCGCGCAGCGGCCGCACGCACGCGGCGAGGAACAGCAGGGCGGTGACCGCGGCGAGCGTCGCGAGCTGCGAGGGCCGCATCCAGTGGTCGCGTGGCAGGAACGGCAGGGTCGCCAGGGTCAGCACGCACGCCGCCAGGAACAGGCCGGCGCGGAACCGGGCATGGCCGATGCCGGACCTGGCCATGACCAGGGCCGTGATGCGCCGCATGTACCCCCCGCGTCCGGCCACCGGCCACTCCTCAGCGCGAGCGCGTGCTCCCGCCCTCGGCGAGCATACCGAGCGAATCGCCCGCAACCAGGCCCATCGGCCGCTCCGCGCCCGGACTTGAGCCGGTTAGATCCAAACGAATCAGCCATTCCGGACAATGCCATTGACGAGCACATGACCAGGCCGTTTGCTGAGTAGGCTGCATGAGCCCAGCCGGGCTCCAGTCAGACTGCAGGGACGGTGGACATGCGCGTGCTGCGCTCATTCGCGATTCTTCTCGCCTTTTCGCTGTTGACGGCCGCCTGCGGCCTCAAGGAGGGCGCGGAGGTGTCCTTCGCCGGCGCCGAGTCCGGCTCGTCCGCGGCCGGCGACGACAGCGCGGCGATGGGCGACGACGGGTTCGGCGACGCCGGCGCGACCGACCAGGCGACCACCGACAGCGGCGGCGAGGACAGCACGACCACCTCGGCAGGTGACGGCACGTCCACCGGAGGCGGGACGTCCACCGGCGGAGGCACCTCCAGCGGCGGAGGCACGTCCAGCGGCGGCGGAGCCACCGCGTCCGGCGACAATCAGACGGCCGCCGCGGCCGGCAACTCCACCGGCGTGACCGCCGACGAGATCGTCATCGGCTTCCATGCCCCGCTGACCGGCGCGGCGCCCCTGCCGCAGCAGTCGTTCAAGAAGGGCCAGACCCAGTACTGGGAGCACCGCGGCAAGGTCTACGGCCGCAACGTGCGCATCATCATCTACGACGACAAGTACAACCCCAGTGCGGCGACCGGCGTGTGCAAGCAGCTGATCGAGCGCGACAAGGCGTTCATCATGGGCGGCGCGGGCGGGGCGGACCAGATCGCGGCCTGCGCGCGCGTCGCGAACGCCGCGGGCGTGCCCTACGTGTCCCCGGGCGTGGACGAGGGCGTCCTGCGCACCCTGCGCCACTACTTCGCCTTCTCGATGACCTACCCGCAGCAGGCGCCGCTGCTGGTCCAGTGGGTGAAGAAGCACTCGCCGCCGTCGAACAAGAAGCTCGGCATCATCAAGGACCGCACCCCCAGCTTCAACGCGGTGGTGAACTCGGTGAAGGCGGAAGGCGAGAAGGCCGGCTACGAGGTGCTCGTCCGCCAGACCCAGAACGGGCCGTCGGACGCGCAGTGGCTGGTCCAGAACCAGATCGAGGTCGCGTTCCCGATCATGTCGCCGTCCACGTGGGTGCAGATCGTCAACTCGCCCGGCGGCAGCATCAAGCAGTGGGTCGGCATCGGCGTGACCATGGGCCTCAACCAGGTCGCCAACGCCGCCTGCCCCGCCATCGACGGCGCGATGTTCTTCTCGCCCTTCCCGGGCTACAACACCGCCAAGCAGTTCGAGCCCAAGACCACCGCCGAGGACGACATCCAGTGGGCGCTGTGGGGCTCGAACAAGCTGCTCGACGTGATCTTCACCAAGATGGACGGCGTGCTGACGCGCGAGCGGTTCATGCAGGTGCTCGAGAACGAGACCATCGACAACGGCATCTACCCGGTGACCAAGCACACGCGCAGTAATCACTTCACGTCCGACACGGTGCACGTGCTGCGCGCCAACTGCGACAAGCGCCAGTACGAGAGCGGGCCGGGCGACCTGTTCCGCTCCACCTTCTGACCCAACCTGGCAGATATCGATCAGTGCGGCGGATCGCGCTCATATATGAGCGCGATCCGACCA
>Ga0299913_10004312_pt1 | contig 11915 bp, 8 predicted proteins | sample RVTome_9_FD_201360 | JGI IMG/M metagenome (GOLD analysis project Ga0299913, IMG submission 201360) | Soil microbial communities from uranium-contaminated site in the Upper Colorado River Basin, Wyoming, United States - RVT155D38 (version 2) ... | reverse complement strand
CCGGCGCGAACGGCCCGGTCGATTCCTGATAGGCCCGCGCGGCCCCGCGGATGGCGACGATCCGTCCCCCGTCGGGGGACCACGCCGGCTGCTGGTAGGTGGCCGCCTGGCTCGAGAGCCGGACCGGGGCGCCGCTCCCGTCCGAGCGCACCTTCCACAGCTGGCCGCCCTCGGGCTCCCAGGTCACGTACGCGATCCAGCGGCCGTCGGGCGACCACACGGGGTGCGCCTCGGTGAGCGCGGCGTCGGTGAGCCGGCGCGATGCGCCGTCCGGCCAGTCCATCACGTACAGGTGGTCGAGCGATGTGAACGCGATCCGCGCTCCGTCGGGCGAGGGGACCGCATCGCGGATCTGCCGGACCGTGAACGTGGGATCGTCCTCGACCGGGTACTCGAACTTCACCTCGGGCCCCATCACGAATGTCTGGTTCACCCGGAACGGCACGGCGACCGGGTCGCCTCCCTCGACCGGGACACGCCAGATCCTGCCCCCGTAGGAGACCACGAGCTCGCGCGAGTCGGGTGTGAAGTCCATCCCGGGAAGCACATCGCGGTCGGCGATCGACTCCTGCTCGTCGCGCTGCACGGGGTAGACGAGCCAGCGCTCGTCACCGCTGTCGAGGTCGCGGATCCGGATCCCGGTCTCGTCCTCGTGGCGCGACCCGTACACGAGCCAGCGGCCGTCCGACGAGATCGCGGGGCGGAACGCCGAGCCGTAGCGGGAGGTTCGGGTGAAGGTGTCGCCCGTCTCCCGATCGTACACCGCGAGCTGGTATTCGGGGAGCGACGCGTTGTACGTCCAGCTCCCGGTCCTGCGCGCGTGCCAGATGTAGCGGCCGTCCGGGGTGAAGGTCGCCCCCACCGTCTTGAGCTGCTCCGGCTCGGGGGTCAGGATCTGGCCGCTCCCGCCGTCCACGTGACCCAGCCACAGCTTCACGACGCCGAGTCGGGTCTCGCCCTTGGAGGCGACGAGGTACTCGCCGTCCGGCGCCCACTCGGGCGACATCCACGAGTTGCCGTTCCCCTTCGTGATCCGGGTCGTGTCGCCGGTGGCGAGGTCCAGCGTCCACAGGTTGTCGCCGCCCGAGCGATCGGAGACGAACAGGATCTCCTCGCCATCCGGGCTGTAGCGCGGCTGCATGTCGAACGCGAGCCCGCTGGTGAGCCGGGTCGCGTCCCCGCCCGCGATCGGGACGGTGAACAGGTCGCCCAGCATGTCGAACAGGATCGTCCCTCCGTCGGGGCTCACGTCCACCGACAGCCACGTCCCCTCGTCCGTGTCGAGCTGGAACGAGCGGGCGGGCTCGAGGGGCAGGGCCTCGTCCTCGTCCTCCTCCCCGGATTCGACTTCGGTCGAATCGGCGTCCTGGGCGAGCGCGGCGCCGGGGATCGCGAGGGAGAACGTGAAGACGAGGAAGAACGGGCGGAGCAGCGTGCGGATCACGGGACACCTCATGCTCGGTATTCGGGAAACGGGCCACACGCGAAAGATGAGTCGCCCTGGGAGCCCGCGCGAGATCGCCGCCGGGGCGCTCAGGAGCCGAGCGCGCGCATCCAGTCCCGGGGGAGCCGCAGATCGTCGGCGCCCACGAAGGACGCCAGGCTCTCGAGCGCATCGCGCAGCCCCGCGACGAATCCCGTGGTCGCCTCGAACCCCGGCTCGAGGTGGAGCGACCGGATCTCGAGCGCCCCGCGGGCGCGGTGGAGCTTCGGATCGAGACGGCCGACGAAACGGCCCTCGTGGAGGATGGGGAGCACGTAGTAGCCGTACCGTCGCTTGTCGGGCGGGATGTAGATCTCGACCCGGTACTCGAAGTCGAGCAGCTCCTCCGCGCGACCGCGCTGCCAGAGCATGGAATCGAACGGCGACAGGAGCGTGGTGCCGCGTGGCTCGGGGGCGGCCTCGAGCGCATCGAGGTGCTCGGGGAGCGCGTAGAACGGCCCGCGCGCGCCCTTCACGCGCACCTCGACGATCCGGCCCCGCCTCAGGTTGCGCTCGATCACGCGCCGCCGGGCGGCCTGCTTGAGGGTCGGGGCAGTCATGTAGTTCACGAGGTGGCGCTCGGACGCGATGCCGTTCCCCGACAGCCCGATCAGGAGCCACGAGTCCTCGAGCTCGCGCGTCCGGACCGCGTCGGTCTCCGGATACACGCGCTCCGCGATGTCGTACACGCACCGGAAGTGGCGCCGGTCGAGGACGGCGACGCGGCCGTCGTGCCACAGGAGCTTGAGCGTGCGCTTGTCCTCCTTCGAGAGGGGCATCGTCCCGGTCGCCTCGGGCTCGTCGGCCCGGCGCTCGAAATCGGCGCTCTCGAGCGGTCCCTCCTCCCGGAGCCGCTTGAGCACGCGCCGCTTCGAGGCGGTCGAGGTCGAGAAGTGCTTCCACCACGCCCTCGACGTCCACGCCTCGGTGGGGAAGCGCCGCATGCGGCGCATGCCGAGCGGGAGGTGCGAGATGGGGAGGATCGACGCTTCGTGCCCCCAGTACTCGTACGCGACCCGGTCTCCATACACCCAGCGGTCGACCGCCGACCGGTCGTACGGGCCGAAACGCGACCACAGCGTGAGGTAGTGCGCCCGGTCGAGCACGTTGATCGAGTCGAGCTGGAGCGCGCCGGTCCGCTCGAGGAGGACGACGAGCGCGTCCGCATCGAGCGGGGCCGCCTGCGGGCGCGACAGCCCCTGCCGGTCGAGCCACAGCCGGATCACCGCTTCGCGCGGCACGACCGGGGGGCGGCTCATGGCGCCATCGCGAGCAGGGCGAGACCGGTCCCGATCGCGAACAGCACGCTCAGGAGCGTGCCGATCAGGTAGTACTCGGCGAACGCCTGCCGCTTGAGCTCCTCGAAGCGGGCGATCGACTTGGCCGCGAGGACGAACCCGATCACGCCCCACTGGCCGACGAGGAGCAGCGTGAGCACGAGCGTGCGCTCGAGGATCCCGATGAGCCGACCGCGGCCCGCCGGCGGCTCGGGCGCGACCGCCGGGGGCGCCGCGGTCAGCGGGTCGAGGAAGTGCGCGATGAGGCTCCCGACCCCGTTCGCGTTGAAGGCATAGCCGGTGAAGCACCACGCGATCCAGGTCGCACTCGCCACGTCGGTGATCCAGCGCGGAGCGGGAAGGGGTCCGCCCGAGAGCCAGAGCCACGCGCCGACGAGCGTCGCCACATGGAGCGTCTGGTCGAGGAGAAACAGGACGGGCGCCGCGCGCGGCCGATCGGCGAGGCGCGCGCCGACCCGGGTCTTGCCGACGTCGATGGCCAGGTGCGCGAGCGCGAGCGCGATCGTCGCGGCGAAGACGCGCGGCGAGAGCAGGGGCGCGAGTGCCGCGACGTGGGCGGCGAGCACGGTCGCGATGTGGAGCCCGAGCCACTTCGCCTGCCCCTTCCCGCGGACCATGGCCCGGGTCTGGAGGAGGAAGTCCGCGGCGGCGTGACCCGCGAACAGCAGCCCGAGGAGGAGGGCGGACGGGCTCGACAGTTCGGTCACTTCAACGAATCCCGGCCGGGTTCGCGTGCGGCTCCGAATCCGGTCCCGCCGCCGGCGAGCGCCGCCAGCGCGAGGCGCAGCCCGTCCTCGGCCCTGAGGAGGGCCTTGAAGTGCGCCGACTGCAGACTCTCGGTGATGACCGACGGGACCACGGAATGTCGTTCCGCGACGTCCTTGTAGCGCTCGGCGTGGCGGGCGTCGCGCACGTACACGGCCTGTTTCCCGGTCCACCCGCCGCGGATCACCGCCATCAGACCGAAGGTGCCCGTGACGAGCCCGTCGAGGGCGGGTCCGAAGCCCTCGAGGGCGGCCCACGTCGAGTCGGTCTTCGCCCGGTCGAGTGCGTTCCGGGCGCGGTGGAAGCAGGGGCCGTCGAGCTCCGAGACGGAGGTCGTCGCGCCGCGGGGGGTGGCGAGCGTCCCCCACCCCAGCCCGAAGGCGAGCTCGACCGGGTGCAGGCGCTCGCCGAGCTCGACGAGGAGATCCACCGCGAGCCCGGCCCGCTCCGGCGCGAGCAGACCCTGGAACTCATCTCCCGCGGTGATCGCGAGCGGCACGGAAGGCGTGTGCTCCCGATTCGCGGTCTCGAGCGCCTCCTTGAGCCGCCTCTGGAGCGCGGCGCGATCGGGGTGGGCGCGTGACCCCCGCACGTCCCCGATGAGCGCGAGATGGTATTCGTCATAAGTACCGAATGTATCCATAATTCGGTATTATAGCCGAATACGCGGCGCTCGTCAAGAACCGTCCTTCCGGTCCCGGACCATTACGAGCCCGTGGAGGCCGTGGTGACCACGTCCCTCCTCAAGTGCTTCTCGAACCACGCGAGGATGCGCTCGGACACGTCCATGAGGAACTTGGGCTCGCGCGGTCCGTGCGGCGTGCGCGGGTAGACGATCATCTCGGTGGGCACGCCGCGCCGGTCGAGCGCCCGGTAGAACTCCTGTCCTTGCGTGAACGGGACCCTGAGGTCCTCGGCCCCGTGGATCACCTGCGTCGGCGTCGTCACGTTCGCGATGTGGTAGATGGCCGAGTGGCGCTCGTAGCGCTCGTAGTCCTCCCAGAACTCGACCCCCATGTGCCCGACCAGGTAGTCCTGGATGTCGGTGGTCGTCGTCATCGAGACGAGATTCGGGAGCCCGGCGCCCATGCTGGCCGCCTTGAAGCGGTCTGTCTGGGTCACGGCCCACGATGTCATGTAGCCGCCGTAGCTCCAGCCCATGAGGAGGAGGCTGTCGGCGTGCGCCACGCCCATCTCGATCACGTGGTCGACGCCCGACATGAGGTCGCGGAAGTCGCCGTAGCCCCAATCCTGGAAGTTCGCGAACCGGAAGTCCTTCCCGTATCCGGTCGAGCCGCGCGGGTTCGGGCGCAGGGTGGCGAAGCCCTGCTCCGCGAAGTACTGGAGCATGTAGATGGAGGGGCCGCCGGTGAACCCCTGGCTGTACACGCCCGCCGGACCGCCGTGCACGTTGAGGATCAGCGGGTAGCGCCGGCCTTCCTCGTAGTCCACCGGATAGGTGAGGAGGCCTTCGATCTCGAGCCCGTCCTCCGAGGTCCACGTGAGGAGCTCGGTGCGTCCCATGGGAGGCTTCGGGACCTCGGCGTGGAGGTCGGTGAGCCGCCGGGGGTCGTACGTGGAGATGGCCGACACGAACACGTCCCACGGCGAGTCGTTAGTCTGCCACGTGAATGCCATGCGGTCGGCCTCACGGCTGGTCGACACGGCGCCGATGACTCCGGCGCCGGTCGAGAGCTGCCGGATCCCGTCGCCCTCGAGCGGCACCGCGATCAGGTGACGCGTCGTCCCCAGCGACTCGACCAGGTACACGTCGCGGCCGTCCCGCGACCAGGCGAGAATCGAGGCGCTCCGGTCCGGAGTCTCCGCCAGCATGCGGGGCGTCCCCCCGTCCGGGGACACGACGTACACGTCGCCGAGCCCGATGGGCTCGGGCCGATCACCGGTCGACACGTAGGCGATCCAGCGCCCGTCGGGCGAGAAGTGCGGATCGCCCTCGACGCCGGCGCCCTCGATGAGCGGGGTCACCTCGCCGATGGCCTCGAGCTCGGGGGCGGTCTCGCGCTCCTCGCCCTCGTCTTCTCCCTCCTCCTCCTCCTCCTCCTCCTCCTCTCCCTCCTCTCTCTCCTCCACGTCTTCCTTGTCGGCCTCTTCCGCTTCACGCGCCTCGACCCTCGACTCGATCTCGTCCGCGCTCGGCACCGTGACGAGCGAGAGGTCGCCGTTCAGGCGCCCCGTGTTGATGCGGGGATCGCTCTGGTGCGAGAACGCGATGCGCGACCCGCCCGGCGCCCACGAGAACCCCGTCACGTGGAAGTCGCCCCCGGTGAGCCGCACGGGCTCGGCCGGCTCGTCCCCGGCGTCCGGGACCCGGACGACGTACAGGTGCGAGTACTTGAAGTCCCGGTCCACGAGGATCACGTCACGCTTCTCCTCGCGCGCCTTCTTCTCCTCGGGCGTCTCGGGATCGCGCATCGTGAACGCGATCCGGGACCCGTCGGGCGACCAGCGGTACGCGCCCACGCCGTTCCCGGCGGCGGTCAGGGGACGCGCCTCGCCACCGCTCAGCGGAAGCGCCCACACCTGCGTCTCGGACTCGCCGTTCTCCCCGTCGCGAGAGGTGGTGAACGTGAGCCAGGCGCCGTCCGGCGAGAACTCGGGGCTTCCCGCGGAGTCCTCGCCCCGCGTCCACTGCCGCGCCTCCTCGCCGTCGACTCCGGTCATCCACACGTGGCTCCGGTACTCCGAATCGGAGTCCTCCATGAGCGGTTCGCGCACCACGAACGCGACGCGCGAGCCGTCCGGGGAGATCGCCGTCCCGCCGATGGCGCGATACATCATGCTGAGCTCGGGTGTCCAGCCGTCGGCGCCGTCCTGGGCGGTGAGACCGCCGGTGGAGGCGAGGAGGAGCGCGGTGAGCGCCGCGGATCGAAGGAGCGCGCGGACCATGGGACACCTTCTTCGAGGAAAGTTCGGATGCGGGCGTAGACGGCCCTTACGCCTCATGATGGCGCGTCCGGCGCGGCCGGTTCAAGCCCCGGAGGCCCGGGGGCGCGCGACCTTTTGCGCTCGCGCAGGGTAGACGCCTCGCGGGCCGGGCCGGGAGGACCGTCCCGTGAGCGCTCCGCCACGCGTTCAGGGACGGGACGGAGACGACTGCGAGTCGGAGGAAGAAGACCGATGCGGGAGATCGTGACGAGGACGGTGCGGCGCGGGTTGTTCCTCGCCGCGTCCGCATGGCTGACGGCGTGGGCTCCGCTCTCGGCGCAGCAGACCGCCACCGAGGAGGGGGCCGCCGACGCGGCTGCGGGGGCTCCGGCCGAATCGCTCCGGACCACGTTCGATCCCGAGCGCGCGTTCGCGCCCCTCCCGTTCCCCGAGCCGAGCGAGGTCCGCGCGGCGTCGGGGGCCCCGGGACCCGGGTACTGGCAGCAACGGGCCGACTACGCCATCGAGATCACGCTCGACGCCCGGGCGAACCACATCGCCGGCCGCGAGCGCATCACGTACACGAACAACAGCCCCGACTCGCTCCGCAGCCTGTGGCTGCAACTCGACCAGAACCTGTTCCGCGAGGACAGCTGGGGTGCCGAGCGCGCACCCGAGGATGCCCGTCATGGCGGCTTCTTCGACGACGGCGGGTTCGAGCTCGGGCGCGTGACGCTCGAGCGCGACGAGGAGACGGTCGTCCCCGAGTACCGGGTCGAGGACACGATGATGGAGATCCTCCTCGAGCGGCCGCTCGCCCCCGGCGGCCACCAGGTCGCGATCGACATCGAGTTCGCGTTCGAGATCCCCGAGAGTGGCGCCGACCGGATGGGGTACGTGAAGGTCGGCCGCGCCATGATCTTCGAGCTCGCGCAGTGGTACCCGCGCATGTTCGCGTACGACGACGTCCACGGCTGGAACCAGATGCCCTACCTGGGGCAGGGCGAGTGGTACCTCGAGTACGGGGACTTCGACGTCGAGATCACCGTGCCGCGCGAGTACGTCGTCATGGCCACCGGCGTCCTCCAGAACGAGACCGAGGTGCTCACGGAGGAGCAGAGGAGCCGTCTGGCGCGCGCCCGCCGCTCGGCCGAGGCGGTGATGATCATCGACGCGGAGGAGGCCGGGGACGAGTCGACCCGACCCGCCGGCGAGGGGCCGCTAACGTGGCGGTTCCGGGCCGAGAACGTCCGCGACTTCGCCTGGGCCGCCTCCGACGGCTTCGTGTGGGACGCCGCGAGCTGGGAGGACGTGCTCCTCATGTCCGCATACCCCGAGGAGAGCATCGGCGCCGCCGGGTTCACGGGCTGGGAGCGCTCGACGGAGTATCTGCGCCATTCGATCGCGCACTACTCCGAAAAGTGGTCCCGATACCCGTATCCGGTGGCCATCAACGTGGCCGGCGTTGCGCTCGGGATGGAGTACCCGATGATCGTGTTCTGCGCGCACCAGGCGCGCGGCGCGTTCCTGTTCGCGGTCACCGACCACGAGATCGGGCATACGTGGTTCCCCATGGTGGTGGGCTCCGACGAGCGCCGCTACGCGTGGATGGACGAGGGCTTCAACACGTTCATCAACTACTACTCCGGGATCGAGTTCTCCGGCGGCGAGCCGGTCCTCGCGGCCGCAATGACCCCGGGTCAGATCGCCGCCGACATGCGTCACGAGGGCCTGGCCGTCATGGCGCTCCCCGACAGCATCAGCGAGGAGGCGATCGGGACCCTGGCCTACAACAAGCCGGCCGCCGTCCTCGTCCTCCTGCGCGAGGAGATCCTCGGACCCGAGGTGTTCGACGAGGGGTTCCGCGAGTACATCCGGCGCTGGTCGTACCGGCACCCCGAGCCGGCGGACTTCATCCGCACGATGGAGGACGTGTCGGGGCGCGAGCTCGACTGGTTCTTCCGCAACTGGATCTACGAGGACGACATCCTCGATCAGGCCGTCGCGTCGGTGGAGTCGCGCAACGACACCACGTTCGTGACGGTCGAGAACCGGGGCGGCATCCCCATGCCCCTCGAGGTCCGCCTCACGTTCGCGGATGGGAGCGAGGAGGTGAGGGAGTTCCCGGTCGAGGTGTGGAAGGACGGCGCACGGCACGTGGTCGAGGTCGCCGGGGGGGGCGTGCGCAACGTACAGGTCGATCCGTTCGGCTCGCTCCCCGACGTGGACCGCTCGAACAACGTCTGGGGCCGCGGAGTGGTGGGGAGACGTCCCGGGTCCTGAGACCTGCCGCGGGCCGGATCTCCCGGCGGCGCGATCGGCGCCCCGGCCTCGCCCGCGGGCGGGGTGGCCCCGCCTCGCTCACGACGCCGGGTCGGCCTCGGCCGCATCCCGCGCCGCTTCCCCGCGGGCGGTCTCGAGACGGCGCCAGCGGCGCCACAGCCACAGGAAGAGCGCCGCGTTGAGCGCCACCCCGGCCCAGCCCCGCTCGGGGTCGAAGCGCAGCGGGTCGGTCACACCCAGCGCGCCACGCGCCGTGCCGTACCCGAACAGCGTGTACGCGAGGCCGTTCCACAGCCCGTGCGCCCACGCGGCCACCAGCACCGACCCGGACGCGAGCCGCAGCGCCCCCCAGCAGAGCCCGAGCAGTAAGAGGTTGAGGGAGTGCACCGCCATCGCCTCCGCGCCCGCGGAGAGCCCCGGCTCGAACCGGAGAAAGGGGAGGTACCAGACCACGTACGCCCCCGAGGTCCAGGCGAGGATCGCATCGGGCGAGCGCCCGGCGCGCTCGAGCCCTGCCCACAGCGCTCCCCGGAAGAACCCGTCCTCGGTCAGGACCGACCCCACCCCGGTGAGGACGGCCATCGTCGCGATCTGGAGACCGAGCGTCCCGACCCCGGTGTCGGCGACGCGCGCCACGCCCGTCAGGGTCGCGAGCCACACCACGCCGCCCACGACGAGGAGCGGGGTGAGCGTGGCCGCGGCGTAGTGGCCCCGGCCACGGGCGAGGCCGAGCTCGCGTCGCGACGGCCGCAGCTTCACGACGAGCAGTACGAGACCGGCGAACAGCGGAGCGACGTACCACGTCGCATCCCGCGAGACCCACAGGATGCCCCACGAGCCGGCCCATACCGCCAGCGTGGCGACCGCCGTGCGCCGCATCGCGATCCCGGGGTCCGGCGGCGAGACGGCCCGTGGCCCGGGCGCTTCCTCGGCCGTTTGGGTCTGAAACCTTTGCACTCGGCGCTCCGTTGTACGTAACGTCCAGGACGCCGCCGCGTCCGGATCACGTTTTGAACGTGCAAACCCCGGACCCGACGCCATGGAAGACCTCATTCCGCTGTTCGCCATCTTCTTCGTGATCGGAGTGCCGGTGATGTCGTTGGCCGTGCGCTTCGTCCTTCGCCCGCTCATCATGGACGTGACGTCGGCGATCCGGGGCGGGAAGGCCGGAGAGATCGCCGACATCCGCGACCGCCTCGGACGGCTCGAGACGCACCTGGCCGAACAGGGCGAGCGGCTGCACCGGCTGGTCGAGGCCGAGCGCTTCCGCCGCGAGCTCGAGGCGGGGCCGCGCGCGACGCCCATGGGCGCTTCCGCTTCGCAGGGGCCCGCCGCTCCGGAGTGGGCGCGCGAACGCTGACGCGGAGCCCTCCTCTCACAGCACAGGAGAGCCGAGGATGTCGGTGATCGAGACCGAGGGGCTGACGAAACGCTATTCGGGCGGGCTCCGGGGCGACCCGACGCTCGCGGTGGACGCGATCTCGTTCTCGGTCGAGCGCGGCCAGGTGTTCGGGTTCCTGGGGCCCAACGGGAGCGGCAAGACGACGACGATCGGGATGCTGCTCGGCATCATCACGCCCACGGGCGGCGTCTTCCGGCTCTTCGGCGGCGGCTCGTCCCCGGAGATCCACGCTGCCAGACAGCGCATCGGCGCGACGCTCGAGTACCCCAACTTCTATCCGTACCTGTCGTGCCGAGACAACCTGCGTCTCGTGGCCCGCGTGAAGGGCCGCGGCGACGAAGACGTGGAGCGCGCCCTCGGCGAGGTGGGGCTCGCGGGCCGGCAGAAGACGAAGTTCAAGGCCTGCTCGCTCGGCATGAAGCAACGGCTGGCCCTCGCGGCGACCATGCTGGGGGATCCCGAGCTCATCATCCTCGATGAGCCCGCGAACGGCCTCGACCCCGCCGGACAGCACGAGATCCGCGAGATCATCCGGGGCCTCGCGGAGCACGGCAAGACCATCTTCCTCTCCAGCCACATCCTGCACGAGGTCGAGAGGACCTGCACGCACGTCTGCATCCTCAAGAAGGGCCGCATCATCCGGCAGGGGAGCGTGGCCGAGATCACGGCCGCCCGACCGCTCGTAGCCGTGCGAGCGGCGGTGGACCTCGCGGAGCTCAAGACGGCGGTCGAGGGCTTCGTGGGCGCGGTGACCGTCACGACCGTCGAGGACCGCGTGCTGGTCGAGCTGGACTCGGAGGAGCCGGCTGCGCTCAACGAGTTCCTCGCCGGACGCGGGATCTACGTGTCGCACCTCGCGCGCGAGCGACGCACGCTCGAGCAGGTGTTCATGCAGGAGACCGGGGCGAGCATGGGCTTCGGAGAGGTCCAGTGAGCGCGGCGACGGAGGCCCGGAAGCCCCCTGCGCTCGGGGCCGGTGTCTGGCGGGTGTTGCTCGGGAACGAGTGGTTCAAGCTCCGCAAGCGTACCGCGTTCTGGCTCACGCTGGGCTTCTTCGCCTTCATCGTGGTGATGGCGAACGGCGAGGAGTACTACCGGGCCCGGAACGATCCCGAACGGACGTACGCGCTCCCTGCCGCCTGGGCCGAAGTGCTGGGCGAGATGGGCGTGGTGCTGCTGATCTTCGCGAGCGTGGCGCTGATCATGCTCGTGACGAGCGAGTTCTCGTGGCGGACGGCTCGCCAGAACGTGATCGACGGGCTCTCGAAGACGCAGTGGTTCCGGGGGAAGACCCTCCTCCTCCCGGTGCTCGGGCTCGTGTTCATCGCCGTGCAGGTCGGCATCGGCGGCGGGTTCGCGCTGGCCGGGACCGATCTCGCGGCCGCCACGGGGTCCCTCGTGCCGGTCTCCGTGCTCCAGACCATCGGCGCCACACTGCTGGGGTTCTTCGTCGTGGGCGGGCTCGCGCTGTTCATCGCGCTCGCGGTGCGGAGCTCCGGTGGCGCGATGGCGATCTGGTTCTTCTGGATCGCGATCGGGGAGCAGCAGATCGTGGCCGGGCTGCTGGGGCGGTTCTTCGAGTCGCTCCGCCCGGCGCTCCGGTATCTGCCGTGGTCGAACGTCCAGCGGGCGATCGCGTTCGAGAACTACGACGCCCCCACGTTCCAGCGCATCGTCGAGGCCGCGCAGGAGGCGGGCCGCAGGGTGCCCGAGCACCCGGACATGACCGCGATCACCCTGGTCAACCTGGGGTGGATCGCGCTGTTCGTGGGGCTGTCGTACATCTGGTTCCGGAAGC
>Ga0299913_10004311_pt1 | contig 11917 bp, 10 predicted proteins | sample RVTome_9_FD_201360 | JGI IMG/M metagenome (GOLD analysis project Ga0299913, IMG submission 201360) | Soil microbial communities from uranium-contaminated site in the Upper Colorado River Basin, Wyoming, United States - RVT155D38 (version 2) ... | reverse complement strand
GAGGGCGACCACGCCCACCTCGAACGCGTAGGCGGTGGAGAGCGCCACCTCCGTGCCGCGCACGCGCGCGCCCGTCGCCATCCCGCGCTCGCCGCCGAACGCGGGGTCGGGCACGATCTCCTCGACAGCGCCGTAGTCCAGGTAGCGCAGCGCCACCGCGGCCGCGCCGCCCGGCGCCGCGAAGCGCGCCGCGAGCGAGCCCGACGCGGCGTCGCCGACGTGCGCTCGGTACGCGCCGCCCAGGACCCACCCGATCGCTCCGTGCCGATCCGCGGCCCGCGGACCGGCGATGCCGGCCGGATTGTGGAAAAGTGCGAAGGGATCGCCGGGAGCTCCCGCGGCGTAGGCGCCGCCCAGCGCCGTGGCGCGCGGCGATGGGGCGAGGGCGAGCACGTCGGCGCCGGCCTCGGCGTCCGACTGCGCCGATCCCGGTGCCGCCCACCCCGCGGCGAGCGTGCAGGCGACGAGGACCGACAGCCGGGCGGGTAGCCCTCCCGGCGTCGCGGAACGCGGGCCTGCCGCGCGGCCTCGCAGCGTCGTGGGACGCGAACTTGCCGCGGCGCGACGTCGGGAGAAGCCGCTCGCGCTCACGGGCGCACCACGTAGACGGTCCTGAGCACCCGGCCCCCGGGCAGGTCCAGGAACAGGTAGTATGCGCCGTTCGCCACGGGCGTGCCCGCCGCGTCCGTGAGGTCCCACACGATGCGGCCCGGGCCTGGCTCCACCTCGGCCGAGAACTCCCGCACGAGGCGCCCGGCCGCGGTGTAGACGCCGGCCCGCCGGGGCGTGTCCGGGTAGCTGACGACGAGGCGGTCCCCGCGCACGGGATTGGCCGAAAGCGCGACGTCCTCCGCCGCCGCGAGGAGGTTCACTCGGTACGCGGGGGAAGACACCGCGCCGGAGGGCGCAGCGAGCGGATCGGCGGCGGAGAGCACGCCCTGCGCGCCGATGCCACCGGCGGGGAGGGTGGCACGGATCGTCGTGCCGTTGGGCACGCCGCCCCCCAAGCGGAGCGCCACCAGGGCGTCGAGCGTGCGGTCCGCGGGCACGGTGAGCGCGCCCCCGAGGTCGCCGTCGCCCGCGACGACGGGCACCGACGCCAGCTCCTGCTCCCCTGCGTCGACCGCGCCGTCGAGGTCCTCGTCGAGGACGAGCAGGAGCGCGGCGCCGGGGTCGGCGCCCTCGACCCGGACGCGCAGCTCGTCGACGAAGATCGGCTCCGGCCCGGACGCCGACAGGGTCAGCGCGAAGAGCGGCAGCACCTCCCCGCTCCTCCCTTCCACGGCCGCCGACGGCGCCCGCGCCGGCGCCGCAGCCACCAGGAGTTCGCCCACGGCCGAGCCGATCGCGCGCGCCGCGGCGAGCGCGTCCAGCTTGCCGAATCCCCATGCGCCGCTGGGCGCGCCGCCACGTGCGTCCACGAACCCGTCGACGCGCGCGGAGCCGCGCAGGATCGCGCGCACTTCCTCGGGTGTCAGATCCGGCTGGAGCTGCAGCAGCAGCGCCGCCGCGCCGGCCACGTGGGGCGCCGCCATGCTCGTCCCCAGGAGGGCGGCGTGGACCCCATCGGCCTCCACGAGCGAGGGCAGCGGCGCGAAGTCGGTGCCCCCCGCGACCAACGACGACACCACCATCTTGCCGGGCGCCGTGAGGTCGGGCCGCGTCACGCCGTCCCGGCGCGGGCCGGGCGAGCTGAAGAACCCGACGTCGCCGAGCGGCTCCCGGAACGCGAACGTCTCCGTCCCGTTGCGGCCCGGCCAGGCGTGGCGGGTCGCGTGGGCGCCCACCGCAATCACGCGGTCCGCGTTGCCCGGCGTCGTCACCACGTGCGAGTTGGCCGCGTTCAGGCCGATCCGGGGGGTGGCGATGGCCCCCTCGAGCGTCGAGCCGACGATCCAACCGTGATACGGCCCTCTGCTGGCCAGGGGCCCTTCGAGCTCCACCTCGAATCCCCAGGCGCCCTCGGCCGGCTCCTCCCCCTCGACCGCGTCGAACAGCAGGATGACCGCCTGGTGGTCGCCGTTGTCCGCGGAGGGCCCGAGGGACGCGTTGTCGATGAAGACGGCGCCCCGGGGCGTCTGCGCGGCTAGCGTGTCGCCGTGCGCCACGCGGAGCGGCTCGCCACCGGGTGGGGTCACCGTGAGCGCGACCTCGATCACGCCTTCGTACCACACCTCCAGGAGCACGGCGTCGTTGCCGACCCCCGCCCGCGGGACGTAGGCGGGGACCACCACGGTGTGGCTGTTGTTCCCCTCCGTCCCGAACAAGCCGGCGAGGTGGATGGGGCCGGCCGGGAAGTCGGGCGTCTCGTTGTCGTACGCGCCCTGGTTGCCGGCGGTGACGACGAGGATCCGGCCGGGCCCGACGAGCGCGTCGAGCGCCGTCTCGAACGGCGTGGTGCCGTCGTGGGGACCGGCCTGGGTGCCCAGCGCCAGGACGACGACGGCGGGCCTGCCGAGCTCCGCCGCCCGTTCGAAGACGTAGGCCACGCCCTCGAGCACGTCGTCGGCGGCGAACGCGGCCTCCCCCCCCTTCACGACGATGAGGTCCGCCTCCGGGGCGACCCCCACGTAGCGGAAGGGCGGCTGCCCGTTGCCGGTCGCCGAGCCGTCGCCAGCCGCGATCCCGAGCACGTGCGTCCCGTGCCCTCGGAAGTCGCGCATGCGGCAGGCGCCCGCGTCGATCGCGGCGGCATCGCACTCCGACCCGTCGGCGAAGACGCGCGAGCCGACGACGCCGGGCGCGGGACCGCCCGCGTCGGTCAGGTCGAGTGCGAAGAGGACCCGCGTCGATCCATCGGGACCGCGGAAATCCGGGTGATCGAGGTCGAGGCCGCTGTCCACGATCCCGACGATCACTCCCTGACCCGCCACGCCCTCGAAGCGCTCGCTCACGCGCTGGCGCAGCGGGCCGACGTTGACGTCGGCGGCGGACAGGTCGAGGGCGTCGCGCGGCCAGAGGCCGGCCGACACATCGAGCAGGGCGTCGCGCGGCCGGAGGCCGGCCGACGCATCGAGCAGGGCGTCGCGCGGCCGGAGGCCGGCCGACACCTCGGGAAGGGCGTCCGACGGCCGGAGGCCGGCAGAAGGCCCCGGAAAGGGCTCCCAAGCCCGGTCGCCCCCGTCCAGCCGGAAGGCCCGCGCCCCCGGGCGGGCGACGGGCGGACGCGCGAGCTGCGTCACCAGGGTCTCGACGGGGCCGACGCGTACGACCGCCGGGTCCCTGGCGAGTCGCACGAGGGCGGCGCGCGGCACGACCGCGGCGACGACGTCCCCCGCGCGCAGCCCCGCGCGTCCCTCCGCCGCGGCGATCGCTTCCTCCACGCCTTCGGTTCCGCGCACGAAAACGCGCACGCCGTCGTCGGGGTCCGCGACGGTCGAGAGCGCGCCGAACGCGCCCGGGCCCGGGAACCGGTCGGGCGGCGTTGGGCGGAGCTCCGCGACCGCGCTGACGCGATCGCCGAGCAGCAGGCGGGCGTCGAGGCGGGAACGCTCCTGGGCGCCGAGGGAGTCGGCGCATCCGGCCGCCGCCGCCAAACCGAGCCCGGCGAGGCGGATCGCGGCCCGCACGCGGAACCCGGCGCGGACTACTCCCAGGGATCGAATCCGAACGTGACGTAATCGCCCGCGCGGCCGGTCAGCGACTCCGCCGTCTCCGCTAGCTCCCGCACGACCGCGGCGTCCTCGCCAGCCCCCTTCGCCGCGCCGCCGATCGTCTCGAGAAGCGCGCGCACGTCGTCCAGCCGGAGTAGCACGTAGGAGCGCGGGGGCGGCTCCTCGCCGCGCTTCTGCACGACGAGGTTCACGAGGTCCGTCTCCTGGGAGATCTTCCAGACGTCGCCGGTCTTCTTGAGGAGCTTGTCGGCCGTCTTCACGTCGCTGTGGAGGGCGCGGACCAGTCGCTGCACGTCCTTGTCGGTGGCCTTCTGCGTGCCGCTGCCGAAGCGTTTGCCGAGCGCCTCGGCATCGTCGTCCTCGTGGCGCTCCTCCGCCCGGTCCAGCAGCTTGCCGACGTGGGCGTAGATGCCCAGCACCAGCGGCACGGGGTCGATCGCGATGCGCATGCACGGCTCCGGAAAGCGACGTGGAACGGGCGCCGGGCTCCTGCGCCCGGCCGCGCCGGCCCCTACTATGGGTCCGCTCCGCACGCTCCACAACCGAGGGGGACATGACCGCTCGAGCCCGTCTTTTCTGCCTCGCGGCCGCCGTGGCCGCGCTCGCCGCCTGCGACGACATGGGCATCCGGGGCGCCGAGCTGGCGCCGCTGGAAGAGGCGGCCGCGCGGCCGACAGGATTCCCTACCGTTGCGGCCGACGCCGACGTTCAGGCGGGGCTGTCCTCGGCGATGGTGCGCCTGGGTCGCCAGGCCTGGGTCGCGACCGCGGAGGTCATCGACCTCCCGCGCGAAGACGTACGTTCCGTGGGCGCCGCCGAGGGCCGCGTGTTCTCGGCACCGCGGTGGGATCCGGCACCCTACGACCGCCTGCTGGTCGCGACGCGGGACGGGCGCTGGCAGGTGTACGCGCCCGTGATCGGAGTCGATCCGGCCCGCACGGACGGACACGCGTCGCCGCCCGTGCAGCCTCAGGCGGAGGGCGCCACGGAGGGAGCGGAGGGCGCCGCGGGGGGAACGGAGGGCGTGACGGGCGAAGCGGAGGGCGCCCCTGGGCAAGCGGAGGGCGGCGCGCGCTGACGGGAGGAGCGGGAAGCGACGGCGGCGCGCGCTGACGCGAGGAGTGGGGAAGCGACGGTGACGCGCGCTGACGCGAGGAGCGGGAAGCGACGGCGGCGCGCACGCTCACTCCACGCCCACCACGGAGCTGCGGCGCTCGAGCAGGACCACGTCGCGCCAGCGGCCGCCGATCTTGCCGATGCGCTCGCGCAGACCCACGCGCCGGAACCCGGCGCGTTCGTGGAGCGCGAGGCTCCCTTCGTTCTCCGGGAAGACGCCGGCCTGGAGCGTCCAGATTCCCGCGGCCTCCGCCCCCGCGACGAGTGCCTCCAGGAGCGCGCCCCCCACGCCCCGTCCCCGCGCCGGCCCGGCGACGTAGACGCTCACCTCGCCGACCCCGCCGTACACGCACCGGTCCGAGTACGGCGCGAGGGCCGCCCAGCCGGCCGTGTCACCGTACAGCTCCGCGACCAGCCGAGGGCTCTCCAGGTGCGCGGCATCCCAGTTTTCCCACCCCGGCACTTCGCTCTCGAACGTCGCATCTCCGGTCGCGATCCCTTCGGCGTAGATCTCGGCCACCCGCGGCCAGTCCCCCGGTGCCATGGGCCGCACGCGCACGCCGCTCACGACGTGCCTTCGACCCGGGGCGTCGCTCCCAGCCGCCGCTCGAGGAAGTCTGCGATGCGCCGGTAGGCGATGATCCGGTTGTCCAGCCGGCGGATGCCGTGACCCTCGTCCGGGAAGCGCAGGTACTCGACCTCCCCGCCCAGCGCGCGAATCGCGCGGACGAACTGATCGGACTCCTCGACCGGGTCGCGCGGGTCGTTGGCGCCGTGCAGGACCATGACGGGCGCCCGCACGCCACCCACGTGGGTCATGGGGGAGATCGCGCGGAAGAACTCGCGGTCCGCGGGGTCCTCGATGTCGCCGTACTCGATCCGGTCGCTGGCCTTGAGCTGGGGCGAGGCCCCTTCGAGCGCCGTGATCCAGTTGGAGACGCCCACGAACGCCACGCCAGCCCGGAACACCTCCGGCAGGCGGGCGAGGGCGGCCATCGTCAGGTACCCGCCGTAGGACCCGCCCATGACGGCCGCGCGCTCCGGGTCCGCGAGGCCGGCCTCGCCGAGCCAGCGGACCGCGTCCTCCAGGTCGAAGATCTCGGCCTCGCGGAGCCGGCCGTCGTTGAGCCGCGCGTAGTCCTTCCCGTAGCCGGTGGAGCCGCGGTAGTTCAGGTCGAAGACGGCGATGCCCCGCGTGAGGAGGTACTGGAGGTCCGCGCGGAACGTCGGGCGGGCCTGCGCGGTGGGTCCGCCGTGCACCGCGAGCAGGACGGGCGGCCTTGCGCCCTCCGGCATCCCGGGCGGCCGATAGTAGAGCCCGTGGATCTCTCGGCCATCGCGGGCCCGGAAGGCATGCGCCGTGGGCGCCACCATGCGGCCCATGTCCAGGCCGGCGGCGTCGGACCGGGTCGCGCGCGACGTGTGCCCCGTCTCCGGCTCCCAGGTCCAGATGTCGCCGGGCACCCCGGGCGCGGCCACGGTCACGCTCGCCACGTTCGCGCCCGGAGCCCACTCGACGCCGTAGACACCGGCCGGCACGGCGGGCGGCTCGAGCGCGTCGTCCGTGGACAGGTCCCGCGCGGCCAGCGCGCCGTATCCGCCGTCGTTCACCGACCACAGGAGGTAGCGCCCGTCCCACGACAGCGCGACGTCGTCGACGTCCTTGTCCTCGGGCGTCTCGATCCAGGTCAGGGCGCCGTCCTCCACCCGGTAGTGCGCGACCCCCGCGTACTGCCGGCCGTGGTTGGTGACCATGTAGAATCCCGATCCGTCGCTCTCCCACGCGAACGGGCCGTACGAGGCGCGCTCTGCAGGATCGAACAGCGTCGTGGCCTCGCCCGTCCCGATGTCCAGCAGGTGCAGCGCGTTGGCGTCCTCGCCGCGCGATTCGGAGAGCAGCGCCGCGCCGCCGTCCGGGCGCCAGGACACGGGGTACAGCCCGGGCCGTCCGCGGAACGCCTCGCGCGACGCCCCGCTGGCGACGTCGAGCAGGAACACGTCGAAGTCGAGGCCGTTGCGCTCCGTGGAGCCGTACGCGATGCGCCGCCCATCGTGGGTGAAGCCGCCGAACGCCCGGAACGCGTCGGACGGCGCGAGGAGCTCGCGCTCGACGGTGCCGTCGGAATGGATGAGGTAGTAGCCCTCGCGCTCGTTGCCGCCGCGGTCGACCGCGTACAGGATGACCTCGCCCGATGGTGACCAGCGATGCTCGGTGACGGGCTCGCCGAAGGTCAGCTGGCGCGGCCAGCCGCCCGCCGCGTCCACGACCCAGAGTTGCGGCTCGCCGCTGATCGAGGTCCGGAACGCGACGGCGCGGCCGTCGGGCGAGAGCGACGGCGCCACCGCGCTGCGCACGTTCAGGAAGCGCACGACGTCGGGACGGTCGGAGCCGGCGAGCTCCAGCTCGACGGGCACCGGACGGGGGATGTCCCGCTCGCCGGGCGTCTCCACGGCGGCCTGGCCGCGCAGCGGACCGGCCGTCATCGTGAGGAGGGCGACCCCGGACAGAAAGGCGGCGCTGGCCAGGAAGGAGGCGCCGCACGGGAAGCCGGAGCCGGACGGAAAGGCCGCTCCGGACCGGAAGCCTGCTCCGGACGGGAAGGCCGCTCCGGCACATCGAAGGTCGTGGGCCATGGCACGCGCGGTGTTCGCGGAAACGGTGTGAGCACGGCGCCGGGCTTAGGGTCGCAGCCGCGCGTCCGCGGGCGGCGGCCGCCCGGCGATCGTCGTCGCGGAAGACTAGCCGCGCGGCGCGTGAGCGGACAGTCGAGGGCGGCACCGGTCGCCGGACGGACGGAACCAGGGGAGGTGGAGCATGGGGATTCGGAGCGCGGGACTGCTGGGTGTGCTGGCGCTGTGCGCGGCGCCGCTCGCCGCGCAGGGGCGGGTGGAGATCGGGACGCAGGCCGGGTTCAGCCACCGGTCGGCCGACGAGACACAGGGCGAGCCGACGCTGCAGGAGTTCGCGATCCCCGGGGGCGGATTGCTGGGCCGTCCCACGATCTGGGCGACGATCTTCGTGGCGCGACGCTTCGCGATCGAACCGCACTTCAGCTACCGGCTCGTGCGCGACGAGGATCTCGACGACAACGTGGGCACGCTGGGCGCCTCCGCGCGCGGCGTCTGGTACGCGGGCGATCCGCGCAGCCCGTCCTTCTACGCCTTCGGCGACGCCTCGCTCGACCGGTCTCGCCAGCTTCAGACGGGCCAGGACGATTCCGACACCGACTTCGCGCTCGGCGGAGGCGCCGGCTACCACTGGCCGCTGGGCGACCATTTCGGCATCCGCGCGCAGGCCCTCTACCGCTACTGGATCGATGACCGGCGCAACGAGCTCGCGGTGACGGTGGGATTCGGGGTGGTGGCCAAGCGGAGGTAGGGGGCCGCCGACCGGCCGCGCGTCATTGCCGGTGCCCCCGCTCCGCCACGCGCACGGCCTTCCAGCCCTCGACCTTGTGGCCGCCGACGAGCCCGGCCCACTCGGCGAGGACCCGGGCCAGGTGGCCGTCGTCGCGGGCGGCGAGGCCGATCCCCAGGTCGGGGCGCTCCCCGGTCAGGTCGCGGTCGTGTTCGCCGTGCGGCCTGCCTTCGCTGCACTGCCGGCACAGGTAGCGGATGGACCGGGACCAGTTCTCGGCGCTCGCGCCCAGCTCCTCGGCGAGGCCGCTGAGCCGAACGAGGTCAGCCTCGGCCACGTCCCGGAGCACGACCTCGTAGGTGCGGAATTCGGAGGACTCCAGCAGGTCGAGCTCGTCGAACACGCCCACTTCGCGGTCGCCCACCCTGCGGTAGCCGTTGATCGCGCCGTCGTGCAGAACCACGTCTCCCCAGCGACGCCCGGAGGAGGGCAACGGCACGTTGCGGATCGCGGCGCGTGCCGGGTCGATCCGGTCGCACCAGACCACCTCCGCGGCGCCGTCGGGGGCCAGCCGGATCGGCACCGGCCCGAGCCGCATGTCCGGCGGGCCGTCGCCGTCCGGCACCTCGATCCCGCAGCCGCGCCACGCCGCCCGCGCGTCGTCCCAGCGGCCGAGGGCGGTCGCGGCGATGCCGTAGTTCCACCACGCGTCGCCATCGTCCGGACGCAGCTCGGCCGCCCGGCGATTGCAGTCCAAGGAGGCGGCCCACTCGCCGCGGTACTTGTGCAGCAGCCCGAGGTTGTACCAGGGGACCGACCAGCCGGGATCGGCTTCGATCGCCGAACGGTACGCGCGCGCTGCGTCCTCGTGGCGGTCCTCCCGCGCGAGGCGGCGGCCCGCCTCGTTCCGGCGCAGGGCGTCCGGGTTGGGCTCGCTCATGGGGCGACCCGCTCCCCGACGCCCGCGCGGCTCTCGGCGGCGGTCACGGCGGTGACCCCCACGACGGCGATGGCCAGGGTGGCGATGGGAGGCACGGGCGCAGCGGCGACGACCGCGGCCGCGGTTCCGAGGGTCAGCGCCACGCGCGGCCCGAGCACCCGTCCGGTCGCCCGGTACAAAGCCGCGGCGGCGCCCCCGAGGTAGAGAACGAGTCCCACCCCGACGGCCGCGCGCGTCGCGGCATCGAAAGGATCGCCGGGGTGGTGGACCGCCGCCTCCAGCACCACCGCGTACGCGACCACGCCGCACAGCAGTACGAAGTGGAGCAGGCTGAAGGCATCGCGCGCGACCGGCGCCCGGTTCCGGGACGACGCGTCCTCCAGGGCCGCATCGAGCATGCCCTTCACACGGGCGAAGTACGCCCACCACAGGGCGCAGGTGAGGCCCACCGCGACCACCACGACGCCGATGAGCTGACCGGTCCAGTCCGCTCCGGATACGCCGGCGGCCGACACGATCAGCGTCTCCCCGAGGGCGATGATGACGAAAAGCCCGTGCCGCTCCGAGAAGTGTTCGGGATGCAGGTTCCACGCTTCGGACTCGCCCGCCAACCGCGCTGCCACGATGTCGAACAGGATCGCGAGGCTCCACAGCCACCACTGCCAGCCGGACCAGATCGCGCCGGCCAGCACCGCAGCGAGACCCAGAAGCGACAACGTCGCGAAGCGCCGCACCGCCGCGTGCTGGTCCGGGTCGGCCGCGTCGGCGACCTCGCCGTACACGACGATGCCGATGCCGCGCACGAGTATGTACGGGACCGCGAAGAAGAGGGCGCGTCCGTGGAACGCGTCGGGCAGCGCGACCGCCATGAAGAACGCCACGGCCGTGGCCAGCAGGGTCGCGGCCGCGATGGCGGGGTGCGTCGTGTCGGCCGCGTTCAGTGCCCACGTGAACTGCGTCCACGCCCACCACACCAGCCAGAAGATCAGCACGGCCTCGCCGATCACGACCCACCCGATCCCGTCGTGGAACAGCCCGACGAGCTGCGTGACCGAGAACACGAAGACCAGGTCGAAGAACAGCTCGACGAAGGTGACCGGCTGGTCGTCGGGCGAGACGATCGAACGGGCGCTCACGGCTCCGCCCCCGGGTCGCGCCGCGCCACCGACGCGACCGCCTCGCGCAGCGGATGAAGGGCGGAACCGACGATCACGATGAAGATCAGCGCGGCGGACACGAGCGAGAGAAACAACGCGGTGATGTACCAGGCCTCGCCCGAAGCGCCCCCGGCCCCGGCCGCCCCCGCCGCCAGCGCCACGATCGTCGCGGCCGCGAGCGACCACAGCGTGCGCGCCCAGCCGCGCCGGAGCATCACTCCCTTCCGGCGCAGGAACGCCTGCCGGCGGGCCGCGATCACCAGGTAGCCCGACGTCGTGACCAGGTAGACCGCGCTGGACAGGCGCCACACGCTCTCGGGCTCGAGGCCGAACTCGAACGGCACCATCGGAAAGAGCGAGAACACGACCACGAGGAGGCTGACGTCGATGAGGTTGCGGAGCCGGTTGGCATCCAGCGCCGGGGGGTCGCCGCCCCCCCGGTCGATGACCGTCACCAGCGAAGCGAAGCCGGCGAGGGCGATCGCGACCTCGGCGAAGATGAACAGCGGCTCGACCGTGTCCGGCATGCCGGCCCGCCCGCGTCGGAGGTTCCGTTGCGCGCCACGCGCGTCGCGTCCGGCGAACATACCTCTGCGGGCCACGCGCGTCATGCGCTCCCGCGGCTCGCGCGCCGCTTCTCGCCGCTCCATGATGCCGCATGGAACTGGGCATCTACACGTTCGCCGAGACCCCCATCGACCCGGACACGGGCCGCCAGCTCGGGGCTGGGCGCCGGCTACGCGAGCTCATGGAGGAGATCGAGCTCGCCGACCGGGTCGGGCTGGACGTGTTCGGCGTGGGCGAGCACCACCGCCCGGACTTCGCCGTGTCCGCGCCGGCCATCGTCCTGGCCGCCGCGGCGGCGCGCACCGAGCGCATCCGCCTGACCAGCGCCGTGTCGGTGCTCAGCTCGGACGACCCGATCCGCGTCTTCCAGGACTTCGCCACCATCGACCTCCTGTCGGGCGGGCGCGCGGAGATCATGGCGGGCCGCGGCTCGTTCACCGAATCCTTTCCGCTCTTCGGCCAGGACACGGCCGAGTACGACCTGCTGTTCGAGGAGAAACTGGACCTGCTGCTGGCCGCCCGCGCCGAAGAGATCCTCAGGTGGTCGGGCACGCACCGCTCCCCGGTGGCGGGGCGCGGCGTCTACCCCCGCCCGCTCCAGGACCCGCTGCCGGTATGGATCGCCGTGGGCGGCACGCCGCCGTCGGTCGTGCGCGCGGCGTCGCTGGGCCTGCCGCTCGCGCTCGCGATCATCGGCGGGCACTCGGAGCGCTTCCGGCCGCTGGTGGATCTCTACCGGGAGTCGGCCCGCCGCGCGGGGCACGACCCGGCGGCGCTCCCCGTCGGCATCAACTGCCACGGGTACGTGGGCGCCACCTCACGCGGCGCGCGTGACGCTTTCTTCGCCCCCTACGCCGAGATCATGACCCGGATCGGCCGGGAGAGGGGCTGGCCGCCCACGACCCGCGCGCAGTTCGACGCCGGCTGCGGCCCGCGGGGCCACCTTGCCGTCGGCGATCCGCAGGAAGTCGTCGACAAGATCCTGTTCCAGCACGAGGTCTTCGGGCACCAGCGCTTCCTCATGCAGACGGTCGGCACGGTGCCGCACGCGGACGCTCTCAAGGGCATCGAGCGGTTCGGGACGGAGGTTGCGCCGGCGGTGCGGAAGGCGCTGGCGGTCGAGCCAGGCCGCTAGGCAGCCCTGGTGAAGTCCGGTCCGGTAGGG
>Ga0299913_10004310_pt1 | contig 11919 bp, 5 predicted proteins | sample RVTome_9_FD_201360 | JGI IMG/M metagenome (GOLD analysis project Ga0299913, IMG submission 201360) | Soil microbial communities from uranium-contaminated site in the Upper Colorado River Basin, Wyoming, United States - RVT155D38 (version 2) ... | reverse complement strand
CAGCGACGAGGGAGGTGCGCAGGCTGAGCGAAACGGGGAGTGGGGTGAGCTACGCGCCGCACCGCAGCGACGCATCCACGACACGTGTCGGCAAGGCCGTGCGCCGAGCGCGCGAGCGCTCGGCGGTGCATGGCTATCGAGCCGCGGCGGCGGCAATCTCTCGTGTTCCGGTCCGCCTCAGCCTGCCCGTCGGCCGGGCCGTCTTCCTGGGCAGCTACTTCGCCTGGCCCAAGAAGCGGCGCATCATCCTGTCCAACGCCGCGCACGTGCTCGGCCTGCCGGCCGGCGATCATCGCGTTCGCCACCTGGCACGCCGCATCTACGGCACCTACGCGCACTTCGTGATCGAGCTGATGCGGCTGCCGAGCCTGCCCCGCGACGAGCCCGCGCGCCTGGTGCGCGGCGGGACCGAGCGCGGCGAGGAATCGTTCATCCGCCTGTTCGAGAAGCTGCGCGCAGAGGGCCGCGGCCTGATCGCGGTCTCGGCCCACATCGGCAGCATCGACCTGCTCGCAGGCGCCTTCGCGCTGCGCGGGCTGCCGACGTACGGCCTGGCCGATGACTCGGGCTATCCCGAGCTGTTCGAGGAGATGAACGCCCAGCGCCGTCGCTGGGGCATCAAGGTCATCCCGTGGCGCAACCTGCGCCGGGTGTTCCACGCCCTGCGCGAGCCAGCCATCGTCGGCCTGGTGGTCGATTGGGGCTATCGCTCGGACGGCATCCCGGTCCAACTCTTCGGCCATTGGACGACCCTGCCCTCCGGCCCGGCCATGCTCGCCGCGCGGACCAACGCCGTGATCGTGCCCGTGGTCTGCCGGCGCCTCGACGACGGCACGTACGACGCGAGCCACTACGATTCGATCGAGGTCACCGACGACAGCCCGGCTGAGATGCGCCGCGTCACGCAGGCCATCGCCGACGCACTCGAGGACATGATCGCCACCGCGCCCGAGCAGTGGTACAGCTTCAAGCCCATCTGGCCCGAGTCGGAAACGGAGCGTGAGGCGCTCGCCCAGCGGGTGGCCACCATGGAGGCCGGCACATGACGGCAGTCGCCGAGGCACGCAGTGCCCGGCGGCCGCGCCGACGCTCGCTGCGCGGCCGGCTCGGCGCGCGGCTGCTGGTGGTCGCGGCCGTGGGCCTGCGCCGGCTGCCCGATCGCTGGCTGCACCGCGCCGCGCACGCTGCGGGTGTGCTGCTCCACGCCGTCCAACCGGGGCGGCGGCGGCTGGTGCGCGCCAACCTCCAGCGGGTGTGCCGATATCTCGACGCGAACGGCATGGCCGCCGAAGCGGCGGCCGCCGCCGCGCGCGACGAACGTGCCCTCGACCGGCTGGTGCGCGCCGCCTTCGGCCACTACATGCGCGGCTATCTGGAGGTCGCCATCCTGCCCGTCTACGGCGCGGTCGCCAACCGCGATCGGGTCGCGGCCGACGATGCGCAGAGCGCGGCCCTTGCCTTTCCGCCCGGCCGGCGCGGGCCTCTGATCATCGTGGCCATGCACTTCGGTGCGATAGAGATCCCCGGCTTGTGGGCGACGACGCACCTGGGCGTGCCGATCAGCGCGCCGATGGAGACGCTATCTGACCCTGACCTGCAGGCGTACATGGTGCGCACCCGGACCGAGACCGGCCTGACCGTCCTGCCGCTCGAGGGCGCCGCGCGCGAGCTGAGGGCCACCCTCGGGCGCGGCGAAACCGTGGCGCTCGTCGCCGACCGTCCGATCGGCGGCAGCGGCACGGCGGTCGAGCTGTTCGGGGCGCCGGCCAGGCTGCCCGCCGGGCCGGCCGTGCTCGCGCTCGAGACCGGTGCCCCGGCGTGGCTCGTGGCCACCCGCCGCACGGGCTGGGGCGACTACCGCACGCATCTTGAGCAGATCGAGATGCCCGCCGACGGCTCACGGCGCGACCGGCTGCAGGGCTTCATGACCGCCCAGGCGCGCGCATTCGAGCGCGCCGTTGCCGCCGCCCCCGAACAGTGGTGGACTCTCTTCTTCCCCATCTGGGACAAGCCCGCGGGGAGGCACGAATGAGCGAGCCAGCGCGGAGCCGGGCCGATCTGCACATCCACAGCCGCGCTTCCGACGGCGTCTCGAGCGTCGCCCAGATCCTCGAGCAGGCGGAGCGCATCGGTCTCGACGTCATCGCCATCGCCGACCACGAGCGGGTCGACGCCGCCCACGCTGCACGGGCCATGGCCGCGGCGCGCGGGATGCGCATTGAGGTCATCGTCGGCGAGGAAGTCACCACGCGCAGCGGCCACCTCCTCGCGCTGTTCATTGAGGAGCGCATCCGCCCGTGGGGTTCGCTCAAGGCGACCGTGGCGCGAGTCCACGAGCAGGGCGGGCTGGCGATAATTGCCCACCCGCTGGTGCCCTACCCGCTGTGCGTCAGCGAGCGCTCGATCCGGCGGCTGCTTGCCGAGCAGGACCCGATCTTCCATCCCGACGGCATCGAGGCGTTCAATCCGACCACCGCGCGCATGCGCTGGGCGGCCCGCGCGCCGGCGTTCGTCGAGGAGGTCGGGCTGGCCGCCCTGGGCAGCAGCGACGCCCACCGGGCCGAAGACATCGGCCAGGCGCTGACGACCTTCCCGGGCCGAACTGCGGAAGACGTGCGCCAGGCGATTCTCGAGCGCACGACGGGCTGGCAGGGCGAGAGCTATCCGTGGACGACGCAGTTCGCCACGTTCAGGCGGCAGATGGGCAAGAACGCCCTTGCCGTGCGTGACGAGCTGCGCGGCAAGCTGCGCCGGGACGGTACCGGGCGCGACCTTGGCTATCCCGGCGGTCGCCTCCGCCCCGCGCGTCTCGACCGGCGCGCCCTGGGCGTGGAGCACGGCTCGGAATGAAGATCGGCCTGGTCACGCCGTACATCTATCCGCTGCCGGGCGGGGTCAACGCGCACGTGCGCTACCTGTACGAGAACCTGATCGCGCGTGGCCATGACGTGCGCATCATCAGCAGCGTCCACGGTCCGCAGAAGCAGAGCGAGGGCGACGTGATCCGGCTCGGCTACGGGTTCAGCGTGCCCGCCAATGGCTCGGTCGGAACGCTTACCTTCTCGCCCCGCTACGGGAGCCTGGTGCGCGACATGCTCGATCGCGAGCGCTTCGACGTTCTCCACTTCCACGAGCCTTTCGTGCCATTCCTGTCGCTCGTGCTGCTGCGCGAGTCGCAGAGCATCAACGTCGCCACCTTCCACGCCTATGCCGGCTGGAGCCCGGCCTACGAGTTCGGCAAGCGCATGCTGTCGCGCTTCGCGCGCCGGCTGCACGGTCGCATCGCGGTCAGCGCCGCCGCACGCCACTTCATCGACCGCTACTTCCCGGGCGACTACAAGGTCATCCCGAACGGCGTCGATATCAGCCGGCTGGCCAACGCCCAGCCCATCGCGCGCTACCGCGACGGCACGCTGAACATCTTCTTCATGGGCCGCTTCGAGCCGCGCAAGGGCGCCATGTACCTGCTCAAGGCCTATCGCCAGCTGCGCAAGCGCGGCATCGACTGCCGGCTGCTGCTGGCCGGGACTGGCCCGCAGGAGCGTGAGATCAGGCGCTACATCGCCACCCGCCGGCTGAAAGGGGTCGAGCTGCTGGGGCGCATCAGCGACGACGACAAGGACCGCTACTTCGCGACGGCCGATGTCTACGTCTCGCCCGCCACCGGCCAGGAGTCCTTCGGCATCGTGCTGCTCGAGGCGATGGCCGCCGGGACGCCCATCGTGTGCAGCGACATCCACGGCTACAAGGGCGTCGTGCGTCGCGGTGAGCAAGCGCTGCTGGTTCCGCCGCGCGACGTCAAGGCACTCACCGCGGCGCTCGAGAAGATCCTCGGCGATCCCGAGCTACGGGCCCGGATGGGCGAGGCTGGCCGTGCCCGGGCGCCACAGTTCAGCTGGGAGAACATCGCCGCCAAGGTCGAGGAGTACTACCTGTTCGTTGCGCGCCGCACGGCCGCCCAGTCACAGCTGCCGGCCCATGTCAGCCCCACCCTCCTGGGCGGCGACGAGCCCGTCTCACTCAGCTCGTTTCGGGCAACGCGCTGAGCGTCTCCTCGGCGTTGCGCGCCACGTACCAGCTGCGCGCCGCGTAGGCCGCGGCAACGGCCAGGGCGGTCACCGCCACGGCCAGCAGCACGACGCCCGTCCAGTCGATGCCGGCCCGATTGGGCTCATCAAGATTGACCCCGAACTGGAAGCCCCAGTTCCACGTCGGCAGCAGCCCGAGATGGATCTGCGACAGCGGCGTGGGCACGGGCAGGCTGGCAAAGTTGGGGTAGAAGGCGACGAACCAGATAGCGGCCGCGGCGAGCGCTCCGATCACGAAGCGCCGCGGGTCGGTCGCGCGCAGCACGAAGTAGGCCGGCACGGCGAGCAACAGCAGAGCCACCAGCGCGGGCTCCTCGGCGCGCACCTGCATCTGGAGGACCGGACTGCCGGGCAAACCGGCTCCGACGACGATGATCGCCACGCCGAGCAGCGCGACAGAGAAGCTGACCGGCAGCAGCAGCGAGCGGACCAGTGTGGGCGGGGCATCAGCATCCCCGGTGCGCAGGCGGGCGTAGACCAGCAACCCGGCGCCGATCAGGCCGCCGGCCGCCATCAGGAGCCCCAGCATCTGGATGTCGGTCAGGGCGAGCTGGCGCGACAGCGCAGCGCACACCTCGGTGCCCTCGTTGACCGTCTCGGTCCGGGCGATGCCGCACAGCGGCAGGCGCAGCAGCCACAGCAGCGGCGCGCCGATGATCGCCAGTGCTGCGCCGATCCGCGCCAGTGCCCACGTCCGTGCCGAAGGTCCATGCCACAGCTCGGCCAGGAAATAGGCCAGGGCCAGGAAGGAGAACGGCAGTGCGGTGAAGATGTGGTACTGGAAGGTCGCCCTATCGATCCGTGCCCAGGGCAGCCACAGGCTGGCGATTGACAGCGCCAGGAAGGTCAGCGCGAGGCTGCGCCGACGCCATGCCTGCCAGGCGACGAATGCAACGGCCGGGATGGCCAGCCAGAAGATCACCAGATTGCCCGTGTCGTAGATGACCGCCGTTGTCCGGCCGGCGTAGTCCTGCTGCTCGAACCAGACGGGCTTGAGATCGAGCGGCCACGCCCACCAGGGCGATGACGCGGCGTGCGTCGCGCGCAGGTTGTTGTGGTAGTCGTACATCGAGCGCTGGAGATCGAGGAAGGTCTGGCCGGTGTTGCCGGCCGGAATGGTCTCGGTCCAGCGATTACCGAGCTCGATCCAGGGCACATAGCTCAGCGCGTAGATCATGAGCGGGATGAGCGTCAGTGCGGCAAGGCTCGCCAGCCAGGGAATGCCCAGCAGCCCGGAGCCCGGCCGCAGCCAGCCGCGCGGAGGAGGTGGGGCGGCCGGCTCCATCCAGGTCTCTTCCACCGGCGGGCGCGTCCAGCGTCCATAGCGCCTTCGCCAGGAAACCACCCCTGCGATCAGCCCGAACAACATCAGTCCCACGCCGACGGCGATCTCGCGCACGCCCAGCCCGATCAGTGCAGCCGCTGCAGTGATAGCCGCACCGACGACGATCGGAGCGCCGATGGCGAGGTCGACCTCCTCTCTCGTGACACGCACGGGGCGCACCGCCATGCCCACGGCCAGCAGCGTGGTCAGGCCAACCATCAGCGCCAGGAAGATGTAGTTGAGCTGCGCGTTCTCGACCGATGGGTTGGGCGTGATGGCGATGTAGCCAAGCACGGCGGTCATGCCGATCATGGCCACCAGCGCGACCAGGCGCCCGAGTGCCGAGCGCAGCAGGACCATGAGCAGCAGCGCGCCTATGGCGTAGGCGCCGACCCACTTCGAGGCCAGCGCGAGGCCGAGCAGGATGCCGACGCCGGCAAGCCCCGACGCGGTCACCAGCCTTCCCCTCCAGCGGCCCGTCCAGAGCGGTACGAACAGGGTGAACGCTGCGACGATGAAAAACGAGACGTAGGCGTCGTTCATGGCGATGCGCGCATTGGCAAAGAACATGCCGTCCGCGAGCACCAGCAGGCCGGCGATCACGGCCACGCTGCGCCGCGCGAACAGGAACCGCGCCAGCAGGTAGATGCAAGCCGCCATCAGCGCCCCGAGCAGCACTCCCGGAAAGCGGTAGGCGAACTGGTTGTTGCCACTGTCGATGGTCGCCAGCCGGCCACCTCCATCGATGGCCAGCAGGTCGTTGCGGTCCTCGGCCGGGTAGTCGGGCGCGACATCGGCGAGCAGAACCTGCGGCTCGAACTCCAGGCGAGCGTCGGCGAACACCGAGTTCGAGCGTGGTTCGATCAGATAGACCGTCGCGGCGCCCCCGTCGGGGCTGCGGCCGAGCACGTGGACAAGGGTCGTGGCTTCATTCCAGACCACGCTCTGGACGGAGTTGGGCATCGTGATCGGCTCGCCCTGCGTGGAAGGCTGGTCGGGCGGCAGGCGCACGGTCATCAGCCGCGAGCCGTTCGCGGCGTAGACCGTCGGCTGGTCCGGCCCGCGCTCGATCAGGGCGATTCCGGTCACCGGAGCGTCGGTCGGGAACGAGGCCAGCTCGGTGAGGCTGTCGGCGTCGAGCAGAAGGACGCCGGAGGCCGTCGCCACGGCCACGCCACTGCCGTCCTGGACCGACACGCCGGGCAGCTCGCCATCATCAATGGCTGTCTGGATCTCCTCGGCCTTGTCGCCGACGAACCCGGCAACCAGCGCGCGCTCGAACGCCGCGCCGATCAGCGCCTCGATCCGAGCCGCGTCGTCGTCGAGCAGATCGGCCAGTGTCTGGGCCACGGCAGCCTGGTCGGTGACCTGCGTTGGGTCGACGGTCACCAGGTCACGCGCCGGAATCTCGACCACGTCGGCTGGTTCGCTCAGCTGCGCGCGCCCGGTCTCGAAACCGGTCAGCGGGTCGAGGCTGATCAACGTCCCGTCGCTGGCGATGGCGATCAAACGGTCACCGGCCACCGCCAGGCGCTCGAGCGGGGCGGCCAGGTTTTCGAGCTGGGCCAACTCCTGGGCAGCGGGTGCCTGTGCATCGGACGTGCGCAGGTCATCGAAGGAGGCGGTGGCGATCGTCGACACACGGCCGTCGGCGGCGCCCAGGTAGAGCACGTGGTCGTCCTCATCGACGGCCAGCGCAGAGACCGGCACGGCCTGCTGGGCGATGAGGGCGCGGGTACCCAGGTCATGGACGCGCAGCTCGTTGCCCGTGGCCAGGTACAGCCGATCGCCGTTGCGCTGAACGGCCGCGCCGGCCGGACTCCAGCGCGCCTCGGTCGCCGCGGAGCGGACCTCGACGCCGAGCTCGTCCGTCTGCACCACTCGGTTGTTGCCCAGCGCGACGATGCCCAGCGCCATGCCGTACTTGGCCAGGTGCGGGTGGGTGAACTCGTAGATCGAATGCGGCTTGTCGTAGCGCCAGTGCTGCAGGAACTCGACCGCTGTCCGGGCGTGATAGACCTCGTCGAAATGCATGGCGTAGGGCACTTCCAGCCTGTACGTGCGCAGGAGCAGGGCGCTCACGAAGAAGAGCAGGAGCAGCGCCGCATCGCGCCGGTCCAGCCGGCCGCCGCTCTCGTTCAGCAGCAGTGCGCTCCGGTCGCGGCGCAGGGAACGACGCCCCAACAGCGGGGCGAAAACGGACAACCACGCACGGCCCGCGGGCATGCTGGCCTCCACTCTCTGATCCACCTCGGCGTCGCTGGCTGAGCCGGTGGCCACGGCGGACACCTCGTACGGGTCCGGCTCCTTGGACGCCGCCGGCCGCAGCTGCCAGCCGATGAACAGGAAGCCGCCCACGTGGAGCGCGATGCTGGTCAGCTTGCCGAGCGGCTGGCGGAACAAGTCGCCCAGCGGCAGGTTCTCGATGTTGGGGGTGGCGTAGAGCTCTGTCGTCAGCACACCGTGCAGGTTGATGAAGGCCGCGATCGAGAGCACCGCGGTTGCCACCATCCAGCGCCGGTCGACGACGGCGAGCAGCGGCAGCAGGGCGAAGATCGGGAACATGTAGCGTTCGTGCACGCGCGTGGGGAGCATGAAGAAGGCGAGTGCCAGAAAGATCGCCACGACAACGATCGAGCGCCGATCCGCGCGCCAACCCAAACGTACCGCGCCGAGGAGGAAGCCGCCCGCGAGCAGCAGCGAGCCGATGACGACCGCCGGGATCGGGCCCAGGAACGGCACCGTGTCTGACGACCAGCGTGCGCCGCTCTGAAAGAGGGGCATCTCACCGCCCGCGCCGAACAGGGCCCACGGGTTGTACGCGTTGACGCTCAGCCAGGGATAGCCGCTGGCCGCGCTCATGACCAGCCGGATGAAGCCGAAGATGTCGAGCCCGAAAGGTGCCAACAAGGCGATCAGTACGCCGAGTCCGACAACAGCGGAGGACACCAGCCGCCACGGTCCCTGCTCGCGTTCCAGCCACCTGCCAATGGGGCCACCGATCCATGGGCGCTTGCGCGGTCCGGAGCCGGGCGCGAACAGGTGCCGCCGGAGCAGCACCATGCCGACCACGGGAGCGAGCACGATCCCGAACTGGGGCTTGACCAGCGCGGCCAGGACCGCCGCGACCATGGCTCCCTCCGAGTTGCCGCGCACCAGCGCGCCGACCCCGAGCAGGATGACGAAGGCACCGACGGCGTCGGTCTGGCCCCAGACGGCCGAGTCGTACCACGTGACCGGGTTGAACAGGTACAGCCCGGCGGCCACCAGTCCGAGGCGCGCCGAGTCGGCGCGATCGGCGGTCCAGCGCTTGACGAGCCCGTAGAGCAGCGCGGCAACCAGGATGTCGAAGACGATTGGCCCGATCTTGAGGAGGTCAGGGCCGGCGTTTTCGGGACCGAGCAGGAACGCGAACAGGTGGCTGCCCAACCAGAGGACGTACAGGTAGCCGGGCGGATAGTCGGCGAAGAACCCTTCTGCGTAGAACTGGCCAGGCCCGGAGGTGTACAGCCGATCCGCCCACGCGGAGTAAGTGGCGGTGTCCGATTCGAAGCCAGACCCGGGCAGCAGGACGTATGCGATAGTTAGGCGAAGGAGAAGACCGACGAGTAGCAGGATCGCCAGGCTGCCGACGGCCGCACTCGCACCGAGGTGGTGCCTGTCGACGCCAGAGATCCGGTCGGCCCCATCCGCCTGGGGCGCTGTCACTGTGGACCGAACCTCCAGAGGGTGACGAGGTGGAGCGCAGTATAGCAACGAGCCCCTCCGATACCGCTCGCGACAATCCGTCGCGCAAAGGCCTCCGGGCCATCGTGCAGGCCAGTCTCGAGCGCGCCGATCCGGCCCATATCGGCCTCTTCTTCGTCGTCCTGGCGCTGGGCATCTACGTCTTCTCGAATCCATCGCGCAACGGCCAGTACGACCACTTCGTGTGGCAGGCCGAGGCCTTCCTCAACGGCCGCTTCGCGATCAGCTTCCCGGTCGAGGCGGGACCGCACACGAACGCCCACTTCCAGGACGTCATGCCGCTGTCGGTCGGCGCCGGGCGGCCGGGCCTTGGACTGCTGCCCTTCCCACCCCTGCCGGCCGTGCTGCTCACTCCTTTTGTGGCGCTGTTCGGCCTGGCCACCGACGCGCAGCTCGTGGGCGCGGTTCTGGGTGCGCTCAACGTCGGGCTCGCCTGGCGGATGCTGACGCGCGTGACAGAGGATCGCTCCGCGGCCTTCCTGGCCACCCTCTTCTTCGCCTTCGGGACCGTTCACTGGTACGCGGCGATGCTCTCGTCGACCTGGTTCCTGGCCCACGTGGCGGCCACCACGTTCCTGCTGCTCGGCATCACCCTGGCGCTCGACGGGGAGCGGCGCGAGACAATCCGGCGCCTGCTCGGGCGAACCGCCCACGCGCCCGAAGCGACAAATGGGCCGCGCCATCCGGTTGCCGCAACCTTCGAGGAGAGCAGCCTCTTCCTGGCCTGGTTCCGGCGCCTGCGCGGCCATATCGACGGGCTTCAGTTCATGGCCGGCTTCGTGTTCGGCATCGCTGCGCTGGCGCGGCTGCCGGTCCTGCTGGGGGCACCGTTCTTCGTCTTCGTCGGTGGCGGCGGCTCATACCTGCGCCGAACGCTGTCGGCCGGGCTGGGCGCGCTCATCCCGTTCGCCCTGCTGTTGACCTATAACGTCGCCGCCAGCGGGCATCTCTTCAACCCGGCCTACGAATGGCTCTATCAGACCGAGTACCTGGGCTACCTGCCGCCGGGCATGGAGATCAACCGCGAATGGATGATCGAGGATCCGCGGTTCATCCCGATGAACTCGCTGATCATGCTCGCCTGGCCGCCGATCATCCAACCCGAGTGCGGGCTGCAATTGCTCGACCGGGTCTGTCCGCTCCTGCGACCCGATCCGATCGGCATGAGCATCGCCCTGACCAGCCCGGCCTATCTGCTCGCGCTGCCCCTGGTCGTCCGCGCCCGGCGCCAGCGACTGGTGATCGGCGCGAGCCTCGCTGTGCTGGCCATCGGACTCCTCAACCTCGCCCATTTCAGCCAGGGCTGGGTCCAGTTCGGCTACCGCTTCAGCAACGACTTCGCTCCGTTCGCGCTGCTGCTCGTGGCGCTGGCCATCGCCTGGCTGCGCGTGCGCTGGCTGACCATCACCCTCGTCGCGATCTCGATTCTCGTCAACGCGTGGGGCGTGTACTGGGGCGTCCGGCAGGGCTGGTAGATCGCCCGGCGCAATCGCCCGGCGCGGCTACCATGCCGCCGTGTCCGCTCCCGCCCCAGCTCTGAGTGCCCGCGCGGCGCCAGCCTTGATGGCGATCCCGCTGCGCCGGCGCGCGTTGCTCGCCGGGGCCATCGTGGCGATCCCGGCGCTGGGGCTGTACCTGACCACGCTGATGCCCGATGTTGGCTTCTGGGACACGGCCGAGTTCCAGGCCGTCGGCCCGGTGCTGGGCATCGCCCATCCGACCGGCTACCCGGCGTTCACGCTGCTGGCCTGGCTGGCATCGGTCGTGTTCCAGCCATTCGGCAACGAGGCATTGCGCGCCAACATGCTTTCGGCCGTGCTGGGCGCCGGCGGCGTGGGCATCGTGGCAGTCACGGCCGCGCTGCTCACCCGGCGCCTGGTGATCGGCATCGCCGCCGGCGCCACACTGGCCGTCTCAGCCCAGGCCTGGTCGATCAGCCTGCACGCCGACCCGCACGCCCTGCACCTGTTCATGGCCTCGCTCATCCTGCTTCTGCTGGCGGTCTGGTCGCAGCGCGTACGTGCCGGGCGGCCGGCCGACCGCTGGCTGGTCGCGGCGGCCATCGCCTACGGCGTGTCGCTCGGAAACCACGGACTGACCTTTCTACTCGCGCCGGCCATAGCGATCTTCGTTTTTCTCGTCGAGCCGGGCATCGTCCGCCGGCCGCGGCTGATCGTGGCGTGTGCAGGCGCGCTGGCCGTGACCACGGTCCTGCTCTACCTGTACCTGCCCATCAGATCGTCAATGAACCCGCCGCTCGACTACGGCAACCCCGAGACATGGGACGGATTCCGCTACCTCGTGTTCGCCGAGCAGTTCCGGGGGGAGTTCCGCGGACTGCCTGATCTGATCGGCGGCCTGGGCCTGATCGTCGGTCACACGTTCGGCCAGCTCGGCCTGCTGGCTGTGCTGGCCGTGCTCGGCAGCCTGGCCGCTGCGTGGCGGCTGCCGCAACTGCTGGTGCTGCTGATCGGGTGGTTCGGGCTCAACTGGTTCTTCGCACTGACTTACGTCAACGCCGACATAGAGCGCTACTACCTGGTGCCGCTCATGGCCGCGGCGGTGCTGGGGGCTCTCGGCGCGGGTGCTCTCTGGGACGCGCTGGCAATGTTCAGCCCTCCGGCGACACGGCTGGCGGAGACGGTCCGCGCGCTGGTCGTGGCGGCCGTCCTGATCGTGCCGCCCGTGCTGGCCGTGCCGGTACGCCACGAGCAGGTCGACCAGTCAGGCCAGACGCTCGCTCGAGCGTGGCTGACCGAC
>Ga0299913_10004308_pt1 | contig 11922 bp, 11 predicted proteins | sample RVTome_9_FD_201360 | JGI IMG/M metagenome (GOLD analysis project Ga0299913, IMG submission 201360) | Soil microbial communities from uranium-contaminated site in the Upper Colorado River Basin, Wyoming, United States - RVT155D38 (version 2) ... | reverse complement strand
CGTGAACGGCAGCTCGGGGCGGGCGCGCTTGCCCACCTGCAGCATCCCGATCGAGAAGTCGCACGGCACCACGACGGCGCCGCGGTCCGCGAACGGCTCGCTCGAGGTGCCGGTGCCTGCGGCCAGGTCGAGCACCCGGTCGCCGTACTGAGCGTCGACCGCCTCGCTCACCTCGCGGCGCCAGCGACGGTCCTGGCCGAGGGACAGCACGTCGTTGGTCACGTCGTAGCGGCGCGCGACCGCGTCGAACATCCGGCGTACGTCGTGGGGTTGCTTGTCCAGCTCCGCGCGAGTCACGCGCCGAGGGTACGGCGGTAACGGCTTGGTCACGACCGTGGGCGGTCCCGTCGCGCCTCGCAACCAAATCCCTGCTTGCCGCGTCACTGTCATACCAAGACCCCGTCGCACCAGGAAGAAACCATGAACATCGCCCGCCGACTCGCGCTCACCGTCGTGATCGCCGCCCTGCTCTCCGCCGTCGCCTACGGCTCGGGTTGGGCCACGCTCCCGACGGACGATCCGCCCCGCACCGCCGAGCCGACCCGCACGTCCGGCACCGTCTCCGACGAGCCGGCGGACCCCGCCCGCCCACCGCAGGGGAACCCGCCCTCTGACGCCGCGCCGGACAACCCGGTGCAGGCGGAGAAGCCCGAGCTCACCCCCGGGCCGGCCCTGCTCTCCCCCGGCGACCAGGGCGAGGACGTCAAGGACCTGCAGGCCCGGCTCAAGCAGATCGACTGGTTCGAGGCGGACGTGACCGGGTTCTACGGCGATGTCACCACCGAGGCGGTCCGGGGCTTCCAGGCCAAGCGGGAGATCCCGGTGACCGGCGAGGTCGACCGGCGGACCCTGAACCGCCTGCACGGCATGACCACCGAGCCCACCTCGGCGGAGCTGACCAACCAGCAGAGTGGCAACGTCCCCGGGGCGCTCGACCAGCGGTGCACGACCGGCCGGGTGCTGTGCGTGGACAAGACCAGCCGGACGCTGCGCTGGGTCGTCGACGGCGCGGTGGAGAAGACCGTCGATGTGCGGTTCGGCTCGGAGTACACGCCGACCCGCGAGGGCGCGTTCAGGGTGGAGTACAAGAGCCGCGACCACGTGTCGAGCCTCTACGACACGTCCATGCCGTTCGCGATGTTCTTCTCCGGCGGTCAGGCCGTGCACTACTCGCCGGACTTCGCCGCGGTCGGCTACAGCGGCGCCTCCCACGGCTGCGTCAACGTCCGTGACTACGACGGCATCGCGTGGCTGTTCGACGAGGTGCAGGTCGGCGACAAGGTCGTCGTCTACTGGTCCTGAACGAGCGACTCGAGGATCTCGACGGCGGCCTCCGCGCTCAGGCCCGAGCCGAAGATCTCCAAGGTGCGGTCGCCGTCACCGAGCTGGCACTGGATCGCGCTCGGGTCGGCGTCGCCCACGGGCTGCCCCTGGGGGACCACCTGCTGCCAGTACAGGTCGCAGACCGCGTCACCCACCCTGCGGAGCTCGTAGATCGAGCGCTCCAGCTGGAGCAGCTCGGGCTCGATCGGCGGGCCGTGCGGGTCGAACAGGCCGGGGGCCTGGTCCAGCACGGTCACGGTTGCCTGGACGGTGCCGTCGTCACTGGCGTAACCCCTGACCGCGGCCGGGTCGCCATAGATGTCCTCGAGCCCCTCAACGGCCGAGTCCTGGATGGCGGCCACCCGGTCGGCGTACTCCTGGGCCTTGGCGCCGCCCTCGCGGTCCAGGACGTCCTCGGCCATCAGGCCGTGGGGCAGCTGGTCCGGCAGCGCGACCCGGCTGGCTTCCCCGCCATCGTCCTCGGTCGTCTTCGGCAGCCCGATCGCGAACGCCGCGACCGCGCCGAGCAGGACCAGTCCGAGGACGACGCCGATCGGCCCGGCAGCACGTTCACTCATGGGCCCCATGATCCACGGTCGGTCAGGAGAGCTCGTCCCAGACCTCTTCGGTGGCGTCGACGACGTCGTCCAGCTCCGGTTCGGACGTGGCGAGCACCTGGACCGTCAGGTCGCCGCCGGTGCGATGGCACAGGATGCTGACCGGCTCGTCGTCCGTCGGGTTTCCACGGCCGAGCAGGCAGATGACGTCGCCCTCCTCGACGAGCTCGGTGCGCGGCGCGGTGGCCCCCGACAGCTCCGGGTCGTCGAACTGCACGGGCAGCGGCGGTCCGGCGTTCTCGCGCACTGCCACGACCGTGATCCGCCGGTCCATGTCGGGGTCGCGGTAGATCCGGGTGGCCGCCTCCGCGCCGTCGTAGGCGCTCGAGTACTCCTCGTTGTTGTACTCGTACCCCGTCTCGAGATCGTCGCGGATCGCGCTCCGCCGGTCCGGGTCCAGCCCCTCGAGACCCGCATCCGAGTCGGCCGCCGGCAGCCCGTCAACGCGGTCCGGCAGGTCGAGCTCGTCTCCGCCGGTGAGCTCGCGGGCCACCAGCCCGATGCCGACCACGACCGCGACGACCACGCATCCGCCGACGATGCGCAGCACGAACCGGACCCGCGAGCCCGCAGGTGGGTGTGGCGGCGCCGCGGCCGTCGACTCCGGCATGTGGGTCTCCTCTCATCGGGCATTCCCGGCTGCGGTGGGACGCGGCGCTACGGCTAGTCTCGACGCGTGACGATCGGTGCCCCCTCGGACGAGCCCGGAGCCTCCTCAGCGCCACTGGTCGCCCGCACCGTATCGCTGGACGTCGAACGAATCGGCGCCCTGGTCGAGCTCCTTCCCTCCGACCACCCGGTGGCGTGGGTACGCCGCGGCGAGGGCCTGGTGGGCTGGGGCGTCGCGGCCCGGCTGGGCACCGCCGGTGCCACCCGCTTCGCCGACGCCGACAAGTGGTGGCGGGAGGCCACCGCCCGCGCGGTGGTGCGCGACGAGGTGGAGGAGCCGGGCACCGGCCTGGTGTGCTTCGGCTCGTTCGGCTTCGCCGACGACCCGGGGGACTCCGCGCTGGTGGTGCCGGCGTACGTCGTCGGCCGCCGCGGCGATCGCGCCTGGCTGACCACCATCTCCGCGACCGGCCTGGACCGCCTCGACCCGTCGATCGACCGAGCCGAGCCTCCCCACCCGCCCGCGGGGGTCCGCTTCGTCGACGGCGCGCTCAACGGCGACCAGTGGATGACGGTCGTGGCCGACGCGGTCGCGCGGATCGGCGAGGGCGACCTGGAGAAGGTGGTCCTGGCCCGCGACCTGGTCGCCAGCGCCGACGAGCCGGTCGACGTGCGCTGGCCGCTGCGGCGGCTCACCGAGACCTACCCGATGTGCTGGACCTTCCACGTGGAGGGGCTGTTCGGGGCGACCCCGGAGATGCTGGTGCGCCGGGAGCGCGGCCTGGTCACCTCGCGGGTGCTCGCGGGGACGATCCGGCGTACCGGCGACGACCAGCGCGACCTGGCGCTGGCCGCCGCGCTGGCCCGATCGTCGAAGGACCTCGAGGAGCACGAGTACGCCGTGCGCTCGGTCGCCGACGCGCTCGAGCCGCACTGCTCGTCGATGAACGTGCCCGAGACGCCGTTCGTGCTGCACCTGCCCAACGTGATGCACCTGGCGACCGACGTCGCCGGCGTGGTGCACGACTCGGCGACCGTGTCGTCGCTGCAGCTCGCCGAGTCGCTGCACCCCTCCGCCGCGGTCGGCGGCACCCCCACCGCCGTGGCCGTGGAGCTGATCAGCGAGATCGAGGGGATGACCCGGGACCGCTACGCCGGCCCGGTCGGCTGGATGGACGCCAGCGGCGACGGCGAGTGGGGCATCGCGCTGCGTTCCGGCGTGATCGAGGGCAACACCGTGCGCCTCTTCGCCGGCTGCGGCATCGTCGCCGACTCCGACCCCGAGGCCGAGCTGGCCGAGGCACAGGCGAAGTTCGTGCCGGTGCGGGACGCGCTGGCGGGGGACTGAGTCGGTCGGCGGAGGAATCCCTGGCTACCCAGGGATTCCTGAGGTGCCCGGGTGTTGCAACGCCCAGGAACCTCATGAAGAACCCGGGAGGGTCGCGCGTCACACTCCCTTGCGCGCACCGCTATTGAACGATATTCAAGAGGCATGACCTACCAGGCGATCATCGTCGGCGCGGGGTTCGGCGGCATGGGTGCCGCGATCCAGCTCAAGCGGCTCGGGATCACGGACTTCACGATGCTCGAGCGCGAGGACGACCTCGGCGGCACCTGGCACGTCAACCGCTACCCCGGCCTCGCCGTCGACATCGCCAGCGTCACCTACTCCTACTCCTTCGAGCCCAACCCCTGGTGGAAGCACTGGTACGCCCGCGGCGCCGAGCTGAAGAAGTACGCCGAGCACGTGGCCGACAAATACGACCTGCGCCGGCACATGCGCTTCGACACCGTGGTGGAGGGCGCCCGCTGGGACGAGGACGCCCAGGAGTGGGAGGTCCGGGTCGCGGGCGGCGAGCGGCTGCGGTCGGCGTACCTGATCACCGCCACCGGCTTCCTCTCCCAGCCGCGACTGCCCGACATCGAGGGGGTCGGCGACTTCGCGGGCACGGTGCTGCACACCGCGAAGTGGGACGACGGCGCCGATCTCGACGGCAAGCGGGTCGCCGTCATCGGCACCGGCGCGACCGCGGTCCAGCTGATCCCCGAGCTGGCCAGGCGCGCCGAGCACCTCACCGTCTTCCAGCGCACGCCGATCTGGGTGACGCCCAAGCTGGACTTCCGGATGCCCCGGGCCGTGCGGGCGCTGTTCGCCCGGGCGCCGGTCACCCAGCGGATCGCGCGTACGGCGAACACCGCGCTGCTCGAGGCGATCATGGTCGCCGGCGTGCTGCACTACCGCCAGGCCAAGATCTTCAACAAGGGCGCCGCCCTGGTCGCCAAGCGGCACCTGCGCAAGCAGATCGCCGATCCCGAGCTGCGGCGCAGGCTCACCCCGGACTACTCGTTCGGGTGCAAGCGGCCGACGTTCTCCAACGACTACTACCGCGCCTTCACCCGCGACAACGTCGCCCTCGAGACCACCTCGATCGAGCGGATCACGCCCTCGGGCATCGTCACCACCGACGGCCGCGAGACCACGGTCGACGCCCTGGTTCTGGCCACCGGCTTCGACATGTGGGACGCCAACTTCCCGGCCATCGAGATCCTGGGCCGGGACGGCAAGGACCTCGGCAAGTGGTGGCGCTCCACCCGGTTCCAGGCCTACCAGGGCATCGCCGTCCCCGGCTTCCCCAACCTGCTCAGCCTGGCCTCGCCGTACTCCTACTCCGGCCTCTCCTACTTCACCACCATCGAGGCGCAGATGAAGCACCTGGACCGCCTGCTGACGGAGGTACGCCGCCGCGGGGCCACCACATTCGAGGTCAAGGACCCGGCCAACGAGGAGTTCCTCGGCTGGGTGACCGAGCGCCTCGACGACTCGGTGTTCCACCTCGGCTCATGCGCCACCGCGCGCAGCTACTACTTCAACCAGCACGGCGAGGCCGCGCTGCTGCGGCCGAGCTCGACCCTGCACAACCACAGGGCCGCGGTGACCTTCCCCCTGGACGACTACGCCTACGCGTAGCAGTCTGAGGCATGCCCGTCGACGTGACCACCGAGATCGTCATCGACCTCCCGCGCGCCGAGGTCGCGGCGTACGCCTCGGACCCGGACAACGCGACGACGTGGTACGCCAACATCACGTCCGTCACCTGGCGCACCCCGCCGCCGCTCGCGGTGGGGTCCGAGCTGGACTTCGTCGCCCAGTTCCTCGGCCGCCGGCTGGCCTACACCTACCGGGTGCTCGAGCACCTCCCCGGCGAGCGGTTCGTGATGAGCACCGCCGAGGGCCCGTTCCCGATGGAGACGACGTACGCCTGGTCGGACGCGCCCGGCGGCGGCACCCGGATGACGCTGCGCAACCAGGGCTCGCCGTCGGGTTTCGGCAAGGTCGCCGCGCCGGCGATGGCCGCAGCCATGAAGCGTGCCAACCGCAAGGACCTGGCGCGCCTGAAGGAGGTCCTGGAACGGTCCTAGAGATCCTCGCCGTCGGCGACCCGGATCCACTCCAGGCCCCGGGGCCCGATCAGCAGGTCCATCTGGGCGGCGAGGAACCCGTGGCCGGTCTCGCTGTAGACCCGGTCGTGGATCGCCAGGTTGCGCGGCGCGGCCACGGTGCGGACGAAGTCGATGGCCATCTCGCTGCGCAGCCAGGGAGCGGACGACGGCGCGAGCAGTACGTCGACCGGCTCGTCGGGTGGGGTGAGCGCGTCGCCGGGGTGGTAGACGGTCGTCTCTCCCAGCTGGAGCAGGTAGCCGGAGTTGGTGATCCGTGGGATCTCCGGGTGGATCACCGCGTGCTGCTCGCCGACGGCGCGCACCGGCATGCCGACGTCGAAGCGCTGCTCCGGAGCGACCACCGTGACCCGCTCCGCGAGGTCAGGGGCGTCGTCGCGCAGCTTCGCCGCCACCGCCGCGATCGTGTAGATCGCTGCGTCGGTGGCCGCGAGGTTCTCCGGGTGGAAGTGGTCGGGATGCTCGTGGGTGATGAGTACGACGTCCGCCCCGTCCACCGCCTCCGGCTCCGTGAACATCCCGGGGTCGATGACCACCGCCGTGCCCTCGTGCTCGAGCCGCACGCACGCGTGACCGAACTTCGTGATCCGCATGCCTCGCACAGTAGTAGGGATAGTCCGCCGCGCTGGGCACCCCTCTGCGCGCCGATAGGGGTGCCCAGCACGGCGGACTATCGCGAAATCAGGCGGTCAGGTGGTGCACGTAGCACCAACGCCAGTCCTCGCCCGGCTCGGCCGTCTCGACCACCGGGTGCTGGGTCTCGCGGAAGTGCGCGGTGGCGTGTCGTCCGGGTGAGGAGTCGCAGCAGGCGACCCGGCCACACTCCAGGCACTGGCGCAGCGAGACCCAGCGGTGACCCTCGGCGAGGCACTGTTCGCAGACCGGGTCGGGCGCGGTCTCGACGACGGGGTAGGCCCGGAGGTCGTCGCACTGCTCACCCTGCCGGCGGGTGCTGGTCACGACCTTGAGCTGCTCGCGCTCCTGGCTGGCCTGGTCGAGCATCGACTCCTCGACGTCCAGCATCGCCAGCACCTCGGTGATCACCTCGGACGCGACGGTGCCCGACGACCGGATCTCGAGCACCCGGCGACGTTCGGCCTCGATCATCGCCTGACGGATCCGCGAGTACATCTCACTCGGGGTCTCCTCGTCGGCGACCGTCCCGAGCCGTTCCCACGCGGCGAAGTTGCGCTGCTCGACGCGCTGCTTGATCAGCGCGATCACTCCGTGCGGGTCCTCGACCTCGAGCTCCTTCAGCCTCTTGAAGGCGGCCTTGGACGCCTGCTGCAGCAGCGTCGCCCGGGCCAGGGCGTCGTCCATCGGGTCCGGGGCCGGCACCCGCAGCCGGCGGGCCACCCAGGGCAGCGACATGCCCTGGATGAGCAGCGTGCCCGCCACCACCGTGAACGCGATGAGCAGCAGGATCTCCCGGTGCGGGGTGTCCTCGGGGATCACGAACGCGGCCGCCAGGGTGACCACGCCCCGCATCCCCGCCCAGCCCAGCACGAACGTGTACTGCCACGGCGGGCTCTTGCCGGTGGCGGGGTCCGGGCCGGGCCGCACCAGCAGGTAACGGGCCGGGAACACCCAGGCCAGCCGCAGCACCACGACCGCGAGCAGGGTGAGGCCGCAGACCGCCACGATCCGGCCGAGGGACAGCTCGCTCTCCCCCACATCCGCCAGCAGCCACTCGGCCTGCAGCCCGATCAGCAGGAACACGGTGTTCTCCAGCACGAAGGCGATGGTCCGCCAGTTCGTCCGCTCGGCGATCCGGGACTGAGCGGTCTGCAGGATCGGCGCCTTGTGACCGAGCAGCAGGCCGGCGACCACCACGGCGATCACGCCCGAGCCGTGGATCTCCTCGGCCGCGATGTACGCCGCGAACGGCACCGTCAGTGAGATCGCGGTGTCCATCAGCGGGTCGGTGACGTGCCTGCGCAACCGCGCGCACAGGAAGAACGCCGCCAGCCCGACCAGCAGCCCACCACCCGCGGCGCGGACGAAGTCCCAGGCGACCTCGGCGGTGGCGCCCGAGGTCATCTCGGCCCCGGCCGCGCCCGCGGCGATCGCGGTCCGCAGCGACACCAGCGCGGTGGCGTCGTTGAGCAGGGACTCGCCCTCGAGAATCGTCACGATCCGGCGCGGGAGCCCGATCCGGCGCCCGATCGCGGTCGCCGCCACGGCATCCGGCGGAGCCACCACCGCCCCGATCGCGAACGCCGCCGGCCACCCGACGCTGGGCACCAGCCAGTGCACGACGATGCCCACGCCCGCGGTCGTGAACAGGATCAGCCCCACCGACAGCAGCAGGATCGCGCGCCGGTTGGCGTTGAAGTCGACGAGCGACGTCGTGAGCGCGGCGGCGTACAGCAGCGGTGGCAGCAGCCCGAGCAGCACCACGTCGGCCTCGAGGCGCACCTCCGGCATGCCGGGCAGGTACGACGCGCCCACGCCGGCGACGACCAGGAACAGCGGCGGCGGTACGTCGATCCGGCGCGCGATCGCGGTGCCGGCCAGCACGCTGACCCCGAGCGCCACCAGGAAGGCTGCGGTCTCCACTCCCGCATTCTCCCGGACGGACGGTCAGGCGGGCTCGGCCTGCCCCAGCCGCAAGATGCCGGCCGCGAACGCGACCAGCCGCTCGGGCTCGAAGCGGTCGGGGTCCTCCACGAGCAGCCGGCCGAAGTACTCCAGCGTCGCGACCAGCGCGTGCGAGGCCAGCTCGGTGTCAAGGCCGCCCGGAGCCACGCCCGCCAGGAGGCCCTGCAGGTGACCGCGGACCAGCTCGCGGTCGGCGTCGATCCGCCGGCGTACGACGTCCGGGGTGGCCTGCGGCGCCGCCAGGATCGGCCGCCAGGTCAGCGGGTCGGAGCGCACCCGCTCGGCCATCGTGCGCACCGCGCCGAGCATCGCCTCGGCCGGATCCGCGGCGTCGGCCGGAAACGCGGTGGCCAGCTGGTCCAGCGCGCGCGCCTGCTGCCGGTCGAGCAGGGCGCCCAGGAGCGGCCCCAATCCGTCGAACGCGCTGTAGACGACCGGCCTGGTCACGCCGGCCTCGCGCGCGATCGCCTCGACGGAAACCCCGTCGTACCCGTCGCGCACGATCAGCCGGATCGCCGCGTCGAGGAGCTGCTCCCGGCGTACCTCGATCGGCACCCGGGCGGCGTACGGCCGACGCTTGCTCACCGGCCCACCGTACGCCAACTCTTCCAATTACTACAGTGGTGTAGTAATTTCCTGGCATGGCACTCCTCAGCAGGCACGAGGTCGAACCGCACGAGGACTACGGGTTCTTCGGACCCGGGTCGATCACCTGGCAGGTCTGGAGCTATCCGACGTCACTCACGGTGGGGTTCCAGCGATCGGTGGTCGTGGAGGAGCTCGACCCGCACCTGATCGCGGCGGTCGACAAGACCCAGGGCATCTACGCCCGGCCGCGCACCCGCTACGACCGGACGCTGCGCTACTTCGCGCTGGTGGCGTTCGGCGACAGCCGCTCCACCGCTCAGGCCGCCGACATCCTGGTCAAGGTGCACTCCAAGGCGATCGGCGACGACCCTGTCACCGGCAAGAGGTACGACGCCAACGCGCCACACAGCCAGCTCTGGATCCACCTCACCGCCTGGCACTCGATCCTCTACGCCTACGAGAGGTACGGCCCCGGTCGGCTGTCCCCGCAGGAGGAGGCGAGGTACTGGGAGGAGTGCGCGATCGCGGCCGACCTGCAGACCTGCGACCCGGCCGACGTACCCCGGTCCCGGGAGGGGATCCGGGACTACTTCGAGGAGATGCGCCCGCGGCTCGCCGGCAGCGAGGCCGCGCAGAAGGCGATGGCCCACCTCCTGCGGGCGGACGTGATGCTGCCGCCGATGCCGCTGCTGCTGCGACCCGGCGCGTGGCTGGTCTCGAAGACGCTGCGCGCGGCGACCATCGCGACCATGCCGCGCTGGATGCGACGGCTCGGCGGACTGCGGCAGTCCCGGCTCACCGACGCAGTCGTGGTGCCGGTGATGAAGGTGGCGTTCTGGACCGTCGACCGCAGCACCCCGCTCAAGGTGGCCCTGCTGCGGATCCTCTCGCCGATGACCGTCCCCGTCGCCGAGCCGGTGCTGCGCGGCATCCCGGCGCGGACGCCGGAGGTGCTGACGCCGGCGGAGGCGCGCGAGCGCTACGGCTTCGACCATCCTCGTGAGGCCCACCTGGACCTGCGCGGCAGGCAGGCGGCCCGCGTGTTCGGCGAGGGAGCCGCCCCCAGCGACGAGGGCCTGGTCGAGTCCGAGCCGATCCTGGGCCCGATGGCTACCCGGGCACCAGCACGGGCGTGAGGGTGCCGACGCCGGAGGAGTAGTGGGTCTCGTACCGGAACGCGAGTCCCGACTCCCCCGGGCCGAGCAGGATCGATGCCACCTGGCCCACGATGTTGCCCTCGAGGTGCACGCTGAGGTGGACGTTGCGGTCGGCGGGGACCTCGAAGTGCACGGGCCCCCACACCACGACGTACTGCCGGCCGTCGATGCTGACGATCGGCCGGTACTTCGAGGCGACCATCCCGTTGCCGGTCATCAGCTCCAGGGTGAGCACCCGGCGGGGGCCCTGGTGGAAGTCGACGTACGGGATCAGCCAGGGCTGCTCGGAGTTCATGTCCGTCAGGTTGCCCCGTCGGCGAGGGCGCGAATCCTCCGGTCCAGGTCGCGGCGGTTGTCACGGCGGACCCGCACCTCCACCATCTCGATGCCGCCGTTCGGGCTGGCAAGCGCGTGCTCGAGCTCGCCGACCGACCCGACCTGCCAGTGCGGGGTGCGGGTCGCGGCGCACAGGCTCGCGAGGTCGACGCCGTGCGGGGTGCCGAACAGGGCGTCGTACGCTGATGCGTACGCCGGGTCGCCCTGCTCGAGCATGCTGAAGATCGAGCCGCCGTCGTCGTTGACGACCACGATGGTCAGGTCCGGCCGCGGTTGGTCCGGGCCGAGGACCAGGCCGTTGCTGTCGTGCAGGAAGGTGACGTCGCCCATCAGGGCGATCGCCCGCGAGCTGCGCGGCCGGCCCAGCGCGGCGCCGATCGCGGTGGAGATGGTGCCGTCGATGCCGGATAGGCCGCGGTTGGCGATCACCTTGCGCCGCTCTCCCACGACGTAGGGCCGGGCCATCAGGTCCAGGTCGCGGATCGGGCTGGACGCGCCGACCATCAGCAGGCCCTCCACAGGCAGGGTGCGGCTGACCGCGCCGGCCACCTCGTACGGCGTCAGGTCGGGCTCGGCGGCGAGCAGGGCATCGAGGCGGCGGGAGACGTCGCGGTCGGCCGCACGCCACTGCTCGAGCCAGGCCGGGTCGTCGGGCTCGTCGACAACGACGTCCGGAACGACCTCTGCGACCTCGTAGGGGCGCTTCGCCCAGACCGAGGAACGGGGCACCTCGACGACCTCGGTCCGGCCCAGCAGTCGCATCACGGGCCGCGAGAGCGTCGGGTGCCCGTAGACCACGACCCGCTCGATGCTCCGACCGAGCTCCGTGTCGAGTAGCAGCCGGTAGCAGCGCAGCGCGTTGACGCCGGTTCGGGCGCCGCTGGTGGGCTCCGCGAGCAGCGGCCAGTTCGCCCGCTCCGCGAGCATCCTGGCGGGCGGCCCAGCGTCGTCGCCGGCCACCACGACGGTGCGCGGACCGGGTGCCAGTTGTTGCGCGTTTCCGCGCAATTGTCGGGAAACGGACGCCTGTCGCTCGAGATCTGGTGCTGGCGCCGACAATTGCGCGGAAAAGAGCGACCCCGGGACCAGCGGGTCGTCGAGCTGGACATTGAGGTGCAGCGGACCTGCGGGCGCCATCCGTGGGAGCCCTGTTGTCTCGTCCAGGTCGTGGGTGACGACCAGCGGCCCGAAGATGCCGACCTGGTCGGTGGTCTGGTTGGCGTCGGTGCCAC
>Ga0299913_10004307_pt1 | contig 11922 bp, 14 predicted proteins | sample RVTome_9_FD_201360 | JGI IMG/M metagenome (GOLD analysis project Ga0299913, IMG submission 201360) | Soil microbial communities from uranium-contaminated site in the Upper Colorado River Basin, Wyoming, United States - RVT155D38 (version 2) ... | reverse complement strand
GGGGGATGAGGTAGACTTTTCCGGCTGCGAGGCCCTTCCGGCCGGCATAGCTCAGAGGCAGAGCAACGGTCTTGTAAACCGTAGGTCGTCGGTTCGACTCCGACTGCCGGCTCCAGCCCGGCGGCGGTGAACGACGCCTATCGGCGAAATTCTGGCCCGCGGCCGCCCGTTGCGGTAACGTCCCGGGCGCAGCTCCGGCACAGGTCCGGCGCCCGGCTCTTTCACAGCGGCACCCACGGGGAGGCGTGGCCGAGCGGTCAAAGGCAGCAGACTGTAAATCTGCCGGGCAAAGCCCTACGGTGGTTCGAATCCATCCGCCTCCACCATCACTCCCGGGCGGGAGTAACTCAGTGGTAGAGTCTCGGCCTTCCAAGCCGTTGGTCGCGGGTTCGATTCCCGTCTCCCGCTCCACCCGTCGTAGCAGGGAAATCCCCCGAATCCCCCCGTCGCCACGGTGGTTCCTCGCCCTCGGCGCCTCCCCGCGCGTACCCGCTCGTCTCTTTACTTGCCCGCTGAAACGCGGTATGTTTAGGTTACCGGGTAGGCGCCCGGGAACCTACGAAGGAAGGGAGGCAGGCCATGCCGCGGAAGGCGACGAAGCTGTTCAAGGCGGACCTCGACAAGATGCGCCGCCGGGCGCAGAAGGACCCGGACCACTCCGAGACCCGGGCGGACGGGGCCGCGCCCGGGCTCTACGTCCAGGGTCGCCGTGGGGCGGTGACGCTCTACTACAGGTACCTCTCGCCGGTCACCGGCACCCGCCGGCGGCTCGACATCGGCGAGTACGGGCTGATCACCCTCGACTCGGCCCGCGGCGAGGCGGGCGAGCTGCGGAAGCTGGTGGCCGCGGGCGTCGACCCGCTGGAGGCCCGAGCGGAGGAGGAGCGGGCCGCCCTGACCCTCCGGGAGGCGGTCGCCCTCTACCTCGACGACCTCCGCGAGCGGGCCGAGTCCGGCACGGCCAAGCGGGGGAAGCGGAGCGGCTATGCGAGCGCGAAACGGCGCCTCGAGCACAACGTCCTCCCGAAGCTCGGCAGCCGGAAGGTACTCGACCTGACCAGCGAGGACGTGCGGCGCCTGCACCGCGGGATGAAGGGCCGGCCGGCGGAGGCGAACCGGACCCTCACCGCACTCTCCGCGGTCTACGGCTTCCTCGACCGGCGCGAGCTGATCCCGGCGGGGACGAACCCCGCCCGCTACGTCGATCGCCACCGCGAGCCGGGCACCCGCCGGGCGCTGACCGCCGAGGAGCTCCAGCGGCTCGGCGAGGCGCTCCGGGAGGCGGAGGCGGAAGGGGTCAATCCGTCGGCGCTCCTGGCGATCCGGCTGCTGGCGCTGACCGGCATGAGGTCGGGCGAGGTGCTCGGCCACGGGATGAAGGACCGCCGCGGCGATCGCGAGGGGCTCAGGTGGGCCGACCTCGACCTCGACCGCGCGCTCGCCCACCTGCGCGACACGAAGACCGGGAAGCAGACGCGGGTGCTCGGGGCTGCCGCGGTGGAGCTGCTGCGCGCCGCCCGGCCGGAGAACGCCGAGCCCGACCACTGCATCACCCCCGGCAGCGTCGCCGCCGACCGGCCGCTGGTCGGGCTCGCGAAGATCCGGGCGCGCCTGTGGAAGGCCGCGGGTATCGAGGCCACCGCCGAGGGCCGGGCGGACCTCCACAGCTTGAGGCACTCGTTCGCCTCGGTCGGCGTCCACGTCGCCCACGGACGCTACGCCGGCCACGTGTCGGCCCTGCTCGGCCACGGCTACACCCGGCGGGCGATCACCGAGAGATACATCACGGGCAACCCGGAGGCCCTCCGCCCGGCGGCCGATGCGGTCGCCGGCGAGCTCGCCCGGCTGCTCGGGCTGGCCGACGAGCCGGGGCGGGTCCTCCGGCATCCCGCCGCGGGGTAGGAGCGCGCTCGCGCGGCGTCGAGCTTTACTTCGCGCGCAGCCGCGCGTATAATCGGTCGTAGCCCAGGGGCGGGCGGACCCCCCCCGGCAGGCGCGTAGCCTGACAGACGAGGGCAGAGAGCCCCGTCGGACCTAGTAGCTGGCCGGCTGTATCGGCCCGGAGGAAAGGTTCGATGGATGGCTCGGAAGTCCAAGCGCCCCGCAGCACCCCCCAACACATCCCCTAGCAGTTCGCTCCGGCGCCTGCTGACGCCGGCCGAGGCGGCCGACGTTCTCGGGCTCAGCCCGCGCACGCTGGAGACCCATCGCCAGCGCGGCAAGGGACCTCCCTACGTTCGGGTCACCGCCCGGACGATCAGGTACCGCTCAGAGGACGTCGAGCGGTTCATCGCCGCGCAGCTCCGCGCGAGCACGAGCGCGGAGGCACCCCCGCCGGAGGCGTCGTGACCCGCGCCCGCCGGACGCGGGCCGAGATCGAGGCGTTCGACGACGCGGTCCGCGACATCGCCGAGCGGGTCCAGCCGGCGACGGCTCGCCAGGTCTACTACAGGTCCGTCGTCGCCGGGCTCGTCGAGAAGGATCACCGCGGCTACCGCTGGGTCGTCGAGAGCCTCGTCCGGCAGCGCTGGTCCGGGGCGGTGCCGTGGTCGTGGATCGCCGACGAGACCCGGGCGGTCCGCGCGCCGGAGACGTGGGCCGATGCCGACCGCGGGCTCGCGGCCTTCGCGCGCGCCTACCGGCGCGACGCCTGGCGGGATCAACCGGCGTGGGTCGAGGTCTGGGTCGAGTCGGACTCCCTCGCCGGCACGCTGATCGCCGAGACGTGGCGACTGGGGGTGCCGCTCTACTCTGGCCGCGGGTTCTCGTCGCTGACCGCCCTCCGCGACGCGGCGGAGGCCACCGCCGAGCGGTGGCAGGAGCGCGACCAGGGGACCGCCATCCTCTACTGCGGCGACCTCGACCCGAGCGGGTGGGAGGCGAGCCGGGCGGCCGAGCGGGGCCTGGCGCGGCACCTCGCCGAGCTCGGCTCGGCCGACGCGGCCGACGTACTGGCCTTCCGGCGGCTGGCCGTCAACCCGGAAGACGTTCACGTCTACAACCTCCCCACGGGCGCGAAACCGAAGGCCGGCAAGAAACACCGCGGGCCGGGCAGACACCACGGGCCGGGCAGCACGTCCTGGTTCGCCGAGGGCGGCCCGGGCCTGCCGTACACCGTCGAGGCCGAGGCGTTCGAGCCCGACGACCTCCGCGACCTGGTGCGGGGCGCGATCCTCGAGCACGCCGACCTCGACGCCCTCCGCCGGGCGTGGCGCGTCGAGGAGCTGGAGCGCGAGACGCTCGCTCTCGTCGCGCAGCGCGGCCTAACCGTACTAGGACGCTCCGGCAACGAGGAGTCGCCGTCATGACGGCGAACGGCGTACCGAGCCGCGAGCCGAAGCCCCGGGGAGCCCCGCCGCGACAGGGGATTCCGCCGGTCGGAGGGGAGGCCGGGCGCCTACTCGGTCGCCTACCCGAGAGGGAGGGCGGTAACCTTCCCGGTCGCCTACGCCGCCGCCTGCCGCCGGCGCCACCGGCCGCGGCACGCCTGGTCGCAGAAGCGGCGAGGGCGTCCGGTCGCGGGCTGGCGGACGAACCGCCCGCACGCCGGGCACCGCGGCGGCGGCTCGGTGGCGTCCGGGTTGTGCCACTCGGCGCGACCATCGGCGACGGCGGCGGCCAGGTCGGGCGGAAGCGGCCCGCGCCCCGTGACGAGCAGCCGGTCCCCGCGGCGCTCGATCCGGAGCGAGGGAGCGACCTTGCGCAGCACTCGCCGGCGGTCGGCGGCCAGCCCGGCGTAGGTGCGGAGGAAGTCGCGCGCCTGCTCGACGCTGAAGCCCTCGGGAAGGATGCCCGCGGCGAGCTGGAAGCGGGCCAGGAAGAGGCGCCACCGGAAGGCGGTGGTGATCGGCTGCCCGTGGCCGAGGTCCTCGCCGGCTGCGGCGGCGCTGGCCGCTTCGCGGAGTCGCTTGAGGCGCCGGTGGACGGTCTGCCGCGAGTAGCCGACCGTGGCGGCGATCGCCACCGGCCGCACCGCGCCGAGCTCCACCGCCGCCTCGACGATCCGCCGGTCGTCGTCGTCGATCAGCTCCTCGGCCCCGCGCTCCTCGACCGTGAGCAGCACGGCGAGCTCGCGCAGGTCGTCAGGGGCGACCGGGCCGGCGGCAAGGTGGCCCGCGAGGACCTCGGCGGGATCGAGCTCCGCGCCCCGGGCGAACGCCTCGGCTTCGGCTCGGTCGGCGGCGAGCGTCGCCGGGTCGGGCGTCGGCTCGTCGCTCGCGGGGGCGCGGCTCCCGCCCCGCTGCTCCTCGCCCGGGTACTCGGCCGCGAACGCGCACTCAGCGCAGCGCCCGGCGACGCTCGCCCGGCGATAGCCCGCGGCGACGAGCGCCGCGACCTCCTCGGCGGTCAGCGGGGGCCTTTCGCACCCCTCGGTCCGGCACCTCATGCTCGCGAGTATACCCCGTCACAGCCGGAAACTCGACCTTCGGGTTACGCCTGCCGCTCTAGCAGGGGAGCGACGATGAGCGAGAGCGACACGACGGTGACCTGCGACGACCGGATCCTCCGCCTGCTGAGCGAGGGACCGGCGACCGTCGCCGAGGTCGCCGCGGCGGTGGGCCTGTTCCGGTCGACGACCTTCTCGGCCCTGATCGAGCTCGAGCAGGCCGCCCGCGTCGAGCGCCACGGACGCCGGTGGGCGCTCGCCACCCCGGAGGCGGCCCCGTGACCACCACCGACGTAGCCGCCTGGGCGATCCGCATGGCCGAGCTCGGCTGGCCGGTCTTCCCGCTGCGAGCGAACGACAAGCGCCCGGCGACGGCGCATGGCTTCAAGGACGCGACCCGCGACCCCGAGGCGATCCGGCGCATGTTCCCCGCCGGCACCCGGCGCAATCTTGGCGGGGCCGTCCCCGCCGGCCTGATCGTCGTGGACCTCGACGCGCCGGAGGCCGGGCAGGCCCTCGCGGCGACCGACCGCGACCTCCCGACGACGGCGAGGTCGAGGACGCCGCGCCCCGGCCAACACCTCGTCTATCGTCTTCCCCCCGGCGTGCGGGGCCGCCAGAGCCAGGGCGAGCTCGCCGAGGGTGTGGACACGCGCGCCTTCCCGCTGGGGTACGTGGTGCTCCCGCCCTCGACCCGCGATGGGCGAGCCTACGAATGGATCACCCCGCCGACCGACGGCAACATCGCTGACGCGCCCGGCTGGTTGACCGGGTGGTGCCAGGAGGACAGAGCGCCCCGCACGGAGGCCGCCGAGCGGGGCGAGCCGATCCGTGAAGGGACGCGCAACGGCTCCCTCACCTCCCTGGCCGGGGCGATGCGCCGGCGGGCAATGAGTCCGGCGGCGATCGAAGCCGGGCTCCTGGCCGAGAACGCGGCGCGGTGCTCGCCGCCGCTGCCCGACCGAGAGGTCCGGGCGATTGCCCGCTCGGTGTCGCGGTACGAGCCAGCGGCTCGGGAAGGCGAGGAAGGCGCACTGAGCCTCGACGACTTCTTCGCGTACATGCCGGCCCACCGCTACATCTTCGCGCCCGCGCGGGACTTGTGGCCGTCGTCGAGCGTCAACGCCCGCGTTCCGCCGGTGACGGTCCCGGGGTGCAAGGATCCGATCCCGGCGTCGGTATGGCTCGACCGGGAGCGAGCGGTGGAGCAGATGACGTGGGCGCCGGGTGAGCCCGAGTTGATCGGGGACCGACTGATCGCGGAAGGCGGGTGGATCGGGCGTCCCGGAACTTCGGTCTTCAACCTCTACCGACCTCCGCGGCCTGTCCCGGGCGACCCCGGCCAGGCCCGACCGTGGCTAGAGCACGTCCGCCGGCTCTACTCCGCCGAGGCCGACCACCTCATCGCCTGGTTCGCCCACCGCGTCCAGCGACCCGACGAGAAGGTGAACCACGCGATCATCCTCGGAGGGCTCCAAGGCATCGGCAAGGACACGCTGCTCGAGCCGGTGAAGAGGGCGGTCGGGCCGTGGAATTGGCACGAGGTCTCGCCCACCCAGCTCATGGGCCGCTTCAACGGCCACCTCAAGAGCGTCATCCTCCGGGTCTCGGAGGCCCGCGACCTGGGCGACGTCAACAGGTTCACGTTCTACGACCACCTCAAGGCGATCACCGCGGCCCCGCCCGACGTGCTGCGCGTCGATGAGAAGAACCTCCGCGAGTACGCGATCCCGAACGTCGTCGGCACCATCATCACCACGAACTACAAGAGCGACGGCGTGTTCCTCCCGGCCGACGACCGGCGGCACTTCGTCGCGTGGTCCGACCTGACGAAGGACGACTTCACCGCGGAGTACTGGACCGAGCTCTGGGGGTGGTACGAGGCCGGCGGCTGTGGTCACGTCGCGGCCTACCTGGCGCACCACGACCTCGCCACCTTCGACCCCAAGGCGCCCCCTCCCAAGACCGCGGCATTCTGGGCGATCGTCGACGCGAACCGCGCGCCGGAGGACTCGGAGTTGGCGGACGGGCTCGACGCGCTCGGCAACCCGCGGGCCGTGCACATCGACGAGTTGCTCCGCGTCGTGCCGCTGGACTTCGGAGCGTGGCTCCGCGATCGGAAGAACGCCCGGCAGCTCCCGCACCGCTTCGAGCAGTGCGGGTACGTTCCCGTGCGAAACCCCGCGGCCAAGGATGGCAAGTGGAGGCTTGCCGGGTCGCGCCGGGTCGTCTACGGGCGGCACGACCTCACCGCGCGCGACCGGCTCAGTGCGGCGGGAGCGCTCACCGGCTCGGCGCCGCCCGTAACCGAAGTAACTGAAGTAACTGATTCTGCATCCCCCTCCTTCGCGGGCTCTACTCCCTCCCAGAGAGGCTCTCGCGAGGATCAAAAGGTGGGGGCGCGCGCGGGGGGCGGTAGTGAAGATGGAAAATCAGTTACTTCAGTTACTTCAGTTACCGGCCCCGAGGGCTACCGCCCGCTGTTCTCCTCGAAGTCGGAGCCCGGCGTCGACGAGGGCGAGCCGTTCGGCGAGGGGGTGGAGTGGTGACGGCCCGCGAGCTCCTCGCTCGAGTCGAGGCCCTCGGCGTCGCCATCGAGCTCGCCGGGCCCGACCGGCTCCGCGCCCGCCCCGCCGACCGTCTGCCGCCGGAGCTGCTCGACGAGCTGAGGGCTCGGAAGGGCGAGCTCCTTGCCGAGCTGCGGGCCGAGTGGCCGCCGGAGTGCCTGGCGGCCGAGGAGCGGTTCGGCGCGCGGCATGCTCGGCTGTTGCCGCTGCTGGGCTGCAGCGTCTCGACGCCGCGCGGCGTCGGGCGGCTCGTTCAGGTCTTCGAGGTCCACGCCGCGGTGGTCCTGGGCGACCGCGCCGTCTTCTTCTGGCCGGAGGACGTGCGCCCGGTCGAGCGGAGTCCCGACCCATGAATGCGGCGACCCGTCGATCAAACCATCCGCGCCGGTGCACGGCGAGGATCTCGGACGGCTCCCGCCGGTGCCGAAAGTGGGCGGTCAAGGGAACGAACGTATGCCGGGCGCACGGAGCAGCCGCCCCCCAAGTCAAGCGGAGCGCTCGTCAGAGGCTCGACGCCCTCGCCGAGCCCGCCTTGACCGCGCTGTCCGCCGCCCTGGAGCGGGTCGAGCAGGACCCCCGGATCGCCCTCCATCCCACGATCGCCCGCTACGCCCTCGGAGTGCTCGACCGCTGCGGCTTCGGACCGGCGAGCAGGATCGAGATCGACCAGCGAATCGAGGCCGAGTCCGAGGCGATGGCCGCCGCGCTGGCGACGACCCTCCGCGGCGTCCTCGGCGACCTCGGCCACAACGTGGCGGATGCGCGGGTGGCGCGGCTCGTTCGCCGGCACCTGCTGCGGGCGGTCGCCGGCCGGAACGGCCACGAGCCGCCGCCCGCCCCGAAGCCGGCCCAGCGGCCGAGGAAGCCGACCCCGGCGCCCGCGCGGAAGGCCGCGCCAGAGCCCGAGCCGGTCCCCGATGAGGTGACGCTATGACCCGACCCCCGGCTACGGTAGCCGCGCGCCCGAAGGCCGAAAACGCCCGCCGCGACAGGGATTCCCAGGTGGCGGCCACGGTCCCGGTAACCGAAACGGGCGCCTACCCGAACCTCCGCGCCCTCCTCGACGACCTCGCCCGGCGCGGGGTCACCTTCGAGCTGAACAAGGACGGCGGGGTGAAGGTCACCGGCTGGACGAAGCTGACTGGCCTCGAGCGCGCCCGGCTGCGCTCGGAGCGGGACGCGGTGGCCGAGGTGCTCCGGGCCGATGTCGAGGAGCTGGCCCCGGAGCCCGAGCCGGCGCCCGAGCCCGAGCTCGAGCCGCCGCCACCCCGGCGGCCGTACCCCCTGAGTTTTCGAAGTCCCCTCGCCTGGTGGGAGCTCTATGGCCAGTTCATCGACTCGGACGACAAGACCCCGGCCGAGGTGCTCGCGAGCCGCTTGGCCTTCGCGGAGCGCTTCGACCTGTAACAGGAGACGACCACATGACGCAGCATCGAAGCAACTGCAAGTGCCCCGCGTGTGACGCGGAGGCGGGCTGGCTGATGGGGGCGACGCCGGAGCAGGCGAGCCGATACCTCGGACTCCGCGACATCCGGGAGGCGACCGAGCGGACCCAGCTCCGCATCGCCGCCGGGCTGCCGCCGAGCCCATCGGAGTTCCAGGCCCTGCGGTCTGCCGGGGCCACCTACCCCGAGCTCGACGGCACGGAGCGGCTGACCTGCTGCGGCGAGCCGGTCGAGGCCGGCTGCTCGTGCGGCGGCCACCGCGCCGGCCAGGCGGACGACCCGTTCGAGGAGGACCGCGAGCGCGAGCGAGAGGACCGCGCGGAGGTCGACCGGCTCATCGGGATCATCCTCGGCGACCCGGACCTCGGCGCGATCCTGACCGAGGACGAACTGCTCGGCTTCGCGCGCTCGACCCTGGAGCAGTGGGCCACGAATGTCGAGGAGCGCCGGGCGGAGCCGAAGGCCGCGGCTGGCGAGCGCCCGGACCCTCCGCCGAGCCTCGCCGAGAAGATCCGAGCCAGCCGAAGCCGAAGCGACCGGAAGGGCTCGCCCGCACCCGACCCCTGGCGGATGAAGCCGGCGACCGCCGAGGACCGCGCTGGGCTGCTGAGCACGATCCGCGGCTCGACCGCCGCCGAGCACCTCGACGCCGACGAGCTGGAGCGGCTGCCGGTCGACCTCCTGCGCCAGCTCGCCCGCGACGCTGAAGACGAGGAGCGCGAGCGGGCGGCCTGGCGCACCGCGGGCCGGACGCCGCCGGTCCTCCCGCCGAACAGCTACCTGGTGGCTAGCTGCCGGAAGTGGCTGCGCGAGAACGAGACCCCGGCCCAGCAGGAGAAGCGGATCGCGAAGATCCTCCGCGCCGGCATGTCGGCGCCCACCGGCTCCGACCCCGGCGGAGCGCGCCCCCGCGGCCGGGCAGCCGCCGCCGCCGAGCGGCCCGACCCGCCGCCGAGCCTCACCGAGAAGATCCGTGCGGCGCGCGGCACGGAGCTGCCCGACCCGTGGAACCTTCGCGGCGCCAGCCGCAACAACCGAGACGAGGAGGAGGACCGATGAACGCGACCGAGACGAAGCAGAAGATCCAGGCGTCCCGCCAGCGGTTCGACCGCCTGGAGGGCTGGATCAAGACGCTGGAGGCTGCCCGGGTGAAGGCCCTGCGCGAGCTGCCGGCGGCGAACGAGACCGACCGGAGCGCCGCGACGCGCCGGAACAACCTGCGGGTGGTCGAGCACGGCTGGAACGGCGAGGAGGTCAGCCTACCGGACGCGATCGTCCGAGAGCTGACAGGGCCCCACCGCCTTCCCGGGCTGCACGGGTCGCGCGCCGAGCTGGCGACCCTGCGCGATCAGGTCGAGGTGCTGACCGCGGACCTTCCCTCCGGCGAGGAGCTGGCCGCCGCGGAGGCCAAGGCCGCCGAGCTGCGGGGGCGGGCCGACGCGAAGGCGGCCGAGTTCGGCGAGGCGTGGGCGGCAGTGCTCGCCGCCCTGGACGCGGCCGAGGCTGCCGCGCTCGCCACCGCCACGACCCGGAAGGAGCAGTGGGCGGCGGTCGCGGCGGTCGAGCGGCTCTCGTCGGAGTTCGGGCTCGAGCAGCCGACGCCCGGCCGAGTGCGGACCTCGGACGGCGACCAGGGCGTCATGCTCGCCGTCCTGGCGCTCACCCAGGGCATCGGGCTCGGCGACGACGTCGACCCGCGGCACGTCTCCACGCTCCGGCAGCGGCGCGAGAAGCGCGACCGGGAGCGGGAGCGGGAGGCCGCTTGAGTTCTCTCCCCGGGCGCGGGGGTCCTTCTCGGGGCGCGGGCCGCGTCCCTCGACCGGCGCCGGTGCTCGCGCCCGGGACGGTCGCCCGCAGGGCGGCCGGGTCACCTTCCGCTGGCGTCGGACGGTCCAGCGTCGCCGGGCGGCGGCGATCAACCGGCTCCGGCCGGACCGCCCGCTTCCTCGCTCTCGCCGACCCGCGGCGCCCGAAGCCGGGGGTCCGGGGCGCCTAACATGCCGCGCGCCCGGAGCTTACGGGCGGGCCGGGAGGGGCCGGCTACCTACTCGGTAACCTAGCGATGCCCGAACGCTTCCACCTGGAGCTGGAGCCGGACGGCGGGGAGGCATGGGCGCCGGTGGCGCCGCTCGACCGCCTGCGCCGGCTGGTGAAGGCGTCGGCGCGCTCCTACGGGCTGCGCTGCGTCGCGGTCCGGCCGGTAGGTGCCCCCGCCCCGCCGACGCCGAGCGACCACGTGCGCGAGCTGGCCGCGGCCGACCCGAGCCTCGGACCCGCCGAGCTGGCCGAGCGGGTCGGGTGCTCCCCGCTGCTGGCCCGGAAGGCCCTGGAGAGGACGCCGCAGGAGCGCGCCCCGACCGGCGAGCGGAAGATCGACTGCGCGCGCCGGCTGCTCCGCGAGCGGCCCGACCTCTCGATGAAGGAGATCGCCCGGCGGTGCCGGTGCGACCACACGCTCGTCCTCGCCGCTCGGGATCGGCCGCGGTAGTTAGTCCGCCTCGGCGTCTGGCTCCAGGGGTACGCCGACCATGGCATCAACGGCCGCTTCGAGGCGAGGTTGCAAGCTGGCTATCCGCTCCCGGGGAGCCTGGGTACCCGGAACAGACTCCGCGATTTCCTTCCCCAACCGCTCCGCGAACTGCCTTCGCTTGTCGCCGGTCGTCGAGGCAGCGTCAGCCGAGGCAGCGTCAGCGATCATGGCTGCTAGTGCTCGGAGCAGGTGCCGTTCGGTTCTCGGCTCGTGCGCCGACCTGAGCAGCAACCGCCATACTTCGATGGCAGCTTCTTTCATCAGTCCTCCCTGGCCCGGGAGGCTATCATCACGCCGCCGCCGGGAACCACCTGTCGGGCTCCCGACCACACGCTCGTCCTCGCCGCCCCGGAGCGGCCGCGGTAGGCCCCCTCCTAGTGGTCGAGCAGCCATGCCGCGAGCCGCTGCACGCTGTCCCGCTCGCCCATCACGTCCTCAAGGTCCGCCAGAGACGCACCTACGGCGTCAAGGTAGCGCCAGAGGCTCGGGAGGCTCGGCCGGGTCCGGCCGCGTTCGTACGCGCTCAGCATCGGCCGCGTGAGGCCAGCCCCTGGCGGCTACGTGCTGCTGTTGAAGCCCGGCCCGGCGCCGGAGACTGCGGAGAGCGACGCCGAGCCGGTCGAGCGGCGGGAGCGGCACCTACGCCGTCCCGAACGTCCCTTCGAGCTTGACCGCGACCCGCTCCAGAACGGCCAGCGCGTCGGTAGCGCTCACCGCCGCCCGCGAGTCGTCGATCTCGTCGCGGAACTCGGCGAGCGGCGCAGCCCTCTACTTGACAGGCGCCCCCCGCAAGCGTACCCTAATCTCGCCCCGGAACCGAGACCCAAACCGACCCCAAGGGAGCCGTTCCACCTCGTGACCCAAACGAAGACGACGAAGAAGAAGATGAAAGAGAACCCGACCGGCCCTACCTCGACGAAGACCAAAGCCGCCGACGACCCCCTTTCCGACGTGCTCGGGCCCGGCAACTTCCGCTCGATCGCCAGGCGGTCC
>Ga0299913_10004306_pt1 | contig 11923 bp, 11 predicted proteins | sample RVTome_9_FD_201360 | JGI IMG/M metagenome (GOLD analysis project Ga0299913, IMG submission 201360) | Soil microbial communities from uranium-contaminated site in the Upper Colorado River Basin, Wyoming, United States - RVT155D38 (version 2) ... | reverse complement strand
GAGTCTGCCGTTGCGTCCGATGCTGATCAGGTGCAGGGCTCGCAGGACGGCCCAGCCGCGGGCCCGCGCGATGGTGGCCTCGTCCGTGTCGTGGTAGGTGTCGAAGAACCGGCTTGCTGTGCCCGCGGGTAGCAGGATCCAGGCGGCTGACAGGTCGGTCGCGGGATCGCCTGCGCACAGCTCGCCGAAGTCGATCACTCCGGAGAGGGTCCCTTCCTGCACGACCACGTTCGCGGGATGCAGATCGCCGTGCAGCCACGTCGGCGCCCCGTGCCATGCGGGCGCCGCGACGGCCTTCGCCCAGATCTCGCGGGCGGCATCGGCGCTCGCGTCGTCGGGTATGACCTCCAACGAGCTGGTGAACCCGTTCTGCATCCCGGCCAGCGGGATGCCGCGTGTGGGGTTGGCTGGGGCTTCCGCGGGTGCCTGCCGATGCAGGGCCTTCAGAAAACCCGCGAGGGTCTCGGCCGCGTCAGCGCAGCTGATCGGCGCGTAGTCCGCCGGCTCGCCCTCAACCCAGCGCGTGATCGTCCAGGTGTGCTCGAACAGCGCCGAAGGTTCGCCGATGCGCACCGGGGTGGGCGTCGGCAGCGGCAGGCGCTCAGCCAGAACGGGCAGCCACTTCTGCTCGGTGCGCAGCAGGGCCGGGGCGCGCTCGGTGCGCGGCAGGCGCACAGCCAGCTCCGCCCCAAGGCGCCACTGCTGGTTGGCCCAGCCACCGGCGACATCTTCGAGTTCGAGGTCCGCGAGATCCGGATGCTGTTCCCGCAGCAACGCTCGCACCAGATCCTGCTCGAACCTGAACTCGTCCAAGGATGAACCTCCAACCGCTAGCGTCCGCCGGCAAGCTAACACCGGCCGAACTCAGCGGCGGCGTTGCGCACGTGCATGGTTCCATCCGCGCTGGTTCAACGACTCGAAACCGACATCGGGCGCCACGCTCTATCACCGCGCCACCGTTGCCCAGCCTCTGCGGCCCACCCGCCGCACGGTGCTGCTCCGCGCGCGACCACCCGACGCCCAGCAGAGGCACCCGACGGCGGCTACCGCAACAGCTGCGAAGTGTGGTTGTAGCCTTAGCTTCCTCTACGCCATACCGGTGGCAGCACTGGGTCTTTGGGCCCCTGCTGGGCTAATACGGTGACGCATTGCACACGGCGCCGCGATGTGACTGACCATGAAGCCAGTAGCCATTGCCGCCGCGGCGGCCTTCGCCCTGTTCACCATCATCGGCGTCATCGGAGCCGCATTCGGCTCGGAGCCGGGGGCACCCACCGTCGCGCAGCCCACGCTCACCACCGAGGCCGAGCCGACCACCACCACGCCCGCGCCGACGACGCCGACCGCCCCGCCGCCCACGACCACCGAAGCGCCACCGCCGCCACCACCGCCGCCGGTCGTGGCGCCCCCGGCGCCGCCAGCACCCAGGACCACCCGCGCCCCGGCCCCACCGCCCGCGCCTAAACCCGCACCGGCGTGCGACCCCAACTACAGCGGCTGCGTGCCGATCGACTCCGACGTGGACTGCGCGGGCGGCTCCGGCAACGGCCCGTCCTACGTGCGCGGCCCGATCCGGGTCATCGGCAGCGACATCTACGGCCTGGACCGCGACGGCGACGGCATCGCCTGCGAGTGACCAGAGCTGGCCCAAGGGCCACCCGAGTGACCGCGGCGACACGCCCTGTCCAAGTGCGCGGCCGTGCGGGAAGGTTCCGCGCCGGCCTGCCGCCGAACGACCACTGGGACGCCGCACTCATCACCTTCGACGCGCTCGACCCGCAGAGCGTTACGGCAACGAGTTCCTGGACGTCCTCACCCCATGACGCGTGCGGCGCAGCCGGCGGCTTTTCGCCGCGCTTTGCTCTGAGCGCCAGCCGGCAACCCATGCCGACCTCGGCATTGTCTCGCCGACCAGCGGGTTGACCGTTGCCAGTTGGCGCTCAGAGCAAACGCACGCGAGAAACGTACTAGTAGGTGATGGCCACCGCCGGGTCGGCGAGGAGCGCACCGACGTCGGCGAGGAACTGCGAGCCCTGCTGACCGTCGATAACACGGTGGTCGAAGGACAGCGCGAGCTGGCAGACCTTGCGCGGCACGATCTGCCCGTTCACCACCCACGGCATGTCGCGGATCGCGCCCAAGGCCAGGATCGCGGACTCGCCGGGGTTGATGATGGGCGTGCCGGTGTCGACGCCGAAGACTCCCACGTTGGTGATCGTGATGGTGCCGCCGACCATGTCCCCCGGGGCCGTCTTGCCGTCACGGGCCGTCGCCGCCAGCTCTTCGAGCGCCGAAGCGAGCTCGCGCAACGACATCGCGTCGGCATCGCGGACCTTGGGCACGACGAGGCCGCGCGGCGTGGCGGCCGCGATGCCCAGGTGCACGTAGTCCTTGTAGACGATCTCACCGGCGGCCTCGTCCCACCTGGCGTTGACGTCGGGGGTGCGACGCACGGCCAGGCACACCGCCTTCGCCGCGAAGGCCAGCGGCGTGATCTTGACACCGCGGAACCCCGGCGACTCCTTCAGGCGCGCCCGCAGTTCCATCATGGGCGTGACGTCGACCGTGAGGAACTCGGTGACGTGCGGCGCGGTGAAGGCGCTGCCGACCATGGCCGCCGCGGTCGCCTTGCGGACCCCGCGGATCGCCACCCGGTGCTCGCGTGACGCGGCGTCGTAGCTGGCCGCGGCCGCCGGCTCCGCGGCCGGACCGGTCGCCGCCCGGTGCACGTCGTCGCGCGTGATGACCCCGGACGGGCCGGAGCCTTCGATCGCCCGCAGGTCGACCCCGAGCTCCTTGGCGAGCTTGCGGACGGGCGGCTTGGCAAGCGGCACGTACACCCCGGCCCCGTTGCTGGCCGGCTCGGCCGTGGGCGGTGCCGTCTGCTGCGCCGTGGCCGCCGGTCGTGGCGCGGCGGCGATCTCCGGCTCGCCGGCCGGCATCGGCGTGGCGTCGGGCGCCCGCTCGGCCGCGGTCTGCACGGCCTGCTGGGCGAACTCGGCCGACCGGCCAGCTGGCACGGCGGCGCCCTTGCGCGGCCGCCGCTTGGCCGACGCGGTGCGCGGGCCGTAGCCCACCAGCGTGCCGGGCGAGTCGTCGTCGGCATTCTGCTCAGACCGCGTGGGCGCCGGGCTGGGCGGGTCCGGAGCGGCCGCACCGGTCGGGTCGACGTCGATGGTGATGATCGGCGTCCCGACGTCGACCGTCTGCCCAGGTGAGACGTGCAGCTCGGTGACCACACCGGCCCACGGGCACGGCAGCTCGACCGCGGCCTTCGCCGTCTCGATCTCGACGATGATCTGGTTGACCTTCACCTCGTCGCCCGGCTGCACGTGCCAGGCGAGGATCTCGGCGTCGGTCAGCCCCTCGGCGGTGTCGGGTAGCGGGAAGTGCTTGTACTGAGGCATCTCTCACCAAGCCAGCGAACGGTCGACGGCGTGCAGTATCCGGTCCAGATCCGGGAGGTAGCCCTCCTCGAGCTTGGCCGGCGGGTACGGGGTGTCGAACCCGGTCACCCGCAATACCGGAGCCTCCAGCGAGTAGAAGCACTCCTGTTGCACCCGGGCGGCGATCTCCGAGGTCAGCGACGCCTCCGACGGCGCCTCGCTCACCACGACCAGGTGCCCGGTGCGGCGTACCGACTCGAACACCGGCTCCAGGTCCAGCGGGGACAGTGTACGCAGGTCGATCACCTCCAGCGAGGTGCCGTCCTCGTCGGCCGCGGTTGCGGCGTCGAGGCAGACTCCGAGCGACGGGCCGTAGGCGACCAGCGTCGCCGCCGTCCCGGGACGCACGACGCGTGAGGCGAACAGCGGGTCCGGCGTCGCGGTGGTGTCGACGGGTGCCTTCTTCTGGTGGTACAGCCGCTTCGGCTCGAAGAACAGCACCGGGTCGTCGCACGCGATGGCCTGCTGGATCATCCAGTACGCGTCGACCGGGTTCGAGCACGACACCACCTTGAGGCCGGCGACGTGCGCGAACAGCGACTCCGGCGACTCCGAGTGGTGCTCGACGGCGCCGATGCCACCGCCGAACGGGATCCGCACCACGACCGGCATCCTGACCTTGCCCTGGCTGCGGTAGTGCAGCTTGGCGAGCTGGCTGACGATCTGGTCGAACCCGGGGAACACGAACCCGTCGAACTGGATCTCGCACACCGGCCGGTAGCCGCGGATGGCCAGGCCGATCGCGGTGCCGATGATGCCGGACTCGGCGAGCGGGGTGTCCAGCACCCGCTGCTCCCCGAAGTCCTTCTGCAGCCCGTCGGTGATCCGGAAGACGCCGCCGAGCTTGCCGACGTCCTCACCGAGGATGATCACCTTGGGGTCGGCCTCCATCGCGGCCCGCAGGCCGATGTTGAGGCTCTTGCCGATGGTCAGCTGCTGGACCTCGGGCGCGGTCCCGACGGGCGTCTTCGTCGGCGCGGCCATCAGTGCTTCCTCCAAGCGTCCGCTCCGGCATGCTCGTCCCCGTCGAAACCGGCCAGGTAGGCCAGGTGCTCGTCGCGCTGCGCGTCCACCGCCGGCGAGGGCTCGGCGTAGACGTTGGCGAAGGTTCGCTCCGGCGGCGGATCCGGCATGTTGAAGCAGAACTCGCGCACCTCACCGGCGAACCGGTCGGACTCGGCCTGCACCTCGTCGAAGAAGGCCTGGTCGGCGCCGCCCTCGCGGATCAGGTGCACCCGCACGCGCTCGATCGGGTCCTTGAGCTTCCACGCCTCCAGCTCGTCGGTGAGCCGGTAGCGGGTCGGGTCGTCGGTGGTGGTGTGCGCGTCCATCCGGTACGTGAACGCCTCGATCAGCACCGGACCGTTGCCGCTGCGGCACTCGTCGAGCGCCCAGTTGGAGACCGCGAGGCAGGCCAGCACGTCGTTGCCGTCCACCCGGATGCCGGGGAAGCCGTAGCCGCGCGCCCGCTGGTAGAGCGGCACCCGGCTCTGCCGCTCGACCGACTCGGAGATCGCCCACTGGTTGTTCTGGCAGTAGAAGACGAGCGGGGCGTCGTACACCGCGCCCCACACCATGGCCTCGTGCACGTCGCCCTGGCTCGTCGCGCCGTCGCCGAAGAAGACCATGGTGGCCTCGCCGTCGGCGTCGCCGACCTTGCCGTCGAAGCGCTGGCCCATGGCGTAGCCGGCCGCGTTCAGGCACTGGTTGCCGATGACGATCGTGTACAGGTGGAAGCCGGTGGACCTGGGGTCCCACGAGCCGTGGTCGGTGCCACGGAAGATGCCGAACAGGTCGGTCATCTCCACCCCGCGGCACCACGCGACGCCGTGCTCGCGGTATGACGGGAACGCCATGTCCTGCGGCCGCAGCGCGCGGCCGGCGCCGACCTGTGCGGCTTCCTGGCCGAGCAACGGCACCCAGATCCCGAGCTGGCCCTGGCGCTGCAGCGCGTTGGCCTCGCGGTCGAACCGGCGCACCAGCACCATGTCGCGGTAGAGCCCGCGAAGCAGCTCGGCGTCGACGTCGAAGTCGAACTGCGGGTGGTGCACCCGCTCGCCCTCGGGGGTCAGCAGCTGGACCAGGTCCTCGCCGCCCTCGCTGGTCGCGCGTAGGCCGGCGATCACCTGCTGGGCGCTCGGCCTTCCCGCGTTGGTGGTGGGTGCCCCGACCGGGGTCCCGCCCGGTGGTGGCTGGGGCCGGTGGTCAACGGACGGCATGCGCCTCTCCTCGGTTCGGGCCACGCCGGCGCTCGTGACGCCGGGCGCGGCACTGCCGCCGGCTCCACCGTCGCCTTGGGTGCGGGCGCGCGTGGTTCTGCCGTCGGCACTGACGGTCGTTATGGTCCATCCTGGCATGTCCGCCCGCACCTGGACGATGCACCGATCGGCCGCAGGCGCAGCGTCATCGACCGAATACGCCCCGGGCCGGCGTCACCCCGTGCCGTAGCCACCGAGCAGGCCGGCCACCAGACGGCGGATGGGTTCGCGCAGGTCGTGCGGGGATTTGCCGTGCATGCCGAGCACCGGGTCGAGCGCCGGCTCGTAGGGCGCCGTCGCCAGGTGCGGCAGCAGCACCAGCAGCATCGCGAGCAGCGCGTCCAGGTCGGCGTCCGGGCGCAGCTCACCGCGCTCGCGGGCTTGCTCGCACAGCGGACGGAGTGCCTCCAGGTACAGCCGGTGCACGGGCTCGCGGACGGCGGCGCGCACCTCGCCGTCCATCTCCAGGTTGGTCGCCGCCGTCACCCCGCGTTCCAGCGGGTGCTTACCGAAGTAGCGCACCCACGCGTCGAGCGCGTCGGACAGGTAGTCGGCGAACGACTGGCCCGGCTCCGGCCCGTCCAGGTAGCGGACCATCTCCTCGCGGACCCGCAGGGCCGTCTCCTCGGCCACCGTCGCGAACAGGTCGCGCTTGTCGGCGAAGTACTGGAACAGCGACCCCTTGGCCACCCCGGCCTCGCGCGCGATGACGTTGAGGCTGCCGCCCGAGTAGCCGTGCCGGCCGAACTCCGCCATCGCGGCGCGCAGCACCCGCTCGCGCCGGCTCGGCTCCAGGTTCCGCCAGGTGCTGGTCGGCAAGCGCCCTCCCTTGCTGGTGACCGCGTGGCTATATGATATGACCGCCTGGTCATGCCGCCGAGCTCGGGGAGTGATGCCGTGGACTCCGGGAGTGCTGCCGCCGATCGGGTCTGTGTCATCGGCGCCGGGTCGTCGGGCATCGCGTCCTGCCAGGTGCTGGACGCGCGCGGCATCCCGTTCGACTGCTTCGAGGCCGGCTCGCAGGTGGGCGGCAACTGGCGCTATCTCAACGACAACGAGATGTCCTCGGCGTACCGGTCGCTGCACATCAACACCTCGCGCGACGTGATGGGGTACGCCACGTTCCCGATGCCGGAGAGCCTGCCGAACTACCCGAACCACTTCCAGATCGCGGAGTACTTCGACTCCTACGTCGACCACTTCGGGCTCCGCGACAAGATCACCTTCCGCACCGAGGTCGTGCGCGTCGAGCCGGCCGGCGTGGGCTGGAACGTCACGACCGGGCACCGCGACACCGGCGAGCGGCGGACCACCCGCTACCGCGCGGTGCTGGTGGCGAGCGGCCACCACTGGGACCCGCGCTGGCCCGAGCCGCCGTTCCCCGGCTCCGACGACTTCACCGGCGAGCAGACGCACGCGCACTACTACAAGGTGCCCGAGCCGTACCGCGGCAAGCGGGTGCTGGTGCTCGGCATCGGCAACTCGGCGGCGGACATCGCGGTGGAGACGGCGGCGGTCTCCGAGCGGACGTTCCTGGCCATGCGCCGCGGCGCGCACGTCATCCCGAAGTACGTGCTCGGCCGGCCCTTCGACGCGCTGGCCAAGACGCCGATCACCCGGCTGCCGCTCGCCGTGCAGCGGCTGATCCTGAGCACCTCGCTGCGCGTGGTGCAGGGCAGGATGACCGACTACGGGCTGCCGGAACCGGACCACAAGCCGCTGTCCGCGCACCCGACCGTCTCGGCCGATCTGCTCAACCGGCTCGGGCACGGCGACCTCACGGTCAAGCCGAACCTCGCGCACCTGGACGGCGACAAGGTCGAGTTCGCCGACGGCAGCGTGGAGCGGATCGACGCGATCGTCTACTGCACCGGATACAAGATCACTTTTCCGTTCCTGGACGCCGCGGTGGTGTCGGCGGCGGACAACCGGATCGGGCTGTTCCACCGGGTGGTGGACCCGGACCACGACGGGCTGTACTTCGTCGGACTCGTGCAGCCGCTCGGCGCGATCATGCCGCTCGCCGAGGCGCAGTCGGAGTGGGTGGCCGACCTGCTGGACGGCACCGCCCGGCTGCCGTCGACCGCCGAGATGCGCCGCGAGATCGCCTCGTACCAGCGCAGGACGGCGGCGCGCTACGTGGCTTCCAAGCGGCACACGATCCAGGTCGACTTCATGGACCACCTGCGCGAGCTGGCCAACGAACGCCGCCGCGCCGCCCGCCGTAGGGGGCGCCGGTGAGCGAGCTCGCGCACGAACGCCGCGGCAGCGGCGAGCCGCTGGTGCTGATCCACGGCCTCGGCAGCCGGTGGCAGGTGTGGCAGCCGGTGCTCGACGAGCTGGCCGAACACCGTGAGGTGATCGCGCTCGACCTGCCGGGCTTCGGTGCCAGCGCGCCGGGCGACACCACTCCCAGCCTGGACGGCCTGGCCGGCGCCGTCGAGAAGTTCCTGGCCAGGCAGGGCATCCAGCGGCCGCACGTGGCGGGCAACTCGCTCGGCGGCGGCGTCGCGCTCGAGCTCGGCCGCCGGGGCGCGGTCCGTTCCGTCACCGCGTTCTCGCCCATCGGGTTCTGGGGCGCGCCGGGCCGCGTGGTGTCCCGGCGGGTCCTGACCGCGTCGCGGGCGCTCGGCCGGCGGCTCCCCCAGCCGGTCGCGCGGCGGCTCGCCGCCTCCGCCGCCGGGCGCACCGCGCTGCTCAGCCTCTACTACGGCCGGCCCTGGCTGCTCGACGCGCAGACCGTGCTCGACGACGTGGCCGGGCTGGTCGGCGCGCCGTTCTTCGACCCGGTGCGCGACTCGCTGGCCGACCACACGTTCGTCTGCAACGGCGCACTGGAGGCCATCCCCGTCACGATCGCCTGGGGCACGCGGGACCGGCTGCTGACCTACCGCACGCAGAGCCGCCGGGCACGCGCACTGCTGCCGACCGCCACCCACGTCACGCTGCCCGGCTGCGGCCACCTGCCGTTCGCGGACGACCCACGGCTGTGCGCCCGGGTGCTGCTTGCCGCTATCGAAGGAGAGGCATGACCACTTTCGACACGCTGAACCCGGCCACCGGCGCGGTCGTGGAGAGCTTCCCCGCGCACAGCGCCGAGGACGTGCAGGCCGCCGTCGCCACCGCGCGGGAGGCCGCCGGCTGGTGGGGCGAGCTCGGCTTCGACGAGCGGCGGCGGCACCTACTGCGCTGGTGCGGCCTGATGGCGCGCCGCCAGGAGGAGCTCGTGTCGCTCATGCACGAGGAGAACGGGAAGCCGCGCGACGACGCCTTCCTGGAGCTCCTGCTCGCGCTCGACCACCTGCACTGGGCCGCGCGGCACGCCAAGCGGGTGCTGGGCCGCCGGCGCGTGCCGTCCGGGCTGCTGATGATCAACCACAGCGCCTACCTGGAGTACCGGCCCCACGGGGTGGTCGGCGTGATCGGCCCGTGGAACTACCCGGTGTTCACGCCGATGGGCTCGATCGCCTATGCCCTCGCGGCCGGCAACACCGTGGTATTCAAGCCGAGCGAGTACACCCCGGCGGTCGGCAGGTGGTACGTCGACGCCTTCGCCACGGCCAACCCGTCGGCGCCGGCCGGGGTGCTGACGCTGGTGACGGGCCTCGGCGAGACCGGCGCGGCGCTGTGCCGCTCGGGTGTGGACAAGCTCGCGTTCACCGGGTCCGCGGCGACCGGCCGGCGGGTGGCCGCGGCGTGCGCGGAGACGCTGACGCCGGTGCTCATGGAGTGCGGCGGCAAGGACGCCATGATCGTGGCATCCGACGCGGACGTGCCCGCGGCGGCCGAGGCCGCGGTGTGGGGCGCGCTGTCCAACTCGGGGCAGACCTGCGTCGGCATCGAGCGGGTGTACGTGACGCGGGCGGTGCGCGAGGCGTTCCTCTCCGAGCTGCAGACGCTGGCCGCCACGGTACGACCGGGTTCCGACGCCTCCGCCAGCTACGGGCCCATGACGATGCCCGGCCAGGTGGAGATCGTGCGCAAGCACGTGGACGGCGCGCTGGCCGCCGGCGGCACGGCGCTGGTCGGCGGCGCGTCCTCGGTGCGCGACCCGTTCATCGAGCCCGTCCTCATCGTGGACCCGCCGCAGGACTGCGACGCCGTCCGTGACGAGACCTTCGGGCCCACCATCACCGTGCAGACGGTCGCCGACGAGGACGAGGCGATCCGGCTGGCCAACGACACCCGCTACGGCCTCGGCTCGTCCGTGTTCTCCCGCCGCCGGGGCATGGAACTGGCCCGCAGGATCCGCGCCGGCGCCACCTCCATCAACTCGGTGATCACGTTCGCCGGCGTGCCGGAGCTGCCCTTCGGCGGCCGCGGCGACAGCGGTTACGGCCGCATCCACGGCCCGGTCGGCCTGCGCGAGTTCGCCCAACCCAAGGCCATCACCCGCCGCCGCTTCACCTCGCCCGTCGAGCTCGCCACCTTCGCCCGCGATCCCGGCAAGGTCGACCTCATCCGCCGCGTCGTCAAGCTCCGCTACGGCCGCCACCACTAACTACCTTGCTGCGGTAGTCAAACGTCGGCGAGGACGGCGTCGAGCGGGCGCGGCACCTGGTCCAGGTCGACCGCCTCGACGAGAAGACGGGCGTAACGCAGTTTGCGTCTGGCGCCGGCGCCGAGAAACCGCCGGATCTGCGCGTCGACCGCCCGGCCACGCCAGGCAACCTGGCCCTGCAGTGAACGGAACGAACCGAGGTCGCCGTGGGCGTCGAAGAGCGCTTCCACCCTGGCGACACCGACGGCGCGGATCAGCTCGTCCTCCAGATCGGCGACACAGACATGGAAGCCCAAGCGCGCCATCTCGGCACGCGTCGGCGGCGAACCGACACCGGCGCTGGCAAGCCCACGCCGGAAGATGCCCTCTTCGCCGACGTCGCACAGACCGAACAGCCGCACGTCCGCGCCCTCGGGACCGAACCGCATCAGGTAACGCGTCACCGCGTGGGCGCCACCGACCGGCAGAATCACCACGCGCTGCGCCACCAGGTCCCGCCCGCGGCGAACTGCCAGGGTTTCCAGCGCGATCTGGTCGCTGACGCCCTCCACGAGCACGATGGCCGAGGCGCCGTCCACCTTCGCCAGCGCCCGCGCCGTCGCCCGGTCCCCAGCCGCAGGGCCACTCACATAGCCATCGAGCAGCCTCCTCGCACGCTCGCGACGCGTCGCGCTGTCCACCAGACACATCCAACGGCCACCGACGTCCACCAGCCACTGATAATCGAAGGCCGCCAGGGCCGCTGAGACCATGATCTTGGCTGCAATTGGCCGGTCATCGTCCGCCGACCGCGTCACCGGGCGAGGCCGTCGGCAGTCCGGCCAACTGCGCGGCTTCGAGCAAGGGCCGGTCGTAGGCCACGAGTGCGTGCAGATCGCTGCGGAGCCGCAGTGCCGTAGCCAGGTGGATCGCGTCGAGAGAGCGTAGCGGTCCCGGCAGTGTGCCGGCGGTGTCGAGCAGCTCCGGTGTCATCGGTATCTGCATGAGGTCACCCAGGATCATCTGAGCGCGCAGGTACGCCACGTCCCCACCATGACGGACCGCTCGCGGCAACTCCACGCGGCACAGGATCGAGCTGCCTTTGCGCACCGCGACGTGGTCATCGAGCCACGCAACCAGCGCCGCCGACTCCGGCTCCTTGACCACCAGCTTGGCCAGCGCCGAGGTGTCGAAGTAGATCACCAGCGTTCCTCGTCGCGAAGCCGCGCGAGTTCCTCGGATGCGCTGAAGCCCAGGTCGAGCGGTTCCGGAAGCCGACCGCTGAGCGCACCGGTCGGATGTTCCGGTGGCAGCAGCTCGCCTCGAGCGATCATGGCGTCGAGCACGTTCGTGCTCGACGGCGGCACGAGCTGGGCGACCGGAGTGCCCCGGTCGGTCACCGTGAACGACTCGCCCGCGGCGACCCGGCGCAGATAACGGCTGGCGTGCTGCCGCAGTTCACGCACACCGATGCGGCGCTCGTCCATGTGCTACATGGTAGCACATGGACGCTCACGCTGGCGGGCGGTGGATTCGGGGCCATGGTTGCTCGTGTTCGAGTGCGTAGGCGACTTCGAGCAGGGTGCGTTCGTCGCCGCGGGCGGCGGACAGCTGCACGCCGATCGGCACGCCTTCGGTGGCCACGCCCATGGGGAGGGAGATGGCCGGGGCGCCGGCGACGTTGTTCAGCGGGGTGTAGGCGACGTAGTTGCGGAGGCGGTCGAGCAGCTCGTCGAAGG
>Ga0299913_10004305_pt1 | contig 11926 bp, 11 predicted proteins | sample RVTome_9_FD_201360 | JGI IMG/M metagenome (GOLD analysis project Ga0299913, IMG submission 201360) | Soil microbial communities from uranium-contaminated site in the Upper Colorado River Basin, Wyoming, United States - RVT155D38 (version 2) ... | reverse complement strand
CGACGGCAAGAGCAGGCAGATGACGATGGCGGCATCGATGAGGCCCACCATCAGCCCGATCCTGGCGTTCTCCGCAGGCGGGTTCGCGCTGAGGCCGGCGGCCGAGGAGCCGAGCGCGATCATGGCCAGTACGGCAAACGTGATGGCGGCCGCGTGCTGAAAGCTCTGCTTGCGACGGAACAAGCCGGCCGCGAGCAGGAAGCTCAACAGGCAGAGGCCGAGGGTCAGGATGGCCCCGAAGATCGCGAAGGTTCTCGTCTGGGGCTCGCCGGCCGGTGCGCCGCTCAGGATCAAGGCTGTCTTCAGGTCGGTGTCCGCCGAGCCGGGGTCGACGATCAACTCGTAGAGACTGAAGCCGTTGACGATGAACGGGATGCAGACCACCAGCATCAGGACGGCGGCCGTCGTGGTCGACGTGGCTCGGGGACTTTCTTCGAGCATCACGTCCCGAGCGTACGACTTTCCCGGCTACAGTCCCCGCATGGCGAAATGGCTGATGGTTGCCTTATCAGTGCTGCTGATCGCGGTCGCGGGAGCCTGTGGTGACGATGGGGATAACGGCGGAAGTGCAGACGACGGTGATGCCGTGGTCGACATCGGCGGCGAGTGCGAGGAGGGGACCGTGACGACCGATTCTGGGCTGCAGTATGAAGACATCGAGTGCGGAGATGGAGACAGGGCAGGACGAGGTGACACGGTCAGCGTCAAATACCGAGGCACTCTCGAGGACGGCACCGAGTTCGATGCAGGGACCTATCCCTTCCAGATCGGGGCCGGCATGGTGATCGCCGGATGGGAGGAAGGTATCTCCGGTATGAGGGTCGGCGGAAAGCGGAAGCTGACGATCCCGCCGGATCTCGCCTACGGCGCGCAAGGTCGTCCGCCGGTCATCCCGCCGAACTCGACCTTGATCTTCGACGTCGAACTGCTGGAGATCCAGGACTCCTAGCGCTAGATCCAGCACCAACCCTTCGGGGGAAGGTCCTTGTCGGATCCCGTCGTCACGGTGGTGCGCGTCCTCGTCTTGTTGTCCGTGGTCTCGGTGACCACCGAGGTCGTGGGGTCGGCGGGCGGCTTGTCGCAGTCGTCGAAGACCCAGATCCTCCGGTCCCACTCCTTCTGCGGGATCGGGACCTTCGCCAGCAAGGGGTAGTAGAAGACGAAGAAACCGACTGCTGCGGCGAGGAAGATCCCGATCGCCGCCTTCGCCTCCCACGACCTTCCGATGCTCGAGCCGATAAGGGCGAGCGCGAGACACATGAACGGGATCGTCGGCAACAGATAGAAGAGGAACACCGCACTGCGTTCGGAGAAGAACTCGGCAAGAAGCCAGGGGAAGTATGTGAACGCGAAGCCCGCGATGATCACGCCCTCCGGCCCCCGCGGGTCACGCCTACGGATCCACCTGAAGGCGATGAACATCAGTGCGAGCAGCGAGACCCACCAGACGAACGGACTGCCCGCCGCGAAGACCTCTTTGTAGTCGCCGTTCGGATCGGTATCGAAGTAGTAGGAGACCGGGCGCTTCAGCAGGAGCCAGGACCACGCGGGTGACTGGTACGAGTGGTCGCTGCCGAGATCCTTGTGGAAGCTCAACATGCATTTCTGTTGCTCGACGACTCGGTTGATCCAGATGCCGTCCCGCTCGGGGCATCCGTCGTCCGGCCCGGGAAGGCGTCCGATGTATGTGAACGAGTACACCAACAGCGGGAAGACCACGAGCCACAGCACGAGCGAGCCGCCGTGATGTCGCAAGACTCCGAGAGCGGGCCGAGGGTCCTCGCGTTCGCGTGCTGCTCGCCACTCCCACGCGACGGCCAGAACGAGCAGCATCACGATGAAGAAGCCGCCCGACCACTTCGATGCGAGAGCGAGCCCGGCGGCGCCTCCCGCCGCGATGCGCCAGGGTCGGCTCAGCAGCTTGGGCAGCTCGCTCGTCGGTTGTCGCCCGTCGAAAAGGTCGTCGCGGTCGTAGACGAGGAACAAGATCGCCGCCAAGCCGAACAGGGGCACGAAGATGTCGAGCATGGCGATACGTGACTCGACGAAATGTAGGAAGTCGACGGCGAGCAAGCTGCTGGCGATGATCGCTCCCGTCGTGGAGCGAAGGAGCCTCCTCGCTAGGAGATAGAGCAACGCGATCGTGATGATGCCGGCCACGGCGGCGGCGATCCGCCATCCGAACGTGTCGTATCCGAAGAGCCGGATGCCGATCGCCGTAAGCCACTTCGCGAGTGGGGGGTGGACCATGGTCACCTCGGACTCGACCCCGCAGGTGGTCGGTGAGGAGAGCACGTACCAGCAGGCGTCCTTGGCGTAGTAGGTCTCGTCGAAGACGAGGACCTTGGGGTCGTCCAACCGCACGATGCGGAGGATTGCGGCCACCGCGGCGATCACGGTGAGAGCCCAGGTATCGGAGCGTCCCCAAGACGGGGCGCGCTCCTCGGGTCGGTCCTCTTCGGCGCCCGCGATCTCCTCCACTGGCAGGCAGCATAGTTAGTCTCGCCCTCACTCGACCGAGGAAGGGGGGCCGATGAGGACGCTGGCGGCGGGGTCGCGCGCTCTCAAGCGCACCCCGATCGCGATGCTCCCGATGACGGTCGAGAGCTTGCTCCTCGGCGTGCTCGTGGCGGCGGGGGCGTTGCCCGCCGGGGCGGAAAGCGCAGCCGCGGGAGGAGTCTTCCCGTTGAATCTCTTCTTCGATCTCAAACAGGGATTCGCGTTCAGCTTCTCGTGGGCCGTCTTTATCGCTGTCGTCGTTTTCAGCATCCTGACGAGAGCCGCGGTCGTGGCGTTCACGCTCTGGCTTGCCGACGGCAGTAACGGTTCCGTCGCTGCCCCGTGGATGCGTTTGACGCGCCTGGCCGCCGTCGCGATGGCGGCGCTCACTCCTTGCGCCGTGCTGATGTATCTGGGCGTCGCGGTGCGTTACGCGCCGTTCATCTGGATCGGTGCCGCGGCCGGGCTGTTTCCGGCGGTGAACCTGATGCGACGAGCGCTTTCGGTCGATGCCGGCATCGGGAGCCCACGCGGAGGCGGAGTGCCGGAGGCACCGGCCGTGCTGGCTTACGCGTATCTCCTCAGCACGGTCGGTGCCGCGATGTCGCCGCTCGGTCGCGTGTCGCCGCTGCTTGCGGGCGCGCTGCTCGCGTGCCTCGGCCCCCTGCACGCTCTGATCTGGCTCGGGTGGAGGGAGCACCGGCGCGCCGAGACCTACCCCGGCGGCGGCACGTTCTCGGTAGCCGTAACCGTGGTCGCGCTGATCCTGTTCGCGGGAGCGGTCACCTACGACCGAGCGATCAGGGATCCTTCGCCCCGCGCGGTAGCGAGGGCACAGGGATCGCTGCTCCTGCTGGGAGGTGTGGACTCGACCTCCGATACCGGCGCGCTGACGGAGCTGGACCCCCGTGACGTCGGGTTCGCTCGAGATAAGAGCACGATCGTTTCGTACCGAGGGGCCGGAGAGCCCTACGTCCGAGCCGATACGCGCGGCAATCTGTCTCGAGCCGCGGCCGCGGTTGCCGCCCAACTGGAGGAGACACCGCAGCCCCGGTTGCTGCTCGGTCATTCACAGGCCGCGTTGATCCTCGACCGCATCATCACGAGGGGCCTGACGAGCCCGGACCGCTCGGTGGTTCTGGCGGCGCCTCCTGCGATGCCTCCTCCCTTCGACGTCCCTCCACCCGGCAGTGACGGTGCCGGACGCGTAGCCGGCGATGCGGCGCGTGTGGTTGCAAAGATCTTCGAGGCGGTTGGTCTCACCGCCTTCGACATCGATGCCCCCGCTTCACCGGTAAATCTAGAGGCGGTCCTGGTGATCGACAAGGAGGTCTCGCGAGTCTCGGTATGGGCGCTGGGTGATTCAGTTTGGTTGGATTCAGACTGGCGGCGTCCCGGAGAGATCAACCTCATGGCGCTGACCGACCACGTCGGAGTCACGAACAACTCGCGAGCGCTCGATGCCACGCGCAACTTCCTCGGCGGAGCTCGCATCACGGACGACGAGGTGTCGTGGCGTGCCTTCTTGGCAACGGTGGTTCGGTACGCGTTCGAACCGTGGAGGCCGGGCTGATGGCGAGCGGGAAACTGATCCTCTGCGCTACCCCGATAGGGAACCTGGAAGACGTGACCCTACGGTTGCTGCGCGTTCTGGGCGAGGCGGACGTGGTGGCCTGCGAGGACACGCGCAGGACACGAAAGCTCCTGAGCCACCACGGCATCCAGGTCGCGCGGCTGGTCACCTACAACGAGGTGAACGAGCAGAGGAAGGCCCCCGAACTGATGCAGACGATCCAGAGGGGGTCCGTGGTGGCACTGGTCTCGGATGCCGGGATGCCCGGCCTCTCGGATCCCGGCTACAGGTTGGTCCGGGCGTGCGTGGAAGCCGATCTGGTGGTCGAGGTCGTTCCCGGCCCGACCGCGGCCATCAGTGCCCTGGCGCTGTCAGGACTGCCTCCGGCGCGCTTCGTGTTCGAGGGGTTCCTGCCCCGGAAGAAGGGGGATCGCCTCAGGCGGATCCGGGAGCTCGCCCACGAACCACGAACGATCGTCTGTTACGAGTCGCCTCACCGGATCGGAGATGCCCTCGCTGATCTCAACGAGGTCTTGGGCCCACGGCCCGCAGCGCTTGCACGGGAACTCACCAAGATGCACGAGGAGGTGCGACGCGGCACGTTGCCGGAGCTACTGGAGCAGGCGCGCGTGGACCCCCCTCGCGGGGAGATCGCAATAGTGATCGGAGGGGCATTAGAGCGAGACCGAGACGTCGACCCCGAGAGCCTGGCGCGTGAGGCTCGCGTTCTGATGGACGCTGGTCTCGACCGGCGCGCCGCGATGCAGGAGGTTGCCCGGTCGGCGGGTGTTCCCAGACGCGCCGTTTTCGACGCGTTGATCGATACGGAGAAGCGTTAGACGGTTGTCGTCGTCTCCACGTCGGGCAGTCTGACCTCGCGCTTTGCCTGTTGAGCGATCGCAGCGGCGCACGAGTCGCAGACCTTGCGTCCCTTGTGCTCGACCGTGGGCTCGGTGGCTCCGCAGAAGAGACACAGGTCCTGTCGCTTCTGGAGGATCACCTTCTCGCCGTCCACGGAGATGTCGAGCTCGTCTCCCTCGCGGATGCCGAAGACCTTCCTCAACTCGGAGGGCAGCACTATGCGGCCCAGCTCGTCGATCTTTCGCACTACGCCGGTAGACTTCATATGTTCCGCCCCCTGGGGTGGTTGCTGGTAAGTCCTGTAAAACTACGCTCTCACAACGAGGGCAGTCAAGCACACATCGGACATCTCGGTCGAGTCGGTCGCACGAGCCTAGGGGCCCCCAGTGAGCCAGGAAACCTTCTACGTGACCACCCCCATCTATTACGTCAACGACGTGCCGCACCTCGGCCACGCCTACACGACGGTTGCCGCCGACATGATCTGCAGGTTCCGGAGGATGCAGGGCCGCAAGGTCCACTTCCTGACTGGGACCGACGAGCACGGCGAGAAGATCCTGCGTACCGCCGAGGCCAAGGGGCTGTCGCCGACCGAGTGGACCGATCAGATCGTCCCTCGCTGGACCGAGGTGTGGAAGGCGCTCGACATCTCGAACGACGACTTCATCCGCACCACGGAGGCCCGGCACGAAGGACCGGTGCAGCGCTTCGTCCAGGCTCTCTACGACAAGGGCGAGATCTATCTCGGGACCTACAAGGGCCTCTACTGCGTCGGCTGCGAGGCGTTCAAGGTCGAAGACGAGCTCGTCGACGGGAAGTGTCCCCTGCACGGAACCGAGCCGGACGTGGTCGAGGAGGAGAACTACTTCTTCAGGCTCTCCGACTATGCGGACCGCTTGATCGAGCACTACGAGAAGGACGACCGGGCGGTCATGCCCGAGGCGCGCCGCAACGAGATCCTCGGCAAGCTCCGTCAGGGGCTGGACGACCTCTCCATCTCGCGCGTCAGCTTCGACTGGGGCATCCCGGTCCCCTGGGACGACAAGCACGTGATCTATGTCTGGATCGACGCGCTTCAGAACTACATCACGGCCGTCGGTTACGGAACGGACGAGAAGCGCTTCGCGGGGATCTGGCCCGCCGACATCCACCTGGTCGGAAAAGACATCCTCTGGTTCCACTCCGTCATCTGGCCGGCGATGCTCATGGCGCTCGGTATGGACACCCCTCGCACCGTGTTCGCCCACGGGTTCCTGCAGGTCGGCGGCGAGAAGATGAGCAAGAGCAAGTTGACCGGGATCTCTCCACACGACCTGATCGCGACCTTCGGGTCCGACGGCTATCGGTATTACTTCCTGCGCGAGATCTCATTCGGGCTCGACGGCAACTTCTCGTGGGAGGGGATGGTCGACCGATACAACTCCGATCTCGCCAACGACTTCGGAAACCTCGCATCGCGGGTCCTGTCGATGATCAACCGCTACTTCGATGGCGTCCTGCCGGAGCCGCCGGAGCCGGCCGAGCTCACGGCTTCCGAGAACGAGCTCCACGAGACCCACGACCGAGCATTGGCCGAGATGGAGGACGCGGTCGACGCCGTGGCGCCTCACCAGGCCGCGAAGGCCGCGTGGTCGTTCGTCCGAAAGGCCAATGCCTACGTCGAGGAGACGGCGCCGTGGGCCCTGGCGAAGGATCCCGCCCAGAGGCGGCGGCTCGAGATCGCGCTCTACACGCTTGCCGACTGCCTGCGTCAACTGGCGTTGATGACGTCCCCGATGACGCCTCGAGCGGCGCAGGAATTGTGGCGGCGTCTGGGGCTGCAGGGCGACGTCGAGCGCAGGAGCTGGCCGCAGGACGGTGGCTGGGCGCGTCTGACGCCGGGTACCAGGGTCGAGACCGGCGAACCGCTGTTCCCCCGGCTGGACGTCGGGTGAGGTCCAGTTAGGTGTGGTTCGACTCCCACTGTCACCTTCATCTCTGTGAGACCGCCCGGGCCGACCAGATCATCGAGACGGCCGCGGCCTCCGGCGTCTCCGAGATGGTCACGGTGGGGATCGACGTCGCGTCGAGCCGGCGCTCGATCGAGTTGGCCGCCGACGCGCGGGTTCACGCTTCCGTAGGTCTACATCCGAACTCGGCGGACTCCTGGGATGAGCCCACCGCTGCGACCATCGAGGAGTTGGTCTCCGCCGCGGACGTTGTTGCCGTGGGCGAGACTGGGTTGGACTTCTATCGCGACCATGCCAAGCCGGACAACCAGCGCCGGGCGTTCAAGGATCACATCGCTCTCGCTAAGAGGTTCGACAAGGCTCTCGTGATCCATACGCGCGCTTCCGTAGACGCGGCGCTCGACGTGTTGACCGCGGACGGACCCCCTTCTCGCTTGGTGTTCCACTGCTGGTCGGGGGACGAGGCGCAGCTGCAGCGCGCTCTCGAGCTGGGCTCGTATATCTCGTTCGCCGGCAACGTCTCGTTCAAGAATGCGCAGGATCTGCGTGCAGCCGCGGCCCTGGTTCCCTCGGACCGGTTGCTCGTTGAGACGGATTCTCCATATCTCACCCCCGAACCTCACCGGGGTCGCCCGAACGAGCCGGGGCATGTCCCACTCGTCGGCGAGGCCGTGGCGGGCGCGCGTCATGAAGATGCAGCGACGTTGGCGCGCGTAACAGCAACGAACGCTCGACGGTTCTTTGGTCTCGTCTGAACAGCCTGCGCTGCTGGGCGCCCGCCGGCTACGCGAGATCCTGGCCAGTCATGACATCCGTCCGACCAAGGCCCTAGGTCAGAACTTCGTCGTCGATCCGAACACGATCCGTAAGGTCCTGCAGGTGGCGCGAGTGGACCCCGACGATCGTGTCCTCGAGATCGGAGCGGGGGCGGGCTCCCTCACCCTGGGACTGACGGCAGCCGCCGCGGCTGTCGTTGCGGTCGAGGTGGATCCCCGTCTCACGGAAGTATTGAAGGAGACGCTGGCCGGCGTCGCCAATGTCGAGGTCATCCAAGCGGATGCCTTGACCGCCTCTCTTACGGACCTGCGAGCGAACAAGTTGGTCGCCAACCTTCCCTACAACATCGCGGTCCCGGTCGTTCTGAGGGTGCTCGAAACGGCTCCGCAGATCGGTGAGCTGGTGGTGATGACGCAGCGTGAGGTGGGCGAGCGTCTCGTGGCCGGACCCGGATCGAAGACCTACGGGCAGGTGAGCGTCATGGTCGCTTACTTCGGGAGGGCCACGCTCGCCGCCAAGATCTCGCGCCGGGCGTTCTGGCCGGTTCCCAACGTCGACTCCGTGCTGGTCCGGATAGTGCGTCGGGATCCCCCGGATATCTCCCCCGAGCGGCTCTTCCCGGTGATCCGGGCGGCGTTCGCCCACCGGAGGAAGACCCTGAGGAACAACCTGGCCGCCGTGGCCGGGCCCGATCCGGGCGCCCTTCTGGCAGCCGCCGGCGTCGATCCGGGGGGCCGGGCGGAGCAGCTTGATCTGGCGGAGTTCATCTCGATAGCCAAAGGATTGCCGGCGCGCCCCCTCACAAAGGACTAGTGAGGCAGCGGCTTTTGTTCGCGTTCTACATCAGACCCCTTCACTAGGAGTTCGACCTGCCCTATCTTGTCTGGCATGACTGATTCCGCCACTTCCCACGGAGGGACCTTGGTCGGCCAGACCCGCTCGAAGAGGACGGTCATGATCGTCGACGACGACGAGGAGGTCCGTCACGTCCTTCGGATGCTCTGCGAGATGGAGGGCTTCGAGGTCGTGGGCGAGGCCGAGAACGGCGTGGAGGCGGTTCCTCTGGCCCTCCACCACCAACCCGCCTTCGTGATCCTGGATTACCTGATGCCGCGGATGAAGGGTGACGATGCGGCCAAGCTGCTCCGGACCATGGCCCCCGAGGCCAAGATCGTCGCGTTCTCCGCGGTGCTGGAGGCGAAGCCCGACTGGTCCGACTCCTACCTCAACAAGGAGCGCGTCTCGGAGGTCGCCCCCTTGCTGGAGCGCCTGATCTTCTAGCTCGTCCGCTTCCTGTTTCCCGCCGCCGCGACGCGCGCGAGTAGCTTGCGCTGATGGCGGTCTCCCAGATGCTGCGGCTCACCACGTCCGCGAAGCTCAACCTGTTCCTGAGCGTCTTGGGCCGCAGGGGCGACGGCTACCACGAGCTCCAGGGGATCTTCCACAGCGTCGACCTGGTGGACGATCTGGAGGTCGGTTCCTCGGATAACGGCGATATCTCAGTCGAGGTCACGTCGGCCGACGGCGGCAACCCTTTGCCCGAGATGACCGAGAACCTCATATACAGAGCGGCCGTGTCGCTGCGCGAGCACACCGGAGTGGAGCGCGGGGCGAGGCTACGCCTCACCAAGCGGATCCCCATAGGTGGCGGGCTGGGGGGAGGAAGCAGCAATGCCGCGGGTGCTCTCCTGGCGCTCGACCGGTTCTGGGAGCTCCATCAGGAGCAGGCGACCCTGATGGAGCTGGCCGCCGAACTCGGCAGCGACGTTCCTTTCTGCCTTGCAGGCGCGGGAACCTCTCTCGTAACGGGCCGGGGCGAGCAAGTGGCCCCGCTACCACCCCCTCCCACGTTGTTGTGGTTCGTGTTGGGACTGTCCGATACCCCCCTGCGCACACCCCAGGTATACGCGGAGCTGGCCGACGACGAGGTCGGGATCGAGCAGTCTCCCGCTCCCATGACGATGGCTCTCGCGGCCGGGGACGTGCGCGAGGTCGCGGCTCTGTTGTCCAATGATCTGGAGGCTCCCGCCCTGCGATTGCGACCCGAGCTCGAGGCGAGGAAGGAGGGGTTGATCGACGCCGGGGCTCTCGGGGTCGGACTCAGTGGTTCCGGACCCACCTTGTTCGGCATCGCCGCGAGCCGATCCGACGCTCAGAGCATCGCGAGGAAGGTCGCCGGCGGATTCGACCGCGTCGCGGTGGTGTGCTCGACGCCCTCCTGCGTCGCATTCCTATGAGGCGCCCGGATCGACCCGCCTCGGCAGGGTGGAGCGGGTTCTTTAGTATGCGGAGGGCACCGGCACCGCCCTCGAGCGGCCACTCGCCGGATGTGACGGTGCCCCGTGGGGTAATTGGCAGCCCGAGGGATTTTGGATCCCTAAGTTCTGGTTCGAATCCAGGCGGGGCAGCGATGGCTGTGAGCGAGGAGACCGATGGGAAAGCGTTCCTCTAGGACCGCCGTCATCCTTGCCGCCGGAGAGGGCAAGCGGCTGAAGTCGGCGCTGCCTAAGGTTCTGCATCGAGCCGCCGGCCGGCCCCTGGTCGCCCATGTGCTGGCCGCACTCGCTCCGATCGAACTCGATCGGCGGGTGGTCGTTGCCTCCAAGCGTAGGGACGAGATCCAGAATGCTTTGGGCGATCTCGCCAGAGACGTGAGCTTCGTGGTGCAAGACCCTCCCAGGGGAACCGGCGACGCGCTTCGTGTCGCGCTCGAGACGATCGATGCCGAGACCGGCCAGGTCCTAGTAACCGCGGGCGACACACCTCTCCTTACGACGGAAACACTCGAGGAGCTCTGGGACGTGCATCTCCGATCGGGGGCTTCGGCCACGGTGCTGACCGCTCGAGCGAGCGATCCTGCCGGATACGGCCGCGTAGTGCGCGGGCCCGACGGAAGTGTCGAGAAGATCGTGGAACAGCGAGACGCCTCGTCGGCGGAGCGAGAACTGACCGAGATCAATGCCGGGACCTACATCTTCGAGCTTGCGGGTCTCGCGGAGATGTTGTCGAAAGTCGATCGCGAGAACACGCAGGGGGAGTACTACCTAACGGATGTCATAGCTCTGCTGCGTTCTACCGGCAAGATCGTGTCGGCAGTTGTCACCGACGAGATCGAGATCGCCGGCGTCAACTCACGCGCTCAACTTGCCGGGGTCAGCGCGCTCTTGCGGCAGAGGGCATGCGAGCGGTTCATGGAAGAGGGTGTGACGATCATCGACCCGTCCGTTACCTATATCGATTCCTCGGTGAAGGTCGAGCGCGATGCCACGATCCTTCCTTTCACTTTCCTGGAGGGCGAGACGACCGTCGCGAGCGGAGCCGAGGTCGGCCCCCAGGTTCGGGTTGTGGACAGTCATATCGGTCCCGGAGCCAAGGTCAGCTTCGCGGTCGTCCGCGGTTCGGTGCTCGGCCCGGATACGTCGGTCGGACCCTTCGCATCTCTTCGACCCGGAACTCACTTGGAGAAGGGGGCCGAGCTCGGAACCTTCGTGGAGACGAAGAACGCGGTGGTCGGCGAGGACAGTGCGGCCCATCATCTCTCCTACCTGGGCGATGCCGAGATCGGTCGCGGCGTCAACATCGGGGCCGGGACGATCACCTGTAATTGGGATGGTGAGGAGAAGCACTCCAGCGTGATCGACGACGATGCCTACATCGGCTCGGACACGATGCTGGTTGCCCCCGTTCATGTCGGCAAACGGGCCGCGACCGGTGCCGGGGCCGTCGTCCGAGGCAAGGTGCCGGACGATGCTCTAGCCGTCGGGGTGCCCGCCAGGGTGATAGAGGGCAAAGGCGACAAGATGAAAAGAGCCCCAGAAGCTGACAAGGACGCCTCGGAACAGGGAGAATAGAGATAGATGCAGCTACCGACGCATAAGCGGCTGATGATCTTCTCAGGCACCGCGAATCCCGGGCTGGCCCGGGAGGTCTGCTCGCACCTCGGGATGAAGCTCTCGTCCGTCGAGATCGAGGAATTCGCCAACTCCGAGCAGTACGTCCGGTTCAACGATTCGGTTAGGGGCTGCGACGCCTTCGTGATCCAGAGCCACTGCGCCCCCGTGGACTTCCATCTGATGCAGCAGCTCCACATGATCGATGCCCTGAAGCGCGCATCTGCGAAGCGCATCACCGCGGTGTCGCCGTTCTACCCATATGCCCGGCAGGACAAGAAGACCCGCTCCCGGGAGCCCATCGCCGCCAAGATGATCGCCGATTTCTACGAGGCGGCCGGCGCCGACCGGGTGTTGTCGGTCGACCTGCATACCGG
>Ga0299913_10004304_pt1 | contig 11926 bp, 8 predicted proteins | sample RVTome_9_FD_201360 | JGI IMG/M metagenome (GOLD analysis project Ga0299913, IMG submission 201360) | Soil microbial communities from uranium-contaminated site in the Upper Colorado River Basin, Wyoming, United States - RVT155D38 (version 2) ... | reverse complement strand
GCGTGCCCAGTACGGTCACGTACAGCTCGGGCACCCGGCCGAGCAGCGTGAACACCCGGTCGCCCTGGTCGACGCCCAGCCCCGCCAGCACGTTGGCGAACCGGTTGGTGGCGGCGGCCAGCTCGGCGTAGGTGGCCTCGTCGACGCGGCCGTCCTTGCGCAGCCAGCGGACGGCGACCCGGTCGCGCCGCGGCCCGGCGGCGTGGCGGTCGACGGACTCGTGGGCGATGTTCAGACCCCGCCCGTCCGGCAGCCCGTCGACGCCCTTGCGCGCGTGCTCCCAGGTGAAGGCCGCGCAGGCGGCCTCGTAGTCGACCACGTTGGGCGTCACGCCGCCCGGCCACGCGCCCTTGCGGATGACGGGCCAGGTCCCGGTGGCCACGGCGGTCACGCGGTGGCCACCGCCGGGTCGGCCTCGTCGCTGAACTCGAGGAAGGCCTCCCAGGCCCGCGGCGCGTACACGCTGGCCGTTCCGCCGGTGAGCAGCAGCGCGACGCCCAGCATCTCGGCGACCTCGCCCGGCGTGGCCCCGGCCCGGGCTGCGGCCTTGGCGTGGTAGGCGATGCAGCCGTCGCACCTGGTGGCCACCGAGATGGCCACCGCCGCCGCCTCCTTGAGGCGGGTGGGCACCTCGCCCTCGGCCATGGCCGCCTTGTGGAGCGCAAGGAATCCGGACCAGGTGTCGGGGATGGAGTGGCGCAGCAGGCGGGTCGGCTCGCGCAGGTCCTGCAGGGTCTCGTGGTGACGGTGCGGCATGGCAACCCTCCCGTTCACCTGCCATGGTGCGCCGCGCCGGTGGGGCCGGACAGGGGCGAAGGTCACCGCCCGGGCGGACCCGGCGGCGGGACGTCCGGCCCTGGTGACCGCTGCCCCGCGGGGCCACGATGGGTGCGTGGAACCGACAACCGCCGGTGCGCGCCGGGTCGACCTGCGGCGGGGCAGGGCGCTGGTCGTCCGCCCCGTCGGACCCGGCGACGTGGATGCGCTCGTCGCCCTGTACGACGGCCTGTCCGACGACGACCGCTACCGGCGGTTCTTCTCCGCGTACCGGCCCGACCGGGACTTCTTCGAGCGGGCCGCGGCGGTGCGCCGGCGGGGTGGCCACGGCCTGGTGGCGGCGGAGGTCGAGGGGGCGCCCGAGCGCGAGCTCCGGCTCGTCGGTGAGGCCAGCTACGAGCTGCTGCCCAACGGCGACGGCGAGCTGGCCATGGCGGTGGCCGCCGACTGGCGGGGCTGGCTGGGCGCCTACCTGCTCGACGCGCTCGTCGACGCCGCCGCCGAGCGGGGGGTGCCGAACCTCGAGGCCGACGTCCTGGCTACCAACGCGCCCATGCTCGCGCTGCTGCGGTCGCGTGGGTACGCGAACCTGTCCAGCGACGACTGGGTGTCGCTGCGGCTGATCGTCGGCACCCGTGGCCGGACGCCGGTGTGGCCGCGCGGCGCCGTGCGCGGCGGCGGACCTGCCGGGCCGCGGGTGCTGGTCGAGGCTCCGGGCGGACGCTGGCACGCGTCGCGGGAGGCGGCGGACGCCGGCTTCGACGTCATCACCTGCTCGGGGCCCCGCGGCGGTCGGTGCCCGGCGCTGGCCGGCGAGCCGTGCCCGCTGGTCGAGGGCGCTGATGCGGTCGTGGTGTCCCGCCCCCGCGACGACGAGCGGTGGCGGTCGCTGGTCGACGCCCACGCCCGGGCCCACCCCGCGGTGCCCGTGTGCGTCGAGCCCCGACCGGGCAGCGGTGGGGACGACCCGCGCCTGGTCGTGTCGATCATCGACCGCGTCACGGCGGCCGTCCGCCGGGGAGACGTCGGGACGTTGGCCTCTGGACAAAGCGGGCGCCGTGCGCGCGCGCTGAACGTGGAGAGGACTGCGGAGGCCGAGGAGCCTCCGGAGACGCCTCCGTAGAGACCTCCACGAGGAGGAGGTAGCGATGGCGCTGATGCGACGGGAGCGGTTCGAGCTCCCCGATATGTTCCAGATGGGCTTCCCGGAGCTGTTCCGGCGGATGACCGACGTCGAGCCCTTCACCGGCTGGCTGCGGGTGGAGGAGTACACGGAGGACGGCTCGCTGGTCGTGCGGGCCGAGCTGCCCGACATCGACCCGGCGAAGGACGTCGAGCTGTCCGTGGCCGAGGGCGTGCTGCACATCCAGGCGTCGCGCGAGGAGAAGACCGAGAAGCGCGACAAGGAGATGTACCGGTCCGAGTTCCGGTACGGCTCGTTCGTCCGCAACATCCGGCTGCCCGAGGGCACGAAGGACGAGGACATCACGGCCACCTACAAGGACGGCATCCTCGAGATCCGGGTGCCGATGCCGGATGAGCCCAAGGAGACCGTCACCCGGGTGCCGATCAGCCACGGGTGACCACAGGCCTCGGGGCCCTGCCCTCCCGGTGGGCGGGGTCCCGGGTCGCGTCAGGCCGGGCAGCCGGCGCCGGCGGCGACGTCGGCGGCCGCCGGCGAACGGGCGCGGCGCCGGCGCTTGTCCAGGGCGTCGCCCGCCAGCAGCGCGCCCGCGGCGGCGAGTGCCACCAGCCACCCGACCAGAGGTGGGCTCGCGTGCTCCAACACGCGTGCGACCGGCCCGATCAGCAGCATCGCCAGCGAGAGGCCGCCCTCGATGGCCACGGCGGCGATCAGCAGGCGGTTGGTCGTCCAGCCGAGGGCACCCGGCGGGCGCGTCGCGCTGCGGCAGGCGAAGGCGTTCGCCGACTGGGCGACCACCACGGTGAGGAACGCGGCGCCCGACGCCGCGGCCGCGGTGTCCCCACCCGGGAACGCCTCGCCGGGGCGCCACCCGAGCGCGACGAACGTCACGACGAACGCCACCATGGCGCTCGCCGCCTCGACCGGGCCGAGCAACCCGAACGCCCGGCGGGCCACCCGCCCGCTCAGCAGCCGGCCACCGACGGGCGGGCGGTCCAGCACGTCGCGGGCGGGCGGCTCGGCCCCGAGGGCCACCGACGACAGGGTGTCGGTGCCGATGTCGAGCGCCAGGATCTGCAGCACGCCGAGGGCGAGGGGGAAACGACCGCCCGACAGCGCCCACACCAGGAACGGGGTGAGCTCGGCGACGTTGTCGGTGAGGTGGTAGGTGAGGAAGCGCCGGATGTTGACGAAGGTGGCCCGGCCCTGCTCGACCCCGGCGACGATCGTGGCGAAGTGGTCGTCGAGCAGCACGAGGTCGGCGGCCTCGCGGGCGACGTCGGTGCCCGAGCGGCCCATGGCGATGCCGATGTCGGCCTCGTGGAGGGCCGGGCCGTCGTTGACGCCGTCGCCGGTCATGGCCACCACGTGGCCCCGGGACCGCAGCGCCCGGGCGATCCGCAGCTTGTCCTCCGGCGACACCCGGGCCACGACGATGCCGTCGTGGTCCACCAGCGCGCCGAGCGCGGCGTCGTCGGCCGGCAGGTCCGCGCCGGTGACGACCGGGTCGCCGGCGCGGCGCAGGCCGACCTCCGTGGCGATGGCGGCGGCGGTCGCCGGGTGGTCACCCGTGATCATCGCCACCGTGATCCCCGCCCGCCGGCAGTCGGCGATGGCGGTGTCGACGTCCTCGCGGGGCGGGTCCTCGAGCGCCAACACCCCGAGCAGCTCCAGCTCGGCCTCGGCGGCGCCGGCGGTGGCCGGGACGCCCTCGCCGGCGGGCCGGCGGGCCACCGCCAGCAGCCGCAGTCCCCGCCGGGTGAGCTCCTCGACCACCGCGGCCGCCGCCGCGCCGCCGGCGCACAGCGGCAGCACCGCGTCGGGCCCGCCCTTGACCAGCACCTCGCCGTCGACCACGACGGACATGCGCCGCCGGCGGGGGTCGAACGGGAACCGCGCCGCGGGCACGTGGATGGCCCGGTCGGCGTCGGTGTCGAGGCCGAGCCGCCGGGCCAGCGCATCGATGGCGGCCTCCATCGGGTCGCCGTGGGCCTGCCAGGTGCCGTCGGCGGGGTGGGCGTAGCCGGTCGAGCAGCGAACGCCGGCGAGGCCCAGCCGGGCGACGGGTCCGGCGGCGCCAGGACCCGACAGCGCCACGTGGGCGTGCGGCTCGTAGCCGGCGCCGGTGATCCGGGCGGTGCCCGTCGGCGTCCAGGCCTCGACGACCGCCATCTGGTTGCGGGTCAGGGTGCCGGTCTTGTCGGTGCAGATCACGGTGGTCGATCCCAGGGTCTCGACCGCCTCGAGGCGGCGCACCAGCACCTGGCGATCGGCCATCCGCTCGGCTCCCCAGGCGAGCGACAGGGTCACCGTGGGCAGCAGTGCCTCGGGCACGAGGGCGACCGTCACCCCGATGGCGAAGACGAACCCGTCGGTCGGGCCGTTGCCGAGCAGCAGGGCCAAGCCGAAGAAGGCGCCGCCCACCCCCACGGCGATGGTGGCCACCGTGCGCACCACCCGGTGCAGCTCGCGGGCGAGGGGGGTCGCAGGCTTGGCCGTCAGGGTGGTGAGCCGGGCGATGTCGGCGAGGCGGGTGGCGCCACCGGTGGCGGTGACCACGGCGTCGGCCTCGCCCTCGACGACGAACATGCCGGCCAGCACCTCGTCGCCGCGGTCGGCGGCGGTCGCCTCGCTCTCGCCGGTGAGTAGCGACGTGTCGATCAGCAGCCCGTGCGCGGTGGCGACCACGGCGTCGGCGGGGACGCGGTCGCCCTGCCCGAGCGCCAGCAGGTCGCCGGTGACGACCTCGGCCGCATCGACCTCGACCCGCCGGCCGTCGCGCCGGACCGTGACGCGCCGGGGGAGCAGCTCGCGCAGGCGCTCCGCCGCCCGGTCGGCGCGGGTCTCCTGGGCGAAGGCGAACAGCGCGTTCAGCACGACCACCACGAAGATGGCGACCCCGAGCTCGGGCAGGTCGGCGACGAAGGCGAGCGCGCCCGCGACCCACAGCATGAGGGCGAAGAAGTGGACGAGCTGGTCGGCGAGCCGGCGCAGCGGGTGCGGTCGCCGGGGCGGTGGCAGGCGGTTGGGCCCGTCGCGGGCGAGCCGGTCGGCGGCCTGCTGCGACGACAGGCCGTCGCGGCCGGCCGCAGGCAGGGTCTCGCGCACCCGCTGATCCTCATCCAGGCGCCGGCCGCGCGCCAGCACCCGCGCCCGGGCGGGGCGGGCTGGTGACCTTCGGCCCTACAGCGCCCGCCCGTCCGGGAGGAACCTGCAACCAGGAGAGCATGCTCGTCCAGGAGGTGCGCCATGCACGCGAAGGAAGCTGCACGCAGGGAGCCGGTCACCATCACCGCGAACGCCACGGTCACCCGGGCCGCCGAGCTGATGGACGAGACCGCCGTCGGCGCGCTGGTGGTCGTCGAGCCCGATGGCCGCCCGGTGGGGATCGTGACCGACCGCGACCTCGTGGTGCGGGCGCTGGCGCACCGGTGCGACCCGGAGGCCCGCGTCGACTCTGCGATGTCGACCGACCTCGTCACCCTGCCCGCCGACGCCGACCTGCGCGACGCGCTGAAGGTGTTCGAGGATCACGCGATCCGGCGGCTGCCGCTGCTGGAGGGCGACCGGATGGTGGGGATGCTGACGATGGACGACCTCGTCGTGGACCTCGTGTCGGACCTGGGCCGCCTCACCCGGCCGATCCTCGGCCAGGTGCTGTTCGGCCACCCGGAGTCCGCCACCCCGGTGCCCACCGCCTGAGCCGGATCAACCCGCCTGCCTCAGCTCTGCGCGAGGAGCTTGGTGCGAAAGAGGTCGAGCACGCGGTCGAGCGCGGCACGGGTGGGCTGGCCGGGCTCGTCGATCAGGTGCTCGGTCAGCACCGAGTGGGGGCTGCCGGCTGCGTCGGGGTTGGCCGACGCGTCGTCGAGCTCGACGGCGACGAACGCGTCGCCGAGCCGCTCGGCCAGGAACGCGAACCGCTCGGCCGGCACCAGGCGGTCGCCGCGGAAGCGCAGACCCAGCACCTGCAGGCCCTCCGCCGCGCACCGGTGCTCGACGACGGCGAGCTCGTCGGGGGAGATGTCGATGGAACGCCTGGCCCGGGCCGTCAGGGCGAGCGGCATCGACGGCTGCGACAGCACCGGGGCGACGAGGCGCTCGTCGGTCGCCATGGCGAGCGCGAACCCGCCGGTGAAGCACATGCCCACCGCGCCGACTCCCGGGCCGCCGCAGCGGGCGTGCTCGTCCGCCGCCAGCGCCCGCAACCAGGCCACGACGGGTGAGGAGCGGCCGGTGGCGAGCACCGTGAACTCGCGGCTCACGCAGGTCGGGACCAGCGACCGCACCATGGCCCCCGCGAGCCGGAGCCGGCCCCCGCCATAGGCGTCGCGCCCCGGCTCGCCGAACAGGTGGGGCAGCACCGCCGTGCACCCGATGGCCGTCACCCGGTCGGCGAACTCGACGACCTTGGGCGTGATGCCCGGCATCTCGGCGATGACGATCACCGCCGGGCCGGTACCCCGGCGGTAGACGGCGCGCTCGGCGCCGTCGTGGGCGAACACCGTGCGCTCGTAGGCAGCGAGGACGTCTGTCACGGGACGGACCGTAGTGGCGCCTGAGGCACGACGCGGCGCCGGCGCGGGGCTGTTCGGCCCCGCCCCCGGGCACCACTAGGGTGCACGCGCGGGCGCACCGACGACGGAGGAGAAGGGTCCATGCCGGCACGCACAGCCTCGGCTCGCTGGGAAGGCGGCCTCCAGGACGGCAAGGGCACGATGCGGTTCGGGAGCGGGGCCTTCGACGGCCAGTACTCGTTCGCGTCACGGTTCGAGGAGGGCGAGGGCACCAACCCCGAGGAGCTCATCGGCGCCGCCCACGCCGGCTGCTTCTCGATGGCCCTCTCCGGCGGCCTCGGGCGGGCCGGCCACTCGCCCACCTCGGTCGAGACCACGGCCACGGTCCACATCGAGCGGGGCGACTCGGGGTTCCAGATCTCGCGCATCGAACTCGACTGCACGGCGGTCGTGCCCGGCCTCGACGACGAGGGCTTCCAGGCCCTGGCCGCCACCGCCAAGGCCACCTGCCCGGTCTCACAGGCCCTCGCCGGGGTCGAGATCAACCTCGACGCCCGCCTGGCCCAGGGCTGATCGCGCCGCAGCGCGGGGCTCAGCCGCGCGGCAGCGCGGCGAGGGCCTTGCGGATGCGCTGCTCGCTGACGGGCCGCGGCGTGCCGAGCACCTGCGCGAAGAAGCTGACGCGCAGCTCCTCGAGCATCCACCGCACCTCCACCGCCTCGGGTGAGCGCTGCCGCTCGCGGGGCAGCGCCGCGACGCCCGCCGCGCTCGCGTCCTCGAGCGCGCGCACCCGCTCCATCAGCTCGCGGTCCCGGTCGGGGCGGTCGACCAGCTTGTCGAGGCGCAGGCGCACCCCCTCGAGGTAGCGACCCAGGTCGCGCAGCCGGCCCAGGCCCGATGCAGCGACGAAGCCGGGCCGCACGAGCGCGCGGACCTGGCCGCGCATGTCCGCGAGGGCGGGCTGCAGCACCGGTGCCCGGGTGGCGTCGAGCCGGGCCTCGAGGGCAACGGCGGCGGCGACCAGCGCCGCGGCCTGGCCGGCGGCACCGGCGGCCAGGGGGGCCAACCGGTCGCGGGCCGCGGCCGCCAGGCGGGCGAAGCCGTCCTCGTCCCAGGCCGGGCCGCCGTGGGTGGCGATGATGCGGTCGGCGGCGGCGGTCACGCAGTCGTCGGCGAGGTCACCGACCGCGGGGAAGTGCCCGGGTGCGGCGGCCAGCGCCGGCTCGCGCCGCAGGCGGCGCTCGGCCTCGCGCCGGGCGGCGGGCGCAGCGAGCACGAGCAGGCGGCGGGTGCCGGTCCACATCGCCCGCGCCTGGTCGGCCGGCGTGGCCATGACCCGCACGGCCACCGTCTCGCCCTCGTCGATCAGGGCCGGGTAGCCGCGCACCGGGCGCCCGCCCGCCTCGACCTCGACCGACTGCGGCAGCGTGCCAACGTCCCACGACCGCAGGCCCCGCCGCTCGACGCCGGGCGCGGCCTCGGCGACCGCCCGCCGGGCCCGGCCGCTCAGCCGGGCCTTCAGCTCGCCCAGGTCGCGCCCGCTGGCCACGTCGTCGCCGGCCGCGCCCTCGACCTGGAAGCGCACCCGCAGGTGGGGCGGTACCCGGTCGGGATCGAGGTCGGCGGCCGTGATGTGCTCGCCGGCGAGGGTGGACAGCCGCCGCGCCAGCACCTCGAGCAGGGGGCCGTCGCCGGGGCCGATGGCGGCCAGCGCCTCGCGGGCCCGGTCGGGCGCGGGGACCAGGTGGCGCCGCAGCGCCTTGGGCAGCGTTCTCACCAGGGCGACCACCAGGTCGAGACGGTGCCCGGGCACCTGCCAGTCGAACCCGTCGGGCCGGACCTGGTTGAGGACGGCCAGCGGGACGTGCACGGTGACGCCGTCGTCGTCGGCGCCCGGGCCGAACGTGTACGACACGTCGAAAGCCAGCTCGCCCTGGTGCCAGGTCGTGGGGAAGGCGTCGACGTCCGCGGGGGCGGCGTCGGGGTCGAGCAGGTCGTCCAGTGTGTAGGTGAGCAGGTCGGGATCGCGCCGCCGGGCGTCGCGCCACCACCGGTCGAAGTGGCGGGCCGACACCACGTCCCGGGGCAGCCGCCGGTCGAAGAACTCGACCAGCCGGTCCTCGGTGACCAGCAGGTCACGGCGCCGCGTGCGCTCCTCGAGGTCGTGCACCTCGTCGAGCAGCGCCCGGTTGGCCGCGGCGAAGGGGTGCCGGGTGCGCCACTCGCCGGCCACGAGCGCGTGATCGATGAACATCCGGCGGGCGGCTGCGAGGTCGACGCGCCCGAGCTGGATGCGGCGATCGTCGACGATCGGCAGCCCGTAGAGCGTCACCCGCTCGCTGGTCATCGCCGCGCCCCGCGACGCGTCCCACCACGGCTCGCCGTAGCTGCGGCGCACGAGGTGCTCGGCGAGGGGCTCGATCCACGCCGGGTCGATGCGGGCCACCATCCGGGCCCAGAGGCGGTTGGTCTCGACCAGCTCGCCCGCCATCACCCAGGCCGGCGACCGCCGGTGCAGGACCGAGCCGCGGGCGATGGTGAAGTGCGCCTGGCGGGCGCCGACGTGGTCGCGGGTGGTGCGGTCGTACATCCCCACGTGGGAGAGCATCCCGGTCAGCAGCGCCCGGTGGATCCGGTCGGGCGCCGCCGGGGGCCCGCCGCGGCGGATGCCCAGGTCGCTCGCCACCTCGCGGAGCTGGCGCACGAGGTCCTGCCACTCGCGCACCCGCACGTGGTTGATGTGCTCGGCCCGGCACATCCGCCGGAAACCGCTCGACGAGCGGGCGCGCTGCTCGGTCTCGAGGTGCCGCCACAGGTTCAGGAGGGCCGTGAAGTCGGAGTCGGGGTCCGCGAATCGGGCGTGCAGCTCGTCGGCCTCGGCCTCCTTGCCGGTGGGGCGTTCGCGGACGTCCTGGATCGACAGCGCGGCGGCGATGACCAGCACCTCGCGCGCGCACCGCTCGCCGTCCGCCGCCAGGATCATCCGGCCGAACCGGGGGTCGATCGGCAGGCGGGCCAGCCGGCGCCCGACGGCCGTGAGGGTGCGGTCGGGCCGCATGGCCCCGAGCTCGACCAGGAGGGCCACCGCGTCGCGCACGGCGCGGGCGTCGGGCGGGTCGACGAAGGGGAACGACTCGACGTCGCCGAGGCGCAGGGCCGCCATCTGCAGGATGACCGAGGCCAGGTTGGTGCGCAGGATCTCGGGCTCGGTGAATGAAGGGCGGGCGGCGTAGTCGTCCTCGTCGTAGAGGCGGATGCAGATGCCGGGCGCCACCCGGCCGCACCGCCCGGCCCGCTGGTCGGCCGACGCCTGGCTGACCGGCTCGATGGGCAGGCGCTGCACCTTCGTGCGGCGGTTGTAGCGCGAGATGCGGGCGGTGCCGGGATCGACGACGTAGCGGATGCCGGGCACGGTGATCGAGGTCTCGGCCACGTTGGTGGCCAGCACGATGCGCCGCTCGCGGTGGGGACGGAAGGCCCGTTGCTGCTCGGCGGCCGACAACCGGGCGTACAGCGGCAGGATCTCGGTCTCGGCCAGCCCGGCGTCCGACAGGGCTGTCGCCGTGTCGCGGATCTCGCGCTCGCCGCTGAGGAACACGAGGATGTCGCCGGGGCCCTCGCGCCGCAGCTCGTCGACGGCGGCGCGGATGGCGTCGATCTGGTCGCCGTCGGGCGGGCGATAGCGCATCTCGACCGGGTAGGTGCGGCCCGACACCTCGACCACGGGGGCGCCGAAGTGGGCGGCGAACCGGGCGGTGTCGATGGTGGCCGAGGTGACGACCACCTTCAGGTCGGGCCGCCGGGGCAGCAGGTTCGTCAGGTAGCCGAGCAGGAAGTCGATGTTGAGGCTGCGCTCGTGGGCCTCGTCGACGATCAGCGTGTCGTAACCCCGCAGCAGCCGGTCCCGCTGCATCTCGGCCAGCAGGATGCCATCGGTCATGAGCTTGACGAGGGTGCGCTCGCCCACCTGGTCGGTGAATCGCACCGTGTAGCCGACCAGGTCGCCCAGCTCGGTGCCCACCTCGTCCGCGATGCGGGCGGCCACCGTGCGGGCGGCGAGGCGCCGGGGCTGGGTGTGACCGATCAGGCCCCGCACGCCGCGCCCCAGCTCGAGGCACATCTTGGGGAGCTGGGTGCTCTTGCCCGACCCGGTCTCGCCCGCGACGACGACCACCTGGTTGTCACGGATGGCGGCGAGCACGTCGTCGCGCCGCTCGGCGATGGGCAGGGACGCGGGGTAGGCCAGGGTGGGGACGCTGGCGCGGCGCTTCTCCGCCCGGCGCTCGGCCTCGTCGATCTCGGCGGCGATGCGCTCGACATCCGCTGCGGCGGCCTCGGGGCCGGGGCCTGCCGGCGCGCCAGCTGCCAGGGCGCGGTCGAGCCGGCGGCGGAGGCGGTGCTCGTCGCGCAGGGTGAGCGCGCCGAGGCGGGCGCGGAGGTCGGCAGGGGACGGGGTCACGGACGGTCCACCATCCTACGGACGCCCCTGCCCTGAGGCGGTTGCATTAGAACATCCAACGAGCGCTGAACCGCGGGGCTAGGGTTCGGGCCCGTGACCTCCACGCTGGACCTGACGGCCGATCCCGGCACCGCCGGCTTCGATCCCGCCCGGCTGGCCCGCATCGACGAGCACCTCCGCACCCGCTACGTCGAGCCGGGCAAGATCGCCGGCTGCCAGGTGCTGGTGTCGCGGGGCGGGCGGCTGGCGTACGCCGCGACGCTCGGGCTGGCCGACCGCGAGCGCGGGGTGCCGGTCGCCGCCGACACCATCTGGCGGATCTACTCGATGACCAAGCCGATCACCGGCGTGGCCCTGCTCACCCTCTACGAGCGGGGCATGTTCCAGCTCGCCGACCCGGTGGACCGCTTCCTGCCCGAGTTCCGCGGCCTGCAGGTGCGCGAGCGGCTCGACGACGGCACCCGGCGCCTCGTCGACCCCGCCCGGCCCATGACGATGCGCGACGCCATGATGCACATGACCGGGATCGGCTGGGGCCCGCGGGGCGCGCGGCTCGACCTGGCGGCGATGACCACGCGGGCGCCCTCCCTGCGCATCGACGGCGACCTCCAGACGCTCGTCGAGCGTCTGGCCGGCGAGCCGCTGCGGTTCCATCCCGGCACGGCGTGGCTGTACTCGTGGTCGACCGACGTGTGCGCCCGCCTGGTCGAGGTGCTGTCGGGCCAGCGCTTCGACGACTACCTGCAGGCCACGATCTTCGACCCGCTCGGCATGGCCGACACGCGGTTCTCGGTGCCCGACGGCGAGATCGGGCGGTTCGCCGCCCTGTACCGCCGGGACGAGCGCAAGCGGCTGGTGCTCTCCGACGACCCGCGCACGAGCGCCTACCGCGAGCACCCCAGGTTCCTGTCGGGCGGCGGCGGGCTGGTCTCCACGGCGGCCGACTACCTGCGGTTCTGCCACATGCTCGCCGGCGGCGGCGCGGTCGACGGGGTGCGGGTCCTCAGCCCGCGGACGGTTGCCCTGATG
>Ga0299913_10004303_pt1 | contig 11927 bp, 8 predicted proteins | sample RVTome_9_FD_201360 | JGI IMG/M metagenome (GOLD analysis project Ga0299913, IMG submission 201360) | Soil microbial communities from uranium-contaminated site in the Upper Colorado River Basin, Wyoming, United States - RVT155D38 (version 2) ... | reverse complement strand
GACCGATGCGGCGGTTGCGGCCACCGACAGCAGGCGCATCGATCCTCCGGCGAGCACGATGTCGTGCAGGGCCAGGCAGCAGGCGACGTCCTGGGGCGGTTGTCGCAGGAGCGTCAGGCGATCGGCGCCGTCGACCCGACGCACGAGCAGGCGAACGGGGCCGGTGACCTCCGGCGTCGCAGGCGCGGCCGGCGCGAGGCCGGTGATCGGATCGGCAATGGGTACCCATCCACCGTCGATCTCGCCCCAGGCGGCGATCGTCATCGACCCGTCACCGTCGCCGCCGGCGAGGACGACGACCTCGCGGGCCCCATCGCCATCGAGATCCACCGCCACGGCCTGGTAGATGGCGCCCTCGTCCAGGGTGACCGCTCCCGGCTCGGCGGGAATCGCGGCGAGGAAGCTCGTGGTGCTGAGAACGGTGGCGATCGCGGCCGGCAGCATGGGCCGTGAGGATACGCTCGCGTCTGGCATCATCGGCCGCATGCCGCCTCCGCCGGTGCTCTGGTCGCCCCGTCCCGATGCGCTCCACACCACCCGCATCGGCGCCTACCTCGGCTGGCTCGAGGACGACCAGGGCCGCGCGTTCGCGACCTACGACGACATCCTCCGGTGGTCGATCGACGATCTCGACGGCTTCTGGAGCTCGATCTGGCGCCACTTCGACGTCCGCTCCACGACGGACCCGGGACCGGCGCTCGCCGACGACCGGATGCCGGGCGCGCGCTGGTTCCCGGAGGCGCGGATCAACTGGGCTGAGCACTGCCTCCGCCTGGACGGTCGGACGGACGACGAGGTCGTGGTCATCGGCCGCTCCCAGTCGCGCGAGCGGACGACGCTGACCGTCGCCGAGCTGCGAGGCGAAGTCGCCCGTGTGCGCGCTGGCCTCCGGCGGCACGGGGTCGGCCGGGGTGACCGGGTGGCCGCGTACCTGCCGAACGTGCCGGAGACGGTGATCGCCGTTCTCGCGACAGCGTCCCTGGGAGCCACCTGGACGAGCTGTGCGCCGGAGTTCGGCACGCGGTCCGTCGTCGACCGACTGGGCCAGGTCGAGCCGAAGGTGCTGCTGGCGGTCGACGGCTATCGCTACGGCGACCGGAGGATCGACCGGACCGAGGAGCTGGCCGCCATCCGGGCGGCGCTGCCGACCCTCACGGCCACCGTGATCCTCCCCTACCTCGATCCGGACGCCGGCCGCGTCCCGGATGCGGTCGCGTGGGCAGACCTGCGGGCCGAGCACGAGGATCTCTCGTTCGAGCCGGTCCCGTTCGACCACCCGTTGTTCGTCCTGTACTCGTCGGGGACCACGGGCCTTCCGAAGCCGATCGTCCATGGCCACGGCGGCATCCTGATCGAGCACCTCAAGGTCCTGGCGCTCCATAACGACCTCGGCCCCGCCGATCGGTTCTTCTGGTTCACGACGACCGGCTGGATGATGTGGAACTACCAGGTGTCCGCGCTGGCCGTCGGCGCGACGCTCGTCCTGTTCGACGGGTCGCCGGGCCACCCGGACCTGGCGGCGCTCTGGCGTCTCGCCGCCGATGAGGGCGTGACCTACTTCGGCACATCTGCGCCGTACCTGATGGCCTGCCGCAAGGAGGGGCTCCGTCCGGGCGAGCTGGTCGACCTCTCGGCCGTCCGCGCCATCGGCTCCACGGGGGCGCCGCTCCCGGTCGAGGGGTTCCGGTACGTCGGCGACGCCATCGGTCCATCGGTCCAGCTCCAGAGCCTGTCGGGCGGAACCGACGTCTGCACCGCGTTCGTGGGCGCCTCGCCGCTCGTCCCGGTCTGGGAGGGTGAGATCAGCTGCCGGCAGCTCGGCTGCGCCATCGAGGCGTTCTCACCGGACGGGACGCCGCTGATCGGGGAGCAGGGCGAGCTGGTGATCACGCGGCCGATGCCCTCGATGCCGGTCGCCTTCTGGAATGACCCCGACGGCGAGCGCTATCGGGCCGCCTACTTCGACGACTTCCCCGGTGTCTGGCGTCACGGCGACTGGATCACTTTCACCGATCGCGGATCATGCGTGATCAGCGGCCGCTCGGACGCGACGCTGAACCGGGGCGGCGTTCGGATCGGGACCGCGGAGTTCTATGCCGTGGTGGAGGCGATTCCGGAGGTGGCGGACTCGCTCGTCGTCCACCTCGACGAGGACGACCGCCTGCTCCTGTTCGTCGCGATGCGCGACGCCACACCACTGACCGATGCGCTCCGCGAACGGATCGTCCGCGAGCTGCGCACGACGCTGTCGCCTCGCCATGCACCCGACGAGATCGTCGCGGTCCCGGTCGTCCCGCGGACGCTGTCGGGAAAGAAGCTGGAGGTTCCGGTGAAGCGCATCCTGGGTGGCACGCCCGTCGACGTCGCGGCGTCGAGAGGATCCCTGGCCGACCCGTCGTCGCTCGACGCATTCGAGGCGCTCGCTCGATCGCGGAGCTGACGCGCGCCGTCAGATCACGTCGCCGTCGAGGTCCTCCAGGCGCCCATCATCCAGGGGCGTCCGCTGCGGAGCCGGCCGACGGCGAGGCGTGCGCAGGAAGAAGACGCCGCCCACGAGCACGGTCACGACGCCGGCGATCGGTCCCCACGGAAGGCCCCGGTAGTCGACCAGCCCGATGACCTGGACGGTCGTCCGCTGCTCGCTGCCGAACGGATCCCGGGCGACGACGACCACGTTGCGCGGCCACGGTGGCGCGCTCACCGTCGCGCGGTAGGCGCCGAACTCGTTGAGGGCGACCGGTTCGCCGTCGACGGTGACGACACTCAGTGGCGCCGCCCGCCCGGCGACGGTCGCCTCCAGGCTCATGGTGTCGAGGTCCGTCCAGGCGGTCAGGTCCGGAGCTTCCAGGAAGAACGTGCCCTCCCAACGGTGCACCGTGGCGGTGCCATCCGGCCCGACCAGGACGAGGTCCCGCTCGAACGAGTACTCGCGTCCGGGTCGAGGACGGCTCGGGGGGTCCACCGCGATGCGAAGCTCTCCGTCGACCTCTCCGTGATCGGTGACCAGGCTACCGTCCGAGCTGACCGCCACGGTGCCCGGCACCACGCCGACGACGATGTCCGCCCCTGTCGGGCCGGCGAGGAGCGTCGTCGCTGCTCCGGACTCCCCGGTGATGACCCCCCTGTCGATCTCGATGGAGGTTGCAATCGTGCGGTCGGCCGGGTCCTGGAACGTCGCCAGCGGCACGATGGTGAGCCTGGTCCCACCGTACGGGAACCCGGCGTACAGCTGCGTGATCGCGCCGCTCGACAGGTACGCGTCGCCGACGACCACCCAGCCTCCGTCCGGTCCGATCCGACCGTTGGGCCGGCCGACCAACGCGGCCGACGGCGACGTCTCGAACGATCCCCCCGGTGCCGATGTGACGCGCATGCCGCCGACGACGTACGACGTCGCACCATCGCCCCACTCCCCGTCGTCGGGTCCGAAGTAGGGCCAGATGTTGGTCGGCGGCGATCCGTTCCACCCAACACTCGAGAGGCGTTCCGCGACCTCGCCGAGCGCGGTCGCCGTTGCGGTCGCCGGCACCTCGCCGATGGGTCGCAGTCCGGCATCGAGGACATGCGTGGCGGGGCCGATGGCTCCCCGGGCGGTGTGCTCCTGGACGACGATGAGCGCGTCGGCGCCGCTGCCGATCACCCCCACGGTGGGGTAGTCCCCCGTCTCGTGGCTGGCGAGCATGGTGGGCCGGCCGTCTCTGGGCCAGCGGAGGAGCGAGACGGAGGTCGACGCCGTGACGATAAGGTTCCCGTCGACCGAGCCCGCGACCCAGGCCGGTTCGTTGTCGGTCGCGATCCCCGCGCGTTCGATCTCGATGGCTCCGTCGACCCAGGCGACCCGCGCCATATCGCGGGTCTCGCCGGTCGCCACGAGCTCGGTGCCGGGCGCGCCATCGGTCTCCACGGGGTTCATGACCCACCATGCTCCGGGCTCCTCCCACGCCGCCAGTGTCGACCACGCATCGCCGTCGCGCGTGAGCACTGCGACATCCGTGCTCGACCGGAGCCCGTCCTCGGACCAGTTGATGAGGGACGCGACGAGCTCGTCGGTCCCGTCGCCGTCGAGATCGGCGATCACGATCGAGTCGGCCGCCAGGTCAGGCACGGGCACCCGCCGGAGCTCGGGACCGCTGCCATCGCCGACAAGCTCGTGAACGGCCAGGCAGCATCCGGATGTCCCCGAATCCGAGGCCGAGCCTCCGATGAGCAGGAGGGCCCGGTCCAGACCGTCGACCTGGGTGCGGACGAGGGCCCTGGCCGCCAGCCCGTCGAGCTCGCGCGAACTGCCGGGCAGCGCGTCGATCTCGGCAGAGAACGTCGTCGCCCAGCGTCCCTCGATGAGGTCCCATACCTCGAGCCGGACGGGAGCATCGGAACCGGTGAGGCGGACCAGCTCGCGTGCGCCGTCACCATCGACGTCGACGGCGATCGCCGACGGCGTGCCTCCGGGAAGGGGGAACGGCTCGTCTGCGTCAGCGCCGGTGGCGGTTGCCGGGACGGACGCGAGCACCCCCGCGGCGATGGCCGTCGCGACCACACCGGCTCGCCAGGGTCTCCTCCACCCCATCACGGCGTGCCTACATCGCGCGCAGGCCGAGCAGGTTGCGGGCGATCACCATGCGCTGGATCTCGCTCGTTCCCTCGCCGATCTCGGTCAGCTTGGCGTCGCGCAGGTAGCGCTCCACCTTGTACTCGGTGATGTATCCGTAGCCGCCGTGCACCTGCACGGCGTCGTTCGTCGCGCGCTGCGCGACCTCCGAGGCAAAGAGCTTGGCCATCGCGGCCTCGGTCGAGTACGGCCGGCCGTTGTCCTTGAGCCACGCCGCGCGATAGGTCATCAGGCGCGCCGCGTCGATCTCGGTCGCCATGTCGGCGATCTTGAAGGCGACGCCCTGGAAGGTCCCGATCGGCCGCCCGAACTGCTGGCGCTCCTTCGCATAGGCCGATGCGGCCTCGTAGGCCGCCTGGGCCAGCCCCAGGGCCATCGAGGCGATCCCGATGCGACCCCCGTCGAGCGTCTTGAGGAACAGCTTGTCTCCCTCGCCCTCCGTGCCGAGCAGGTTCTCGGCGGGGATGCGGCAGCCCTCGAAGATCAGCTCGCCGGTGTTGCTGGCGTGGAGGCCCATCTTCTCCTCCATGCGACCGATGGAGAAGCCGGGTGTATCAGCCTCCACGATGAAGGCGCTGATCTTGCCGCTCTCCTGCTCCCGATCGGTGACGGCCGTGACGATGTAGGTCCCCGCCACCCCGGCGTTCGTGATGAATCGCTTGCCGCCATCGAGGATCCACTCGTCGCCGTCACGCCGGGCACGGGTACGCGTGCCGCGCGAGTCGCTGCCGGCGCCCGGCTCGGTGAGGCCGTAGGCGCCGATCACCTCGCCCGAGGCCATCGGGCGAAGGTACCGCTCCTTCTGCTCGTCGGTGCCCGCCAGCCAGACCGGGTTGCAGCCCAGGCTCGTGTGGGCGCTGACGATGATCCCCACGCTGCCGCTCACCCTCGAGAGCTCCTCGACGGTGATGGCGTACGCCAGCGAGTCGAGGCCGGTGCCGCCGATCTCCTCGGGGTACGGCACGCCCAGCAGGCCGAGCGACGCCGCCTCACGGATGATCTCCATCGGGAACTCGCCCTTCCGTTCGAGCTCGTCGGCGACGGGCGCGATGCGCCGGTCGGCGAACTCGCGCACGGTGCGGCGGATCTCTTCGTGTTGCGGCGAGAGGGCGAAGTCCATCGGCGGCGAGTGCTCCGTGCGGGGCGGATCCGTGGCGCTCTGGCGGTGCCGGGAGTCTAGCAAGCAGACGACCCGACCGGCTATTCCGATCGGGTCGTCTGTCCACAGCAGGGAGTGGTGCTATGCGCTGCGCCGCCAGCGCTCGAGGTCGCGCCGGCTGCGCTGCTCCTCCGTTCGCTGGAGGGCCGCTCGGCGACGGCGAGTGGCCGTCGGGCGCGGGCGCTGGCGCTTCTGATGGTTGAGCTTTGCCATGTCTGGAGTCTCACCCCCGCTTGCTCGGTTGGTCGATTGCGTCCATGACGCGCGACCGGCTCCGATGGTTGCATGGGATTCGGACGAATGCTGTCAACTACGCGACACCCCGCTCGCGTATTGACAGCCGGGCCGCCGCCGAACCTATACTCGCGTCCTTACTGCAACGCGACAAGGTTCTGCGAGGCGGTTGTGCCCAAGGCTGACGTAGCGCTCGAGCGTGTCACGAAACGGTTCGGGGATTTCACCGCGGTCGACGACCTGTCGCTCGCGATCGAACATGGCGAGTTCTTCTCGTTGCTCGGTCCCTCGGGGTGTGGGAAGACCACCACCCTGCGCATGATCGGCGGGTTCGAGGACGTCACCTCCGGCACGATCCGCATCGGGGAGGCCGAGGTCACCGACCTGCCGCCCTTCCAGCGCCGGGTGAACACGGTCTTCCAGAATTACGCCCTGTTCCCGCACCTCAACGTGTTCGAGAACATCGCCTTCGGCCTGCGGCGACGCAAGACGCCGATCGATGAGATTCGCCACCAGGTCGCGTTCATGCTCGAGCTCGTGGACCTGGCGGGCTACGAGCAGCGCAAGCCGAACCAGCTCTCCGGCGGCCAGCAGCAGCGCGTCGCGCTGGCTCGCGCCCTCGTCAACAACCCGGACGTCCTGCTCCTGGATGAGCCGCTGGGGGCGCTCGACCTGAAGCTTCGAAAGCAGATGCAGGTCGAGCTCAAGCGCATCCAGAGCGAGATCGGCATCACCTTCATCTTCGTGACGCACGACCAGGAGGAGGCGATGACGATGTCGGATCGCATCGCGGTCATGCGGCATGGACGGATCGAGCAGCTCGGCCAGCCGGAGGACCTGTACGAACGACCCCGGACGGAGTTCGTCGCCGGATTCCTGGGGGTCAGCAACCTGCTGGACGGAGAGGTCCAGGGCCGCACGGGAGAGCTGCTCGACATTCGATTGACCGACGGAACCGTCCTGCGCGCGCCCGTCGAAGCCGCCAATGGCGCGACCCGGGTGCGGGTCGGGGTCCGCCCGGAGAAGCTGCGGGTCCTGCCATCCGCGCCCGGGGCGGCCGCCGCGGCGTCCGACGTGAACGCCCTGGCGGGAACGGTGCTCGACGCCAGCTACATCGGCGTCAGCACGCAGTACCTGGTCCAGACCGCGGACGGCCACAAGCTGACCGTCTACGCACAGAATCTCGAGACGAGCGGCGCGTCGGAGGTGCTGTCCGACGGGCAGCATGTCACGGTGACGTGGCGACCGCAGCACACGTTCGTCATCGATCGCACCGACACCGGCGCAGGGGAAACTCAGATGGAGGAGGTCACGGAATGAATGACTCGAACCAGGGAGGCCGACGGCGGCGGAACCCGTTCCTGGCGGTCGGGATCAGCCTGGCGCTGATCCTCGCCGCGTGCGGGATCGACCCCGGCGACTCGGCAGAGTCGGCGGGTGCCGGCGGATCGGCGGGCGCGTCCGCCGGCGCGGGTGAGCCGGTCGGCGGTGGGGACCCGGAGGGCGTGCTCAACTTCACGAACTGGCCGCTCTACATCGACCAGGACGACGACGGCAACTCGCCCACGATCCTGGCATTCGAGGAGGAGTTCGGCATCGACGTCACCTACAGCGAGGCGATCGAGGACAACGCGTCGTTCTTCGGGACGATTCAGCCACAGCTCGACGCCGGCCAGGATCCCGGGCACGACATCATCGTCATGACCGACTGGATGATCGGCAACATGATCGAGCTCGGCTACCTGGAGCCGATCGACATCGAGCGTGACGTCCCGAACTTCGCGGAGCACGCCGGCGAGACGTACCTGGATCGCTCCTACGACCCCGGCAACCAGTACAGCGTGCCGTGGCAGTCGGGCATCACCGGCATCGGTTACAACCCGGCGCTCGTCGACGAGGAGATCACCTCGATGGCGCAGCTGTTCGACCCGGAGTTCATCGAGAAGTACTGCGGCCAGATCGGCATGTTCAGCGAGATGCGGGACAGCCTGAGCTTCGCGCTGCTCTACAACGGGGTCACGCCGGAGGACGCCACGATCGAGGACGTCGAGGCGGCGCAGGAGGTCCTGCTCGAGCAGGGCGAGTGCGTTCGCGGCTACTACGGCAATGAGTACGCGCAGGGCCTGGCCGATGGCAGCCTCGCGATCACGATGGCGTGGTCGGGCGACGTGTTCCAGCTCCAGTTCGACGACCCGGACCTGCAGTTCGTGGTGCCCGATGAGGGGGCCATCCTGTGGACCGACAACATGGCGATCCCGAAGGGCGCCGCACACCCGAACGACGCGCTGGCGATGATGAACTACGTCTACCAGCCGGAGGTCGCGGCCCAGATCGCCGAGTGGGTGAACTACATCACCGCGGTCCCCGGGGCGCAGGAGATCATCATCGAGAACGCCGACGCCGCCGAGGCGGAGGGCGACACGGAGACGGCCGACTACCTGCGCGCCGTGGCCGAGTCGCCGCTCGTGTTCCCGACCGACGACATGCTGTCGCGCCTGTACAGCTACAAGGTCCTCGACGAGGAGGAGGAGCGACAGTGGAACGAGCTGTTCCAGGAGGTCGTGCAGGGCTAGGGCCAGCGAGCCGGTAGCACGGTCCCAGGGAGGTACGGATGCCAGCCTGGCTGCGGCGTCACTCCGGGCTGGTCCCGTACCTCTTCCTGCTGCCCGGCGGCCTGTGGCTGATCGTGTTCTTCGTGATCCCGCTGATCACGACGGCATCGGTCTCGCTCCAGGAGGGAACCCTCGCCACTGGCTTCCGGCTCACGTTCAACTTCGGGATCTTCCCGGAGGCGATCGCGCGCTGGGACGACCAGCTCATCCGCTCGCTCCAGTACGGGCTGATCGTCACCGTCCTCGCCATGCTCATCGGCTATCCGATGGCCTACACGATCGCCTTCCGCGGCGGTCGCTACAAGAACATCCTGCTGCTGCTCGTGATCATGCCGTTCTTCACGAGCTTCATCATTCGCACCATCAGCTGGAAGTTCATCCTGGCGGACCAGGGCTTCTTCCTAGGAACGCTGAAGGACATCGGGATCGTGGACCAGGGATTCCGGCTGCTGGCCACGCCGGTGGCGGTGATCAGCGGCATCACCTACAACTTCCTGCCGTTCGTGGTCCTTCCCCTGTACGTGGCACTCGAGCGGATCGACCCGAAGCTGATCGAGGCCGCCACCGACCTGTACGCCAGCCGCTTCCAGGCATTCCTGCGCGTGACGCTCCCGCTCTCGATCTCGGGGGTCTTTGCCGCCTCTCTGCTGAGCTTCATCCCCGCGGTCGGCGACTACCTGAACGCCGAGCTGCTGGGCAGCCGCAACGAGACGATGATCGGCAACGTGATCCAGCGCCTGTTCCTGGTCAACCGTGACTACCCGGAGGCGGCGGCGCTCAGCCTCATCCTGATGGTCGGGATCCTGGTCAGCATCTTCCTGTACGTCCGTCTCCTGCGCGGCCAGGAGCTCACGGTCTGATGGCGGCCCCGACGTCCCTCCCCGACCGACGCCGGCCGATCGGTTCGCGCCTGCGGAGTGCGATCCTGCCCGTCTTCACCGGCCTCGTCGTCGCCTATCTCTTCCTGCCGATCCTCGTCATGGCGGTGTTCGGCTTCAACGACATCCAGGGTCGCTTCAACTTCACGTGGCAGGGATTCACCCTCGACCACTGGGCGAACCTCTTCGGCCGCTATCCGGCCCTCAACCAGTCGCTCATCAACAGCCTGATCGTGGCGGTGATCTCGACCCTCGTCGCGACGACGCTCGGCACGCTGATCGGCCTGGCGCTGACCCGCTACGAGTTCCGCGGACGCGGACCGCTCAACCTCCTCATCTTCCTGCCGATCGCGACGCCGGAGATCGTCCTGGGGGCGTCGCTGCTCGCGCTGTTCGTCTCGGCGGCGGTTCCGCTCGGCCTGCCGACCATCGTCATCGCCCACATCATGTTCAACATCAGCTTCGTGGTCGTCACGGTCCGCGCGCGGATCGCCGGCTTCGATCGGGCGCTGGAGGAGGCGGCCATGGACCTCGGGGCGGACGAGTGGACGACGTTCCGCAAGGTCACGTTCCCGCTCATCTTCCCCGGCATCATGGCGGCCGGCCTGCTGGCCTTCGCGCTCTCGATCGACGACTTCGTCATCACCCAGTTCACGGCCGGTCAGACGGTCACCTTCCCGCTGTGGGTCTACGGCGCGTCGCGCATCGGCGTGCCGCCGCAGGTGAACGTCATGGGAACGCTGATCTTCCTGATCGCGATGGTGGGGATCGTGCTGTGGGTCGTCCTCCAGCGTCGCGACATGACGGCCCGCCCGACCACGATGGATCGCTGATGTACCGCATCGGCGAAGCGGCGCAGCGCGTGGGCGTCTCCCCGTCCGCCCTTCGACTCTGGGAGCGGCAGGGGTTGGTGCGGCCGCAGCGCACGCGGAGCCGATACCGGGTCTACGACGACGCGGACGTCGACCATCTCCGCCAGGTCCGGCGGCTGCGCGAGGTCGATCGGCTCAACGCCGCCGGGATCCGTCGCCTGCTGCGTGACCCGGCGGCAGCGGGTCCACATGGCGACCGCGGCCTGGATGGCCGGCTCCTGCGACGCCTTCGCGTGGATCGCGGACTCAGCCTGCGGGAGGCAAGCGAGCGTGCGGGCCTCTCGGTCTCGTTCGTGTCGGCCCTGGAGCGTGGCGTCAGCGGGGCGAGCGTCGCGACCCTGCAGCGCCTGACCGCGGCCTACGGAACGACGATGCTCGAGCTCTTCGGCGGCGCGCGCGACGCCAGCGCGAACCGGCGGCTCGTCCGCGCCAATGAGCGGCAGGTCCTGCGCATGGGGGCCGCCGAGGTCCGCATCGAGCAGCTGGCGCACGGCGCGCGTCAGCTGGAGCCGCATCTGTTCGTCCTCGCCCCGGGTGCCAGCAGCGACGGCGCCTACGCCCACGATGGCGAGGAGTTCCTGTACCTGTTGTCCGGTGCCGTCACCGTCTGGATCGGCTCCGAGGAGACCTACGTCCTGGATCGTGCGGGGGACGCGCTCACCTTCCCATCAACGCTGCCGCATCGCTGGCGCAACGACGCCAGCGGGGAGAGCCGACTGCTATGGATCAACACGCCACCGACCTTCTGACCGACTGGGACGGGCTGCGGGCCGGCGTCGCGCCGGTCTGGGCGCGCTACACCGACCTCGTCGTCGAGCGAGCGTCGGGGTCCTGGCTCGAGACGCCGGATGGCCGCCGATACCTCGACTACACGTGCGGGATCGGCGTGACCAACACCGGGCACGCCCATCCGCGCGTCGTGGCGGCCATCGCGGACCAGGCGGCCCGCGGCATCCACCTCCAGCAGAACGTCGTCTACCACCAGCCGGGCCTCGAGCTGCACCGCCGGTTGCCGGAGCGCTTCCCGAACCCACGCGGCGACGAGGCGTACGGGCTCTTCCTGTCGAACTCGGGCGCGGAGGCGGTCGAGGCGGCCATCAAGCTGGCCAAGTACGCCACCCGCCGACCGATCGTCGTCGCCTTCCGCGGCGGCTTCCATGGCCGGACCCACGGCGCGATGGCGCTCACCAGCTCGAGCGTCAAGTACCGCGCGCACTACGAGCCGCTCATGGGCGGCGTGCACTTCGTCCCGTTCCCCTACCCCCTGCGCATGGGGGGCGCCGACGCGGCCCTGGCCACGACCATGGCCGCGATCGACGACCTGTTCACGACCCTCGTCTCCCCCGAGGACGTGGCGGCCTTCCTCGTTGAGCCGATCCTCGGCGAAGGCGGCTACGTCGTCCCGCCGGACGGCTTCCTCCCCGCTCTGCGCGAGGTCGCCGATCGCCACGGGATCCTGCTCGCCGTCGACGAGGTGCAGTCCGGGTACGCACGCACCGGGCGCTTCTTCGCCACGGAATGGACCGATGCGACCCCCGACATCGTGATCATGGCCAAGGGGAT
>Ga0299913_10004302_pt1 | contig 11928 bp, 12 predicted proteins | sample RVTome_9_FD_201360 | JGI IMG/M metagenome (GOLD analysis project Ga0299913, IMG submission 201360) | Soil microbial communities from uranium-contaminated site in the Upper Colorado River Basin, Wyoming, United States - RVT155D38 (version 2) ... | reverse complement strand
GCGGAGTCGAGCTGCTCGATCAGCCGGCCGGTCATCGTCTGGGCACGGAGCTTGCGCTGCTTGGCGTCCTCGATCTGGGTGTCGATCGCGGTCAGCGCCTCACTGATCCGGCCGAGCCGCGTTCTCGCCTCGCCGAGGAAGTCGCGGACCTGGTCAGGGAGTGGTGTGGGGAGGCGTTGCCCGGCGAGCGGCCCGATCGCGTCGCCCAGCAGTTCGGCCAGCTCCGTGACCGAGGCGATGAGGGCGGGGTCGTCGAGAATCCTGCGCACCACTGCCGCGAGCGCGACGAACCGCGATGGGGCGATCGTCACCCCCACCGTGTCGCTCATGATGTCCTCGAGCCCGTGCGCCTCGTCGAACACGACGACGTCGTGCTCGGGCAGGATCACCCCACCGCTCGCCACATGGAGGCCGTAGAGGTGGGTGTTGACGACGATCACGTCGGCGGCGCCGGCGCGGCGTCGGGCCAGCTCGGCGAAGCACTGCTGGCCGAGTGGGCAGCGATCGGCGCCGGGACATTCGTCGCTGCCGACGCTCACCGACCGCCACGCGTTGTCGGACGGGGCCCAGTCGAGCTCCGCTTGATCGCCCGTCGGCGACTCACCCGCCCACCGGGCGAGGCGCTTGATCTCGGCCTTCGTGGTCGACGCCATCCCTTCCAGCTCGAGCTGCCCGTCGGCGGACTCGTTGACCTCGCGGAGGCGCTGCAGGCAGAGGTAGTTGCTCCGTCCCTTCAGCACCGCCCAATCGAACGGAGCCGGCAGGTGTTCGTCGAGGAACGGGAGGTCCTTGGTCGCGAGCTGGTCCTGCAACGCCTTGGTGGCGGTGGCCACCACGATGCGGCGGCCCGAGAGCACGAGCGGCACCAGGTAGGCGAGCGTCTTGCCGGTTCCCGTGCCGGCCTGCACGATCGCGTGGCGTCCCGTGTCGACCGCGTGGGCGACACGCTGCGCCATCTCCCGCTGACCGGGACGATGCTCGGCGCCATCGAGGGCGGCGGTCACTTCGTCCAACGCATCGACGACCGCCGCGACCGAAGAGTCGCTCGCGATGTCGCTGCGCTCGCACGTGTTTGAGATGTGCTCGCTGCGCTCGCTCATTGAACGAGCTTCAACGCAGCGTCGAGCTCGTCGGCGTCGAAGTCGGGCCACGGAGCGTCGGAGAAGTGGATCGCCGCTCCGGCGCTCTGCCACAGCAAGAAGTTCGAGACCCGCTGCTCGCCACTCGTGCGCACGAGGAGGTCGACTGGCGGGAGCTCAGGGAGGTACAGGTTGCAGGCGATCGCGTCTTGCGTGATCGCACCGCCGGCAGCTCGTGCCGCGCGCACGGCTGACATCAGCTCGGCGTGCCCGCCGTAGTCGAACGCGACGGTCAGCACCATGCCGGTGTTGCCGGCCGTGTCGGCGATCGCCTTGCGGATGGCCCGCTGCACATACTTGGGGGTCCGCGCCTCGGAGGACTCGAACGGCCGACCGATCCACTGGATCCGCACGTTCAACTCGTTGAGCTCGTTGACCCGACCGAACAGCTTCTCGTGTAAGCCGAGGATGTGGCGCACCTCGGCCCGCGGACGGACCCAGTTCTCGGTCGAGAATCCGAACACGGTCAGCCAACCGATCTCGCGGCGTACGGCGACGCGGACGAGGCGAGCCAGGTTCTCCTCGCCCTCGGTGTGGCCATCGGTCCGGGGGCGACCGCGCCGGTTTGCCCAGCGCCCGTTGCCGTCCATGATGCAAGCGACATGGAGCCGGCGACCATTGGAATGGAGCCGGCGACCATTGGAATGGAGGCGCCGTTCGCCCGAGGCACCGGACGCGGCTGCCGCAACAGTCGGTGCGGGCACGGCGTCCTGGCGGGGCACAGGACGCCACGTTATCGAGCGGCGGCGTGGGAGGATGGGGGTCGTGACTGCCCCGCTCACGTCGTCACGGCCGCCGGACGTGTCCGGGTCATCGTCGATGCGCCACGTCATGGTCGTCGGCGGTACGTTGCGCGACTGGGCCGACCTGACTGACCCGCAGTGGAGCGCGCGGGTCGACGAACTCGGCGCGGTCGCGGCGTCCGCCCATGTCTCGTGGCTCACGCTGCGCCCGTACGAGCCGGGCGACCAGCACGTTGCCCTGGCGGCGTGGCACCGTCAGGTGGGGATCTGTTGCGTGATCGTCGACCCGTCCGGCGACGGCCGGCAGCGGTTTGCCGACGCGATGGGACGTCTCGACCCGGCAGTCGAGGTGAATGAGGTGTCGGTCGCGGCGGCGCTGTACGAGCCGGCCGACAGCGAACCCGACCTGGTGGTCGTGCTCGGCCCGTCGACGCACCTGCCACCCTCGCTGGTCTGGGAGCTCGCCTACGCCGAGTTGGTCTTCATTCCGGTCCGATGGAGCGAGCTCTGTGGTCCCCACTTGTTGGCGGCGATGGACGACTTCGCCGGTCGCCGACGCCGCTTCGGCGGGCTCGACGAATGAGTCCTGTGCGCGATCGTCACCATGGTCGGTGAGCTCTACCGCGACACGGGTGTGGTGCTGCGCACCTACAAGCTGCGCGAGTCCGACCGCATCGTGGTGATCCACACGCTCGACAACGGCAAGGTGCGAGCGGTCGCCAAGGGCGTCCGCAAGACAAAGTCGCGGTTCGGGGCGCGCCTCGAGCCGATGAGCCACGTGCGGCTCCTGCTGTACCGCGGCCGCGAGCTCGACATCGTCAGCCAGGCGGAATCGGTCGAGCCGCTGTCGCCGATGTTGTCGTCGCTCGACCGGGCATCACAGGGCATCGCCGCGATCGAGGCGGTCGACCAGCTGTCGCTCGAACGCGAGCCGAATCCCCGGCTCTACCGGATGCTCGTCGGGGTCCTGCGAACGATCGCCGAACGCCCGTCGCCGGTCAACGTGTCCGCGTTCTACTGGAAGCTGCTGGCAGCCGAGGGGTTGCGGCCGCAGCTCGATGCGTGCGTACGGTGCGCAGGGGTCGAACCCGACGTCCAGCTCGTCGCGTTCGACCTCGCCGAAGGTGGCGTGCTGTGCCGCTCGTGCCGATCGGGCGTGTCGATCAGCGCCGGCGCCCTGGCATTGATGCGCGACATCCTCGGGGGACGGCTCAACGAGGCGTTGGCGCGAGAGGAGTCACCGATCACCCACGAGGTCGCCTCGCTGGCGACGCGGGCGCTCGAACATCACATCGAACGCCACCTGCGCGCGGTGGCAATGTTCGAACGCCACTAGGCCCACCTAGCCTGGTCGACCATGTCCGCCACCGAGCTCGACCAGGTCGTCAACCTCTGCAAGCGGCGCGGGTTCGTGTTCCCGTCGGCCGAGATCTACGGCGGTTTCCGCTCGACGTACGACTACGGCCCGCTCGGGGCGCTGCTGCTCCGGAACATCCGGGAGGCCTGGATCCGCAGCATGGTCCAGCAGCGTCACGACATCGTGCTGATCGACACCGCGATCCTCGGCCCACCCCAGATCTGGGAGGCCTCGGGGCACCTCGCCAACTTCAGCGACCCACTGGTCGACTGCATGAACTGCAAGAACCGCTTCCGCCTCGACAAGCTCGACGATCCGAACACCTGCCCGAGTTGCGGCGAGCAGAACTCGTTCACCGAACCGCGCCAGTTCAACCTGATGTTCAAGACCCACGCCGGCCCGGTCGAGGACAGCGGAGCGGTCGCCTACCTGCGCCCCGAGACCGCCCAGGGGATGTTCACCAACTTCGCCAACGTGCTGAACTCGACGCGCAAGAAGCCGCCGTTCGGCATCGCCCAGGTCGGCAAGAGCTTCCGCAACGAGATCACGCCGCAGAACTGGATCTTCCGCACCCGTGAGTTCGAGCAGATGGAGATGGAGTACTTCGTCCCCCCACCGGAATCGGCGAAGTGGTACGAGTACTGGTGCGCCGAACGGTTCAAGTGGTACGTCGAGCTCGGCGTACCGGAAGCGATGCTGCGCATCCGCGCCCACGACACCGACGAGCTGTCGCACTACTCGTCGGGCACCTCCGACGTGGAATACATGTTCCCGTGGGGCTGGGACGAGCTCGAGGGCATCGCCCAGCGTTCCGACTACGACCTCACCCAGCACGCCGAGCACTCGGGCGAGAAGCTCGACTACTTCGACCAGACGACCGGCGAGCGCTACCGCCCGTATGTCATCGAGCCGGCGGTCGGTGTGACCAGGCTGTTCTCGATCTTCTTGCTCGCCGCCTACGACGAGGACATCGTCAACGACGAGAAGCGCACCGTGCTGCGCCTGCACCCCCGACTGGCGCCGTACCCGGTCGCCGTGCTCCCGCTGTCGAGAAAGGACGAGCTCACGGGGATCTCCCACGAGGTCTGGCGTACGCTCAGCGCCCGGTACATGGTCGACTACGACGAGACGCAAGCGATCGGTCGCCGGTATCGGCGACAGGACGAGATCGGCACGCCGTTGTGCGTCACCGTCGACTTCGAGACGTTGGACGACCACGCCGTGACGATCCGTGACCGCGACACGACCGAGCAGGTGAGGGTCCCGATCACCGAGGTCGTCGACACCGTGTCGGCACGCCTCGGTTTCTGAGATGACCACGTATCTCGATCGGATCGTCGAACGACACCGCGAGCTGGCCGTCGGTGACACTCGATCGGTCGAGGATCTCGTGGCTCAGGTCGCGTCGGCGCCCGCGACTCGTGGCTTTCGCCGCGCGCTGGCCGGCGCCGCCGGGCTCGCCGTGATCGCCGAGATCAAGCGCCGATCGCCGTCGAAGGGCGACCTCAACGCCTCGCTCGACCCGCGCGCCCTCGCGCGTACGTACGAGCGCGGCGGCGCGTCGTGCCTCTCGGTCCTCACCGACGACGAGTTCTTCGGCGGTTCACCTGCTGACCTGCGCGCCGCCCGCCAAGGTTGTTCGCTCCCCGTGCTCCGCAAGGACTTCACGGTGTCGCCGCTGGACGTCGCCGACGCCCGGTTGATGGGCGCCGACTGCGTGCTGCTCATCGCGGCCGTGCTCGACGCTGCGGAGCTCGCCGACCTCCACGGCGTGGCGACCGAGATCGGGCTCGACGTGCTCGTCGAGATCCACGACGAACACGAGCTCGAGGGCGCCCTGGCCGCCGGGGCGACGTTGATCGGCGTGAACCAGCGCGACCTGACCACGTTCGAGGTCGACCACGAGCGGGCTGTGCGCATGGCGGGCGTCATCCCCGACGATGTCGTCAAGGTCGCCGAGTCGGGTGTGCGTGGCAGCGACGACGCGCGTGCTCTGCGCGACGCCGGTTACCACGCGATCCTCGTCGGCGAGACACTCGTGACGTCGGACGACCCGGCTGCCGCGATCGCCGAACTACGCCGCTGAACCGACCCCCTCGGGCGCCGGTCGACAGGAGTACCGTTCGCCGTAGCATGTTCGTGAAGGTCTGCGGGATCACCAACGAGGACGACGCGCTGTTCGCCGTCGCGATGGGTGCCGATGCGCTGGGTTTCGTGTTCGCCCCATCGCCACGCCAGGTCTCCGCTCAGCAGGTCTTCGACATCACGCGCCGCCTGCCACCCGAGATCCTGACCGTCGGCGTGTTTCGCGACGAGCACCCGACGCGTGTCATCAAGCTCGTCCACCAAGCAGGAGTGAAGGCGGCCCAACTCCACGGCAACGAAACGCCGGCGCAGGCGATCGAGGTCGCGGCGAACGTCCGATGGATGATCAAGGCCTTCGCCGCCGGGTCGCCGGAGCTGGCGCACGCCGATCACTACGGCACCGACCTGATCCTCGTCGACGCCCCGAGCCCTGGTTCGGGCAAGGTGTTCAACTGGGATCTCGCCGCTGAAGCACCCGACACGGTACGGGTCGTCCTCGCCGGCGGACTGACTCCCGACAACGTCGCCGAGGCGATCGGGGTCGTCGAACCATGGGGCGTCGATGTCTCCACGGGCGTCGAGTCGGCGCCCGGCCGCAAGGATGCGCTCAAGGTCAAACGGTTCATCGACAACGCACGGGCCGCGGCGCCGGCCCCGTATCTCGGACCCGACGAGCTGCCCTACGACTGGGCGGACGAGTGACGGAACGAACACGCACAGTGATGGATGAGCCGAGCCCGGCAGGGCGCTTCGGCGAGTTCGGAGGCCGATTCGTGCCCGAGACGCTCGTGCCGGCGTGTCAGGAGCTCGAAGCCGCGTTCCGCGAGGCCTGGGTCGACACCTCGTTTCGCGCCGACCTCCACGCCATCTTGCGCGACTACGCCGGCCGTCCATCGATCCTCACCGAGTGCCACCAACTCGGTGCCCGTTTGGGCCTCCGGCTGTTGTTGAAACGGGAGGATCTGAACCACACCGGATCGCACAAGATCAACAACGTGCTGGGACAGGCGCTCCTGGCCAAGCGGATGGGGAAGTCCCGGCTCGTCGCCGAGACCGGTGCCGGTCAGCACGGCGTCGCCTCGGCCACGGCCGCCGCACTGCTGGGGCTCGAGTGCAAGGTCTACATGGGCTCCGTCGATATGGAAAGACAGGCATTGAACGTGTTCCGCATGCGCCTACTGGGCAGCGAGGTGGAAGCCGTCGAGTCCGGCAGCCGCACGTTGAAGGACGCCGTGAACGAAGCCATGCGAGATTGGGTGGCCACTGTGAGTGACACTCATTACTGCCTCGGATCGGTGATGGGCCCCCATCCCTATCCGTGGATGGTGCGCGAATTCCATCGTGTGATCGGCGACGAGGCTCGCGAGCAGTGCCGAAATTTGACGGGTGCCGACCCCGATGTCGTCGTGGCGTGCGTGGGCGGTGGCTCGAATGCGATCGGCATTTTCTCCGGATTCGTCGACCTGTCCACCCGCCTCGTCGGTGTCGAACCGGCGGGTGGCGCGGCAGTCGGTCGCGGAGTACCCGGTGTCGTCCACGGGATGCGGAGCTATTTGATGCAGGACGAGTACGGACAGGTCGAAGAAGCACAGTCAATCTCGGCTGGGCTCGACTATCCGGGTGTCGGACCCGAGCACGCGTACCTGGCGTCGATCGGGCGTGCAGAGTACCCGAACGTCACCGACGCCGACGTCGTCGACGCGTTCCAATTGCTGTCGCGAACGGAGGGGATCATCCCCGCCCTCGAGAGCGCGCACGCATTGGCGTGGATCGTTCGCGAGGCTCCGTCGCTGGCCGGCGCGGTGGTCCTCATGAACCTGTCGGGCCGGGGCGACAAGGACGTCGCGCAGATGCTGGACATCGTCTCCTGATGCCCCGACTCGAGGCGGAGTTCCGCGCCAAGCGCGACGCCGGCCGCAAGCTCCTCGTGCCGTACATCACGGGTGGCTACCCGGGCTGGCAGGACGCGATCCGTGCCGCCGCCGCGGCCGGCGCCGACGCCGTCGAGATCGGCGTACCGTTCTCCGATCCGGTGATGGACGGACCCGTGATCCAACAGGCCTCGCAGGCGGCGCTCGAGGCTGGCGCGACTCCTCCGGCGATCCTCGACGAGGTGCCGGCGCTCGACGTCTCGATCCCGTTGATCGTGATGACCTACTACAACCTCGTCCACCATGACGGCCATCGACGGTTCGCGAACAGGCTGGTCAGAGCCGGTGTGGACGGGTGCATCCTGCCCGACCTGCCGCTCGAGGAGTCGGAGCCGTGGACGAGGGCGGCCGACCACGAGGGTGTCGAGACGATCATGCTCGCGGCTCCTACCGCGCCCGACGCGCGGCTCCCGCTGATCGCTGCCCGCTCGCGTGGTTTCATCTACTCGGTCGGGCTGCTCGGCGTTACCGGTGAGCGAGCCACACTGGCAGCGACGGCGATCGCGCTGGCGATGCGGATCAAGGCCATCACCGACGTTCCGGTGCTCGTGGGTGTGGGGGTGTCGGATGCCCCACAGGCGCGCGAGGCGACCCGCGTCGCCGATGGTGTGGCGCAGGGCGCGTCCGTCGTGCGTCGGCTGATGGAGGGCGGCGCCGATGCGGTCGGCGACTACGTCGCGGAGGTCCGCCAGGCGATCGATGCCCCCTGAGCAACGGGTGAGATCGCGGTGAGCGACCGAGTTCTGACGCGACAGAGGAAGCCTTCGACTCGAAGGCTTCCTTTATCGTGAATCCACTGGTTGGGGTGGGCTGACACGTACAGTTCCAATGGATGTGCGAACTGTGTGAGGCGAACCGGCTGACAGATTGGTTTTACGAAGATGACGAATGTTGGATCGCGGAGTGCGAGCTCTGTGCAGTTCCGATGGTTGTCTGGCGAAGACATGACGCGAAGCCTGACGACATTGTGAAGTCAAGGCTTTGGGAGCGTCTTGCGATCGTCGTCACCGAACACTACGGCTTCGATCACTACATCGACGACAACATGCGGTCGATACCCGACCACTATCACGCACACGCTCGCCCACGGGAGGGCTTCTTCGGGCGTGGTCGCATTCGGCGGAATTGATCAATGGCGAAAATCAGCAAGGCTTGACGTAATGCATTTGGACCTCCTCAGGGACGTAGGACAACCGGATGCAGTTGTCACTGTAACACGCAGAGTGAAATTCCGTCGGTCCTCGGAGAAATGATTGTTTAAATCTGGAGCGCAGGTGGTATATGCCGTGGTCGGGTCGTGTGCGACGGGTCTGGGCGCGCCCAGAAGTCCGCCTCGACGTCGCGGCGGACGTAGATTCCGGCGATGGACCCGACGATCTGGTTGCCACACCGACCACCATTCTTGTTCGTCGACGAGATCCTCGAGGTCGTGCCCGGACAGTCGGCCCGCGGCCGCTGGTCGCTCACCGGCGACGAGTGGTTCTTCGCCGGCCACTTTCCCGGCCGGCCCACCCTGCCGGGCGTGCTGATGTGCGAGGCGATCGCTCAGGTCGGCGCCGTCGCCGTGTTGAACGACGATCGCTTCGCCGGTCGACTGCCGCTGTTCGGCGGTCTCGACGGGGCGCGTTTCCGGCGTCAGGTCGGTCCCGGCGACGAGCTGATCCTCGAGTGCGAGCTCGGGCGGCTCTCGACCCGCGCCGGCAAGGGATCGGGCCGGGCGCTTCTCGATGGCGCGGTCGCGTGCGAGTGCGACCTGCTCTTCGTCGTCGTCGACGCGTGAGGGCGGCTCAGGACGCGGGTGCGATCACGACCGAGCCGTTGTGTCCGCCGAAGCCGAAGTTGTTCGAGATCGCCGGTCCTGGCTCCCATGGTCGCGGCTCACCGATGACGAGGTCGAGCCCGAACTCGTCGGGAACGACCTTGGTGTTGGCGGTCGGCGGCAGAAGTCGGTGGTGCATCGACAGGAGCACGGCTGCCGCTTCGAGCGCGCCGGCGGCTCCGAGCGCATGCCCGGTGACGCCTTTCGTCGAGGTGACGGGGACTGCCCTGGTGCCGAAGACCTCGAGCACCGCCGCCGCCTCGGCCGCATCGTTCAGCGGGGTCGAGGTGCCATGGGCGTTGATGTGCTTGATGTCGGCTGCCTCCAAGCCGGCGTCGGCGATGGCCAGGCGCATGCAGGTGATCGCGCCGACACCGCCTGGCGCAGGGGCCGTGACGTGGTGTGCGTCGGCGTTGCTCGCCGAACCGAGGATCTCGCCGAGGATCGGGCGCCCGCGATCGTGGGCGGCTTGCCACTCCTCGAGCACCAGGACCGCGGCGCCCTCGCCCATCACGAACCCGTCGCGGTCGGCGTCGAACGGGCGACTCGTCCCCGTCGACGACAGCGCGGTCATGTTGCCGAAGCCGGCCATTGACGTCGGCGTACCAGCCGCTTCGGTACCACCCGTGATGACCGCATCGGCGAGCCCCCAGGCGATCAGCCGCGCCGCGTACCCGATCGCGTGTGTCCCGGCGGCGCATGCTGTGCAGATCGTCTCGTTCGGGCCGTTGAAGCCGAAGCGCATCGAGATCGACGCACCGGCGGCGTTCGCCATCATCATGGGCACGAGAAACGGAGAGACCCGGCGTTCGCCTTTCTCGAGGCGAACCGCGATCTGTTCCTCCAGAGTCTGGATGCCTCCAACGCCTGTTCCGAAGATCGTGCCGATTCGTGAGGCATCAGCCGATGGCCGACCCGCCTGCTCCATCGCCTCGATGGCCGCGGCCATCGCGTACTGCTCGACCCGATCCGCGCGGCGGGCATCCTTCGGCGAGTCGTAGTAGGGCGTCGCGTCCCAGTCGTCGATGGTCGTCTTGCGGGTACCCCCGCTGAGACCCGGGCCAAGCAGGCCGGACCAGAACGCGTCCTTGCCGATGCCGCACGGGGCGACGACACCCAGACCGGTGACGGCGATCCGCCGGCCGCGGCCCTCCATCAGAGCTTGCCGGCGACCAGCTCGTACGCCTGGCCGACCGTCTCGATTCCCTCGAGCTCTTCTTCGGGCACCGAAACATCGAACTCCTCCTCCAGCGCCATCACCAGTTCGACGAGGTCGAGGCTGTCGGCATCGAGGTCGTCACCGAACTTGGCGTCGGGAACGACTTGGTCCTCGGGGACCGAGAGCACCTCGACGGCGCATTTGCGGAAGCGGGCAAACAGTGCTTGATCCACGGGGATCTCCTTGTTGCTGACGGTGTTGGTGACGGATGTGCGGAATGAAAAGTCTGGCACAGGACGGTGGCGTCTCCACCGGTCGACCATTTCAATGTCCCATGCCCAGGCCGCCGTCGACCGGGATGACGGCGCCCGTGATGTAGGCGGCGTCGGCAGAGGCGAGGAACTGTACGACTCCGGCGATCTCGTCGGGGTCGGCGACGCGCCCGAGCGGCACGGCTGCGGTCAGTTCGGCGAGCCGCTTGTCGCCGAGCGAGGCGGTCATGTCGGTGGCGACTGGCCCTGGGGCGACGACGTTGGCAGTGATGCCGCGCGAGCCGAGCTCGTGGGCGATCGACCGGGCCAGCCCGACGAGGCCGGCCTTCGAGGCCGCGTAGTTGGCCTGGCCAGCCGAGCCGAGCAGACCGACGACAGACGACACGAAGATCATCCGGCCCTTGCGGGCGCGGAGCATGCCGTGGGCCGCGCGCTTGGCCACCCGGTAGGCGCCGGTGAGGTTGGCATCGACGACGTCGGAGAAGTCGGACTCGCTCATGCGCAACAGGAGCCCGTCGCGAGTGATGCCGGCGTTGGAGACGAGCACCTCGACCGTTCCGCCGAGCTCGGTCTCGACAGCCGCGAACGCCGCTTCGACATCGTCGGCGGAGGTCACGTCGCATTTGACGCCGTAGAGGCCGTCGGGGGCCGGCGACGAGTTGTAGGTCACGGCGACCTTGTCGCCGAGCGCCTTGAATCGCTCGGCACAGGCCAGCCCGATACCTCGCGAGCCGCCCGTGACGAGCACGACCCGGCTCACTCGGCGTCCCCACCCCACTTCAGGATCGCGCTGGCCGCCGTCATCCCTCCGCCGAACCCGACCAGAAGGACGAGATCGCCGTTCGACACCCGTCCGGTTTCGAGCGCGTCGGCGAGGGCCAGCGGGATCGACGCCGACGATGTGTTACCGGTGCGATCGATCACGACCGCGGCCCGTTCGATCTCGATGCCGAGCCGGTCGCACGCGGCCTGGATGATGCGGATGTTGGCCTGGTGGGGCACCACCAGGGCGATCTCGTCGGCGGTGACGCCGGCGTGTTCCATCGATTTGGTCGCCGAGTCGACCATGATCCGAACGGCACGGCGGAAGACCTCCTTGCCTTCCATGTGGATGAAGCCGCCGACATCGGCCCACAACAGCGGGCCGAGCGACCCGTCGGCGTCGAGATCCCAGCCGAGCAGCTGACCACCACGCGGTACCGACTCGATCACCACCGCGCCCGAGCCGTCGGCGAACAGGGGAGCGGTGGCCCGGTCGTCCCAGTCGGTGATGCGCGACAGGGTGTCGGTGCCGATGACGAGCACCTTGTCGGCCCCCATTGCGATCAGCCCGTGCGCATTGACCAGCCCGTACACGAATCCCGAGCACGCGGCGTTGATGTCGAAGGCACCACAACGCAGGCCGAGCTCGTGTTGCACCGAC
>Ga0299913_10004301_pt1 | contig 11930 bp, 5 predicted proteins | sample RVTome_9_FD_201360 | JGI IMG/M metagenome (GOLD analysis project Ga0299913, IMG submission 201360) | Soil microbial communities from uranium-contaminated site in the Upper Colorado River Basin, Wyoming, United States - RVT155D38 (version 2) ... | reverse complement strand
GACGGTTGTACCGGTAATGCCATGGTTGCTGTCGTCAGAAGCGCTCTCGAAATCGGCCGCCAGCTGGCCCGCAGGCGTGATGCCCAGGAACCAGTTGATTACGCCGCCGCCCGAACGACCCTTGGTCAGCAGCGGATAAGCCGTGACGCCTCCCGCGCCGCTGGTTGTGATGGCCGTCTGGCCGGGACCATCCTGGCGGAACCAGGTTTCGACGGTGAAGGTGTTGGTCCTCAGAGCCGACGCCGGGCCGAGCGTTGCGTGATCGTTGACGCCGTCGAAGTCGAGCGCGCTGCTGAGCGGCGGATCGGCGATCGCGCTGGCCGGATCGGAGGGCCCCGATTCGTGGCCAGCGGCGTCAACCGCGGTGACTGCATAGTTGTATTCGATGCCGCTGACGACTGACGTGTCGACGTAACTCGTGCTGGTGACCGGCGTTCCATTGAGCGGGAAGCCAGAGCCAGAAACGGGACCGTTGGCATCGTGGCAGACGTCTGAGCCGCTGTCGGTGAAGGTCCGTCCGGCCTCGGGGAGGAACTCCCAGTCATAGCCGCCCGGCCTCAGGTCGAGCTGAAGGACGCCATAGGTATCAGCGTTGCGGACCTGGCTGTTGGGTTCGGGCGTGCCAAAGCCATTGTGCGAGCGCCCACCCGTGCCGACCACCCACTGGCGGATACCGCGCTGGGGGTCGGAGGCGGCCGAAGGAGTCTGTGGGGCAAAGCGCTCATACACATGATCGTGCCCGGTGAGGACGACCTCGGCGTTGTAGTCATAGAGAGCCTGGAACAGCGGGGCGACGGCCGTGTTGTTGCCGTGTGAGTTGCCCGAGCTGAAGCGCGGGTGGTGCCACGTGGCCAGCGTGCACTGCGCATCGCTCGCGGCCAGGTCGGCGCGCAGCCACTGCTCCTGCGCGGACCCCGCGGCACACGACACGTTGCCGCAGTTGCTGTTGAGCACGACGATGTGCCAGGTTCCGTAGTCGTAGCTGTAGTAACCGAGCGCAGGATCGCCGGCAGCGGCACCGAAGTAGGCGAAGTAGCCAGCCGCGTTAGCGGTCTGGTACTCGTGGTTGCCTGCTGCTGGGCGCGTGCGCGCCTTGGCCTGGCCCCAGTTCGGCTGGTAGCAGTTGTTGAACTCGGCCAGCGTGCCGCTCTCGTAGACGTTGTCGCCGAGCACGAGGACGTCACCGGGCAGGGCGTTGACGAGAGCGGCGGTTGCCTCGTCGCCCGTCGATGAGCAGCTTGCGATATCGCCCGCCGCCAGGACCTGGACCGTCGATCCGCCGATGACACTGTCGCGATAGATGTTGTACCCAGCGAGGTCCGCTTCGCCATTGGCGTTCCAATCCAGGTCGATGCGGCCCGGTCCGGGGACCGCGCTGAGTCCCGTCGGAGCGGCCGGGGCCGGGTCGGTGCCCGCGGCGAACGGTGCGCCCTGCACCCATTGCGGACCGCCCACGGCCGTTCCGCTGGAGCCGCCAGCGATGCTGTTGGCCAGGAAATTGCCGGTCCCCTCGTTCAGGCCCCAGCGCGCCACGAGGCCCGGACCACTGGTCACCTGCAGGTCACGTGCGGTCGCAATCTGGCCCTGGCTGCGGGCGACGTTCCAGACGCGCGCCTCATCGATCCGTCCGTCGAAGAACCCCTCGACCTGACCGGTGGAGTTGATCGTGGTGGCCAGGGCGGCGTGCTGGATGCTGTCCGAGCGTGGCGTGAAGCTGCCGATATTCAGCGTCGCGTCGAGCACGCCATTGAGGTACAGCCGCCAGGTCGATCCGTCGTAGGTCGCGGCAGCGTGGTACCAGACTCCGTTGGCGATGACTGTGCTGCCGGCGACCGAATGGTTGGTGCCGGTGGCGTTGTCCTCGAAGTCGGCGGCCAGGACGTTGTCCGACGATCGGATGCCCAGGAAGTAGTTCATATCGACGTTGGTGCCGTCAGCCTCCGACTGCCCCTTGGTCAGGATGGGAACGGCGGTCACTCCACCCGAGCCGCCGCTCGTCGCGGTGGCCACACCAGGCCCGTCGCGTCGGAACCACGTCTCGATGGTGAAGCTCGACACGCCCGCATCTGGTGCCTGGCCGAAAGTGACGTAGTCGTCGACGCCGTCGAAGTCGAGCGCGCTGCCGGCCGCCGGATCAGGCACCACCGAGGCCTCGTTGGAAGCACCTGACCGATTGGTCGAGGCGTCTACTGCTGTGACGACATAGAAGTAGGTCGTGCCGTTGACGGCCGTCGTGTCGACGAACGAGGTGGTGGTGACGGGCTCCGTGCCGCTGATCGGCGCGCCGCTCGTGGAGACCGGCGACGAGGTCGAGCGATATACGTGATACCCGATCAGGTCGGGCTCGCTGTTGGCGTTCCAGCCGAGGTAGGCGGCGTTGCTGCCGGGTGCGGCCAGCAATCCCGTGGGCGCCGCCGGCGCGACGGCGTCTGCTGGTGCGGGCGCATTGGCGCGGAAGCCGTCGAACGAAACGGTCACAGGGGCGTTGGAGGTCGACGCTGCCAAGAAGGCGCGCAGGCCGACCGCGCCGGCAGACTGCAGGACCGGCTCACTGTTGGTCGCGGTGTAGTTCCATGCCGTCGGCTCGAGGGCACCGTCCGCCCAGGCCTTGATGCGCAGTGTGGTCGGGGAGGCCCCAACCGCCTGAGCCCGCAACCAGATCGGCTGGCCTGCTTGGTGGACGAGGCCGGGGATCTGCACTTCGCTGCCGAACAGCTGCTCGCTGCCGTTCAGAATTCGACTCGCCTGCACCCAGACCGTTCCATTCGTGGCCAGGCGAAGGCGAGCGTGGTACTGGTTGCCGTTGTCCTTGCGCCGCATTACCAGATAGGCGAACTGGTTGTTGCCGGCAGCGACCTTGTCCGTCCGAACCTGGACTACCGCGTCGATATCGCGCTCAGAGACGCTGGCCAGGATGGACATGCGCGTGGTACCGGCCGACTGGAGATTGATCGTGGCCCGCCCGCCGGCCATGTTGTAGTCGGTGAGCGGGGTGAACGGCAGCGTCCATGGGCCACCACGCTCGGCGGTGCCCCAGGTGGCGCTGTGCCCTCGCTCGAATGTGTCGCGTGCGACCAAAGCGCCGGGAGATGTGGTACCCGTGCTGGTGACCAGCCTGTTGAGCGAGAACTCCGAGGTATTGCCGCTCGCGTCGGTGGCTGTTGCGGTCACGTAATCTCCGACAGCCACGCCCGACACGCTCGCGCTGAACGATCCCACCGGCGCACCCGCAAGATCAGCAACCGCAACGGCCGAGCCGACAAACGTACGGCCCTCGCCGTATTCGTCGTCACCCCCGTCGACCACAAATACCTCGACGGTGCAGCCGGTGCACGCGCGGCCCGTGACCGTCGTAGCGGAGGCCGACGAGAGCGCAGGGAAGGACAGCCGCAGGTTGGGGCCTGTGCTGGGATACTGCCCGTTTGGGCTGACATCGAACGGGTGCAGGTCGATCCCCATCCCGTTGCCGTAGATCGAGTTGCGCGTGATGCGGTTCCTGACGTTCTCTCGCTCAATATCAAGGCGGATGCCCACGGTGTTGTTGGCGATGATGTTGTCCGGGCCGATGGTCGAATCGGCGGTGCGAAAACTTATGAGCACGCCGTCTCCGCCATTCGGAATTGCAGCACCGTTGAGCGAGACGCCTATTCGGTTGCGGGCGATGATCGTATCGAAGGTCGCATAGCCGGCCACCCGAATTCCGCCGTCGTCGTTGTTGCCGATGACGTTGTCAGTGATGATCGAGTCGCTGGGCCCGTCCTCGATATTGATGCCCCAACCACCGTTATCTGCAAAGCTGGGTCCTGCATTGCCGGTGACGTCGGTACCGATGAAATTGCCGACAATCTGACCGCGGTCCGTGTCCGGCTGGTGCGCGAACTCGATACCGACCAGATCGTTACCCGATACAACATTGCGTTCCAGGGCACCCAGGCCGCCATAGACTCCGTCTCGGGCACCCTGGTCGTGGTCGATGCCGTGTGCCAGATTGCGAAGGCTGCGCGTACCGTCCGGCGCCAGGCCGACGATGTTATTGATGAAGACGTTGAAAGCTGTGCCTTCCTGCACGACATGTACACCGCTGCGTTGGTTACCCGAGATGACATTTCGGCCAGCCAATGTGCGGTCGCCGATCTGATTGTCGTGAGCACCGCCAGAGAGGACGATGCCTCCGCCCGAGCTGTCAACCCAGCTCGGCGAGCTGAATGTGCCCGCCGGGTCTGTGCCGATGAAGCTGCCAGCGACAAGATTGTCGGATCCGCCCGGACCCTCGATCCAGACCTTGCGCCACGTGTTGTAGATCGCGAGGCCCTGGATGATGTTGTTGCTGGAGGTGATGAAGATCGCAGGCTCTTGCTCACCATCGCCAATACCGCGGATGGCTATCCGAATTGCGGCATTGCTCGCCAGCGCGGAGGTGTTGGGACTGGCCCCGGGCTGGGTGTAGCCATCAATCATCATTCCGCCCGTGCCGGCGCCGATCGTCGGTAGACGGCTGGTGAGCTGGATGGTCTGTACACCCGAGCCCGGGATGTTGAAGGTGATCAGGTCGTTGCCCGGGCGCTGGTTGGAATTCTCCATCGCGGCGCGCAACGAGCATTGGCCGGCAGCAGTGGCGCAGATGCCATCACCCAGGTTTGCGTCCGCAGCGTCGGTGGTGGTGTCGACCGTCCACGTGGCCGTGGGAACGAAGTCGTCCGGTGAGATCGTCAGTGCCTCGACGCCCAGCGAGAATGCCTCTCCCACGTCGCGCGTGTAGGCCGCGGCGACTTTCTGGACATCGTCGACGTCGACACAGCCGTCGCCGTCGATATCGGCGGCAGAGGATGTGCAGCTGGTTCCGTCGTATCGAGAGAGCGTCCAATCGAGTGCGGCCTCGCGCGCATCTGCGTTCTCCACCCGACCGTCCCCGGTGACGTCAACGTTCGAGGATGCGCCGATCGGTTGATCGCTGACCGGCCGCGCGTAGCCCGGATCGGCAGCAGGAGCGCCAAATCCCTGCGGGCTCGTCACTGCTCCTACATTCACGATGACCGAAGGCGTCTGACCCAGGTTGATCAGTCGGCCAGCAACGTCGACCACGTTTGCGGGGCCGATGGCGATTTCGAACAAGCCCTCGCGCATGGACGTCAGGGTCGCCGTCCCCAGAGCCACGTCGCCGGACGCTCCGGTGACGTTGCGCGGCCCACTATTCGTCGCGCAGTCGGGAACGGGACACGAGTAGAAGCCGAACGCGGCACCCTCGGCGCGTTCGACCGGACCAAGCGAGGCGATGCCGCGACCGCTGGCCTCCACGTCGTTGCCGCGGTGGCTGACGCCGGCAAACTCGGCCGCACGGCGATCGAAACGCAGCAGGGCCTCGTAGCCACCGACGCTGGCGGCTCCTTCGACCGAGATGCGGATCTCGATCGGCTGCCCAACCTCGACTACCTCGGGCGCATCAAGCTTGATGACTGCGCTGGCCGCGATGGCCACGGGCGCGCCAATGGGAGTCAGGCTATTCAGGAGCGAGATGGCCAGCAGCGTGACGACTGCTGCCAGTCGGGAGCTGGGCGTCACCGCCGCGCGTACCCCATAGCGAAAGCCACTTTCCTTCCCCCCTCAAGTGGACCTGCGTGACGGCCGTGGCAGCCAACTGGGTGGCGGTCTGCCAGGCGCTATGTGCGGTCCACTGCGAAGGTCGCGGATCGTAGCACCGGCCAGCCAATAGTACTAGTGCCTTTCTAGTACCCCGACAGAACGGTGTGGACAGTGCGCACCGATCGCGCACGAAATCAACGAAGATTGCGCAGCGCGTCCAGGGTGAGATAAAGGCCGAGCGCCACCACAATGAGGCCTGAGATGGTGGGCAGCCACATCGCCGCCGGGCGCAGGCGCGGATCTCGCCACCGCTCCCAACCCATGATCGGCGACCGTCGGAGGAGCACGATGCCGGTCGAGATGCCGATGAGGACAGCGGCCATGCCCAGGCCGAAGGCGACGATCAGCAGCAGGCCGTACAGCACTTCGTTGAGGGCGATCGAGCTGAGCAACAGGATCAACGCCGAGCCGCTTGGAACCAGCCCGCCCACGATGCCCAGAACAGCCACGTCGCGACGGCGAAGGTCTGGAGTCAGCTCGTGGTCGTGATCGTGGTTGTGCTGGCTGGCCGAGTCATGGCGGTGGCCATCGTTACTGGCTTGGCGTGAGGAACCGCCCGATTTCCTGCTCCGACTCGGGCGGGTGGTCATTGCCATGCGCAGCAACTGTGCGCGCCACACGAACACGGCGCCGAGGCCAACGATGAGCAGACCGGTCGCCACGGATAGCCACCCCACGACCTTCTCGGGGATGACCAGCTCGGTGAATGCGAGCGTTGCCAGGCCAAGGATGAAGATCCCCGCCGTATGGGTCACGGCGACCGTGCCCCCCAGCCAGAGCCCGTGCCTGACATTGGAGCGCGTGCCAACGAGATAGGCCGCCACGAGAGTCTTGCCGTGGCCCGGCGTCAGGGCATGCACCGCTCCCAGCACCGCTGCCGCAAGCAGACCCAGGAACGTCGACAGGGCGTCCAGTCGACCACCGAGCAGTGCGACCATGGGGTCGGTCGGACGCGGGCCGGTGCCGGGGTCGGTGGGGCCCGGGCCGGGCGTTGCGGGAGGCGCAGACCCGGCAGATGGCGAAGCCGACGGCTGGTCAACTCGGTAGATGAACGTGGCCTCGCGGACAGACAACGGGGTGTCAAGCATCTCTGGCGGGTAGATCGTCAATTCGCTGGTCACGTCGGAGTCAGGCACGCTGCTCTGAATCAACGTCACGCCTGGCCCTGCGCCAATCACCATCTCGTGCCACCCGGGCACGCCCTCGAATGCGGTCTCCGTCAGAACGGCGCTGACTTCGGTACCGGCCTCCGAGGCGGGCTGGGTGGCCTGCAAATCGATGACCGCCCGCATCAGCTGCAATCCCCCCTGACCCACCGGAAAAGACAATTCCTGGTCAACCCGTTGCAGCTGCAGCAACTGTCCACCGACGGTCAATTGCAGGTGCGGCTCAAGGTAGTTCCAGAATCCATCCAGGTACGTGGCGGCCTCGGCGTCGTCGACCGTCCCGTCGTCGTTCGTGTCTGCGAACTCGGTTTCCCGCAGCGCCGGAAACTCAGCTATGTCGAGCACGAAGTGAATTTCGATCCCTTGAGCACCAATCGTCACACGCTCGTAAAGGTTGACCGAAGTATTACCAAGCGGATGCGCGGATGTGCCCGACGTGGTGGCCAACATCAATGACGCCGCCAAACATAGCCAGACGGCCATCAGGGCAAACCTGTCGCGTCGACTCACCGCTGCTCTGGCCATCGGTCTAGAGGGGATTCACGACAGCTGGTGACAGGCCGCCGAAGAGAAACGGAAGCGGCGAGCTACCACCATCCGCGGCAATCATCCAGATATCTGTGGCAAAACCGTAGAGCAGGTCGCTGTCGCCCATCCACTCCATCTGGTCGTCGATACTCTTTGACTCTGGAAGCTCGGTCATCGTGCCACTGGCCAGGTCGAGGACATGGAAGCGCCACGTGGGACCGATGTTGGAGACGAGCCTGGCGAAGGCCAGTCGCGACTGGTCGGGCGACAGAGAGGGAGCCGAGATCCCGGCCTGAAGGACGGAAAGACGGTTCTCCTCGAGGCTGCCTTCGGCGAGAAAGATGTTGCCCCCAAAGCGGACCGTGGCGAAGAAACCGTTGCCGTCGCCTTTGAACGTGACTCCCCAGTGGTCTATTTCCTGCTCGGTGACTTCGACACCATCGCGCTGAAGCGCAAAGCTGCTCAGGTCTGCAATGACGTTGCCGTTGAGAGTGTCGAGGATCCAGGTCTCAGTTGGGGCGAACGGCAGCTGTGCCGTTGGCGGGCTGGTCTGGAAGGAGGCAGCGGCCAGGCGACCATCGGGCGAAACGCGGGTGAAGGTGGGCGCGCCGTCCAGCTCGATCCTGCCAGTCGGCTGGAACGCTGCGTCGAACGTGGTCGCGAAATATCGGCTTACCGCGTCATGCTCGCCGGTCAGGCAGATCCCATGCCCGGACGCGAAGTGAACGCGCTCGCACACGAGTCCGGTGGCCAGCCGCATGCCTGCCGGGCTATCGAGAGGTACCAGAGAAGTCTCCGCGTAATCGTCGCTGCGCACGACGTTCTGGAAGACGAGGTGTTCGCCCCGCTGGATGGAGTCGATGGTCAGCGGTTCGAGCGGATCGCGAGTCGGCAGCGCGGATTGCGTCGCGAGGACCGTCGGGGTCGGAACGAGACCAGTTGGCTCGGGCTGGCTGCCCCAGACAAGCCAAGCCGCGGCACCCAAACCGAGCGCCACGAGGCACAGCGCGCCCACGAGCGCCAGCGAGGCAGCGGGCGAACCCATCCGTCCGCGCTGGGCTGGCCTAGGCACTGGCTGGCCACGACAGGTCGGCCGCTGTCGGAGCGGCCGCGGTGGGCTTCAGGTGACATTGATTCATGAGAGCGGGCACCAGGGTGCGCTGATGAGCGGTGCTACTGCGAGCACGCCACTGCCTCGGCCACTCAGGTTGAGGTAGCGCGCGGTCGCTGGCGAGCGGCCAATGGTACTCCAGCCCGCGCGGCTCACGGTCAGGCGCCCAGGGAGTCCCCGCGCGCCGCGGCGAGCGCTGTAATGCCCCGGAAACCCTGTCAGCGGTAGCCGGTTTAGCCGTCTGTGGGGTGGTCGGAGAGAGGGTACGGCAGCCACCAAGAACCCTTGCCGTGAGGGATATTCACCATAGAAGGAGGCGAGCGTATGACGTACGGAAGCAGTGCCACGCAGACCCGCTGGCAGCCGTGGACATATCGCCAGCAGGACTGGCACAACGTCGACTTGACCGATTTCACGGTCGAAGCAACCGACGGTGAGATCGGCACGATCGACAGTGCCACGAACGAGCTCAACGGGAGCTACCTGATCGTCGACACCGGAACGTGGATCTTCGGCAAGAAGGTCGTGCTCCCGGCCGGCGTCGTCAGCAGCGTCGATGACAAGAATCATCGGCTGCTCGTCGACCGGACGAAGGAGCAGATCAAGAACGCGCCCGAGTTCGATGAGGAGATCCTCGAGCAGCCCGAGTATCGCGATCGTCTGGGCGGCTACTACGGCGAGGAGGGCCCGGGCTGGTACGCCAACCCGAGCCGTCGCTAACCACGTAGTTCGCAACGCACTGTCGGCCCCCGGCTCGCCAGAGCCGGGGCCTCCTCATGCCCGACGCGCTGGCATCCGGCGCGGCACCAGGACGGTCCACTCCTGGGTGATCACTGGCTGGTCGTCCCGGCGCAGCGTGGTTACGCGCAGGACGAGATAGCCGCGATCCGAGTGCGATCGCGAGGGCCGTACCTCGAGGACCTCGGCGCGGGCGCGCAGAACGTCTTCGGGGCGGACGGGTTTCAGGTAGCGCAGGTTGTCCACGCCCACGCCAACGACAGGTGCACCGCCGAAGATGTTCGAACGGACCATCAGCCGCATGGTGACCGAGAGCGTGTGCCAGCCGCTGGCGATGATCCCGCCGAAGATGCCGAGGTCGGCGGCGTCGGCATCGATGTGGATCGGCTGCGGGTCGTACTCCGACGCGTAGGCGTCGATCCGCTCGGCCGTCATCGCGTACGACTCCGGTGATTCGATCACCTCGCCTGGAACGAAGTCTTCGAGGTTTGGCCCGGCCACTCCGTCAGCGCGTCCGCGGGAAGCCGAGGTCGACCTTGGACGTGCCCGGATCGGGCCAGCGCGAGGTGACGACCTTGCCGCGGGTGTAGAACTGCACGCCCTCCGGCCCGTACATGTGCAGGTCGCCGAAGAGCGAATCCTTCCAGCCGCCGAAGCTGTAGTACGCGACGGGCACGGGAATGGGCACGTTGATGCCGACCATGCCCGCTTGGGCCTCGAACTGGAACTGCCGCGCGGCGCCGCCGTCGCGGGTGAAGATCGCCGTGCCGTTGCCGTACGGGTTGTCGTTCACCAGCCGCACGGCGTCGTCGTAGGTGTCGACGCGCATCACTTCGAGCACCGGCCCGAAGATCTCGTTGCGGTACGAGTCGTGGTTGGCCTCGACGTTGTCGATCAGTGATACGCCCAGGTAGAACCCGTCCTCCCCATACAGCGCCGCTTCGCGGCCGTCGGCCACGACCGTGGCCCCGGCGGCAGATGCCTTGTCGAGATACGAAGCCACCTTGTCGCGGTGCTCGCGCGTGACGAGCGGCCCCATCTCGGACGCCGGATCCGATCCCGGCCCGACCGAGATCTTGGGCAGTCGCTGCTTGATGGCCTCGACCAGTGGATCGCCGACATCGCCCACGGCGACCACGACCGACACGGCCATGCAGCGCTCCCCGGACGAGCCGTAGGCGGCCGAAACTGCGGCGTCGGCGGCCATGTCGATGTCGGCGTCGGGCAGCACGACCATGTGGTTCTTGGCTCCGCCCAGCGCCTGCACACGCTTGCCGTTGCGCGTACCGGTTTCGTAGATGTACTTGGCGATCGGCGTCGATCCAACGAAGGACACTGCGCGGATCTCGGGGTGCTCGAGTATCCGATCGACCGCCACCTTGTCGCCGTGGACGACGCTGAACACCCCCTCCGGCACGCCCGCCTCGGAAAGCAGCTCGGCCATGAAGATCGACGCCGACGGATCCTTCTCGGACGGCTTCAAGATGAACGTGTTGCCGCACGCGATGGCGTTGGCGAACATCCACATGGGCACCATCGCCGGGAAGTTGAACGGCGTGATGCCGGCCACGACGCCAAGCGGCTGGCGGATCTGGTAGACGTCGATGCCGCCGCTCACCTGCTCGCTGTAGCCGCCTTTCATCAGGTTCGGGATGCCGCAGGCGAACTCGAGGTTCTCCAAACCGCGCGCGACCTCGCCGAGCGCGTCAGATGGGACCTTGCCGTGCTCGGCGGTGAGCAGTGCCGCGATTTCCTTGCGCCGCTGATCGACCAGGTTGCGGATGCGGAACATGATCTCGGTCCGCCGAGAGAGCGAGGTCGCGCGCCACTCAGGGAACGCGTGGGCCGCCGCGGCCACCGCCGCATCGACTTCTTCCGCCGACGCGAAATCGACCCACTTCGTCTGCCGCCCCGTGGCCGGATCGTAGACCGGGCCACGGCGGCCCGAAGTGCCCGCCACCAGGCGGCCGTCGATCCAGTGCGAGATCCGGCCCAGATCAGTGCCCTCGTCGGCGGTCTGAATCGGTCGTTCGGCGATCTCGGTCATGGTCTCGGCTCCTGGGCGGCTGGGGAAGGGCTTCGCTGCGTCAGGCCCACGATAACCCGGGGCGCCAAGGTGAGCGTTCCGACGAGCGCGACGAGCGCCAGGATCTGCTCGACGTTGAGCGGCCCGAGCACGTCCGCATCGCGCCAGACGAAGCCGACCAGCACGCGGCCGAGCAGGAACCAGGCCAGTACGGCGAGGAACGTGCGCCCGCTGTCCACGTCCTGCGGGATGCGCCGTCGGGTGAGCCACCACAGCCTGCGCGCATAGGGACGCAGCGCGATGAGTGGCACCGGCAAAAGCAGCCACATCGCCTCGTACACCTGCGCCGGATGCGACGGCAGCTGCGGGTTGGCACTCACCCATGGCCCGGCGCCGGTGAAGGCCACGGCCCACGGACCATCGAAGGGCAGACCCTGGCCGCTGCCGCCGAGCAGCTGGGCGAGCTTGCCCAGGCCCAGCGCAATGAGAAGCGGCACGGCGGCCACGTCGGCCCAGTGACGGATGGACGCCCCGATGAGGCGCGCCACGTAGCCGGCGGTCACGAGGCCGCCGAGCACGGCTCCGAGCAAAGACAGCGAGCCGACGCCCGGGTCGAGGAGCCGCAACGGATCGGCGGCATAGGCGTCGAGGAACCCGATGCCGTGCACGAGCCGGCCGCCGAGGACTGCACCGGGGACGATGCCGACCATGATGAGGACGA
>Ga0299913_10004300_pt1 | contig 11931 bp, 9 predicted proteins | sample RVTome_9_FD_201360 | JGI IMG/M metagenome (GOLD analysis project Ga0299913, IMG submission 201360) | Soil microbial communities from uranium-contaminated site in the Upper Colorado River Basin, Wyoming, United States - RVT155D38 (version 2) ... | reverse complement strand
GAGAGGCGCGTGCTCCCGAGACCCCAGGCGATGTCCTGGGGCCGCATGTATGCCAGCCAGGAGAACATCAGGAGGCCCAGGATCGGCCGGAACGGCACGAACGGCAGCAGGCCGTAGAAGAGGGCGAGGACCGCGATGTCCCGCATCAGGCTCCCACGGTGGCGGCGGCCACCCGGCTCCGAAGCGGCGAGCCGTCGCTCTCGCCGGTCAGCTCGAGCAGAGAACGCTCGAGACGATCGGCACCGGCATCGGCCGGGTACTCCCGCCTGACGGTGCGGTATCCGTCCTCTCCCAGGCTCCGCCGCCGCTCGCGATCGGAAAGCAGCGTGCCGATCGCCGCGGTCCATTCCGACGGTTCGTCCGCCACCAGTGGTCGGCCGGCGTTCCCCGCCAACCCGTCCGTCAGACCGCTCATCACCTCGCTGCTGCAGACCACCGGGAGACCGCGGGCCATCGCCTGGAGGACCTTGTACTGCAGCCCCCGGGCGATACGTAGCGGCGCCACGAAGACCCAGGCCCGCTGCAAGTAGACATCGACGTCGGGGACCTCACCGGTGACCACGACGCCGGCGATCCGGGAGAGCCCCCGGATCCGCGCAGTCGGTGAGCGGCCGACGATCTCGAGCACGAGCCCGGGGTGGCGCCGCTGCAGAGCGGGAAGAACCTCGTCGACGAAGCGTACGATGCCGTCGACGTTGGGGTGGTAGTCCATCTGCCCGGCGAACACCAGCGTAGGGTGGGCGGCCTCGCGTGCTTCGGGTCGGAGCAGTGGACCCACGTCGATTCCACTCCGCAGGACTGCGACGTGGGCGTCCGGCGCCAGGAGGCGAAGCTCGCCCGCCTCCCGGCTGGTGGTCAGGAAGACGCGATCGAAACGACCTGCGACGTGGCGCTCGTAGCTGGCGAGACGCCGCCCTTCCGATCGGTAGACGGCCGCGCGCACCCCGGACGTCCATCGTGCCAGGTCCCTCCACTTGGCGGAGTCGACATCCACCATGTCGAGGACCCGCGGGGTACCGTCGAGCCGCAGCGCGTAGGGGGCGGCCGCCGTGCAGTAGGCGACCACGGCGTCATAGGAGTGGGAGGCCGCCAGCTCATCGACCCGCCGACGGAGCGCACGCGAGGTGAAGTGCCTCAGCGTGAGGGGGCGTCTTCCCAGCGCACCCCACAGGCAGCGAAGCCTCGCGGGCAGGCGGTGGATCGGGAAGACCTCGGCTCGAGAGACCAGCCGCCGGAGGTCCCCGGCCCGGTCCTCGTCACCTGGTTGCGGCCCGAGGCAGAGGCAGTCCACTTCGTGCCGCGCCCCCAGGTGACGCAGCTGATGATAGGCCCTGATTCTCTCGCCCTTGTCCGGCGCAGAAGCGACGCAGTTCGCGAGGTAGAGGAGCTTCACCTCGCTCCACGTCCCACCAGGACGGTTCGCGCCGTGCTCGCGAGAATCGACAGGTCCAGGAAGATCGACAGAGCCCGGATGTAGTAGAGGTCGTATTCCAGCTTCTCGAGCGACTCCTCGACGCTGGCGGCGTACGGGGCCCGGATCTGGGCCCAACCGGTGATCCCCGGACGCAGGACCAGTCGTTGGGAGTACATCGGCTCCATGGCGGTGAGCTTCGCCACGAACTCCGGCCGCTCCGGACGTGGACCCACCAGGCTCATGTCACCCCGGAGGACATTCCAGAGCTGGGGCAGCTCGTCGATGCGGGTCTTGCGGAGCAGGCGCCCCACACGCGTCACTCGGGGATCGTTCTCCGTGGCCCACCTGGCGGTCCCATCGGCCTCGGCGTCCGACCGCATGGAACGGAACTTCCAGAGACGGTAGGTCCGTCCATGGCGGCCGACGCGCTCCTGATGGAAGAAAACCGGGCCGCGAGAGTCCAACCGGATAGCGGCGGCGGCCGCGCAGCCGATCGGCAGAGCCACCGCGAGGCCGATCAGGGCGACCACGAGATCGAGGAGGCGCTTCAAGCGCAAGATCATGGGCTTGACCACGAATCCATCCGAGAAGACAAGATCGGACTTGACGCGCCGGCTCTGGAGGAAGATCCGCCCGGTGATGCGCTCGTAGAAGTCGGCGCCCTCCCCGACCGGGATGCCCGACGTCTTGCACTTCAGCAGGCTGTCGAGATCCAGCTTGCCCCGGCGCTCGACCTGCCCCACGATCACCCTGTGGACTCCGTGCCGGACGGCGAGCTCCTGCAGGTCGGCACATGTCCCGATGACCCGTGGATTGACCAGGCTTACGCCCTGCAACGAGGGATCGTCGGTGATGAATCCGACCACTTCGTAACCGAGGTGCTTCTGGGTCAGGATGGCGCGCGCGAGATCCCTCGAGAGCTGGTCGTCGCCCACGATGAGGAGCTTCTCCCTGAAGAGTCGCCGCAGCGCCGGCTGGAAGATCAGGAGCCGCCAAGCTGCCAGCACCACGGCCGCCAGCCCCAGAGCGATCACGAAGACGCCGCGGCCCGGCGTCAGGAGATCGTAGGTGCCGTAGTACACGGCCAGCAGCACCAGGGAGGCGGCCGCCAGGCCGCGCGCGAGCTCCACGGCCCAGCGCCGCGCGCTCTTGCGCTCGCGCAGATCGTAGAGCCCGCCCAGATAGAGACTGGCCGAGATCACCGAGCAGAAAACGAAGGAGCGCAACCAGTGGCTGGAGGTGAAGAAAGCGGGCTCGTTCCAGAACCTGATCGCGTACGCGAGGTGGAAGCAGGCCACCGAGACGAGCAGATCGACGACCACGCAAAGAGTGGCGGGGACGGTCCAGTAACGGCTGAAGAGCCGGTAGACACCAGACACGCCGCGCCCTCAGCCGTAGTAGCCCACGGCGTCCGCCTCTTTGACGGCGTTGAGGAGAAAGCCGAGATGTTTGTGTGGTCCGAGCGCCGTGAGCGTCGCCTCGATCCTGCTGCGGCGGGTCCGGCCCGCTCGCACGACGAGGACGACGCTGTCCGCCTTCGACACCAGGGAGCGTCCCGATGCGACCTCTCCGGGCGGGCAGTCGATGACGATCGTGCGATAGTGCTGCCTGACCTCTTCCAGGAAGGGCTCGCCGCGACTCCCCGCGATCAGGTCCTCGGAGACCGAGCTCGGCCCGGCGGGCAGGACCTCGACGCCCGTGCTCCCCGCGGCGGGATCCCGTTCCCTGACCGGGACAACCGCCTCACGCAGCGTCGTTTCGCTGCGCAGGATCTGGATCACGCCCGCCCTGGCGGAATCCAGCTCTAGATAGTCGGTCAGTGCCGGGCGCCAGAGGTCTCCCTCGACCAGCAGGACCTTCCGGTCCCAGGTACCGGCCAGGGTCAAGGCGATGTTCAGGCTCGTCAGGGTCTTTCCGGCGCCCTCATCGCAGCTGGTGACGGCCACGACGTAGCCACGGCCGTCGGCTCCGCGGTGCCGTTCCTCGAGCTGGAGGGCCAGGTTCCGGTACTGGTCCGCGGCGCGCGAGAACCGGGGCAGGTGCGGCAGCACCGGTGCACCTTCCCTGAGGAGGGTGAAGGCGGGCAGCGACAGCGGTCTGGAGGTGAACGACTTCATGCGGCACCTCGATCGCGGCGACGGTCGGTTTCGACCACCGAGATGCGCGGGATGCTGGCCAGGACGGGAAGGCCCGGAAAGGCCTGACCGAGAGAGCGCGGATCGGCGAAGGTCTGGTCGGTCTCCTCGCGGATGAAGACGAGACCGAGCCCGGCCACGAACCCGGCCGCCAGGCCGGCCAGGAGGTAGAGCAGAGGCTGCGGTGCATACGGCTCGGAAGGTGGCGTCGCGCGCTCGAGGATCGTGAACTGCTCGCTCTGCCGGCCTTTCTCCAGGTTCTCCGCCAGCTTCGCGTCCATCCGCTTGCCGAGCAGGCGGTCATAGGACTCCTGGAGGTTGTCGTAGTCCCGGGTCAAGTCGAGGAGCTCGAGCTCGACGCGCGCCGTGTTCTCGAGACGGGCCTGATACATGCCCATCTCGCGCACGATCGACTCGCTCTCCGCGCGGAGCCGAAACAGCTCCACCTCCACGGCTTCCAGCTCGGCCCGCGCCTCTGGATCCACGACCTGGATGTCCTCCGTCGTGCCCAGCGGTGCCCTGTCGGCCACTCCCTGCTCGAGGAGCTCGATCTCGTGCTGGATCCGCAGGACCTCCGGGTGCTTCTCGGTGTACCGCGATTGAAGCTCAGCCAGTTGCTGCTGGAGGTCGCGGAGGCGGGGCGTCCCGATCTCGAGCGGCGGCGGTTGGCCGGGATTGGCAGGAGCCGCGCTCAGGCCACGACGCAGGACGAGACGCTGCAGCTCCAGCCCGTCCGCCCTCTGCTGAACCATGTCGAGCCTCGTCTGGAGCCGAAGCAGGGCCGCCTCGTTGGACACCCGCTGCTCGGGAAGCGACCCGTCCTGACCTCGCCTGAAGGCAGCGACTCGCTGCTCCGCCTCCTCGAGCCGGGCCTCCAGGCTCTCCAGCTCCGCGTCGAGGAACGCGGTAGTGCTGCTAGCCTGGTTCTGTCGCAGCCTCAGGTTCTCTTCGATGAACGCCTCCGCCACGCGGTTGGCCACGGTGGCGATCTTCTCGGGATCCCCGCCCTTGACGTGGATGCGGAAGACGGAGCCACCGCGCGTCTCCACGGCGAGGTCGCGCCGCAACTGCGAGATCGCCCGATCCTGGTGCTCCTGCGCGACGAGCTGCGGATAGAGGCCCAGCTCCTCGATGATCCGCTGCAGGTTCTCGCGACTGGTGATCTGCTGCTCGAGGCTCTTGAGCCGGCCGGAGAGATCGGAGGTGACCGTCGGCTTCACGTAGTCGGTCGGGATCTTCTGGGGCTCGACAAGGACCAGCGTGCTCGCCTGGTAGACCGGCTCCGACCGTTCGAGCACCACCCAGGCGGCAGCGACGCCGAGGAGCGTCGGGAAGAAAACCCAGACTCGGCGTCGCCAGAGCAACCTGACGATCGCAGGTAACGTCCTGTCCGTCATCCTCAGCACCCCCCAATGGGCGAAAGTCAATGCGAAACGGCTTCTCCTACCCGAGCCGAGCGGACGGATCCCGGCGGGCGACCGACTCGCCTCGACCTTTCCGACGATGGGATCTCATGGCAGCCACGATGCTCCGCCTCCGCACTTCACTGCTCGAGCCCTGATTCGGCAGCTCGGCGGTCCCGGGCCGGGGGATCCGTGGCTTTGCGACGCTGACGGGAACGTCAGCGGTGCCCTTTCGTCAGTGGCCCTGGATTTCTATATCATTCGGCGCCCGAGCGCAAGGGGGTGTCCCGGCTCCTGCGGCCGGAGCAGCGTTCGATGCGCGGGGGCACCTCCTTCGACCACACTGGCGCCGCACCCGGTGCGGACATCGCACCCACAGCTCCCGCCCCGGAGGCCCGTCAGGGAACGATGATCGTGTCGCCCGGCTCGAGGGAGAGGTTGTCGGCCGGGCTCGCGCCGCTGATGATCCGCTTGACGCTCAGCTGCAGCCGCTCGCCGTTCTGCCGCAAGACCACGATCTTGTCCTTGTCGGCGAACTCGGTGACGCCCCCTGCCATGGCGATCGCCTGCATCAGCGTCGTGTGCTGTAGCAGCTTGAACACGCCCGGTGTCCTGACCTGACCGGTGACGAAGATCCGGCGAGAGTTGATTTCCTCCACGATGACGGTGACCGCCGGCGCGGCGATGAACTCCTTCAGGGCCTCGGCGACGGACTGCCTCAGGTCCTCCGTCGTCCGTCCGACCACCTGCAGATCTCCGATCAGTGGATAGGAGATCCGGCCGTCCGGCCGGACCTGGAACGACCCGCTGAGCTCGGCGTCCTTCCAGACGGAGATCCTCACGACGTCGCCGAGACCGATGGTGAAGTCGGGAGCTTCCCCCTCCTGACCGGGCGCCGCCTGCGCGATCATCCCCAGACCCCAGCAGCAGACCAGGGCCTGCGCGCACCAACGAACATCGTGCTTCGTCATCTGTCGCAACCTCCGAGGTGGAGCGATCCCGATGAGGTTACCACCGGCGATCGGGTGAGAGAACAGCTTGGGTCTGATCTTCCCCGAGCTCTGAGGTCGGCGGAGGGCGGCTCCCCGGTCGAAGCCTCGGCGACAGTCGATGCCCATGACCAGCTCTCGTCGATCGCGGGCTACGCGGTCCGGCGCGTCGCCGCCAGCGCCCGAACGAGGCCACCGGGGAGGCGGCTGGCCAGCCAGTAGGCTAGCCAGCGCACCCGCCCGAGCCGCCGCGGCTCGACCGCGGCGAGGAGCGGCCGCGCCTCGCGCGTGTCGCCCTCGGCGAGGGTGTGGTAGAGGGCGCCGAGGCGGCGGCGGTCGAGGGCGGCCTCGACGCGGCGGCGCTCGCCGCCGGTGAGCTCCTCGTCGCGCAGGATCTCCCCGAGCACGGTGACGCCGCCGCGCAGGATCGGACCGTGGCGGGCGGTCAGGTTGTCCTCCTCGTAGTACATGTGCACCAGCACCCGGTCGACGGCGGCGAAGGGATGGTGGAGGGCGAGGCGCAGCCAGAGAGCCCAGTCCTCGGGCCCCTTGAGGTGCTCGCCGAAGCGCAGCTCCGGGAGGTCGCGCCGCGCCAGGACGGTCGAGGTGAAGACCCGCGACGCCTCGAGCAGCCGGCCGAACAGCGAGCGGTCGAAGAGGAGGAGCTCGCCGCGCCGCTCGCGCTCGGCCCCGCGGACGCCGCCGAGGGCGAAGCGCGACTCGATCTTGATGCGGTCGTGCCCCCGGGTCTGGGTGTCGCAGAAGACCACCCGCGCATCGAAGGCCGCCGCCGCCTCGGCCTGCAGGCGCAGCTTGCCCGGCAGCCAGAGGTCGTCGCTGTCGAGGAAGGCGATCCAGTCGCCCCGCGCCTCGTCGATGCCGGTGTTGCGGGCGGCCGAGGGCCCCCGGTTCGGGGTCCGCACCACCCGCACCGGCTCGCCGTAGCGCCCCGCCACCGCCGCCGAGCCGTCGGCGCTGCCGTCGTCGACTACGATCACCTCGAGCGGCGCCGGCTCCTGGCGCAGCGCGCTGTCGATCGCCACCCCGACCCGGTCCTCGCGGTTGTAGCAGGGGATGACGACCGAGACGCGCATCGGTGAGCTCGACTGCTGGGGCAGCCTGTTACCCTCCGTGGAGGGTCCTCCACTCGGAGAAGTCGCGGCCGAGGAGCTCGGCGAGCTCGCTCGTCTGCTCGAGCTGCTGCGGCCGGAGCAGCTCCGCGGCCCGCTGCCGGTCCTCGGAGGCACGCTCGACCGGCGCCGCGGCGAGCCGCCGCCCCCACCGCCTGAGCGCCGCCGGCATCAGCCGGCCGACGGCGTTCCAGAGCACCGAGTGACGGAAGCGCTCGAGCCGGCCGCGGCCCCGCACCCGCTCGAGATCGTCGGGTGTCACGTGCCGGGGGGCGAGATCGGGAGGCTCGAAGTCGGGATCGACGCCCAGCCAGATGAAGACGGAGCGCAGCTCGCGGCACGGATCGCCGCGCAGCGCCTCGAGCGTCAGGGTGTGGACGCGCTCGGCGCCGAAGAGCTCGAGGTAGGGGCGGAGCTGCAGCGCGTAGTGGCTGACCTCGCGGTAGTGCGGCTCCTCGGCCAGGGCAGTGACCAGGTCGCGCCCCTCCTTGCGCTGCCGCACCGCGTGCCAGTAGTGGCTGATGGTGCGCTCGACCGGGTCGCGCATCAGGTAGAGGATCCGCGCCTCCGGCGCGAAGGTGGCCATCCGCTCCGGCACGCCCGCGATCTTCGGCCCCTTCGAGTAGTTGGTGCTCGACTCCCCCAGCACCCGGGCGTCGCCGGCATCGGCGAACAGCTCCAGGTAGGCGGCCTCGCTGCGCCAGAAACCGAACCGTTCGACGGTCTGGCGCGCCGGCCACTCGAGATCGGCCAGCTCCACGAAGTAGCAGGGCTCCTTGGGCTCGCACATGAAGATCTCGGGGTGGCTGGCGAGATAGACGTGGAGCGAGCTGGTGCCCGACTTCATGGCGCCGACCTGGAAGAGGTTGGGGCGCCTGCCGGTCACTGTGGCGACGCTCCTTGCCATGAGGAATCTCCGGCCGGCAGAGAGGACACGGACCGCCTGCCGCTCACGGTGGCGGCACCCCCGCGCTCGTCAGCGGCGCTAGCGCCAGCGAAGCCGAAGCCGAAGAGCTTCAAGTGAGCCGGTGTGGCGTCGACTCCCGTCAATCCAGATACCCCAGCGCTTTCAGGTTGCGTAGCTCTTCGCTGCTGAAGCCGGCGTCTTCGGAGCCGGTGCGCTCTTTCCTGGACAGACTCGCGTCCCACGAATCGAGGGCGTGCATCAGGGCTTGCTCCATCTCGACTTCCCGAGAGGAGAGGTCCTTGCGCTCTCCGGGATCCGATCGCAGATCGAATAGCTCGGAGTCTCCGGTCTCCCGGTCGACGATCAGCTTCCAGTCACCGAGGATGGCGGCCTGAAGCCAGCGGCCGCGGTCCTTGGTCTCCGCGAAGACCGGTCTGACCGGCTCGTGGCCGACTTCGTCCCCAGCATCGAGGGGGAGCGTGACGCCGGCTGTCCCACCCGGAACCTCGAGACCGATCGAACGCGCCAAGGTGGGGAGGACGTCCACCAGCCCGACCGGCGAATCGATGGTGCGGCTCTCCTGCTGTCCGGGACGCTTGACGATCAAGGGTACGCGAAGTAGCTCGTTGTAGAGGGTTCTACCATGACCGATCCAGAGATCGGATCGATCGAGGAACGCCTCGCCATGGTCCGCGGCCACGATGATCCACGAGTCATCGAACAGGCCACGCGCCCGGAGCGCCTGGAGCAGCAGGCCGATGTGCTCGTCCGTGAAGCTGATCTCGGAGTCGTAGACGGAGAGCAGGTGAGCCAGATCGTCCGACCGGAAGGTCTCTTTCCGCCGCAGCAGCTCCTGGATCGACATTCCACTCTTCATCCAGCCCGAGTACGGGATTCCGAACCGATGGCCGGGGTGCTCGATGTACGAGAAATGGGGGTCGAAGAGATGGACGAACAGGAAGAACGGCTCGCGAGCCTGGTCTAGGTATCGGGTGGCGTCCTCGATCACCGCGGGCGAAGAGATGTAATCCGCCCCACGACCGTGCTCGTCGCTGAACCGATCGAATCCTTGATCGAATCCGAGCTTGCGCGCCACGAAGACGTGAGACACGAACGCGCGCGTCTCGTAGCCCGCTTCCCACAGCATCTCGGCGAGAGTCTGGAACCTGAGTTGCAGGACCGCGGGACGGCGACTGCTCTCGTAGCCGAGCTCCCCCGGATAGCGTGAGGTCATGAGCGCCGCCACCGAGGGTGAGGTCCAGGGCGCCTGGGTATAAGCGCGCGTGAAGAGCGTGCTCTGCCGAACGAGCTGGTCGAGCCGAGGCGACGTGCTCCGGTGGTAGCCGTAGGTGCCGAGGTGATCGGCACGAAGGGTGTCGACGACGATGAGAACGACGTTGGGCTTCGGTTCGGAAGCGGCGCGCCGGTGCAGGAGATGCACCGTACCGCCTAAGCCGAGCGCGAGGATCAGTGCCGCCGCGACGGGAGCGGCGGCGAGGCGTCGCGCCCAGCGACTGTCGGTGGGGGCGCCTGTGGTCGTCAACAGGGCGAGCGCGACGGCGCAAAGAAAAGCGATAGTGACGAAGTGTCTGGCGACCTGCGGCGAGAGGACGGAGAAAGGATTCACGAAGATCAGCGCGACCAGAAGCAGCAGAGCGGCGATCGCCACCCATCGTCTGGTCGGATTCATCCACGGATGAAGAGTCATGGACAGTGCCGCAACCAGGAAAACGACGGCGGCGGTAGCGGCCATCGTCACTGCCGCGTCGCTGGCGATCGCCTGGAGGGCCAGCGACGTCGAGCCGTGCTGCAGATACCCGTGCCGATAGCTTGCCAGCAGTCCGGAGGCCACCCCTGCTCCGGCCCCCATCGGGAGAGCGTTCGCAGCCAGAGTCAGGAGCTTCTTTAGATCGTGCATGCTCCATCCCGGATCCGGAGCACCACTTCCAGCACCGCGATCACGATCAACGATGGGGCGACACCAAGCGCCAGGCCCTCAAGCGACCGCAGGCGGGTCCGCCACCAACTGGAGCTCTTCTTCACGGTCTCAAAGCTTGATGGGCAGGACGGAGAAGCTGCGTCGAGCCCGTGCCGAGTCGTTGAATACTATTCCAAACGCGGGACAGCCCGGCAGGTGCATCAGAAGCCGGGCCAGGAGCTCGCCGGCGTCGAAGGCCTTTCCATCGGCACGCCTCGCCTGCTTGTGGCGGTACCGGGCAACGGCTCCGTCGAGCCCGGCGCCGAACCGCGATCCACTGCTCCTCACGGCTCGCGTGCTAGACTCCCGTCCCCTGTCCGACGGCAAGAAACCGCGCGAGTGCAGCATGGATCGTGGACGAGCTTCCAGTTCCGTACCCTGGGCGCCGGCCGGTCGCGGAGCGATCGCCGGAAGATGCCTTCGGCGCGGCGCCTTCGCCCTGTGTGTCCTCGGCATCGGCCTCGCTCCGGATCCCTGCGACGCTCAAGCGGTTCTCTTCCAGCCCGAGATCCTCTTCGGCGTCGGCTACACGGACAACGCGCGGATCCTCGGCGACGGCGACGACGACACGACGATCTATCGGCTGGGAGCCGTCCTGCCGGTCACCCGCACCCTGCGGCGCGGCAGTCTGCACTTCAGCTACAGTCCCCTCTTCGAACGCTTCGAGGACGTCGAGGAGCTCGACAACGTCGGCCATCGCGCCTCCTTCCGGCTCGACACCTGGCCCACCGAGGTCTCCACCTTCGGCCTCCAGCTCGGCTACACCCGCCTCGAGGACGAGCGCGATCCCAGGGAGGAGGATCCCGCCCTCGTCTTCCTCACCGAGCCGATCGAGCGTGAGATCGCGGCCGTCGGCGTCTCCTTCTCGCGGAGGATGTCCCTGCGCTGGTCCTGGGCGACGTCCCTCGGGTTCTCCGACTGGTCCTTCCAGAGCGTGGAGGACACTGCCGCCAGCACCGCCCTGGAGGATCGACAGGAGACACGGGGCTCGTTCTCGCTGCGCCGACGGCTCGACGAGCACCTCAGCTTCGGAGGCGACTACGATGTGCGTCACTTCGAGCTGGCGGAGTCGGGTACGGCGACCGCCCACTTGGTTGGACTGGCTGTCGACAGGGCGGTCATGGACCGCCTCAGCCTCGGTCTCGCCCTCGGCGCGTACTTCACCGAGCGGGAGATCGGAGATTCCACCTCGGGCGTGCAGGGCCTCTTCTCTCTCACGAGGTCGTACCGGCGTGTGATGTTGAACCTCTCACTGAGCCATCGGCCCAGCGTCGGCGGGGTCCGCCCGGGCACCGCGGTCATCTCCGTCGCTCAGGTCGGACTCACCGGTTCGCTCTCGCGACAGTGGTCCTGGGGACTCTTCGGTCGCTACGGACACCGGAGTCCCGATCTAGAGGGGGAACCCAGCCTCTCCACCGTGAGCGTCGGAGGCTCGGTCGAGCGGCGCTTCAAGGAGGTGTTGGCGCTGCGACTGGGGGCGTCCTATGCGGAGCAGCTCGCCGACGCCGACGTCGAGGAGGGGAGCGTGCTTCGCGCCAATCTCTCGCTCGTGATCTACCCGCTCGCTCGCACGGGCCTGGGCGGACGCGGCAGTTAGGCCATCGCAGCGATTCGGATGGGAGCCCCGATCGGCATTCGCGACGCCGCAGCGTCCGACGAGCAGGATTGGAACGCCTTCGTCTCCTCGCGCCCGGAAGCCACGCCGTGCCATCTCGCACAGTGGCGAGCGACGATCGAGAAGAGCTATCGAAGACGCACCCGCTACCTGCTCGCTGAGCGGGACGCCGCGATCGTCGGCGTCTTGCCACTCGTCGAGATGACCGACCTGTCCGGGAGCCGTCGAGCCGTCTCCTTGCCCTTCCTGGATCAGGGCGGTCCGTTGAGTGTGGACGAGGAGGCGCGCGCTGCGCTCGTACAGGCCGCTCTCGCCGCTGGGCGCGCTCGGCGGCTCGAGGGCCTGGAGCTCCGTTGCGAG
>Ga0299913_10004299_pt1 | contig 11934 bp, 11 predicted proteins | sample RVTome_9_FD_201360 | JGI IMG/M metagenome (GOLD analysis project Ga0299913, IMG submission 201360) | Soil microbial communities from uranium-contaminated site in the Upper Colorado River Basin, Wyoming, United States - RVT155D38 (version 2) ... | reverse complement strand
GGTTCAATGAGGAGGCAGACGCTTGCCTCAACCGTCTGTGCCACCGCAATCGCGGCGAAGACGAGCGCCGTGCACATCGCCCGCTGAGCGGCACGGAGGCCGCGGACAAGATCGTCGCCAAGAAGGGCGCTGACACGGTCAACGCGCTCGGCGGCGACGACAAGGTCTGGACCGGCCGCGGCGCCGACACCGCTAACGGCGGGCTCGGCAACGACACTCTCGGCGGCAAGGCCGACAGGGACGACCTCAACGGCGACGAGGGCAACGACTTCCTCGCCGGTGGTCGCGGCGTGGACGATCTCGACGGAGGTGTTGGCGACGACACGATCAAGGGCCGCGGCGACGGCAAAGCCGCCGACAACATCGTCTGCGGCGACGGTATCGACACCGTCCGCGCAGATCGCAACGACGTCGTCCCGAGCGACGGCAGCTGCGAGACCGTGGAGCGCACCGCCGCCAATGCGAAGGGGCCGAAGTCCGGCTGACGTTTCGGGTAGACGACGGATTGGCCGGGGCCCTACGGGGCCCCGTTCTTTTCGGCCCAGAGGGCCGCCTCAGGGGCCTGTCCTAGTTCAACCGTCCGCGCGGTTGCTGCAACTAGCGACGGTCAACCATCGTCGTGCCGCACGGAATCCGGTCTGACTGGCGCACAGACAGGCGCACGAGAGGGTCGGCGTTTGGAATTGCTCTCGTATTCAACAAATCCCTGCAAACCCCGCAAAAGAAACGGCCCGCCGAAGCGGGCCGTTTCAGGGGTACTACAGGGAGGAGAGATATGTGTGTTGTCTGTGGGAGGTAGCCGGTATCAGGCTCCGAGTGGACGACTGAACCGCGTTGAGGCGGTCAGCGCCATGTGTGCGGAGCCGAACCCGACCAAAAAGATTGTTGCGACGTAATCCCCCCGGATCCCGGCCACGGCCCCGGCCACGATCGTCGCGGCGGCGAGGCTGTAGTCGAGTCCCGCGTGGGCGCTTAGCGGCAGGTTCCCCCGATCGCCCTCACCGTAAACGGATGCGGCGAGCCCGATCAGGAGGATGCCCACGGCGATGCTCAACGCACCCGCCAGGTAGCTGAAGCCCAGCGCGAACGGGGCGACGAAAAGCAGGGGCGCGGCCACCACCTCGAGGGCGGCGTGCACGTGGATGGGGATTGCCCGGAGCACACTCATCGCGAAATCCAGACTACGAACGTATGTGCGATCCGTGTGTGAGCGCGATCACAGTGCAGGCGTGGCAAACGACGCCCGCTGCTCCGATCCGCCCGCAGGTACCGTTCGCCCGTGACTCGCCGCCGCGCCGACACCCTGCTCGCCGAGCGCGGGCTAGCCGCCTCGCGCACCGCCGCCGCTGCCACCGTGCGCGCCGGGCGGGTGCGCCTGGGGCCGGACGGCCCGGAGGTCGAGAAGCCGAGCGAGCTGCTCCCCGAGGACGCCGACCTGATCGTCACCGAGGGTGAGGAGTTCGTCTCGCGCGGGGGCATCAAGCTGAAGAACGCGCTCGAGGCGTTGCCGATCGAGGTGGAGGGGCGACGTTGCCTCGATGTCGGCGCGTCGACCGGCGGGTTCACGGATTGCATGCTTCAGCGGGGAGCGGCGATGGTGATCGCACTCGACGTCGGCTACGGCCAGCTCGACTGGCGCCTTCGCCAGGACTCCCGGGTGCTTGTGATGGAGAGGATCAACGCGCGAGCACTCGCGGATTCTGCGCTGCCCTTCCGGCCCGAGCTGGTCACGGTCGACGTCTCGTTCATCGCGCTCACCAAGCTGCTCGGACCGATCGCCGCGTGCGCGGCTCCCGGCTTCGACCTCCTCGCGCTGGTGAAGCCGCAGTTCGAGCTCGGAAAGGAGCGCGTCGGCAAGGGGGGCGTGGTCCGGGAAGCCGAGGATCGTCGTGACGCGATCCGGCAGGTTGCCGAGGCCGCCGCGGCGGAGGGGCTCGTGGTGCGCGGCCTTGCGTCATCCGACCTGCCGGGTCCGAAGGGAAACCGCGAGACCTTCGTCTGGGCGACCCGAGAGGGGGACCCGGTCGACCTGGAGGCGGCCCTCGAGGGAGTCGAGCCGTGACCCGGGCCATGCTGATCACCCACACGCACCCGGAGACCGGATCGGGGGCGGTCGCGGCGACCTCCGAGGCCGCGGAGGCGACGGGGGTCCAACTCGTAGCCACCGCGGACGAGCACGCAAAGCACGGCGAGGCCGCGGCCGGGATCGAGCGAGTCGCTGACGGCGAGAGGCCCGACGTCTGCATCGTCCTCGGGGGCGACGGCAGCATCCTCTATGCGCTGCGGCGCTTCGCCGATACGGGCGTGCCGGTCTTCGGCGTCAACTTCGGGACGATCGGCTTTCTCGCGGCGGTGGAGAGGGACGAGCTCCAGGACGGCCTCCGGCGAGCGTTTACCGCCGACTTCGAGGTGATGGAACTTCCGGCGCTCCGCGTCCAGCTTTCGGTCGAGCACCCAGTCGCGCTCAACGACGTGAGCTTCGTCCGGCGCCCGCACGGGCGAATGGCCGAACTCTCCTACCGGATCGGCGGCGAGGAGGTGGGAAACGTGCGCTGCGACGGACTGGTCGCCGCGACGCCCGCCGGATCGACGGGCTACAACCTCGCCAACGCCGGCCCGATCCTGGCGTGGGGAGTCAAGGGCTACGTCGTCAGCTTCATCGCCCCGCACACGCTCGCCGCCCGCGCCCTCGTGGTCGCACCGGATGACACGCTCCATGTCGCGAACCCGGCCGGGCGGGAGTCAGTCGAGATCTCGCTCGATGGGGAGGGGGCGGGAGAGCTCGCGCCGGGCGATGAACTCGAGATCAGGTTCGAGGAGGGGGTCGGCCGGCTGGCCCAGCTGCCGGGCGCGAACTTCTACCACCGGATCCGCGAGAAGTTCGGGAAACTCGCCTAGACGGCGCGCGCCTCGGGAGGGGGCCGCCCGATGTCTGCAGCGACCTTGGCGAGCAACTCCCGCAACAGGTCCCGCTCGCTTGGGGTGAGGGAGCCAAGCAGCTCCTCCTCGGCACCCAGCATCACCTTGCGGGCTTGGACCTGAAGCCGCTTCCCCTCGGGGGTGAGCTGGAGCAGGTAGGCGCGGCGATCGTCGGGATTGCGCTCGCGCCTCACCAGGCCGTGCTCCTCGAGGGAATCCACCAGCGCGACCATGGTCGTCCGATCCAGCCTCGTCCACTCGACGAGATCTTGCTGGGAGCGCGGGCCCTCGGTCGCGAGCACGGTGAGCAGTCCGAACTGCCTGACGTGTAGTCCTAGTGGAGCGAGCCGGGCCATGCAGATCGCCTCGGCGCCGCCCTTCACCATTGTCAGGAGGAACCCGACCCGCTCCATCAAGGCGGGCGGGAACGGTGGCCTCTCCTCGGCCCCTTCCGCGACCGGACGCAGGGTGGCAGGATCGCTCGACATACGGATATTCTATCCGTTAGTCTGATCGTCAGTGCAACTGACGATCCGCATTCCGGAGCAAGGAGGCCATGATGGCGCGTAAGTGGTGGACCCTGCTGGCGACCTGCGTGGCGATGTTCATGCTCCTGCTGGACATCACGATCGTCAACGTCGCGCTCCCCGACATCCAGCGCGAGCTCGACGCCAGCTTCAGCGACCTCCAGTGGGTGATCGACGCATACGCGCTCACGCTCGCCGCTCTGCTCCTCACGGCGGGGTCGCTTGGCGACCGGCTCGGGCGCCGCCGGGTCTTCGCGATCGGGTTCGGGATCTTCACCATCGCGTCTCTGCTCTGCGGCTTGGCGACCGATCCGACCATGCTGAACGTCTTCCGCGCGGTCCAGGGGATCGGTGCCGCCGGCATGCTCGCCACGACGCTCGCCCTGATCGCCCAGGAGTTCCATGGCCCCGAGCGGGCGACCGCCTTCGGCATCTGGGGTGCCACGATCGGCGGCGCGGTGGCGATCGGTCCACTGGTCGGCGGCGCCCTCACCGACGCCCTCGGCTGGGAGTGGATCTTCTTCGTCAACGTCCCCATCGGAATCGCCGCGATCGCCCTCACGATGCGAAAGCTGGCGGAGTCCCGTGCCCCCGACCCGGAGCCCGTGGACTGGCCCGGCGTCGCGACGTTCTCGGTGTCCCTGTTCCTCCTCGTCTTCGCCCTGGTTCGCGGCAACGCCGAGGGCTGGTCGAGCTTCCAGATCACCGGCTCGCTGGTCGGGGCGGCAGTGCTGATGCTTGGGTTCGTTGCGATCGAGCTGCGCTCGCGGCACCCGATGCTCGAGCTCTCTCTGTTCCGCAAGCCGGCGTTCGTCGGAGTGTCGCTTGTCTCCTTCGCCCTGCACGCCGGGATGTTCGCGATGTTCCTCTACATCACGATCTACATCCAGAGCGTGCTCGGCTACTCGCCACTCGAGGCGGGCGTCCGGTTCCTGCCGATCACCCTGCTGTCCTTCTTCGTCGCTCCAATCGCGGGCCGCTTGCTTAACAAGGTTCCCGCGCGGGTCTTCTTCGGGCTCGGCCTCGGCCTGACAGGGCTGGGTTTGTTACTCATGCGCGGGGTTTCCGTGGACTCCGAGTGGACCGCCCTGCTCGCCGGGTTCCTCGTCGCCGGCGTCGGGATCGGGATGACCAACCCGGCGATCGGCTCGACCGCCGTGGGCGTGGTCGGGCCGGCGAAGGCGGGGATGGCGTCCGGGATCAACAACACCTTCCGGCAGGTCGGGATTGCGACGGGGATCGCGGCGCTCGGCGCGATCTTCCAGAGCGGGATCGAGAGCCGGCTTCCCGCCAGCGCCCCCAGCGGAGCCGCCGAGGGGATCGCGTCCGCCGGGCCGGGGGTGGCCGAACAGGGCGGACCGCAGGCCGTCCAGTCCGCCACTGACGCCTTCGTCGGCGCATTCAACGAGATCCTCCTGATCGGCGGGATCGTCGCCCTCGTTGGCGCCGCGCTCGGGCTGCTCGTCACTCGGAAGTCCGACCTGGTTGTCCAGGGCGCTCCCGAGGAGGCGTTCGCCGAGGAGCCGACGCGCGAGCCGGCCGCTGCTTAATCCGTCGGCCTCCGTCGTTAGAACGGGTGGCCGAATGCTGCTCGAGCTCCGGATCGAGAATCTGCTGCTGATCGAACGCGCCGAGCTCCGGCTCGGGCCCGGGCTGAACGCGATCACGGGCGAGACGGGGGCCGGTAAGACAATCCTCGCCCACTCCTTCGACCTTCTGATGGGAGGGAAGGCCCGGCCGCAGATCGTCAGGCCCGGTGCCGCCGAGGCGTACGTCGAGGGGGTGTTCGAGCTTCCAGAGGGCTTGCTCTCCGATCCCGAGCTCGCGCAGATCGCGGAACGCCTGCCGGAGGCGAGCGCCGAGCTGGTCGTCGGCCGGCGCATCTCGGCCTCGGGACGGACGAGCGCCTTCCTCGGCGCGCGCTCGGCGTCGGCGCCCGACCTCCAGGCGCTCGGCTCCCGGCTGCTCGCCTTCTACGGGCAGCACGAGCACCGCAAGCTCACCCTGTCGGGCGCCCAGCTCGAGACACTCGACGGCTTCGCCGGGGACCAGCATCTCCAGCGCCGCGACAAGTACCGCGCGGCGCACGCGGAGGTGATTCGAATCGAGCGCGAACTCGCCGTGATCCGGGAGCGCGAGGGGGCCCGCGAGCGAGACCTCGACATTCTCCGCTACGAGCTCGAGGAGATCGAGGCGGCGAAGCCGGATCCGGCCGAGGAGGCGGAGCTCGCCACCGAGCGTGAGCGCCTCCGACACGCCGAGGCGCTCAGCATCGCCGCGGCCGAGGCTCTGTCCGCGGTGACCGGGGATGCCGAGGATGCGGGCGGCGGCGCCTCCACGGCGATCGGAGCCGCCGAGGCAGCGCTCGCCGCGCAGAGCGATGTCGATCCGAAGCTCGATGAGCTCGCCGAGCGGACCCGGGGCGCCCGGGTCGAGCTCGAGGAGATCGGAGCCGAGCTGCGCGGCTACGCGGACGGGATCGAGGCGGAACCGGGGAGGCTCGAGCAGGTCGAGGAGCGGTTCGAGGCGCTCGATCGGCTGAAGCGCAAGCACGGGGGCTCGATCGAGTCGGTGCTCGCCCACGCGGAGCGCTGCCGAGCCGAGATCGAGACGATCGAGGGGGCGGGGGAGAGGACAGAGGAGCTGGAGGCGGAACTCGTCGCGGCGGCGCGGGCGCGAACGGATCTCGCCGCGCAGCTCAGCGAGGTTCGCGCCAAGTCCGCCCGGCGGCTGGAGAAGCGCGTGGCCGATGAGCTGGACCAGCTCGCGATGAGCGGCGCCAAGCTAGAAGTGGCGCTCGAGCCGCATCCCGGCGGATTCGGCGCGCTCGGACAGGAGCGGGTGACCTTCCGGGTCGCCACCAATCCGGGCATGCCCGTCTCGCCGCTTCGGGATGCCGCATCCGGCGGCGAGCTCTCGCGAGTGATGCTCGCCCTGGCGGGGCAGGGCGCCCGCGGCGGCGCCGCGACCTACGTGTTCGACGAGATCGACGTCGGCATCGGGGGCAATAGCGCGCGGGCGGTGGGTGAGCGCCTAAGAGCCCTGGGGGACGAGCGCCAGGTGCTCTGCATCACCCACCTGCCGCAGGTCGCCTCGCTGGCGCAGACCCATTTCCGGATCGAGAAGAGCGTCGACGGGGGCCAGTCGACGGCAACGGTCGAGCGGGTCTCCGGCGAGGGCCTGGTCGCCGAGATCGTTCGCATGCTGGGCGGATCGGACGGAGACGAGGCGGCCGACCTTCACGCCCGTCAGCTGCTTCAGGCAGCCTGAACATAGGCTCTGGCAATGGCCATCGCCTCCTTAGCCGCGATCACGCTCTATGGGGAGTTTCGCTCGATCCCCGCCGCGGTCGAGCGGGTTCCGCTCCTGAAGAGACTAGACTCGCTCGGCAGAGTCAATTGAGCCAACCGAAGCCAAGCGACACCAGATTTTTGTTCGTGACAGGCGGTGTCGTTTCGTCCCTCGGCAAGGGCATCGCCTCCGCCTCCCTCGGTCGTCTCCTCGTCTCCCGCGGCTTCCGGGTCCAGCTGCAGAAGCTCGATCCCTACATCAACGTCGACCCGGGGACGATGAGCCCGTTCCAGCACGGCGAGGTCTTCGTCACCGAGGACGGCGCGGAGACCGATCTGGACCTTGGCCACTACGAGCGGTTCACCGACGAGAACACGTCGCGCGCCTCCAACTTCACCGCGGGCGGGGTCTACAACTCGGTGATCCGCCGCGAGCGCCGGGGCGACTACCTGGGCGCAACCGTCCAGGTGATCCCTCACATCACCGACGAGATCAAGAACCGGATCCTGATCGTCGCCGAGTCGCAGGCGGTCGACTTCGTGATCACCGAGATCGGTGGCACCGTCGGCGACATCGAGTCGCTGCCGTTCCTCGAGGCGATCCGCCAGCTCTATACGGACCTCGGACCGAAGCGCTGCATGTTCGCTCACCTCACCCTCGTGCCGTACGTGGGTCACGCGGGGGAGATGAAGACCAAGCCGACCCAGCACTCCGTCAACGAGCTCCGCAGGATCGGGATCCAGCCGCACACCCTCCTCTGCCGCTCGGAGCAAGGGCTCGACCGAGACCTCCGCCGGAAGATCGCGCTCTTCGCGAGCCTGCCCGAGGACGCCGTGATCTCGGCGCGGGACGTCGACAACGTCTACAAGGTGCCGCTCGTCCTCCGCGCCGAGGGGATGGACGACCTGATCCTCGACCACTTCGGGATGGAGGCCGAGACCCCGGATCTGACGGAGTGGGAGGAGCTGATCAGGCGCGCCGACGCCTCGCGGGAGCGAAAGGTCCGGATCGCGCTGGTCGGCAAGTACGTCCAGCTCGAGGACGCCTACAAGTCCGTGATCGAGGCGCTCACCCACGGCGGGTGGGAGCACGGTGTCGAGGTCGAGACCGTCCTGGTCTCCGCCGAGGAGATCGACGAGACGGAGCTCGACCGCGTCGACGGCATCCTGATTCCCGGCGGATTCGGCGAGCGCGGGATCGAAGGCAAGGTGGAGGCAGCGAGGATCGCTCGCGAGAGGGGGATCCCCTATCTGGGGATCTGCCTCGGCATGCAGCTCGCGGTGGTCGAGTTCGCCCGGCACGTCTGCGGGATGGACGGGGCGAACTCGGCGGAGTTCGATCCGGAGACGCCCTACCCAGTCGTCGACCTGCTCCCAGAGCAGAAGGAGGTCTCGGACCTCGGCGGCACGATGCGACTGGGAGCCGATCCCGTGAAGCTCCACGACGATACGCGGGCGCGCGAGATCTTCGGCGAGGCCGTGATCTATAAGCGACACCGGCACCGCTACGAGGTGAACAACATGCTCCGGCGGCGAATCGAGGACGAGGGACTGATCGCGAGCGGCACGTCGCCCGACGATCGCCTGGTCGAGGTGATCGAGCTCCCCGACCACCCCTTCTACGTCGCATCTCAGTTTCACCCCGAGTTCAACTCCCGGCCTACGCGCCCGGAGCCGCTCTTCCGCGAGTTCGTCGGCGCGGCGGCGCGTCGGGCGGCGGAGCGGCCGGCGGCGGCCGAACCCGTCGTCGAGGCGGAGGCGGCAGCCGAAGAGTCAGCGGACTCCGCGGACGTCAGCGTCCGCCGCTCGAGCTAGCGGCAGCCCGCGGTCAAGCTGATTGGATGATCGCCCGGCCATCGGGGCCCTTGACCGCCCTGGTGGAGAATGGCGGCAACCGAGACGAGGGGGGAACATGGCCGAGATCCAGAAGTGGCAAGTCAGCGGAGATTGGTTCGACGTCTGCAGGTGCAGAGTGCCCTGCGGCTGCACCTTCGCCCAGGCACCCGACGATGGCACATGCGAGGGCATCCTCGCCTGGCACATCCGCGAGGGGAACTACGGCGACGTGAAGCTCGAAGATCTGAACATCGTCGGGGTCGGCGGGTTCGAGGGGAACATCTGGGCCGGCGAGGCGAAGAACTCCGCGATGGGCTTCTTCATCGACGAGCGCGCCGATGAGAGCCAGCGCGAGGCGATCCAGACGATCTGGGCCGGGGAGGCGGGCGGATGGCCCGCCGGTTTCGCCGCGCTGATCGAGGAGGTGCGCGGGATCGAGTTCGTGCCGATCGACTTCGAGATCGCCGACGACCTCGCAAGCTGGCGAGTGGAGGTCGCCGGGAAGGCCAAGGGCAGCGCCGAGGCACTCACTGGGCCGACCGCTCCGGAAGGCGCCCGCGTGCAGGTACACAACCCTCCCGGCGCGGAGGTTGGACCCGGCCAGATCGCCACCTGGGCCACGGCCAAGGAGGACGAGGTGGAGGCGTTTGGCTTCAAGTGGAGGTGGCCGGGGCGGTCCAGCAAGCACTTCCCATTCGACTGGTCCAGCGAGGACCAGTACTAGGGCGCGCCGCGCATCTGCCCACCGTCCATCGAGCCGCCCTCCATCCCCATCGACTTCATCGCGCCGTGGGCTTCGGCTGAGCCGGGCTCGGTGAGGCCGGGGACATCCTCGGGGACGAAGGCGACGCCGAGTCCGAGGGCGACGAGGAGGACGGCGATGCCGCGGTTGGCGATCGCCTTCCAGGGGAGGAGCTTCTCGGTCGCGATCAGAGCCGCGATCAGGACCATCCAGCCGATGCTCATCACCCCGAGCGCAAACAGCGCCGCCATCAGCGCCCAGCAGCAGCCGACGCACCAGGCGCCGTGCTCGATTCCCATCCGCAGCGCTCCGATGCGGCCGGGCTGCCAGGCGCTGAGGATGAACATCATCGGGCTCCGACACCGGCTCAGGCAGGCGTCCTTGAGCGGGGTGAGCTGATAGATCGCCGCCGCGGCGATCACCCCGCCCGCGATATAGGGCCCGGCCCGGTCCCAGGCGAGAAAGCCCAGCGAGAGCTCCTGGCCTGCCTGAATCACCATGTAACCGACGAGCCCAGCCGCCGTCCAGGTGAGCAGGTAACCGGCGACGAACAGCATCGTCGTCCCGGAGTGGGTCTCTCGCCCCTGGCGCGCCTTTCCCTCCTCTATTCGCGCGTGCATCACGACCATCGGCGCGATCGAGGGGAACATCATCGCCGCCATCATCACCACCCAGGCGGTGACCCAGAATCCGAGGGTTCCCGGATCCGTGGCCGGCCCTGCGTCCATGCCTGCCATGCGATCGTCGGTGACTGCCCAGGCGATCGCCGCGAGCAGGAAGAGCCCGAAGATCAGGCCCAGCCGAACGACATCCGGCAGGGGCGGCGCTCGCCTGATTGATGCTGATTCCATCAAGCAGTGCCTCCGGGAAGCGCTACCTGCCCTTCGGTGCCCCCTCGGGCATCTCGCTGGCGAACTCGTAGTCGGCCGTCTCGCCGTAGATGCCGTCGAACTCGACGCCCAGGGCGCTCACATTCCCGGGTCCCCGCCCCACACGGACCTCCTCAGCGAAGCCGAATGCGGCGTTCCGGACCGTTGTCTGGGTATCGCTGCCCTCCGGGCCGGACAGTGGCTCAAAGCCATAGCTGCTGTCCCCGATCGAGGCCGACGGACGGTCTCCGTCGGAGAAGCTGACCGCTGCGCGCTCCATCCCGAGCCACTCATCGGTGAGACCGGCGAATTCCTCGAACGGGCCGCCCTCGTCTCCCTTGAAGATCCGTTCCAGCGCGTTTGCCTGATCGTCCGATGCGGCTTCGTCGACGACTATGCCTAGCTTCCAGCCGCCCGAGGTGAGGTTCGACGGGAAAAAGTTCAGCATGGCAACGTCGACGCCCGAGAGGTCTGTGTCATCGAGGTTGCCGTCGGCGATCCGAAAGACGTTAACCCCATTGCATTGACCGTCAGCGCTGGTCGGCGGGCCGTCCACGGGACAGGGACAAACCAGGTTGCACGAGCAACTCCCAACATAGGTTCCGGAGATTCTCCAAGCCATTTCAAACCCCCAAAGCTCAGCGGCCGGGCCAAGGCGATCCGGCCGCGGTTTGCGCTGCTTGTCACTGGAACTCTCTCCAACTGAGACGGCGCAGTCAAGTGCCTTCGGCCGGGCCCAAGGTGGGCGCCGGGCGATTCTCGAGCGCGGGGCGTAGCCTGTCGCGATCATGGGTCGGGAGGACCAGCGCATGCTCGATCGCTTCGTGCGGCTCTGCGGGATCGCGAGCCCGACGGGCGAGGAGAGAGCGGTCGCGGACGCGGTACTCCAGGAGCTGCGGGACTTCGGTGTCGAGGTGGAGGAGGACGGTTCGGCCGGACCTGCCCGGGCGGCCGCCGGGAACCTGATCGCGCGGGTTCCCGGTACCGGCGAGGGCTGGCTCTCCTTCTTCGCCCATCTCGACACCGTGCCCCACGATGGGCCGATCGAGGTCTCGGCAGAGGGCGGCGTCTTTCGGAGCAAGGGAGACACGATCCTCGGTGCCGACAACAAGGCCGCCGTCACCATCCTGATCGAGCTCGCGGCGCGCCACGCGAGCGATCCGCCGCCGGTTGGGCTCGAGCTCATCTTCACCGTCGCCGAGGAGGACGGTCTGCGGGGAGCGAAGGAGCTCGACATCTCGGGGCTCCGCGCTCCCTTCGGATTCGTGATCGATCACGCCACGCCGATCGGCGAGGTGATCGTCGCCGCTCCCACCTACAAGCGGCTGATCGCCGAGTTCACCGGCCACGAGGCCCACGCCGGAATCAACCCCGAGGACGGCACCAGCGCGATCGCCGCCGCCGCCGCGGCGGTTGCGGGGATGAAGCTCGGGCGCCTCGACGAGGAGACGACCGCGAACGTGGGGATGATCGAGGGGGGAACCGCTTCGAACGTCGTTGCCGGCCATTGCCGGATCCTCGGCGAGGCGCGGAGCGTCGACGGGGAGCGGGCGGCCGCGGTGGTCGGCGAGATGGTGGACGCCTGCACCTGGGCGGCGGGTGAGCATGGCTGCGAGGTCGACGCGCAGGTGATCGAGATGTTCCGCGGCTACCGCCTCGATCCGAAGTCAGCGCCCGTCCGCGTCGCATCGGAGGCCCTCCGGCGGGTCGGGCCCGAGCCCAAGCTCGTGCACACGGGTGGAGGCAGCGAC
>Ga0299913_10004298_pt1 | contig 11934 bp, 11 predicted proteins | sample RVTome_9_FD_201360 | JGI IMG/M metagenome (GOLD analysis project Ga0299913, IMG submission 201360) | Soil microbial communities from uranium-contaminated site in the Upper Colorado River Basin, Wyoming, United States - RVT155D38 (version 2) ... | reverse complement strand
GGATCGAGCCCACGGCACCGGCGGCCGTGTAGCGGGCGGGCTCGTAGTGCCGCGTCCAGACCAGCGCGATCGTCGCCGTGCCCGCGAACGCCGAGGCGATCACCATCGCCAGGCCGCCGCCCGAGGTGAGCCCGTCGTAGAGGGCCGGGGTGTCGGACTCGACGACGGCGAGGCCCCCGAGGGCGAGGGCGCCCGCTACGAGCGCCGCGCCCAGCGCCCGCCGGCGAAACGCTTCGGCGAGGTCGGCGAGGCCCTCCCTGACGGCGTCGGCGGCGAGGTAGATCGCGGCGACGTAGGCGCCGGTGACCACCGCAAGCGCCCCGGCCAGGACCGAGGTGGCGTTGGTCCAGCTCGAGATCGGATCGCCCGCGTCGCCGCCGGCCGGCACCTGCCCCGAGGCGACGGCCCCGACCGCGCACCCGAGGAAGAACGGCACCAGCAGGGAGGAGAGGGCGAAGGTCGCGCCCAGCGCGCGCGCCTCGGCGATCGTCGCCGCCTCGCCGCGCAGGGCGAAGGCGCCGCCGCGGAAGATGATCCCGACGGCCGCGAGGAACAGCGGCACGTAGAGCGTCTCCATGACCGGCCCGAACGCCCGCGGGAAGCAGGTCCACATGATCACGAGGACGACGATGAGCCAGACGTGGTTCGCCTCCCACACCGGGCCCATCGAATGCTTGACGAGGCCGCGAAGGCGCGCTCCGCGCTCGGCCCCGCCCGCGGTCAGGTCCCAGAACCCGGCGCCGAAGTCGGCCCCGCCCAGCACCGCGTATGCGGTGAGCGCGACAACGAGGACGGCGAGGGCGAGGTCGGCGAGCATCTAGGGGAGCACCTCCGTGCCCGCGGCCTCGTCCAGCTCGGCCTCCGGGCCCCGGCGCGCCAGCCGCCGCAGCATGAACAGCGCGACCGCGGCAAGGCCGAGGTACACGGCGACGAGCGTCGCGTATCCCACCGGAATTCCCTCCGCCCCGGTGACCGCGTCCTCGGTGCGCATCAGCTCGTAGACGATCCAGGGCTGGCGCCCGACCTCGGTCACGATCCACCCCGCGATCAGCGCCACGAGCGAGAGCGGCCCGGCGGCGACCACGGCGCGGTAGAACCACGGCGTCCGCGGCAGCGCCCATCGTCGCCAGCGGAACCAAAGGAACCAGAGGCTCAGCGCGGCCAGCATGGTTCCGATCCCGACCATCACCTGGAAGCTGTTGCGCACCCAGGCGACGGGCGGGCGGTCATCCGCCGGCACCGCGTCGAGCCCTTCGACCGTCGCGTCCGGGTCGTGAAAAGCCAGGAGCGACAGCAGCTTCGGGATCGTCACCCCGCCGTGGACCTCGCCGTCGTAGTAGACGCCGCCGACCGTGAGGTCGGCTCCCTCCGTGGTCTCGTCAAGGCCCTCCATCGCCGCCAGTTTCACCGGCTGCTCCTCTGCCACGGTGCGCGCGGCCCAGTCGCCGACGACGAGCTGCGCCGGCGCCGCCAGCGCCAGCACCGCCAGCGGGATCACCAGGCCCGCTCGGTGGTAGCGGTCGCGCCGTCCCCGAAGCCAGGCGACCGCATAGACCGAGGCGACCAGCGCGCCGGCGACGATGAACGCCGCCAGGTACATGTGGACCTCCTCGTGCCAGAGATTGGTGTTGAACAGTGCCTCCAGCGGCCGCACGTCCGTCACCTCGCCGTTCGCGCCCAGATCGAACCCCTGGGGGTTGTTCATCCAGCCGTTGACGGCGATCACCGCCGTCGAGCCACCGACGCCGGAGACGACGATCGGGATGCCGCTGAGGAAGTGGGCGCGGGGGGAGAGGCGGTCCCAGCCGTAGACGTAGATCGCGATGAAGATCGCCTCGCAGAAGAAGAACAGCCCCTCGATCGCGAACGCGAACCCGAACACCTCCCCCCACTGCTCCATGAACCGCGGCCACAGCAGGCCCAGCTCGAACGACAGGATCGTGCCGGTGACGACGCCGATCGCGAACAGGATCAGCATCACCTTCGACCAGCGCTTGGCGAGCGCCTTGTACACCGGGTCGCCGGTTCGCAGGTGAAGCGCGTCGACGAACAGGACCATCGCCGGGAACGCGATCCCGAAGCAGACCAGGGGGATGTGGACGCCCAGCGACAGCGCCTGCATCTGACGCGCCTCGAGCAGGTAGGACTGGTCGACGCTTCCGAGGCCCTGGGCCACGGGGAGGATCTCGGCCAACACGTCCACCGGGCCCTATCTTGCCCGACCCGCGGGCGGTCGCGCGACCCAGCTGTCCCGGGACCGCCCGTGGGCCGCCCCTAAACTGCCCGCAATGACGGGCGAAACCGAGATCCGCTTCGACGAGCGCGGCCTCGTCCCGTGCGTGGTCCAGGACTGGGCCACCGGCGAGGTGCTGACCCTCGCGTACATGAATGCCGAGGCGCTCGAGCGCACCCGCCGCAGCGGCGAGATGCACTTCTTCAGTCGCTCGCGCGAGGAGCTGTGGCGAAAGGGCGAGACCTCCGGCAACGTCCAGCGGCTGCGCCAGCTGCGCTACGACTGCGACGCCGACGCCCTGGTGGCGCTGGTCGACCCCGCCGGGCCCGCCTGCCACACGGGGGAGCGCTCGTGCTTCTACCGCGCCCTGGACGACGGCGGCGAGCCGGCGCCGGCGGCGCACGAGGCCCTGGCGGCGCTGGGCCGGACGCTCGCGGACCGGGCGAGAGAGCGTCCGGAGGGCTCCTACACGGTCGAGCTGCTCGACGATCCCGAGCGGATCGGCGCCAAGGTGCGCGAGGAGGCCGACGAGGTCGCGCGGGCCGCGGCCGGCGAGTCGGAAGAGCGCGTGGCGGAGGAGGCGGCCGACGTGCTGTACCACCTCCAGGTGCTGCTCGAGTCGCGCGAGATTCCCGTGAGCGCTGTGCTGGAGACGCTCAATGGCCGTCGCCGCTGAGGCCACACCGGCGCTGGAGCCGGGGCTCGAGCGCGCCCGCGAGCTGGCGGAGGAGGCGAACACCGTACCGGTGCGCTACCGCTTCATCGACGATTGCGAGACCCCCGTGTCGGCCTTCCTCAAGCTGCGCGCCGCCTTCGCGGGGCCGGCCTACCTGCTGGAGTCGGCGGAGCAGGGGCGCCTTGGGCGGTACTCGTTCCTGGGCTTTCGCCCCCACCGCATCCTGCGCTGGTCACTGGGCGACGGGGGCGACCCCTACGCGCTCGCCGAGGAGCTGGCGGGCGCCTTCAGCCTGGCCCGCCTGGAGGATCTGCCGCCGTTCGCCGGGGGGGCCGTCGGCTTCTTCGGCTACGACCTGGTCCGCACCGTCGAGCGCCTGGCCGAGCCGAATCCCGACCCGCTGGGCTTGCCGGACCTGGCGCTGATCGTCTGCGAGCTGATGCTGGTGTTCGACCACCTCAAGCACGAGGTAACCGTGCTCGGCTTCGCCTTCTGCGAGGACGGTGGAGTGGACGAGGCGTACTCCGGCGCGGTGGCGACGATCGAGCAGGCCCGGGCCGCGCTGCGCCGGCCGCTGCCGGTGCCGTCCCCGCATGAGCCGCGCCAGGCGGAGCCGTTCACGTCGAACGTCTCACGGGAGCGGTTCGAGGCCAACGTGGCGCGGATCGTCGAGTACGTCCACGCCGGCGACGCCTTCCAGGTCGTCCCCTCCCAGCGCTTCTCCGCCCCGGCACCGGCGGAGGCGTTCTCGATCTACCGCGGCCTGCGCACGATCAACCCCTCCCCCTACATGTACTTCCTCGACTTCGAGGACTTCCAGCTCGCCGGCGCCTCGCCCGAGCCGCTGATCAAGGTCACGGGACGCAGGGTCGAGACCCGGCCGATCGCCGGCACCTATCCGCGTGGGGAGAGCCCCGAGGAGGACAGGCGAAACGCCGAGGCCCTGCTCGCCGACCCCAAGGAACGTGCCGAGCACGTGATGCTCGTGGACCTCGGCCGAAACGACCTCGGCCGGGTGTGCGAGTACGGCTCGGTCTCGGTGGACGAGATGATGATCGTGGAGACGTACTCGCACGTGCTCCACATCGTCAGCCAGGTCTCGGGGACGCTGCGCGCGGGTGTCAGCGCGATCGACGCGCTGCGGGCGACGCTACCCGCCGGCACTCTCTCGGGGGCACCGAAGGTGAGGGCGATGGAGATCATCGACGAGCTGGAGCCGCAAAAGCGCGGCTCCTACGGAGGGGCGATCGGCTACCTCTCGTTCGACGGCGACCTCGACACCGCGATCCACATCCGCACGGTCGTCGTCAAGGACGGGCAGGTCCACGTCCAGGCGGGCGGCGGCACCGTGGCCGACGCGAAGCCCGACTACGAGTACCGGGAAAGCGTGAACAAGGCGAAAGCGGTGTTCAAGGCGGTCGAGCTGGCGGCGGCGCAGGGGGAGTGGGAATGAAGGTGCTGGTGATCGACAACTACGACTCGTTCACGTACAACCTCGTCCAGTACCTGGGCGAGTTGGGCGCGGAGGTGGACGTGATCCGAAACGATGCCGCCACCGTGACCGAGATGCTCGATCGCGGCGCCGAGCGCCTGGTGATCTCGCCGGGTCCGTGCACGCCCGCAGACGCGGGCGCCTCGATCGAGGCGGCCCGCGCGTTCGGCGAGGCCGGCGTGCCGACCCTGGGAGTCTGCCTCGGCCACCAGTCGATCGTGGAGGCGTTCGGAGGGAAGACGATCCGCGGCGAGCCGATCCACGGCAAGGACGCCGAGATCGAGCACGACGGCGTCGGCGTCTTCTCGGGCATTCCCAGCCCGCTTCGGGCAGGGCGCTACCACTCGCTGGTCGCCGACCCGGGCCTCCCGGAAGGGCTCGAGCGAACCGCCTCGCTCGGCGAGGTCGTGATGGCGGTGCGACATCGCTCGCTGCCGGTCGAGGGCGTTCAGTTCCACCCGGAGTCGGTGCTGACCCCCGCCGGCAAGGACCTGCTGCGGAACTTCCTCGGCGACGGTGCCGGCTGATGCCGAACGAGATCGTCACCCGGGCGATCGACGCCGTCTGCTCGGGCGAGAGCCTCACCGCCGATCACGCCACCGCGGTGCTCGACGAGATCATGGAGGGCCGCGCGGGCGAGGTCCAGACCGCGGCGTTCCTCGTCGCCCTTCGCGCCAAGGGCGAGACCGTGGCCGAGCTGGTGGGGCTCGCGCGGACGATGCGCCGGCTCGCCGCCGAGGTCGAGACCGGCCGTGACGACCTGGTCGACACTGCCGGGACCGGGGGAGGGCCCTCGACCTTCAACATCTCCACCGCGGCTGCTCTGGTCGCTGCAGGCGCCGGGTGCGCGGTGGCCAAGCACGGCAACCGCTCGAACACGAGCCGCTCGGGCTCGGCCGACCTGCTCGAGGCGCTCGGGGTCGAGATCGGGCTCGATCCGGCCGGCGTCACCCGCTGCATCGAGGACACCGGCTTCGGGTTCATGTTCGCGCCGCGCCATCACGCGGCGATGAAGCACGTCGTCGGAGTCCGCAAGGAGCTGGGCGTGCGCACGATCTTCAACTTCCTCGGCCCGCTCACCAACCCGGCCGGCGCCAGGCGCCAGCTCCTCGGCGTCTCCGACCGCCGCTACCAGGAGACGATCGCCGAGGCGCTCGTGGGGCTGGGCTGCGAGCGGGCGCTGGTGGTCTGCGCGGAGGACGGGCTGGACGAGCTGAGCATCGCCGGTCCGACGCGGGTCGTCGAGGTTGCCGACGGCCGGACCGAGGAGTGGTTCGTGAGCCCGGAGGAGGTCGGCGTGGAGGCCGCGTCGCTCGACGCGATCGCCGGCGCGAGCCCGCAGGAGAACGCGACGGTGGTGCGGGGCGTCTTCGAGGGCCAGCCGGGGCCCGCGCGCGAGGTGGTCGCGCTGAACGCCGGTGCCGCCATCCTTGCCGCGGGCATGGCGGAGGATCTCGCTGCCGGGGTCGAGCGGGCGCGGCAGGCGATCGACTCGGGGGCCGCCGGCGGGGTGCTCACCCGCTTGGTCGAGACCACGGGTACCCTCTCCGCCGGATGAGCACTCTCGAAGAGCTGGTCGCCGCCGCGAGGGAGGACGTCGAGGACCGCAAGCGGGCGGTCCCGATCTCGCAACTCCATGGCCAGATCGGCACCGCGGGCGGCGCTCGCCCGTTCAACGAGGCCCTGGCGAGGCCGGGGCTTTCGCTGATCGCCGAGTTCAAGCGGCGCTCACCCAGCGCCGGCCCGATCGCCGACGACCCCAGCGTGGACGAGATCGTTCGCGCCTATGAGCGGGGAGGCGCCGCGGCGCTCTCGATCCTCACCGACGGGCCCAACTTCGGCGGCAGCCTCGACGACCTCCGCGTCGCTCGTGCCGCCTCCAGCCTCCCGATCCTGCGCAAGGACTTCATCGTCGACCCCTACCAGCTCGCCGAGGCTGCCGTGAACGGCGCCGACGCCGTGCTGCTGATCGTCGCCGCGCTCGACGACGAGACCCTCGGGTTGCTGCACGAGGAGGCGCGGACGCTGGACCTGGACTGCCTGGTCGAGGTCCACGACTCCGACGAGCTGGAGCGAGCCCTGGCCGTGGGCGCGGACGTCCTCGGGATCAACAACCGCGACCTGCGTGACATGAGCGTCGACAGCGAACGCACCAACGAGCTGATGCTCGACATCCCGGCCGGCAAGACGGTCGTCTCCGAGTCGGGCTACCAGCGCCGCGAGCAGCTCGAAGAGCTGGAGCGGATCGGCGTCGACGCGGTGCTGGTGGGCGAGGCGCTGATGCGCTCCGAGAGCCCGGAGGACTCGGTACGCGAGCTGACCTCGGACGAGGAGGCCACCCGCGAGCACTACCTCGGGCGAGCGGCCGAGGAGTAGAGTGCGCGACGCCGGTCGCGCCCATCTCTTATCGACGATTTAGCCGCGCTTACCCCGGCCTTCATCGCGCCCTCCCACGATCAGCGCGATGGACACGATCAAGCGCTACGTGCGCACCCCCTTTGCCTCTGCCCTTCTCGGTGGCCTGGTCGTCGCAATCGCCGGCCTGGTCGCGCTCGACGCGGGCTGGATCGACCTCGACGACGAGGACGCGGCCCCGCTGGCGGCCGCGCCCCTGACCAAGCCCGCCGCGGGCGACAGTGAGAGTGGCCTCACCGTGAACCAGATCTACAACCGAAGCGCCTCCGGCGTCGGCTTCGTCCGTGCCAATGCCGAGCCGGCGGCGCCGGAGCCGTTCGGCCCCTTCGGCCCCCAGCCGCGTGGCGACCGGATCGCCACCGGCTCCGCCTTCGTCATCGACGAGGACGGGCACCTGCTGACGAACGCCCACGTCGTCGAGGGCGCCGACGACGTCCAGGTGACGCTGGGCGCCGACGGGGAGACCCTGGACGCCGAGGTCGTGGGCACGGACGCCTCGACCGACGTCGCCCTGCTCGAGGTCGAGCCACCCGATGGCGGGCTCGAGCCGCTCGAGCTGGCCGACTCGAGCGAGGTCGAGGTCGGCGACCCGGCGGTTGCGATCGGCAACCCGTTCGGGCTCGACAACACCGCCACGGCGGGGATCGTCTCGGCGATCCATCGCGAGATCCGCGCGCCCAACGGGTTCACGATCTCCGACGCGATCCAGACCGACGCCCCGATCAACCCCGGCAACTCGGGCGGCCCGCTGCTCGACGCCGCCGGGCGGGTGATCGGGATCAACTCCCAGATCGAGTCGGCCGGCGGCCGCGGCAACGTCGGCATCGGCTTCGCGGTGCCGATCAACACCGCTCGCGACGTCGCCGACCAGCTCCTGGAGAGCGGCGAGGTCCAGCATGCCTTCCTCGGCATCACCGGCGCCGACGTCACGCCCGAGATCGCCGACGTCCTCAACCTCGACCGCGACAGCGGCGCCCTCGTTCAGGAGGTCGTGTCCGACGGCCCCGCCGACCAGGCCGGGGTCGAGGCGGGGACCGCCGAGGTCACGATCGCCGGCCAGCCGCTGCGCGCCGGCGGCGACGTGATCGTCGCCGTCGACGGCGAGGAGGTGAGCGGGATGGACGATGTGATCGCCGCCGTCAACCGCAAGCGGCCGGGCGACGAGGTCGAGCTGACGCTGCTTCGCAAGGGCGAGGAGCGGACGGAGACCGTCGAGCTGGGCGACCGCCCGGCGCGCGCCGGCGGCTGAGGCGCCCAGATCGAGGCGAGCACCGCTGATCTCGCCGGCCGTCTGCCACCCTTTGGCGGGCATGCGAGTCAAGTTCTGCGGCATCACCAGGATCGAGGACGCGCGGGAAGCCGCGCGCCTCGGCGCCTGGGCGATCGGCCTGATCCACCACGAGGCGAGCCCGCGACGCGTGGACCCGGCGGCGGCGGCGGAGATCGGGGCCGAGCTGCGCCGTCGGCTCGAGGTCGTCGGCGTCTTCGTCAATTCCACGCTGGACGAGGTCGCGGCGGCGGCCGAGGACGAGGCTCTGACGATGCTCCAGCTCCACGGCGAGGAGGGGCCGGCCTTCTGCCAGGAGGTTGCGCGTCGGACCGGCTGCAAGGTGATCAAGGCGTTTCGGGTGCGAAGCTCGGCCGAGATCGCCGCGGCCGAGGCGTTTCGCACCGACCTCCACCTCTTCGACGCCCACCACCCCGGGCTGCGAGGGGGAACCGGCGAGAGCTTCGATTGGGAGCTGCTCGCCAGCAGGAGCTCCTCGGTGCCGTTCCTGCTGTCCGGCGGGCTCGATCCCGAGAACGTCGCCGAGGCGGTCTCCGCCGTCCGCCCGTTCGCCGTGGATGTCGCGAGCGGTGTCGAGGTCGAGCCGGGCTTGAAGGATCATGCCGCCATGGCCGCGTTCCTCGCGCGCGCCCAGCCTGCCGCCGTCGCCGGCGGGGGGGATTCGTGACCACGGCTCGACCGGCCGCCGAGGCCGGCCGGGTGGCCGGCGTCGAGGAGCGCTTCGGCCCCTACGGGGGACGCTTCGTCCCCGAGGTCTTGATGGCCGCGCTCGACGAGCTGAGCGCCGCCTGGGTCGATGCGCGCGCGGACGCCGAGTTCCGGGCCAGGCTCGAGGCGCTCCTGAGCGACTTCGTCGGTCGTCCCACCCCGCTCTACCTGGCCGAGCGGCTGTCGGAGCGGGCCGGTCGGCGCGTCTACCTGAAACGCGAGGACCTGGCCCACACCGGCGCCCACAAGATCAACAACGCCGTCGGCCAGGCCCTGCTCGCCAAGCGGATGGGCAAGCGACGGGTGATCGCCGAGACCGGCGCCGGACAGCACGGCGTCGCCACCGCCACCGCGTGCGCCCTGCTCGGGCTCGACTGCGTCGTCTACATGGGGACCGAGGACATGCGTCGCCAGGCGCCGAACGTGGAGCGGATGCGGCTGCTGGGCGCCGAGGTCGCCCCGGTCGATGCCGGCGCCCGGACCCTGAAGGAGGCGGTGAGCGCCGCGATCCGCGACTGGGTCACGAACGTCGCCGACACCCACTACGTGATCGGCTCGGCGGTGGGGCCGGCGCCGTATCCGGCGCTGGTGCGAGACCTCCAGCGCGTGATCGGCGACGAGGCGCGTGAGCAGGCGCTGGCCGCCGAGGGGGCGCTTCCCGCCCGGGTGATCGCCTGCGTCGGCGGCGGCTCGAACGCGATCGGCGCCTTCTACGCCTTTCTCGACGACCCGGTCGAGCTGATCGGGGTCGAGGCCGGGGGGGAGGGGCTCGGCGGCATCCGTCATGGCGCCTCGCTGGTCGCCGGCCGCACCGGGGTGCTTCACGGGGCGATGTCGTCCGTGCTCGCCGACGACGAGGGCCAGATCCTCGAGGCGCACTCGGTCTCCGCCGGGCTCGACTATCCGGGCGTCGGCCCCGAGCACGCCCAGCTTCGCGACTCGGGCCGCGCCCGCTACGAGGCGGTCACCGACGCCGACGCCCTGCGCGCCTTCCGCGAGCTGTCGCGGCTGGAGGGGATCGTGCCGGCGCTCGAGCCCGCGCACGCGATCTCGTGGCTGCTCGCCGACGAGGCCGTCCCCGGTGGGTTCGACGTTCTCTGCCTCTCCGGCCGGGGCGACAAGGACATGGCCGAGGTGAGCGCATGCCTGGACGGTCTCGATGACTGAGACGCGCGTCGCCGGCGCCGACCTGCTCGGCGCCGCATTCGCCCGAGCCCGCGACGAGGGAAGGGCGGCGCTGATGCCGTACCTGATGGGCGGCTTCCCCGACCGGGCGACCTCCGCCGCCGTGCTCGACGCCTATGCGGCCTCCGGCGCCGACATCGTCGAGCTGGGCGTCCCCTTCTCGGACCCGCTGGCCGACGGTCCGACGATCCACTCGGCGGCGACGGTCGCCCTGGGCGCGGGGGCGACGTTCGAGTCGGTGCTGGAGCTGGCACGGGGCGCCGCGGACTCGGTGCCGGTCGTCCTCATGGTGTACGCGAACATGGTCCTCGCGCGGGGAGCGGACGAGTTCGCCGCCGAGCTGGAGGCGAGCGGGGTGGCCGGCGCGATCGTCCCCGACCTGCCGCCCGAGGAGGCAGGGGAGGTACGCAATCGCCTGGCGGCCCGCAGCCTGGCGTTGATCCCGCTGGTGGCGCCGACCACGCCCCCCCCGCGGCGGAAGCTCATCTGCGAGCAGGCGCAGGGCTTCGTCTATGTCGTCTCCGACACGCGGACGACGGGCGAGCGGGAGGCGCTTCCGCCGAAGCTTGCCGAGTTCGTCCAGGCGGTGAAGGCGGACGCGGACGTGCCCGCCGCGGTCGGCTTCGGCATCGGGACGCCCGAGCAGGCCGCCGAGGTGGGCGCGGTCGCCGACGGCGTCATCATCGGCAGCCGTCTGGTGCGCGCCGTCGCCGAGGCGGACGGCCCCGCCACCGCCGCCGCGGCGGTGGGGGAGTTCCTCGCCTCGACGCGTGCCGCGCTCGGATAGGCTGCTTCGCTGATGCGGATGCTGCTGTTCACCATCGCTGCGGCTGTCGCCTTCATGGTCGCCTACGCCTTCGGCCTCGGCGGCACCGTCAGCACGATCATCTTCCTGTTCGTGCTCTCGCAGGGCGTGCTGGACCGCTGGGCACAGCCGATGCTCGCGCGCCTGCGCCCGGACGCCTGAGCGCTCAGCGCCCCGCCAGCACCCGCCGCAGGATCTTCCCCGAGGGCGACTTGGGGATCTCGCCCACCCGCTCGACCAAGCGCACCCGCTTCTGTGGTGAGACCCGCTCGGCGACGTACTCGATGATCTCCTGGTCGCTGACGTCGTCCTCGGCGACCACGAACGCCTTCGGCAGCTCGCCGGCCTCCTCGTCGGGCACGCCGATAACGGCCGCGTCGGAGATCGCCCGGTGGCCGAGCAGCAGCGCCTCCAGCTCCGCCGGCGGTACCTGGAAGCCCTTGTACTTGATCAGCTCCTTCAGCCTGTCGACGATCTCGAACTGACCCTCGGCGTCGACCTCGGCAACGTCCCCGGTGTGGAGCCAGCCCTCGGAATCGATCGTCTCGGCAGTCGCCTCGGGGTTGTCGAGGTAGCCCTTCATCACCTGCGGGCCGCGGATCCAAAGCTCGCCGCGCTCGGCGTCCGCGCCGGTCTCGGGATCGACGATCCTCGCCTCCGTGTCGGGGAGCGGCACCCCGATCTTCCCCCCGCGCCCGGCGCTCTCCTGCGGCCGGACCAGGTGGGTGACCGGGCTGGTCTCGGTCATCCCGTAGCCCTGGTTCACCGGGCAGCCGACCCTGGCCGCGACCTGGTCGGCGAGATCGGCGCCGAGGGGCGCCGCCCCGGACATGATCAGCTCCAGCGAGGAGAGGTCGTGGCCGTCCACCGCCGGGTGCTTGGCCAGCGCCAGCGCGATCGGCGGCACCACGTAGGCCTTGGTCACGCGGTGGCTCTCGATCAGGCCGAGGAACTGGTCGAGGTCGAACCGCGGCATCGTCACGATCCGCGCGCCGGCGCGGAGACCCAGGTTCATGATCACGGTCTGGCCGTAGATGTGGAAGAAGGGGAGGACGGCGATCAGGACGTCGTCGGGGTCGGTGGGGAGCGCGGCCTCGGTCTGGATCAGGTTGGCGACCAGGTTGCGGTGGGT
>Ga0299913_10004297_pt1 | contig 11936 bp, 13 predicted proteins | sample RVTome_9_FD_201360 | JGI IMG/M metagenome (GOLD analysis project Ga0299913, IMG submission 201360) | Soil microbial communities from uranium-contaminated site in the Upper Colorado River Basin, Wyoming, United States - RVT155D38 (version 2) ... | reverse complement strand
CTGGCCGAGGACGGGGCGGCCTGACCATGCAGGGCACCATCACCGACGGCTCGCTGCTGCTGGCGCTGCCGCTCGCGGTCGCCGCCGGGGTCGTGTCGTTCCTGTCGCCGTGCGTGCTGCCGCTGGTGCCGGGCTACCTGTCCTACGTCACCGGGCTGAGCGCGGCCGAGGTGTTCGACGAGGCGGCCCGGCGGCGCTGGCGGATGCTGGCGGGCTCCGGGCTCTTCGTCGCGGGCTTCACCGTCGTGTTCGTCAGCGCCGGGGTCCTGCTCGGCGGCTTCGGCGGCTTCCTGCTCGAGAACGAGCGCACCCTGCAGCGCTGGCTCGGGGGCGTGACCATCGTGTTCGGGCTCGCGTTCGCCGGCGGGCTGCCCTGGCTGCAGCGGGACCTCCGGATGCACCGGCGGCCCGGCGTCGGGCTCGCGGGCGCACCGGTGCTCGGCGTCCTGTTCGGCCTCGGCTGGACCCCGTGCGTCGGCCCCACGCTGGGTGCGGTGATGGCGCTGGGCATCGAGAGCGGCACGGCCGTGCGCGGCGGCGTGCTCGCCGTCGCCTACTGCCTCGGCCTGGGGCTGCCGTTCCTGCTCGCAGCGCTCGCGTTCGGCAAGGCGATGAGCGCGTTCGCCGTCGTGCGGCGCCACCAGGTGTGGGTGATGCGCGCCGGCGGCGCGATGCTCGTGACGATCGGCGTGCTGCTCGTCACCGGCGTCTGGGCCGACATCACCCTGGCCATGCAGTCCTGGGTCACCGGCTTCACCCCGGCGGTCTGACGTGCTGGACACCCGCGCGCCGGCGATGTCGCCGGCCGAGCTCGCCAGGTGGTCGTGGAGGCAGCTCACCTCGATGCGCACGGCGCTCGTGCTGCTGTTCCTGCTGACGCTGGCGGCGCTGCCCGGGTCGCTCGTGCCGCAGCGCAGCGTCGACCCGCTGCGCACCCAGCAGTTCGCCACCGACAACCCGACGCTCGCGCGGTGGTACGAGCGCCTGTCGCTGTTCGAGGTCTACTCCTCGCCGTGGTTCGCGGCCATCTACCTGTTGCTGTTCGTGTCGCTCGTCGGTTGCGTGCTGCCGCGCTCGCTCGGCCACCTCTCCGCCGTCCGGGCCCGGCCGCCGGCGGCGCCGCGCAACCTCGACCGGCTGCCGGTGCACGAGTCGTGGACGACGTCGGCCGGCCGGGCCGACGTGCTCTCCACCGCCCGCGGGGTGCTGCGGAAGGCGCGGTTCCGCGTCGACGACGGCGACGGGTCGGTCGCGGCCGAGCGGGGCCACTGGCGCGAGACCGGCAACCTCGTCTTCCACCTGTCGCTGCTGCTGCTGCTCGTCGCCGTCGCGCTCGGCAACCTGTTCGGCTTCAAGGGCTCGGTCCTCGTCGTCGAGGGACGCGCGTTCTCCAACACCGTCACCGCCTACGACACGTTCACCGGCGGAGCCGCGTTCGACGAGGGCTCGCTGGCGCCGTTCACGGTGGCGCTCGACGAGCTCGCCGTGCGCTACCAGACCTCCGGCGACCAGCGGGGCGCCCCGCGCGACTTCCGCGCCGCCGTGACCTACACGCCGTCGCCGGAAGCGCCCGAGCAGCGCGGCGTGCTGCGGGTCAACCACCCGCTGACCGTCGACGGCACCAAGGTGTTCCTGCTGGGCAACGGCTACGCGCCGGTCTTCACCGTGCGCGATGCCACCGGAGCCGTCGTGTTCTCCGGTCCGGTGCCCTTCCTGCCGCGCGACGGCAACATGGCCTCGACCGGCGTGGTGAAGGTGCCCTCAGCGCAGCCCGAGCAGCTCGGCTTCGAGGGACTCTTCCTGCCGACCGCCGTGCTCGACCGGCAGCGGGGCCCCGTCTCCGCCTACCCCGACACCACCCTGCCGCGGGCCGTGCTGACCGCGTTCACCGGCGACCTGGGCGTCGACGACGGGTCGCCGCAGTCGGTCTACTCCCTCGACAAGCGCGGCCTGACCCAGGTGCGCGGTGACGGCGGCCAGCCGCTCGCGCAGTCGCTCGCCCCCGGCACGACGATGGACCTGCCCGACGGCGCCAGCATCACCTTCGACGGCGTGCGCCGCTGGGCCTCGCTGCAGGTCGCCCGCAACCCCGGCACCGGTCCCGCACTGGCCGCGTCGGTGCTCGCCCTCGCCGGCCTGATGCTGTCGCTGTTCGTGCGACGGCGGCGCGTCTGGGTGCGCGTCGGCGACGCGCCCGGCGGGCGTACGCTCGTGGAAGTCGCCGGCCTGGCCCGCTCGGAGGGAGAGAGCCGGGACGCGCTGGCCGAGGAGGTCGGCGCGCTCGCGGAGCAGATGGGCATGGAGCCGAGGAGGGGCACGTGACGAGTGCAGGGCTGGCCGGGCTGAGCAACGACCTGCTCTACTCCGCGATGGCCGTCTACGCGATCGCGATGGTGTCCTTCGCCGCCGAGCTGGCGTTCTGGGGCCGCCGGTCGACCTCGCCCGTGAGCGTCCCGGCCGGCGAGCGCGAGCTCGCGACGGTCGGCGCCGGCACGGCCACCTCCGGCGCGTACGCGCAGCAGGCCCAGGTGCCGGACGACGGCCGCACCTCCCGGTCGGACCGCCTGGGTCGCGCCGCCGTCTCGCTGACCGTGCTCGCGTTCGCGCTGCACCTCGGGTCGGTCGTGGCCCGGGGGGTGTCGGCCGAGCGCGCGCCCTGGGGCAACATGTTCGAGTTCTCGGTCACCGGCGCTCTCGCGGTGACCGGCGCGTTCCTGGTGCTGCTGACCCGGCGCGACGTGCGCTATCTCGGGACGTTCGTCGTCCTGCCGGTGCTGCTCACGCTCGGTCTCGCCGTCGCGGTGCTCTACACCGAGTCCGCACAGCTGGTGCCGGCCCTGAAGTCGGTGTGGCTGGTCATCCACGTCTCGGCGGCGATCATCGCGTCGGGCATCCTCACCGTCGCGTTCGCCCAGACGGTGCTGTTCCTCGTGCAGGAGCGCTTCGAGCGGCGCGCGCCCGAGGCCCGGCGACGGTCGTTCATGGACCGGCTGCCCTCGGCCGCGGCGCTCGACCGGTCGGCCTACCGGATGCACGCCTTCGCCTACCCGATCTGGACGTTCGCGGTCATCGCCGGCGCGATCTGGGCCGAGAACGCGTGGGGCCGCTACTGGGGCTGGGACCCCAAGGAGGTCTGGGCCTTCATCACGTGGATGGTCTACACGGCCTACCTGCACGCGCGCGCCACGGCGGGCTGGAAGGGCCGGCGGGCCGCCTACGTCGCGTTGCTGGGATACGCCACGTTCCTGTTCAACTACCTCGTCGTGAACATCTGGCTGGTCGGCTTCCACTCCTACGCCGGCGTCGGCTGACCGCTGAGTCCCCGACACGACCGGGGACGGCGGGACCACTGTGGCGGCCGCCTGACCTCATCGGTCACAACTGCACCGGATGCGTCCGAGAGTCAGTGGGGGCTGGTCGGCGGCGCTAGTCGGCGAGGCCGGGTCAGCGGCTGGCGAGCGGCGGGTCGTCGGGGCCGTCGTCGTCGCCCGGGTCGCCGCCGCCCAGGTCCCGCTCGAACTCCTCGAGCTCGTCCCCGAGGTCGTCGGGCGACGAGGGAGCGGGCGGCGTGGGCGCTGGGGGAGGGGGCGGTGTCGACGGACGCGACGGCGGCCTCCGGCGCAGCCCGCGCAGGAAGTCGACGTCGTCGTCGGGCGGCACCTGCCGGGCGCCGTGCGGGCCCAGCGTGCCGGGCTCCGGCGGGAGCAGGCGCGACAGCAGCCGGCCGCTGCGCTTCCCGGCCAGGATCCAGGCGAGCGGGCCGACGACCGCGACGAGCACGATGATCGCGGCCCAGGCGATCTTGGGCAGACCCTGGACGTCGCCGTCCTCCGTCTGGACCAGGTCCACGAGCGCGTAGATCGCCAGGGCGACGGGCAGCAGGATGATCAGGACTCTGAGCATGTCGTGGGCAGCGCCTCCTCGCTCCAGCGTACGTTCCCGTGCCCGGGTCCGCCGGAACGAGGGGCGCGAGCCGTCACACCGTCTCGGGCGCCGCCTCCGGGCTCGGCTCCGCCGCGGGCTCGCCGACCGGCTCGGGCTCGCCGGTCGAGGCCTCCGCGTCCCGCTCGATCGTCTGCATCCCGCCGAGCCGTCCGCGCAGCAGATCCTCGAGCTCGTCGAGCAGCGCGGTGGCGTCCGGCTCGTCGGCCACGGTCCGCAGCCCGCTCGGCGCGACACCGGGGTCACCGGCGGGGACGGCGGCGCGCAGCGCGTCCGCCTGCTCCGACACCCAGCGCTCGAGCTCGTCGTGGGCCGCCCTGGACAGCCGCTCATGGCGGCCGCCGACGACGACGATCTGGAACGCGAGAGCCGAGGTCAGGCAGCTCTCGCAGGCGGCGTTCACCGCGAGCGCCCGGTTGTTCGCCCGGACGGTCTGCGGCGACCGCAGCACCACGACCTGCACCGACAGCGCGGTCGACCGGCAGCCGACGCACTGCGACCACGCGACGCCGACGTTGTCGAGGGTCGCCTCGGTCGGCCGGTCGAGGTGCACGATGTGCAGCGCGCTCGAGTCGGCGGTGCAGCCGTCGCAGTTCGCCGACGCCGACGCCGTCGTGTCCACCTCCGCCGCCCGCCGCCACGAGCGGTCGTCCTCGTGCGCGTCCTGCACGACGTTCGGCGACTCCGGTCCGGTCAGCGCCGCCGCGGCGAGGTCCAGCGGCTCGCGGAACTGGTGGCGCGACCACCACGCCGGCGACACCTGCACCACGCTCGCGGCCAGGCCGAGGGCGAGGACGGCGCCGCCGACCCGTACGCGCGCGCGGCTCACCGCCGTGGCCCGTCGATGAGGAAGTTGTCCGCGACCGCTGCTGCCATCTCCACCAGGCTCTCTCTCGTCTCGCGACGCAGCGAGGACAGCCGCGTCTGCGCCCCGGTCTCCAGGGCCGGGTCCCAGGGGACGGTGACCACGCGCGCGCACCGGCGCGCGAAGTGCTTGACCATCGGGTCCAGCGGCACGCCGACCCCCCGGCGCACACCGTTGATGACGACGATCGCCCGGGCCACGAGCTCGCCGTGGTCGTGCTCGTCGAGCCAGTCCAGGGTCAGGGCCGCCGCGCGTCCGCCGTCCAGCCCCGGCCGCAGCACGAGCACCAGCTCGTCCGCCTCCCCGAGCAGGCCCTGGTTGGCGCTGTCGAGGATGCCGGTGCCGGTGTCGAGCAGGATGAGGTTGTAGAAGCGGTCGAGCAGGGCGATCAGCCGGTGGTACTCGTACTGCGTGAGTGCCATGCCGATGCGCGGGTCGTCGTCGGAGCCCACCACCTCGAGACGCGACTCCGGCGCCTGAGATACGTACGAGCGGAGCTGGGCGTAGGTCTCGATCGCGTCGACCTCCCGCAGGATGTCGGTGATGGTGCGGCTGTTGGGGGGCGCCACCCGGTGCGCGAGGTTGCCGGCGTCGGGGTTGGCGTCGACCGCGACGACGCGGTCGCCGCGCAGCGACGAGAAGGTGCTTCCCAGGGCGAGCGTCATCGTCGTCTTGCCGACACCGCCCTTCCTGCTCATCACGACGACCCGGCGGGACCCGTCGATCGGCGCGCACAGGCGCGCCTCGAGCTCCGCGCGGCGCTGCTCCGCCGAGCCCGGCCGCGGGTGCACGGTGCCCGCGGTGGCCCGGTGGACCGCGCGCTGCCAGCCCCGGGTCGGCACGACGGCTCGCGGCGCGAGCATGTCGGCGTCGTTGAAGGCGGCGGCGGTCAGCGGCATCGGTCGCAGCTGGGCGGGGATGCGCGGCTCGTCGTGCTCGCCGGGCTCGGCGGCCGACGTGGCGACCAGCCGCTGGGCCGCGCGGGCCAGGATCGCGGCCAGCCGCCAGACGAGCACGGCCAGGCCGAGCAGGGGCAGCGCCAGCAGCGCCACCGACAGCGACGAGAGGATGACCACGCTGACGTCGCCGGCGCCCCAGGCCCGGTCGATCTGGTCGGTCTGGACCCCGATGGCGTCCCACGTGCGGTCGACGATGAGCGGCAGGTTCCAGGCCAGCCAGCCGAAGCCGAACGTGAGCAGCGGCACGACGACGAGCACCCAGCCGACGACGAGGCGGCGTGCGTACGGCCGCAGCTCGGCGACCCGCGGGTCCGTCGGGCGGCCCGGCAGCAGGCTGCTCAGCACCGGTCGCACGCGCGCGAACAGGTCGGGCACCCCGGCCAGGTCGGCGAGCACGTAGTAGCCGTCGAAGCGCACCGCGGGCACGAGCTGCTGCACCATCTCGAGGTGCATGATGAGCACGACCAGCAGGAAGAGGCCGTTCCCCGTCGCGAGGTAGATGCCGCCCGCCGACAGCAGGCACAGCACGTTGAAGTAGAGACCGCCGAGGTCGGTGCGCAGCCGGCCGGCCCGGCTGAGGCGGTAGGAGTCGGTGACGTCGGTGTAGAAGGCGGGGAAGACGAGGTACATGCCGAAGCCGATCTCGCCGGGCTGCGCACCGCCGTAGCGGCAGGCGGCGGCATGCCCCGTCTCGTGGGCCAGCGAGCCGAACGTGAGCAGGCAGAACAGCGCGAGCAGGAGCGGCGGTGTGGCCAGCACCTGGCCGAGCGCGCCGATCAGGCTTCCCTCGGTCACGAGCCGCACGTCGAGCAGCACCAGACCGACCAGCGCGGCCACGACGACCGGAGGCCAGAACAGCGGTGCCAGCACGCGCGCCAGGACGCGGACGACGCCCGCCGGCACCAGCGTGCCCTTCAGGGCCAGGGAGAGCAGCGGCCGCGCCCGGGGGTGCACGTCCGCGGGGCCGGCGTCCGCGCCCTCCACGAGCCCGAGCGGTGCCAGGCGGTTCTCGACGAGGTGGGTGAGCCCCTCTGGCGTCAGCGTCCGCCCGTAGGCGCCGCTGACCGCGTCCGCCACCTGCTCGCGGGTGCGCGTCGGGTCGACGGCCGACACGACGAGGTGGAGCAGCTCGGAGACCTGCACGACCTGGCCGTCGCCCCTGCGCAGGAGGTAGGTCGGTTCGCGGATGCCGGAGCCCTGAACCTGTCCGAGCACCTGCAGGCCGAGCGGCAGCCGCCATCGGTCGTGCAGTGCGGTGTCATCCTGGTCAACGGTCATCGTGCGTCATCGCCCTGGTTGCTCTGGTTGCCCTGGATGCTCTGGGATGGCGGCGGGTGTGCCCAGAGCTGCGCACCCGCCGCCATGTCTCAGGCGACGCCTAGACCTGCGTCGACGTGAGGTACTGCATGGCCAGCGCGTTCGCGCTCGCGTTGATGCTCGCGGCGTTCACGGCGATGGCGATGTTGAGGCCCACGACGTTCACGACGTTCGTGCACGCGAAGTAGCAGAGCGTCTCCCGACGCGGAAGCAGCTGCGCGGTCTGGACGTCGAGCTCGTCGGAGCGCACCACAGGAGCACTTCGCATGGACGTTCACACCCCTTCCACGCCCGCCGGGGGCGGGCCGTCGGCGTGGCCCCGCGACGGAGGCCACGCCGCTGCCGGTTCAGCCCTGCGAGACCGCGATCGTCTGCACCGCAGCGCTGTTGGCCTGCGAGAAGAGAGTGGCCGCGTTCAGTGCCAGCGACGAGTTGGAGGCGTAGACGTTCGCCCAGTTGTTGTTGAAGAACAGCGTCTCCCTCGCCGGAAGCAGCTCGACCTGCTGGAGGTCCAGGTCGGTCAGTGTCAGTTCCTTGCGCATGGTGGTCACCTCCCCTGTGTGCGCGTCTCCGTGACGGAACGGCCCCAACTCAACGCACGCACCGTGATCTCGCCGTGACAACAACGTGGCAGGGCCGTTGCAGGGTCGTGGCAACGTCGTGGCAGGTTGCGGGCCGCGCCTTCCCGCGCCGCTGCCGTCGGGCAAGACTGCAGTTCTGACGCACGACGTCGCGGCACCGACGGCGACGGTGACGTCGACCGGAGGCGCCGTGGAGCCCGCGACCAGTGCACCAGCAGCCGTGGCGCGCGGCGTGCTGGTCATCAGCGCGTGGACGCCCGGTGTCGCGGGCGAGATGCTCGCGCGCGTCACGATGAGCGGTCCCGGCGCCGCTCCGGTGATCCACGTGGTGCGCGGCCAGGTCGCGCTGCAGCAGCTCGTGACGCAGTGGATCGGCGCGCAGGCGTCGTCACAGAGCGAGATCCTTTAACTTCCCGTTGCCATTCAAGGCCTTGCGCGGATGATCAAACGCGCGGACGTTGACTACAGGGTGTGACTTCCCAGGGTCTCGCTGAGGGGGCTCAGATGCTGCGAGCAGATGCACCGACGCAAAGGACGGGGCTGACGCTCACGCTCTGTGGATGCTGGGACCTGCGCGTCGAGGGCCGTCCCGTCGAGCTCGGCGGTCGCGAGCAGCGTGTCGTCGCCCTGCTCGCCCTGCGCGGGCGGAAGCCCCGCTCCCAGATCGCGGGCACGCTGTGGCCCGACACCACCGACGACCGCGCGCTGACGAGCCTGCGCGCCGCCGTGCTGCGCGTGAAGCGCGCGGCGCCGGGACTCGTCGATGTCAGGCGCACGACGCTGGCCCTCACGCCGGACGTGCACCTCGACGTGGCGGACCTGCACCGGTGCGCGGCGCTCGTCGGCGAGGAGCAGGCGCTGGACGCCCCGCGCGCCATGGCCGTGCTCCGGCAGGCCGACCTGCTGCCCGGGTGGTACGAGGACTGGGTGCTCTTCGAGCGCGAACGCCTCCAGCAGGTCCGCCTCGACGCGCTCGAGTCGCTGGCCCGTCGCGAGATCGCCGAGGGCAACGCCGCCCACGCGCTCGCCGCGGCGCGCGAGGCGATCGCGATCGAGCCGCTGCTGGAGAGCGCGCACGCCGTCGCGATCCAGGCACACCTGCTGGCGGGCAACCGCTCGGCCGCCGTGCGCGAGTACCAGGTCTACCGACGCCGACTCCGTCAGGTGCTCGCGATCGAGCCGTCGCCCGAGCTGGGCGACTTGCTGGCCCGTCCCCTCATCCCGCGTCAGGCGACGGCGAGCATCGACCTGCAGTCGCGCGCGTCGCGAGACCTGATGGCCGGCACCTGAGCCGTCGCCACCGGGCCCGGCTCCTCAGCGCAGGTGCAGGACGCGCCGGACGAGGGCCAGGCCGTCTGCCACGCGCCGTAGCTCGTCGGCGTCGAGCTCGCACAGGGCCGAGGCGAGGCGTTCGACCCGTGCTCGGCGCCCCCGCTCCAGGCGGTGCCTCCCCGCCGCCGTGACCGTCACGACGGTCTGCCGGCGGTCGTGTGGTGCGGTCGCCCGGCGGACCAGGCCTTCCGACTGCAGGGCGCCCACAATGCGGGTGATGGCCGGGGGACTGACCTGCTCGGCGCGCGCGAGCGCGGACATGGTGCTCGGGCCGCCGTAGACGAGTACCGAGAGGATCGACAGTCGCTCGGGGGTGAGACCGGTCAGACGGTCGTCCGTCCGGGCGGCCCGGAGCGCTCGGACGGAGGTCGTGTTCAATGCGTTCGCCACCCGGTGCCGAGGCGTACGTGGGGAACCGGTCGGCAGGGGAGGGAGGTCGGTCACGCCGGACAGTTAACACCATGAAGCTCTTGACAGTTCACAGCCTGAAGTATGTGATGGCCGGATGTCGCAGTACGCGCACGCTCCGTACGGTGTCGGCCAGATCCATGTCAGCGTGACCGACGTCGAGGCCTCGGTGCGGTTCTACCGCGACGTCCTCGGGCTGACCCACCTCTTCACCGTCCCGGGACAACCGATGGCCTTCTTCGACGCGGGCGGGGTCCGGCTCTACCTCGGCGTGCCGGAGGACGAGCGCTTCCGCTCGTATCCCGTCGTCTACTACCGCGTGGCGGACGTCGAACAGTCCTTCGCCGCGGTCTCCGCTCGCGGCGCGGTCGTGCTGTCCCGGCCGGCACGGGTGCACCGGGACGGCACGACCGAGTTGTGGATGGCCTTCGTGGCAGACCCGGACGGCACACCGGTCGGGCTGATGGAGGAGCGCGTCGTGGGCGCCGGACCTCTCGACCCGGAGAACCGGCGGGATCCCGTGGCCTGAGGTCGGGCGCTCAGCGACCGCTCACGGCCAGGCCGGTGCCCAGCAGGACGCCATACGCGAGCAGCACTACCCCCGTCGCCTTGAGCGCGCCGACGAGGGAGGGCCCGGCAGCCCCGCCCCGCACCGCCCGCACGGGACCGCCGGCGACCGGGATCGCACCGAACGCGAGCAGCGCCCAGAGGTGGCCGGAGGCCGCGATCGCGGCGGCCGCGGCGAACGGCACCAGTACCAGCGCGACGTACAGCAGCCGGGTCCGGCCGTCGCCGAGGCGCACCGCGAGGGTCCGCTTGCCCGAGACCTCGTCGGTGGCGCGGTCGCGCAGGTTGTTGGCCACGAGGATCGCGCTGGCCAGCGCCCCGCAGCCGATGCCGGCGAGCACCGAGGCGACCGTCACCTCGCCGGCCTGGACGTACGTCGTGCCCATGGTCGCGACGAGGCCGAAGAACACGAAGACCGAGACCTCGCCGAGGCCGCGGTAGCCGTAGGGCGAACGTCCGCCCGTGTAGTACCAGGCGGCAACCAGGCAGGCACCCCCGACGGCCACGAGCCACCACGTGGTGGCCGCGGCGAGCACGAGCCCCGCGACGCCGGCTGCCGCGAAGGACAGCAGCGCGGCCGTCCGGACGGCCCGCGGGGTGGCCAGGCCGGAGCCCACCAGCCGCACCGGCCCGACGCGGTCGGTGTCGGTGCCCCGGACCCCGTCGCTGTAGTCGTTGGCGTAGTTGACGCCCACCTGCAGGGCAAGGGCGACGAGCAGCGCCAGCAGCGCCGGACCCGCGGCGAAGCCGTCGACCGCTGCGGCGGCGCCGGTGCCCGCGGCCACGGGGGCCACGGCGGCGGGGAGGGTGCGCGGGCGGGCACCCTGCACCCAGTCACCGGCCGTGGCCACGGACCCGCGCCGGCTCAGCGGTCGAGGTAGAGCTGGCTGCCGCGGCGGCTGACCTTCGCGCGGCTCAGCGGCAGCACCCGGGTGAGCAGCTTGAATCCCGTCCCGAGACCGGGGACCTTGGCGAAGACCCCTTGGGGCCCGCGGACCATGCGCCCGGTGCGCACGTCGTAGGCCGACTGGTGCCACGGGCACACGAGGCAGCCGTCCTCGTCGATCGTGCCCCCGGCCAGGTCGGCGCCGAGGTGGCGGCAGCGGCGGCCGACCGCGAAGTAGTCGCCCTCGACGTTGCCGACGGCGTACCTCCCGACGCCGACCACCGTGCCCGGAGGCAGGTCGGACACCTTCCCGACGCGCTGCTCGGCTGCCATGTGTCCTCCTGGTGTCCGGACCCTCAGCTGCCGACGATGCTACGCACGGCGTCCTTGTCCGGCTTGCCGGACCCGAGCAGCGGCAGCATCCCGAGCACCACGACCTCGCGCGGCAGCTCTGCCCGCTCGAGCCGGTCGGCGGCGAAGGACCGCAGGTCCTCGACCGACGGCGGCGCCGAGGGGTCGGCAGGCTGCACGACGGCGACGACCCGCGCGCCCCACTCGTCGTCGGCGCGGCCCACGACCGCGCACCCGACGACCGCCGGGTGGTCGGCGAGCACGCGCTCGACCCGTGCCGCGGCGACGTTCACGCCGCCGGAGACGATCACGTCGTCGGCCCGGCCGAGCACGTGCAGCCGGCCGTCGTCGTCGACCCGGCCGAGGTCCTGGGTGACGTGCCGTCCGCCGACGAGGGCGACCTCGGTGAGGTCGGGGCGCAGCCGGTAGCCGGAGAACACGACCGGGCCGCCGATCGTCACCCGGCCGCCGTCGACGGCGACATCGACCCCGCCGAGCGGCCTGCCGTCGTACACCACCCCGCCGCACACCTCGGACATGCCGTAGGTCTCGACGACCCGCCACCCGCGCTCGTCGCAGCGGCGCCGCAGGTCGGCCGGGAAGGCCGCGGCACCCACGAGCACCGCGTCGAAACCGCTCAGGTCCACGCCCGCGTCGACCAGCCGCCGCACCTGCGTCGGGACGAGGGAGACGTAGCGCGGGACGCGGTCGTCCATGGCGGCCGCGGC
>Ga0299913_10004296_pt1 | contig 11937 bp, 7 predicted proteins | sample RVTome_9_FD_201360 | JGI IMG/M metagenome (GOLD analysis project Ga0299913, IMG submission 201360) | Soil microbial communities from uranium-contaminated site in the Upper Colorado River Basin, Wyoming, United States - RVT155D38 (version 2) ... | reverse complement strand
AAACGGGTGGAAGTTGCCGTCGTCTCCTTTGGGGGATCGGTGGAAGTAGTCCAGGACTTTTCCTCGATCGACGATTTCACCCCGCCCGAAATGCAAGCCGATGGCGGCACTCCCATGGGGGCCGCGATCCTTCAGGGAATCGACATGCTGCGAACTCGCAAGCAGGCATATAAGGAGATGGGCACCGATTACTACCGGCCCTGGGTCTTCCTCATAACAGACGGGGAGCCGACCGACATGAAAGCCGGCGACGAACTTTGGAACAAGGTCGTTGAAGCAGTGCATGGCGGCGAGCGTGATCGAGAGTTTTTGTTCTTCGCCGTTGGTGTTGAGCCTGCAGACATGGGGGTTCTCGCAAAGATTGCGCCACCCGAGCGAACGCCGTTGCAGCTGCGACCGGGCCGTTTCGCGGAGATGTTCGCATGGCTGTCGAAGAGCCAGCGACAGGTTTCGGCATCGCGTGTCGGCGATCACGTTCCGCTTGTAGATCCCACCGGCCCTGAGGGATGGGCCGAGATCGAAACCATCTGACCAACCGCGGGGGGCGCAGCCTTTGATCGCGTCGACGGCTCCACTCACGAAATTGCCGCCGGCGCGTGCAGGTGGGCCATCTGCCATCGCGGTGTCGGTGGCGGGACCGGGTCACATCGTCGAAGGCCGTGGATGTGACGATGCCTCTGGGTGCGACGTCGTTGGCACCTACGTGCTAGTTGCAGTTTCGGACGGACTCGGCAGTGTGCCTCGGGGCGCGGAGGGGGCCGAGCTTGCGGTAGCGGCGTCACTTCAGGCGGGGAGGGGATTCATTGCTGAAACCGTTCTGTTCGACCTCGACGAACTTGTTTGGGAAATGACCATCGGTGCGCGGCGTTCCCTCGAAGCCGCGACCGCAGATCCCAGAGAACTTGCATGCACGTTGATCGTTTGTGCCGGTGAAGGAACTGCCATAGCGACGGCTCACATCGGAGACGGTGCGGTGGTTGGTGATCACTCTGGTGACCTCTTCGTCGTCTCATCCCCGGGGAACTCCGAATACGTGAACGAGGTAGAACACCTTGGTCAGAAGAATTGGTTGTCCGCTCTTCGGATCTCGATCCGCGATCCAGTCTCGCGGTTTGCGGCCTTCACCGACGGACTTCAAAGGGCGGCGCTAAAACGAGTGGAGAACGGATGGGCCCCATTCGCTGGATTTCTCGATCCACTGTTCCAGCACTTCACATCCCGTGACGACCACGAAGAGCTGCGCAGGGAGATCGAGAGGCTGCTGTCAGGACCGCGGTTGAGCGAGCATTCTGAGGACGACAAGTCGCTTGCCTTCGGTCTCCTCGGCGACGATCGGCGGTGAAGTGGAAGCTTTCGATGCCGCAGGTAAGCGTTATCAGCTAACTCCCACCGGATCTTCCGGGGGAGAAGGCACGATTTACCGAGTCGCAGCGGCACCCGATCTGGCGGCCAAGATCATGCATCCTCATCGCTTGACGGAGGAGTTCCGCCAGAAGCTCCGAGTGATGCTCGCGGCTCCTCCCATGGATGCGGCTTACGAAGCAAGGAGGCACCGATCCATCATCTGGCCCCTTTCGCTCGCGTACTCGGAGTCCACGGCGAGAAATGTGATCGGCTTCGTCATGCCGTGGATAGACACGGGACTGTTCAAGGAAGCGCACACTTACTACGACCCATCGGACCGAATCCGAAGGTTCGGCGGCCTCTACAGCTGGCGCCACCTGTTGATAGCCGCATACAACCTGTCGAGCGCAGTGGCTGCGATCCATGCTCAAGGCCATCGCGTCGGAGATCTTCGCGATACCAACATCCTTGTTGCGCCGAACTCACTGGTTTCGTTGATCGACTGCGACTCGTTCGAGATCGTTGATCCCGAGTCCGGCCGTGTCTTTCCGACTACGGTTGGCACGGGGGAATTCATGCCGGTGGAACTTCAAGGCGCTTCCCTGGGATCCGGTTCGGCCGACCGTTATTACTCCGATCTCTATGCGCTTGCGGTGCTGATCTTCAAATTCTTGATGCTTGGAGCACATCCCAATCAGGCCCGAGGCGGTGCCGCGGCGGATCTTCCGTCGATAGAGGCGAAGATCAAAGCAGGCATCTACGCGTTCGGTGGGCGGGGGATGGGGGGGAGCCCGCCTGAGTTCGCGCCAGACATCAAGGTGTTGCCTCTTTCTATTCGCCGACTGGCGGAGCGCACCTTTGTTGCCGGTCATGCTGAGCCCGAGCGCCGGCCATCGGCGCAGGAGTGGTTCGATGCCCTGAGCGTCGAGGGACCTCGACTCAAAACCTGCAAGCGCAATCCAAACCATCTGTTTGGGAGCCACCTTCGTTCGTGCCCTTGGTGCCCCATGGCCGCCCGCGGAAAGGATCCATTCCCGGCCACTGTAAACATCGGAGGACAGGTGGCAGCAGCCACACCAAACGGAAACGCCAGCGTCGCCGAGCGCACCGTCCATCTCTCCTCCTATGTCGAGATGGCCCTGGTTGACGGCGCTCTCTCACAGCAGGAACTCCGGCACATCGAGAGCCTTGGCGCGAGTCTCGGGCTCCACGGGTCGGAGATCAAAAGTGTCATCCGGCAAAAAGAAAGGGAGTTCAAGGGCCGCGCGCCGGATCTCGTCCAGCAAGCAGCTCGTTCGACTCGCTCGCCGGCCCCTAAGAAGGGCAAGGCCACCGCACCTCCCCCGCGATCGCGAAGTATCGAGGAACTGAAAGCTTTGCTCTCAGACTACGAAAGAAGCGAACCTGAAGAGTCTTCCCGAATGGGCATTCGGGACCTGCCCCGCGCGATTGTCTTGGGGCTCATGGTCGCAGCGTTAGCGTCTCTCGCCCCTTTGGTGGCAATGATCGCCGTCGTGTTTGCGATCACTCCCGGCTTCGCATTTTCCTCCGAAGTCGCCAGCGAAAGGAGAGCCGGACGAGGATGGAGCCGGATAGGACCGAAGATGCTGACGCGGGCCCCTCAGATGGTTGTCCAGTCGATCTACTACCTCATCCCTGCAGTCGTGTACTCCCTTGTGCCCCTGACCGTTGTCTATCTTGGCCTGGTCCGGCTCGGTCTGCATCCTCCGACCGTCCTTAGATGGGTGTTCGTCGCTGCCTCATCGGGCTGGCTTCTATGGATGTTGTTGGTCGCCCCGCGGGAGCCTTTCGTCGCTTCGGTGGGCAACGGAGTTTCGCTGGCGCACGGCGCGTTGGAGAAACGATTGCCTTCCTCGATTCTTCTTCCGGCTGTGATGGTGTCGTTGGCGGCTGTCCTCATCTGGTTAGGACTTCGAATGCCGGCCTTTTGGTGGCCGTTCGATGGGCCACCGTTGATAGGCGGCTAGTTCAGCGCCAATTGATCGAACAGACCTCGACAGGCTCTGAGATGCCTTTCAGAGTCACGGTGCGTGTTTCGCCCATGGGCAATCGGCATGACCCCGAGATCAGAGTCGAGTTGCTGGCGAGGATTTCCCCTCCCTCCGCGAGGGCGCCGATTCGGGCCGCCTCGTGCAGGCCCTTTCCTCCGTAGTCGAGTCCTTTCACCGTGGCCTGAGTCTCGTGGATCCCGATCCGTACCTGAGGAGCAAATCCCTGGGAGCGGCGGTGTTCCATGAGCTTCTTTTGGATTGCCACGGCAGAATCGATGGCTTGTTGTGGTTTGGGAAAAGCCACAAGAAAGCCGTCCCCGATCTGCTTTACTTCCTGTCCTCCGTTCGCGGCAAACAGCGAACGAAGAGTCGAGTCATGCCAGCGTTGAAGGTCCTCCCAAGCCTCGTCACCGATTGCCTCGACGAGGTTGGTGGACTTCACAATATCGGTGAACATGAAAGTTCTCATCACCGATGAAGTAGCCCTGCTCGCTCCCTCGCCGGCGTCGCCCAGCGAGTCGAGCACCTTGCGCGAGTCGAGCACTGCCCCCAACCGATCCAAAGTTGCTTTGGCCGATCTCAGTTCCATGATCGCCGATTCTTCATCGCCCATTCCACGGAAGGCCTCGGCCATTGCAACGCGGGCAACAGCAGCCTCATAAGGTGCATCGAGCTCACGCCAGTGTTGGATGGAGCTTCTCAGAGATGCCGCAGCCGGCACGTATTCTTCGTCGGCAAGCTGAACCTGTCCCCGTGCTGATGTGGCGCAGGCCATCAGTGCAGCTGTTCCGTACTGCTCAGCGGTGCTTTCGAGTTCCTGGGCTCCCGATCGGGCCATGTCTATTTCGCCGGCCGCGATCGCGATACGTATTAACGCCGGCAAAAGTTTTGCCCGCCTAAGCGGCAATGGTGAAGCGGCAAGAGCCGCGTTGATCTGGTTGAGAGCTGTGGTCGTTTTTCCCTGCTCCAAGCGCATAAGAGCCAGTCCTGGCTGCGGCTCGCGCAGTAACTCGTGGGCCTGCGAAAACGCTTCTTCGGCAGCTGGAAAGTCACCCATCCGAACCTTGATCTCGCCAATCTCATAGAAGGCCTCAGCTGCGATGTTCGGTGCATAGCTTCCCAACTCGTCTGCAGCCACCTTTGCCTCTCGCTCGGCCTCGGCCCAGTCTCCTCGGAGCCGAATGATCTCGGCACGCTGCACTCTGCAGATTCCAGGAAAGCCGCCGGCGATCGATAGTCGGTCACACCATCTGCGTGCTGCTTCCGTGAACTCTCCAGCTCTTCGGTAGTCAGACAACTCGGCACACGCACCGATTGCTCGGCAGTAGATGATGCCCGCCGCTATCGGCGTCGTTTCTCCGCTTACGGCAGCAACAGTGGCCTCGTCCAGGTATTTCAGTCCCTCTTGGACTTTTCCCTTAGCCACGAGGATCCGTCCCTGGTCTAAGAGGGCGTATCCCTGCAAAGTTCGATCTCCAAACCTTGTCCCGATCTCGAGAGCGAGCTCGGCTTGCTCAGCAGCCGCCTCGAAGTCATCCGTGTGCAGCAGCATGACCACTCGCATCTGGGCGAGATATCCCTGTTCGGCGCAAACCTCCTCCGCCGCGAGTAGCCGCTGAGCACGGTTGAACCATCCCTCCGCAACTGATGGGGCCGTGTTGTTGGTGTTGTAGCGCACAAGGAGAAGAGCCACGTAGGCAGCACGCTTTTGGTTGTCTGCGTTCAGGTACGCCGTGTATGCGCGCTCGTGGTAGTTGATGCAGTGGTCCAGATTGCCGACCCACCAGGCCGCCTCCCCAAGGAGCTCCAGGTCTTCGGGCCCGAGTGGGCGGGCAGCGTCGGTCTCGCGAAGAAGCTCGTAGGCCTCGCGCCAGGCGTTTCTGCCCATTGCTTCCCGGCCAGCTTGGAGCGTTTCGTCGAGTGCGTTGCTCATAGGCCCCCAAGAGTAGTGAGTCGCCGCCCCATTGTCCCACCGCTGGGGTTGTCACCCACGCGCCGAAAGAATGTTGCGTTTTACCTGTCAGAGTGCCCACGGCAGGATTCGAACCTGCGGCACCAGGTTTAGGAAACCTGTGCTCTATCCCCTGAGCTACGTGGGCGGGCATGATTGCGGACTGCTTGAACTTTAAGCTCTGAGACTTTTGCATGCTAATAGGTGCATAAGTCTCAGAACTTGGAGCCAGCACGGCCGGCTCCGTGCCTGAAAGCTAGCCGTCCTTGGTGTCGCTTGCGGCGATGGCCGCGGCCCATCCCTCATCCGAAGCTACCGCCAGATGAAGATTCCAGCCCTTGCGTCCATGAGCGGGCTCCCATAAAAACCACTTCAGTTCGGAGACGCCTTGGCCCAATTCTGCTGGGTCCGGGGGCCATTCGAGGTCGGCCATGATAGATGCGGCCCACCAAGCTGCGAAGCGTCCAAAGGCTGCGCCCCGGCGCTTTCCTTCCGCTCCGCCGCTAGCGGCAGCCCATCCCATTAGTGCAAACGCGTCCGATGCAGTGACTTCCCCGATCCGAAACTCTTCGTGTTCAATGGCGGTGATTGCTCCTTCGGCATTGCCATCTCCGATCGAGACCTGGACGACACCGTTTGACTGCGAGATCCACACGTCCACCAGTCCAATTAGAGCGCGTCGAAGTTCGTCATCTTCGAGAGGATCAAAGGATGACTTCGATCCACGCGCCAATGTCGGTTCTACTTTGGGGTCGGGAAAGACCGCTTTCGACGAACGGTAAACGGCTAATGGATACTTCGGTTCCCAGTCCTCGAGTACCAGTGGCATCTCCATGACCTCGGCGTGGGTGCGGGCGGCCTCTCGGAGGTCCTCTCCTCTAACCACTCGTTCGGCTGCGACCGACCCGCTCGACTGAGGCGATGGAATGTGCGCGGCCAGCTCTTCGAAAGTATGAGTGGAAGCTGCCACTTCAGTGAGCGGGCCTAGCGCAAACCTTCCCGCTTCCGGATCCAGGACGGCAGCGGCGTAAGGGCCCGGAGCCTCGAGGGCAAGCCGGTAGTCGATATGTTCCGCGATCGGCCACAGTTGCTTGCCGCGCTCGACCGCCTGCCTGCATCTTCTCGCCAGCTCCACCAATCCGTCCCAGTCCCGGTTCCCTGCGAGGGCGTCAACTCGTGCCAGAAGTGGATTGGCCTCGGCCGCCTCTACGAGATCCTCTATCTCGGACAAGAAACTCGTGATCCCAACATGGAAAGCATCAAAGAGGCGGATCGGTGCAGCCGGCTGCACCTCCTCCACCTCCGGCTGGGGCCTGTCTTGGATATGGCTCGGTGAATCCTGAACCGGGATCCTCGGTGGTTAGAAATCGACTGATACCGCGGGCAACGGCCTCCCCTTCGGCTTGCTGAACATCCAAGCGGGTCAACAGATCGGCCTCTGGTGGGTTGCTGAGAAAAGCAAGTTCCGCGAGAACTCCCGGTGTGCCTTGGGTATGACGAACGATGCCGTAGTAGTCGTTTCCGCTGGAGCTCTTGCGGTACTTGGCCCCCGCGTCGGTGTCACCAACCCAGGCTATTCCCTGGAACTGCGAAAGAGCCCTCACCACTTCCTCGTACACGAGACCGGCAAGACGTTTCGATTCCGCAGATGTCGATCCGACGGTTTGATAAAAGGTTTCGGTCCCCGGCCTAGGAAGCTGGCCATCTGCCTCGGCGTTGTGATGAATCGAGACGAACGCCATAGGTTGGAGAGCCTTAACGATGCTTGCGCGGGCCTCGAGCGTGATGCGGTAATCGGCGGTGCGCGTGAGAAACACCTGGGCTCCAGTTGCTCGTAGAGAAGATTGGGCGAAGCCGGTGACTGCGCTATTCAATTCCTTCTCAGTGAGCCCATTGGGACCAACCGCTCCCACTTCGCTCCCTCCGTGCCCGGGATCCAAGACGACAGTAGCGCCGTCCAGAGGTACGCCGGTGGAGACCACCGCGGAATTCCCGCACGGCGTCCCGACCAGGGCTCCGTCTTCCTGTGCCCGAAGAACCGGGGCTATGACCCCAGAAGGAGTGATCACAGCTTTGGCCGACGTCCCTGCAAGCGATGTCGGAGCAGGTGGTGTTGGGGATGGCTCTGGTTCGGGACTCAACGGAGAAGCCGGGACCGATGGACTGGGCGACGGCGCGGCGATTGGGACCTGCGGCGATGAGCATGCCGTCAGAACGGTGAGCAATATGACGAAGACTGGTGCTCGCATCATCCTTCGAGCTCTTTTAAGAACCGTTTGATGGCTGGCATTACTTCGGATCTAAAAGTCGTTAGGAAAGCATGGCTGCCCCCGGCGAACATTTGGAGCTCGGAAGACGGGTTCAATCCCGCATGGAACTCTGCATGTGCCGGCCTTACGGTGGTGTCCTCGCTTCCATGCAAAACGAGAAGTGGAGTGTCGAAGCCGGAAGGTAGCTTCGTCCGGCTGATCTGCGTCTGAATGCGATCGTTTCGGACTCCATCGATACCCGCAGGGGCCTCCAAGGTGAAGCGAGCTCTCGATCTCAAATCTTCGGCTATGACGGGATCCTGATCGAGCCTTTCCATCTCGGTCTCGGTCAGTGTCATGTTGAGCACTGCTCTGGCGAATTCTTCGTCTTCGATGCTGCCCTGCATCACTTCTCGTAATTGTTCGTATTCCTTCTTCAGCTCGCTCTCGTCGAGCTCGATGGCGAGCTGGTCTTCTGGAGTCTTCGAGTGAAAGTGGGGGGCGAGGGCACATGCGAGGACCACAGCGCGAACTCGGTCGGGATGTGCCGCGACGGCAGACAACACGGGCGGTCCCCCGTTCGAGACGCCGATCACTGCTGCTTCAGTTACATCGAGCTCGTCGAGGACTCCAATCAACATGCGTCCTTGCTGAACGAAAGACTCGCCGGACGAGACTGGGGTATGACCGTAGCCCGGGCGCGAAACGGTGATCACCTGGAACCCGTCAAGGTCGCCGGCCATCCATTCGTAGTTGCGCCAGGTGGAGCCGAATCCCCTTCCGTGGGCGACGATGACGGCTGGGCCACGGCCGGTAACCGACGTTTCCACGGGCCCGCCTGGGGTTTCGATGAGCTTATGGGCGATGAGTTTGCCTTCCTGTTGGATTCCTGGAAGTTTACGGGTCTACAGGCGGCTCTGGGCACGTAACGCAGGGGGTACGTTGATCGTTATTCCCTGTGGAACCAGTGGACGGCCAGGGAAGGGCTTGGGTGCTTAGAACCACGAGGATGATCCTGTGCATCTGTCTCGCGGCCTCCCTTTGGGTTCCGCTCTTCATCATCCCGGGGGCCGTGGCAGCGGAGGATCCATGCAATGAGCTCCTTTGCGCGGGGGCGGCCAGTGTTGATATGACCTGGCACACCGGCAGCGGCCAGGGGCAATACGGCTCTGCGGGCAACGGTCTGACTTCCGGAAAGTTCGACCCGTTTCATCACCAGACCAAGATGGTGCCTTCCGACGGGATGCAGTCCCGACTGTTTACGAAGGCAATCGTCGTCAAGGCCCCTGACGGAGAGAAGGTCGCCTTCGTGAAAACCGAGCTCTACTTGCAGCAGGACATCCTTACGAGGAGGGTGGCCGAGCTGGTCTCGGGGGCCGACCCACTGGCAACGGATTTCCGCGTGGATGGACTGGACGGGTCCCGCATCATGCTCGGCGCCACCCACAACCATTCTGCTCCCGAATACGTCTCCACCGCATGGGGAGTCTGGCTCTTCACCGATAGCTTCGACTTTCGAGCCTACGAAACGACGGCGCGAAAGATCGCCAAGGCGATCAAGGAAGCGGACGACTCACTGCAGCCGGCAAAGATTGGCGCATCGGTTTCGAACTTCGGGGATGTCCAGCAGAACATCCTGGGCCCCGCTACCGCCGATGACGGAACCCCCGCAGGATTTCCCCGGGACCATTTCGACCGGGAGCTTGCGGTGATCAGAATCGACTCTCTTGACGGCGACCCCATCGCCGCTTGGGTGAATCTAGGCATGCATCCGGAATCGATGGCGACCTTCAATCTGATCTCCGGCGACTTCGTTGCAATGGTGGAGCGGATCGTCGAACGAGGAATGGAACGCAAGCCAGGCGCTGACAAACGTCCGGTAGTGGCCTGGAGTCAGGGCAGCGTCGGCGACGTCGAGCCGGACCGAGAACGAAGGGCCCATCCGTCGTCCGAGAAGCGCGAGTACTGGCACCGTGACATCTCTCAGGCCGAGAGGATGAGCCGGGATCTCTCGGCAGCAGTCCTCGACACCTGGGGAGACGTGGCTGAGGAGACTCCGCAGGTGCCGGAAAAATTCGTGCCCTTCTCCAGCGATCTCGAGGTAGGAATGGTGGATTACCGTTTCTCTGGCCCGCCCAGCCATCCCCTGCCGACAGTTTCGAACTGCCGGACCGATCAGCCTGCAGTACCGATCGTAGGCCTGCCCGACTGTGAACGAATTCCCGGAACTCCCGAGCAGTTAGGGACCACCATCGACCTTCTTCAGTCGGCTGGGGTCCCGGTACCCCACAATGCCGGAACCGCTCCCTCTTATGGCGCGGTCCAGGAATCGGCGACCATCCACCTCCAGGCCATGCGATTGGGCGACATCCTCGTCGCCTCCTGTCCGTGCGAGCCGATTTCGGACATGGTGATGAACTTCAAGTCGCGAGCGGATGCGGCTACGGGCAATCTCTATCTGGGATACGAGTGGCCCTGCCGTCCTACCGGGTCCGGATTCGAATGCAACTTCCGGACTGCCTTGCACCAGTCTGACAGCTGGAGACCCGTTTCAACCGACGCGTATCAACGGATGATTGCCGAGATAAGAAATGACGCTTCCGGGTGGGAGGAGGATTTCCTCCATCTCCAAGGGGAAGTCGAGGCCAACGACCCGGCAGAGATAAAGGGCAACTACAGCCACCAGGACATCCATGACCTTTCGTGTGAAGGTTCCTGCGGGTACAAGCTGCCCATCATGGTCGGCCAGGCCAACGACTACGTCGGATACGTGGTCACCTATCGCGAGTACATGCGGGGCGACCACTATCGAAAGGCCCTCACTCCTTTCGGCCCGCATACCTCCGACTACATCAACACGCGTCTCGTTCAGATGGGAGCCGAACTCAAAGGGGGCCTGGCGGTGGATGCCGGCATCCCTGGAGTGGCGGTTACCCCCGCCGACGAGCTCATTCAGACAGCCAAGACTCTAACTGTGGGCAAGGGGGCCACAGTCGGGCTCGGGGCATACGAGAAATTCATTCCCGACGACGGTGGTACGCCGGGCAAAGTCATATCAGAGCCGGCTTCACTGACTCGGTTCGGTGCGGCCACGTTCACATGGGAAGGCGGGAGCAACTGGACCGATAATCCGTTGGTCGAACTGCAGAGACGAAATACGGACGGATTCTGGGAGCCATACGCCACCCAAGAGGGCGGCGAGGTCATCGTCACTTTGGAATACGAAGAAGCATCTCCTACCGCGGCTCTCAACTGGCTGCAAGGAGGCAAGGTCTATCTGTGGACCGCAACATTTGAAGCATTCGAGGAGACTGCCCCGGGAACCTATCGGTTCTCGGTGGTTGGACATCATCGTCAAGGTCGTACCGCCAATCCTTACGAATTGAAGAGCGAGCCCTTCGACGTCGCGGTGTGGGACGGTATCGCTGCTCATGATCTCACCGTCGATGCGGCGACCCGCAGCGCGCGATTCCTGGCGGACGGAGTCGAGCTCTCAGAACCTGCCGATCAGCTCGAGACTGATGACGACGCGGTGCTGTCGGGCGATGAAGTTCACTATCCCGAGAGCTATCAGTCTTCTCTTGCTTACATTCAAGAGTCATATACGACAGTCGACGATCACCGATATTGCTGGCGTTGCACTTTCCGGCCGTGGGCCAATACCGGAAAGGTCACCTCTGCCCAGGTGACCGTGATGCAATCCGACGGCGTCGATCGGACCTATCCTGCAAGCTTCGATGGCGAGGGATGGACGGTCTCGGGGCTCGACCTCGCAAACGACGACATCGTGATCGTGAAGCGAGGAGGTGTCATAGATGAGTTCTCCAACTTGAACGGCAAACCGTCGAACGCCATCGGGCCTCTGACCGGTCTGACCGATCGGCCCGTACCGACCGTCCTCAGTTACGCCGGCGACACCAGCGGAGCCGTGGGTTCGACTATCGACGTTTCAGCCGTCCTGGAGACGAGCCGGGGTGCGCCGGTTTCGGGAGTCACGATTACCTTCAAACGCGGCTCGCAATCGGCGAACGCGGTGACCGGTGAGGACGGACTCGCCTCGGGTTCGCTCAAGATCGTGGGGCCTCCCGGGTCGAGGACACCCATCGAGGTGTCGTTCGCGGGTTCCGGCAACTATTTGCCGGCTTCGCTCTCGGTCCCGTTTACGGCCTCCTCACCGGGGAAGAACGCTGGGGCAATGGCAGCGGCACTCAGTTCCGTGGCGTTGTTGGTGGTACTGCTGTTGGCTCTTGCGCTGGCTCTGGCGAAGCGACGAGCTGCAACGATTGGGGGGACGGCTTGAAAAAGTACTTGCGAATCGCCGTGGTCTTTTTTACCGCGGGGTTGGTCGGCTTGAGCGCGGCCCTCGCCGGAGTTCTCGTGC
>Ga0299913_10004295_pt1 | contig 11938 bp, 8 predicted proteins | sample RVTome_9_FD_201360 | JGI IMG/M metagenome (GOLD analysis project Ga0299913, IMG submission 201360) | Soil microbial communities from uranium-contaminated site in the Upper Colorado River Basin, Wyoming, United States - RVT155D38 (version 2) ... | reverse complement strand
CGCTGCCGCTCTGCTCGTGGATCTCGAAGGTGGAGAGGGCGGTCTGGGATTCCAGGCGAGCCAGGTGATATTCACCACGGGCACGGGTGGCGCGACGTGGGAGCCGCGCTACGTGATCGGAAACGAAACGGTCGCGTCCACGCCGGTGGGAAGCGTCACGATCAGCGGCGGTAGCGAAGAGTTACAGCACCTCGCGATGAACCCGGTCAGACCCAGCGAGATCTGGGCCTACGGAGACGGCGGTGTCTACGTCTCCAACGGCTCAACACTCGATCCCGTGGACATCGGCGTCATGAGCATCGTCGATGTCTCCTTGGACGGTGGAGCGGTGTTCGGCTATGCGAAGGACGGCCCGAGAGGAGAGCTGTCGGTCGACGGTGGGCAGTCCTTCGAGCAGTTCGCCATGACGGCGAGCGTCGACTCGGCCGACGCGATCTTTGGGCCGCCCTTCCCACCTGCCGCTGTGGTCGGTTCCTTCGGGCGCGTCTATGTCCAGTACTTCCAGCCCGGGGTAGCGAATCCCGTCACCCTCGATCTGACCCCGATCGACGGGCGTGCCGTCTACGACGTGCAGTTCGCGGTCAAGGACAGCATCTTCGAGAACCCCCTGGTGATCGGACGCACGCAGCAGACGATAGAGGTCGAGTACCGCGCGCGGGGGCCCGAGGTCGACGAGGAGACCGTCCTCGCGAACGTCGACCCATACGTTCCGAAGATCAAGAACAAGTACCTTGTGCCCGCGTCGAAGCGGGTGTCCATGCGCCCGGGCGGGACGCGCTCGATCCCGTATGAGCTGGGATTGCCGGCGGCCGTGACCCCACTCGACGTGTATTTCATGATCGACATCTCGGGCAGCATGGGCAACACGATCAACGGCATCCGCTCCGCGATGCAAGAGATCGTCAACGATCTTTCGTCGCGCGACATCGACGTTCATTTCGGCGTGGGCGCGTTCCGCGCGTTCAACGATCCACCTGCTTACGAGCGAGTGCGCGACATCGGTCCACCCGGTCCGGCGGTAGCGGATGCGCTCAATAGTTTGCGCGCCAGCGGTGGTGGCCAAGAGACACAGATGGCAGCGCTTATGGAGTCGGTCACGGGAGAGGGAACGACGGGTATCCCGCCGGACCTCAACATGCACTTCCGCGAAGGAAGCTTGCGCGTTGCGATCGAGGTGACCGACGAGCCGATCTCGCAGGGTGGGGCTCACCCCTCGTACCTGGACGTTGTCGACGCCCTCGTCGACCACGACGTGAAACAGGTCGGGCTCGCGATCCAGGACGGACCCTTCCTCGGCGAGCCGGACTACGACAACCCCGGAGAACCGGCCGGGACCCTCCAGAAGGTGGCGGAGGGAAGCAAGGCCATCGCGCCCGAGGGTGGGGTCGATTGTGACGGCGATGGCGATCCCGAGATCGCCGAGGCCGGTCCCCTCGTGTGTCTCATCGACCCCGCTCGCGCAGACGACGCGGCCCTCATGTCCGACGCGATCGTCAACGTCCTACAGGCGATCCAGGACGTGCAGGACCTGGGCGTAACGGTGTCGCCGTCCGTAGGCGTGAGTGGGACGTCACGCGTGGTCGAGTCCGTCGTCCCGACGGTGTTCCCTAGGGTCGACTTGAAGGAGCCGAGCGCGCATTCGTTCGAGGTCGCGGTGCGCTGCCCCCACGTGAGCACGAAGACGACCTACCCCTTGAGCGTGGAGGTCGCGCGGCGCGGAGGTGTGCTGGGGAGCGCGTCCTTGACCGTGGTTTGCACGCCCAGGCCGGGCCGCGGGCCGGTGCCGCCATTCCCCGTGTTCACCCCGATAGCGGCGATCATCCCACCGCTGCCGCGGCCCCCGGATCCCATCCCCGAACCGAACCCCAACCCGCAACCGAACCCGCAACAGAACCCCCAAGCCGGCTTCGCGGCGCAGGAGCAACAACAACCGCAGGTCGCGCTCGCGCAACAGGACGGACCTGCGGTTCCGGTCGAAGAAGAGGAGGCGGCCGGTGACGAATACTTCGCGACCGCGCGCCATCAGGAGACCGGCGTGCCTCCACTCGCGTTCATCTTCGCCGCCGCAGGCATCACATCCGCATATGCCTACGTAGCACTTACACGACAGAGAACACGCACCGCCCATGCAGGCGCCCGCCCCGGGCGCAGGCGCCGACGGAGATGAAACGCGAAGGAGGAACCATGAAGCTGCTGGATCGGGAGAGTTTTGCGGCGCCGAGCGTCTGGGTGAAGAAGGCCAGACGCAAGATAACCAACTACCGGCTGAGGCGCAGGCGAGCGCGCGTCGCCCGGCGCAAGCTCGCGGGATCGCGCAAGGCGACCGTACTTCTGTCACTCATCCTCGCGCTGCTCTTCGGTTCGTTCGCGTGGGCGCAGGACTACCTGACCACTCCCGCGGAGGGACTCGAGCTCTCGATGGGTGAGTTCGAGGCGCTTGCGGACGAGAAGCGCATCTCCGAAGGGGCCTTCCTCGACGAGGACAATCGGGTGATCGGGACATTCGTCACCGAGCCGGTCGTCGAGGAAGAGAAGAAGGACAAGAAGGGCGAGCGCGACAAGAAGTCCGGGCCGGACTCCGACGCCAAGTCGGAAGGCTCCGGTGGCGGCAAGAAGGACACCAAGGACGGCGGTGGCAAGAAGAAAGGCGACGGTAAGAACAAGGGCAAGGACGCGGAGACCGAGGAGTCACTCGCTCCCGACGGCGCCGGCGAGTTCTGGCTGGCGTACCCGTCGTCGGATGCCGCCTTCGGGCCCCTGTCCGAGATCCTCAGCAACTCCGGGGCGCGCGTCTCGGTCGACCAGCAGAGCTCGAAGATGGTCGTGCGCGTGGTCTCGACCTATCTGTTACCGCTTCTGATCCTCGCGAACTTCTTCGGCCTCCTCTTCACCGCGGGGCGTGCCTCGACGTCGGGCATCGGCGACGTCATCGCGTTCGGCGTGATGGGCAACAAGCGCCAGAAGCGCGGCTTCGCGGCTCCCGTCACCTTCGACGACGTCGGTGGCGCGCACGAGGCAGTTGCCGAGCTGAAGGAGGTCGTCGACTACCTCCGGGACCCCGAACGCTACGAGGACATGAAAGCCGCACCGCCCAAGGGTGTGCTGCTGTTCGGTCCCCCGGGGTGTGGCAAGACCCTCATGGCGAAGGCGGTTGCCGGCGAGGCGGGCGTCCCGTTCTTCTCGGTTGCAGGCGCCGAGTTCGTCGAGGCTCTCGTCGGCGTGGGGGCCGCACGCGTCCGAGATCTGTTTACCCAGGTGCGGATGGTCGCCCCCGCGATCGTCTTCATCGACGAGCTCGACGCGGCGGGTCGCAAGCGTGGTGCGGGTGGGAGCTCGGGTGGTGGCTCCGACGAGCGTGAGCAGACGCTGAACCAGCTCCTCGTCGAGATGGACGGTTTCGAGATCTCGGCGGGGATCGTCGTCATGGGCGCGACGAACCGTCCCGACATCCTTGACCCTGCTTTGCTTCGGCCGGGACGGTTCGACCGGCACATCACCGTCGAGCAACCGGACGCCGAAGGGCGCGAGGAGGTCCTGCGCCTCCATGCGCGCGGCAAGCCGCTTGCATCCGACGTCGACTTCGCCTACGTCGCCCGGCGGACGCCGGGATTCTCGGGGGCCGACCTCGCGAACGTCATCAACGAAGCGGCACTGCTCACGGTGCGCGGCGGGCATCCCGAGATAGGTACTGATGCCCTAGAGGAAGCGATCCTGCGCGTCATCCACGGCCCGAAGCGCAAGGGCCGCATGCTCTCGCCGGAGGAGCGCGCTCGCGTCGCGTATCACGAGAGCGGCCACGCGATCGTTGCCGCAGCGATCGGTACCGGCGACGACGTGCACCGCATCTCGATCCTGGATCGCGGCAAAGGACTCGGCAGCTCCGCGATCAAGCGACAGGAAGAGTCGATCATGACCGCGGACGCGCTCTACGAGAAGCTGGTCGTGACGATGGCCGGTATGGCTGCGGAACGCCTCGTGCTCGGCCAGCCCTCCACGGCCGTCGAGGGCGACCTCGAAGGGGCGACCGCCGTCGCGCGCGACATGGTCGGGCGCTTCGGCCTCAGTCGGATCGGCTCGGTTCGATTGCTGTCCTCGGATATCGACGTCTTCCTCGGCAACGCGTCCCAGGTCGGTGAGGTATCCGAGGCGACACTGCGGCAGATGGACGCGGAGACGAGGCGGTTCGTCGAGAGCGCGCTGGCCGATGCGATGAGGATCCTCGAACAGCATCGGGCGGATCTCGACACGCTCGTCAATCGGTTGCTCGAGCAGGAGAACCTCGAAGGTGCACACCTCGTCGAGGCTCTGAGCTCGGTCGCGCCGACCCCGGTGCGCTTCCCAACCGCAGAAGCGTTGCAGGGGGCCGCAGAGGATCCCGCCGACGCAAGCACCGACGGTCGCGCCGGCTAGACGATGAGTCGGACCCTCGGCGCGCTGCTGGTGGGCCTACTTCTCGCGCCCACCGCGGTGAGCGCGGCTGTGCCGGGGGCCGAGCGCGTCGAGTTGTTGGTGATGTTCGAGGAGCACACCGGGGCCGCGACGCGCGCGCGTCTGCACGGTCTTACCGGAGCGTCGGTGATCGGCCGGCTCCCGGAGGTGAACGTGGACCACATCACCGTTCCCTTCAGCGCGATCTCCGTTTACGAGGGCGCGCCCGGAGTCGTCGCGGTCGAGGAACCGCGCACCTACCGGGTGATGGGTCGGCCCAACGATCCCCTCGTGCCGGAACAGTGGGGTCTTAGGAAGCTGGACGCGTTCAAAGCGTGGAAGATCGAGGATGCCAAGAAGTCCGGAGTAACGGTCGCCGTGCTCGATACGGGTGTCGACGGGACCCACGTCGACCTCGAAGGACGCGTGCTCGAAGGCTTCGACTATCTCGAGCTAGACGAGAACACCTACGATGACAACGGACACGGTACCCACGTCGCGGGGATCATCGCCGCGAACGTGGGTAACCGAACCGGCGTTGCCGGGTTAGCCCCCGGTACGTCGATCATCCCGATGAAGGTGTGCGAGGCGATGGGGACGTGCTCCCTGCCTGCGATCCTTGCGGGGGCGGTCGACTCGACGCGGCGAGGAGCGGACGTCATCAACATGTCGCTCGGCGGTGCCGGCCAGTGCTCGGTGATCGAACAGGCGGTCTTCGACTGGATCTGGGGTCAAGGCACGGTTGTCGTCGCGTCTGCCGGCAACCACGCGGAGGATGGCAACCCGCCGGTGGCCCCTGCTAACTGCGACCACACGATCGGGGTGGGTGCGACGGATCCCAAGAACAAGAAGGCCGCGTTCTCGAGCTTCGGAGGATGGGTCGACATCGCCGCGCCGGGCGTGGACATCTGGTCGACGATGCCGCCGCTGGTCACCATCACCAGCACGCACATCGGTTACGCGTCGGCATCGGGGACCTCGATGGCAGCTCCGTTCGTAGCGGCGGCTGCCTCCTTGGTGAAAGCGCGGCACCCTGAGTGGACACCGGATCGCATCGAGCGCAAGCTGCTGTCGACCGCTAAGGACCTCGGGCCCAAGGGGCGCGACGACAAGTTCGGGCGGGGCCTTCTCAACCTCGTCGGCGCGCTGAGGTAACCCGGCCGCGGGTCCAGATGCGCCCGCGTGCGACGATTGAGGGATGAAGACCGCCCTTGTCGGTCTCGAAGAGATCGAGGACGCCCGACGGCTGCTCGACGGCATCGCGGTCGAGACCCTTCTGGAGCGTTCCCGCGCGTTGTCCAACCACGTGGGCGGCGAGGTCTACGCGAAGTGCGAGAACCTCCAACGTACGGGCTCGTTCAAGATCCGTGGGGCATACAACCGGATCGCCCGCCTCGACGAAGCCGAGAAGAAGGCCGGCGTCGTAGCCGCGTCGGCGGGGAATCACGCCCAGGGCGTCGCGCTGGCTGCGTCGTTGGCCGGTACGACCGCGACGGTCTTCATGCCCGAAGCCGCGTCGCTGCCGAAGGTCGAGGCGTGCAGGCGCTACGGCGCGGAGGTGGTCCTGACCGGCGCGCATTTCGGCGCGGCGTTCGAGGCCGCTATGGAGTACTCGCAGAAGCACGGTTCCACGTTCGTCCATCCCTTCGATCACCCACACGTGATCGCGGGCCAAGGGACGATCGGTCTGGAGCTACTCGAGCAGACCCAAGAGATCGGGACGATCGTCGTTCCCGTCGGTGGTGGCGGATTGATCGCCGGCATCGCGGCGGCGATCAAAGCGCACCGTCCACAGGTGCGCATCGTCGGCGTCCAGGCGGCAGGTGCCGCCGCGTTCCCGGCGTCGCTCGCGCAAGGAAGACCGGTGAAGCTCGAGAAGATCGCGACCATCGCCGACGGCATCGCAGCCGACGCGCCGGGCGAAACGTCGCTCGCGCACGTGAGCCAGCTCGTCGACGAGATCGCCGTTGTCTCCGACGAGGCGGTCGCGGAAGCGTTGGTGTTCACCGCCGAGACGATGAAGCTCGTCTTGGAGCCAGCCGGTGCCGCAGGAGTGGCCGCGATCCTGCAAGGAGTCACCGAGCTCCGTCCCCCGATCGTCGTCGTTCTGTCCGGGGGCAACATCGATCCGTTGCTGCTCTTGCGCGTGATCCGCTTCGGCCTCAGCTCGTCGGGTCGATACTTCGCGTTCCACACGCGCATCCCCGATCTGCCCGGTGAGCTCGCGAAGCTGCTCGGTCTCGTTGCGGAGCTCGGAGCAAACGTCGTCGGCGTCGAGCACCACCGCGAAGGCGTAGCCATGCACATCGACGAGGTCGACGTGGCCTTGCAGGTGGAGACCAAGGGAAGCGACCACACCGAGAAGGTGATCGGCCGCCTGGGAGCTGCCGGGTATTCGATCGAACGCCTCTAGGGGCGTAGCGCGCCGGCACGTGGCGGGGGATGATCGGTTCATGGAACTGGATCTTGCCCTCGTCCGGGAAGCGGTTGCTCGCTTCGTCGCGGAGGATGTGGGCCGCGGAGATATCACCACGCACGCCGTCGTCGACGGCGATGCCCACGGCCGCGCACGCATCGAGGCGCGCAGCGACTTCGTTCTCGCAGGCCTCCCGGTTGCCGGGCTCTGCTTCGACGCGCTCGGTCGCGACCGGATCCGGTGGCGGCCCGAGGCCGCCGACGGCGACGGTGTTTCGGCGGGCCGGGCGCTCGCGCGCCTAGAGGGGTCCCTGCAGGTGATCCTCACCGTCGAGCGCACCGCGCTGAACCTGCTCGCTCGGCTCTCGGGGGTCGCGACCCTCACCCGCGCGTTCGTCGATGCGATCCGAGGGACGCCGGCGCGCATCGTTGATACCCGCAAGACCACGCCGGGGCTGCGGAGCCTCGAGAAATACGCGGTGCGGGTTGGGGGTGGTCACAACCATCGCTTCGGGCTCGACGACGGGATCCTGATCAAGGACAACCACCTACGCGCCGCCGGAGGGGTGCCGGAGGCGGTCCTCAGGGCCCGGAATGAGGCCCCCCACGGCCTCGTTGTTGAAGTAGAGGTGACCGATCTGGACGAGCTGGAGGAGGCTCTGGCCGCCGGGGCCGACGCGATCTTGCTGGACAACATGTCCCCCGAGATGGTGCGCGATGCGGTCAGAAGGGCAGGAGGCAAGGCATTGCTGGAGGCATCGGGCGGCATGACCGTCGCAAACGTGCGGGCTTACGCCGAGGCCGGGGTGGATCTCATCTCGGTAGGCGCGCTGACGCACTCCGCTCGCTCCGTAGACGTGTCCCTGGAGGTGGAGGACTGATGGTTCTGACACCCGAAGCGCTGCGCTCGGGCGTCGACGAGGACTGGGCCGCCGAGGTCAAGCGTCTGGCTCGAGAGCAAGACGCCGTGATCCTGGCGCACAACTACCAGGTCCCCGCGATCCAGGACGTAGCCGATTTCGTAGGCGACTCGCTCGAGCTCTCCAAGATCGCGGCCGAAGTCTCCGAGTCCACGATCGTGTTCTGCGGCGTCCACTTCATGGCCGAAACCGCGAAGATCCTGTCGCCGGAGAAGCGCGTGCTGATCCCCGACCCGATGGCCGGCTGTTCGCTCGCGGCCTCGATCACCGCCGACGAGCTACGCGCGTGGAAGGCCGAGCACCCGGGCGCCGCAGTTGTGATGTACGTGAACACGACGGCGGACGTGAAAGCAGAGACCGATTACTGCGTAACCTCGGCGAACGCGGCGAAAGTCGTGGAGTCGATCCCCGAGGACAAGGAGATCCTGTTCGGCCCCGACATGTTCCTCGGTGCGCACGTCGAGCGCATGACCGGTCGCAAGATGCACGTCTGGATGGGCGAATGCCACGTCCACGCGGGGATCGAGCCTACGCATATCCAGGAGATGATGGACTCCCATCCAGATGCGGAGCTACACGTGCACCCCGAATGTGGTTGTTCATCTCAATGCATGTACCTGATGTCGACGGGCGATCTGCCGGAAGACAGAACGTTCATTCTTGGGACTGGCGGAATGGTCCGGAGAGTGCACGAGACCAATGCCAAAGAGGTGATCGTCGCCACGGAGGTTGGGATGCTCCATCGATTGAAGAAAGAAGCTCCGAACGTCGACTTCATCCCGGCCAACGCAGGAGCTCGATGTGGCTACATGGCGATGATTACGCCGAATAAGCTTGTGAACACGCTCCGCACTGGTGAGTTTGAGGTCACTCTCGATCCCGGAATCATGGAGAAGGCTCGCCTTCCGATCGAGCGGATGATCTCGATCGCGTAGGTCCTAGGACTCTTTCGGGGTCGCGGCGATCGCGGCTACCGCGGAGATGAGCCCCAGTAACGCGCCGGCGGCAACCAGCATCAGGCCAATGCCCGGCGATGGGCCGTTCCCGATGCCACCCCAGTCCGTGAAGACCTGCTCGATGCCGCGGTAATCGGAGATAGCGATGCCTCCGGCGACGACGGAGGCGACGAAGGCCCACCACGGATAGCGGCTCGCGGGGCGCACGACGATCAGAACGGCCGCCACCAACAGCACGAGGCCCGCCCCTGCGGTCCAGTAACCGTCGCCGATGTCGAAACCGTTGAACGGTTCAGCGCGCGCGGCCTGGTCGGCGGGGATCGTGGGAGGCAGTGCATCCACCTCGACCCAATCGAGGAACGATCCGAGGATCACCAGTGCTGCTGCGACGAAGATGCCGGTAGCGGCCCAGGTGCGTGCACGTTCGAAGTAGTCGCGTGTTGTCACGGCCGGATCGGACACGACGGTAGCCTACCGGCGTGACCTCGAAACACCGTTGCCTGCTCGCGATCCACGCGCATCCGGACGACGAATCGTCCAAAGGCGCGGGGACGATGGCGAAGTACGCGTCGGACGGGGTGCGCGTCGTTCTCGTGTGCGCGACGGACGGTGCCGAGGGCGACATCCTCAACCCGCGGATGGATCGACCCGGCATCAAGGAACGCATGGTCGAGCTGCGCCGTGCCGAGCTTGAAACCGCATGCGACATCCTCGGCGTCGAGCGCATCTATCACCTCGGTTACCGGGATTCGGGGATGCCGGAGTCGGAGTCGAACAAACATGCGCAGGCTTTCTGGAACGCGGATCCCGAGGCAGCCGTCGGGCGGATCGTCGAGATCATCCGGGCAGAACGTCCGGACGTCGTTCTCTGCTACGACGAGTCGAAGGGATACGAACACCCGGACCACGTGCGGGTGTACGAATGGGGCACCCGCGCCTTCCACGAAGCCGGCGATCCCGAGAAGTTCCCGGACAGGGGTGCGCCGTGGGCCCCCGCGAAGCTCTATTACTTCGCGACGTTCCATCGCAAGCGTCTGCAGATCCTTCACGACGCCGCGTCGGCAGAAGGGATCGAGAGCCCGTTCGCGGGGTGGCTCGACCACTGGGACCAGATGGGCTTCGAGGATCCGGAGATCACGACGTCGGTCGACGTGGCCGACTTCATCGAGCTGCGCAGCAAGGCCCTGCTCGCCCACGCGACCCAGATCGACCCGGACAGCTTCTGGTTCGCGATCCCCGACGACTTGATGCGCAAGGTCTACCCCGCGGAGGACTACACGCTCGTGGAGTCGCGCGTTCGGACGGAGGTTCCCGAAAGCGACCTTTTCGAGGGGATCTAGTAGAGGTCCAGCGACTCCGGCTCTCTCGGCACCGGCGCCCCGGACAGCGCCGCGATTGGTCCAGCGACGAACGCAACGAACACGGCCAGCGCGGATCCACGCGCCAGACCGACCGCCACGAATGCTGTGTCGTTGCCGAGGACCTCGCCGGCGAGCGAAACGATCTGCCAGGACAGCCAGCCGGCAAGGGCACCGATGGCGCCACAGGCAAGGAGCGGCGGAACCGAGGGGGCCGCGATGCGGACGCGCTTCAGGCCCGCAATCGCGTGCTCGAACCCCTCCGCGATCGTGGGGATCCTTCCGGCATCGTCGGTCTCGATCGTCCGCTTGGCTGCGCCGAGCAGCACGATCGAGAGCCCCAGCTCGGCGATCACCAACACCAGCGAGGTCCTCCGTTCGTCGTCGAGCTCCGCGGGACCCACGTTGCGCACCTTCTTGTTCCCCGGGAACTCGGCGATGTCTCCCGCCAGGTCGGCCACAGTGTGGACGTTGCGGAACACGAACGCGTGCGCCAAGTGAAGTGGAACGAACACGACCGCGCCGAGCAGTATGAGCGTAGAGAGGTTGCGGAAGGTCGCCGTGAGCGCGCGGTCGAGCATCTCCCCGCAGTCTAAAGACCTCGCCCATAGGCTCCGTGCATGCGGATCCTTCTGTGGCACGGCTACCTGCTGTCGGGCTCGGGGTCGAACATCTACACGGCCAACGTTGCCGCTGCGTGGCGCGCTCAGGGTCACGACGTGGTCCTCATGTGCCAAGAGCACAAGGCCAGCAGGTTCGACTTCGTCGACGCCGACGGCGTCGCGGATGGGGCCACGATCGGGCGCCTAGTAGGGAAAGAACAAGAAGGTCGCTGCACGATCCTGCGTCCGCCGATCGGCGACGTCCTGCCCGTTTACGTGTACGACGAATATGAGGGGTTCACCGCGAAACGATTCATCGACCTGAGCCAAGCCGAGCTCGACCGCTACACCGCGACCAACGTCGAGGCTATGGTCGCCGCGATCGAGGCGATCGAGCCCGATGCGATCGTCACCGGGCACGAGGTGATGGGCCCCGAGATCGCGCGCCGCGCGTGCGAAGCGACCGGCTCGAAGTTCGTCACCAAGCTCCACGGCAGCGCGCTCGAGTACGCCGTGAAGATCCAGGAGCGCTACCTCGAGTTCGCCGAAACGGGCCTTAATGCCGCGCACCGCGTGGTCGGAGGTTCTCGTTACATGCTCGACGCCGCCGCAGCGGTGGTCTCGGGCCCCTGGCACGAGAAGGCGCGCGTCGTGAATCCCGGTTGTGACGTGGCCCTGTTCCAACCGGTCGAGCGGGATCCCGGCGTGCGCCCGGTCGTTGCCTTCGTCGGCAAGCTCATCGCTGCGAAAGGGGTTCACCACCTCCTCGCCGCGCTCGGTTTGACCTCCTCGGCCTCTTTCGACGTCGTGATCGTGGGCTTCGGGGGCTTCGAGCAGGAGCTGGGCAGCTTGGCCCAGGCACTCGCGGCGGGCGACCGGAGACGCGCGCTGGCGCTGGCAGAAGCCGGTGACGGCAACGCGCTCGAGAGCCTCGTCGCGTTCCTCGTCGACGATCCGGGCGCGGCCTACTGGCGACGCCAGGCGGAGATCCCCGTGACCTTCGCCGGCCGGCTCGACCACGGCCCCCTCTCCAAGCGGCTGCCCTATTTCGACGTGCTGGTCGCGCCCTCGATCGTCCCCGAAGCCTTCGGCATGGTCGGCGTGGAGGCCGCCGCCTCCGGAGTCTTGCCGGTGGTTCCGGCGCATTCGGGGATCGGTGAACTGGGGTCTCGGCTGGAGGAGCATCTCGGGATGTCGGGTTTGCTGACCTTCGACCCCACCCACCCCATCGAGGGCATCGCCGCGGCGCTCGACCGCGT
>Ga0299913_10004294_pt1 | contig 11938 bp, 14 predicted proteins | sample RVTome_9_FD_201360 | JGI IMG/M metagenome (GOLD analysis project Ga0299913, IMG submission 201360) | Soil microbial communities from uranium-contaminated site in the Upper Colorado River Basin, Wyoming, United States - RVT155D38 (version 2) ... | reverse complement strand
GCGGGCTCGGCCTCGTCGGGGACCAGCAGGTCGTATTGACCGAGGACCCTACGAGAGATGTATCCGAGGAGGACGCCCATCTCCACCGACACGATCATGCGTTGCGCGAGACGTATGGGATAGGGCGATGCGTCCAGGCGGCTACCGACCTTCTCGACCAGTGGAGCGATCATCTTCTCCATCGAACCGATGTTGGCTTCGGCCCATTGCGCGCGGCCGATGACACTCCAGCGAACGGGGGACGGCGCGGGGATCCCTGCCGCTCCGGCCACGAGCTCTTCGGAGCGCGGAACCGCGATGTCTAGATCCCGCTTGAGTCGTTCGAGGAGATATGAGTCCGCCAGTGGCGAGTCACCCGCCATCCTGCGCGCCACGGCGGTCGCGACGCGCGGCTCGATCAACCGAGCCATGTCACAACGGGTTTAAGACGCGCGCTGGCGGCTGCCGACGAGCTTCCAGTACCAGCGCATGATCGCGAGTCCGAGGAGAACCGAGAGCACCAGGATGATGCGAGCCATCTGGTAGGTCCACGGCGGTCCCGTCTCGGTGCCACCGCCCGCGGATTCGCTCTCTTCCGTGCCGGTCTCTGCTTCGGGGTCGCTCTGGCCATCCCGCTCGCCACCTTCTTCCCCTTGTGTCTCCGCGTCGCCTTGGTTCTGTGCAACCACGAGGCCGCGCGGAGCCGCCAGAGCGTGGGGAACGGTCATGAACGTCAGCATCAGAACAGCGGCGAGGATCGCCCATCGTGAGCGCAACCAAGAACCTCCATCGGTTCGTCGGGTACCTAGCGGGCGTCAGGATATCCCGCGAGCACCTGCCCGGAACCGATACCCAGGCCCTTTGTCTAGGTCGAGCCGGCGGCTGGTTTGCGGCCCCTCAGACGGGGGACCTTCATCTCAGCGTGGGCCCAGCAGCGATCGCGGCGGTTGTATGTCGACAGGCGCGTCTCGCATCCGGGCTCCCCACAGACCCTGCCCTTGGGGAACTTCTGCGAGGCACGGGGAAGCGCCTGTGCCTTCGAACCACGGATCGCATCCTTGTTACCGCTCATCGTCCTGCCTTCCCTGCTCTCGTTCCGTCCTTACCCATATATCGGCAGCTCTTGCTCCTCAAACGCTGATGAATCACCGTTTCCTCAGCTCATTCCTGCGTCATTCGCTTCACAAACGCTCTGACCACTGCTTCCTCCGCTCATTCCCGATGGTCATTCGCTTCACAAGCAGTGGTTCGATTGGACGGGGGCCCTTGGGTTGGGGTTCCCTTCCTCTCGTGATCTTCAAATGAAAGAACGCTTGAACGGCACGAAAGGTTCCCGGCCCGCCCCCCTGCGGTGGGTGGGTTGGGTGGTTCGCGCCTTTCTGGGTACCCCCGCACGGGCCGCCCGGGGCACCGCCAGGCGGGTAGCCGACCCGACGAGGCAGGTCTTCGACTACTGGGCGTCCGAGCGGGTCACGATGCGCCAGGCGTTCGTGGCCGTCAGCATCGCCTCCCTGACATCCCTGCTGGCAGGACTCGCCCTGGCGGCGATGAGCAACCGGATCGACGCGGTCGACGGCCTCTTCGTGCTCATCCCGGTTTCGATCGGCATGCGGGGCAACATCTTCGGGGGGCTCGCCGCTCGGTTGGGCACCTCGATCCACTCCGGCCTGTTCGAGGTATCGCGCGATCGCGACAGCCTCTTGTCCCAGAACGTGTACGCCGCCACCCTGCTCACGATCGGCACGTCGGTGGCCATGGGACTCCTCGCCCGGGCGATCGCGGGGTTGTTGCACATCGACACGATCCCCGTGTGGGACCTCATCGTGGTTGCGCTCGTCGGTGGGCTTCTGTCGTCGACCGTGGTGCTGATCGCGACGATCTACCTATCGATCACGTCGTTCCGCAGAGGGTGGGACCTGGATTCCGTAGGGGCCCCGCTGATAACGGCGATGGGCGACGTCGTCACGCTGCCCTGCCTCTTCGCCGCGTCCTACCTCGTCGGGATCGACCCGGTCACTCCCATCGCGGGCGGGCTGGCCCTCATCGGCGCGGTCGTTGCTCTGGTACGGGGCTGGACCACCGTGCTGCCGGTCGCCCGGAGGATCGTCCGCGAGAGCTTCCCCGTCCTCTGCATCGCGATCGTCCTCGATGTTTTGGCGGGCACGGTCGTTGAGCCGAGGGTAGGCGACGTGTTCGTCCCCTATCCGGCGCTTTTGATCATCCTTCCGGGCTTCCTTGAGAACACGGGTGCCCTTGGAGCCATCCTGTCGGCGCGGCTCGGGTCGAAGCTCCATCTCGGGGCTGTATCTCCGCGCGCGCGACCCGAGGCCGCTGCGTTGCTCGATGGGACGATCGTGCTCGCCTTAGGACTCACCGTGTACGCCATGACCGCGGTCGCCACCCTTGGGCTCGCCGAGCTGATAGGGGCGGCGTATCCCGGCGCGCTCCGATTCGTCGGGATCGTGATGGTCGGTGGCCTCCTCGCGACGCTCCTCGCGGCCCTGATCGGGTACTACGCCGCCACCACCACCTTCAGGTTCGGCTTCGACCCGGACAACCACACCATCCCTCTGGTCACGAGCGGCATGGACCTCATGGGGGTCATCTGCCTCGTGGTCGCTCTGGTCATCTTCGGCGTAACCTAGGAGGACTTATATGGATGCAGGAGACGGTCCAAGAACCGTCAAGGGTCTCTTAGCCGAGATCAAGGATTCATCCGAGTTGATGGTCGATCTGGCCTACGCGGCCGTCTTCTTCTCCGATGCCGACCTGGCGAAGGAAGTCACGCGCCTCGAGGACCGGATGTTCGGCCATCTCCACGATCTGCGGAAGCTCGCGATCCTGGCCGCGCGCAGCCCCGAGGATGCCGAGCACATGGCGCACGTCCTTGCCATCGCATCCGCGGTCGAGAAGATCGCCGACGCCGCAGACGACATCGCGCGTGTCGTCTCGTCCGGGCTCGGGGTGCTCGACGACTTCCGCCGGGATCTGCGCCATGCGGACGAGATCGTGTCCCGTATCAAGGTCAGAGAGGACTCGACGGTGATCGGACGGTCGCTCAGGGACCTGTCTATGCCGGTCGAGATCGGGATGTGGGTGATCGCGATCCGACGCGGAGGCGAATGGGATCTGGACCCCGGCCCCGACTTCGTTCTCGGCTCGAACGATGCGGTCTTGGTCAAAGGCCCGGAAGACGGCGTGCACCTCGCGCGCGAGCTTATGGGGGCACCTCCTCTGCCCGAGCTTCCCGATCCGCCCGAGATCGCGCTCACGGATCTCGATCGTGCCGTGGATCTGTTGGTCGAGATGAAGAACTCAGCCGAGGTCGCGGTTGGTCTCGCGTACTCGGCATTGCTCTTCAACGACCAAGCCCTCGCGGCCGAGGTGTCGAACCTCGAAGCGAGAAGCGACGCGATCCATGACGAACTCGAATCGTGGGTCTTGCGCAGCTCGCAGGAAGCGCGCAACCCCGACGATCTCCGTGGTCTGATCCGGCTCGCTCATGCGTCCGAGATGATCTTCGACTCAGCACGGGAGATGACGAGGATGGTCGAGAGAGGCGAAGAGTTGCATCCGGTCATCGCCGCCGCGCTCGTTGAATCCGACGAGGTGGGACACGAAACGATCGTCTCCGCCGGGTCACCTGCGGACGGCAGGTCCATCAAGGAGCTCTCGGTCGAGACCGAGACCGGGATGTTCGTCCTTGCCGTTCAACGTGGACGCCGGTGGAACTACCGGCCGAAGCCCAGGTTCGAGCTCCAGGCTGGGGATCGGGTCATCGCGATCGGCCCCGCGGAGGGTGGCGAAGAGCTGGACCGTTTGGTCGGGATGCAACGCGAGATGATCGAGGCTTAGCGAAACCGGTTAGAGGGGATACAAACCACATGGGAAGAATGACCGAAGAAACGCCACAACCCGACGGCTCGATCCCGCAGAAGCCCAGCATGGCGCAGAACATCGGCGCCACGATCGCCGGATTGATCGCCGTCAGGTTGGTCACGTACATCATCACGACCCTCTGGCGCCTGGTGACTCGAGAGGATCCACCACAGATCGACCAGGCCGTACGGCCGGCCAAGAAAGCCGCGTGGATCGCCCTGATCGGTGCCTCGACCGGGGCCGCCCGGCAGATGGCTCGCGACAAGATCAAGCCGCCGGTCGACGGAGCGGCGTAGGTCCCCGGTCCCCCCTGGTTCAGGGACCATCACCTAGCCCATGATTGGGGGATGGAGCTGACGGATAGGGCCGCCCCTTCCACCGGCCACTACGAGCTGTTGCTCGAGCTCGCCTATGGATTGAGCGGCAGCCTCGACATCGGTGAAGTGTTGAGAGAAGCGCTGGCCGCCACCCGGCGGTTGGTGGACTTCCGTGGTGGGTCCATCGCCCTGGTCGAGGAAGGGCACCTCTCGATCGCGGTCGCCGAGCCGGCGGTAGGACCTGAGGTGGCAGCGTTGCGCTTGCCCGTCGGCGAAGGCCTGTCCGGGCGCGTTGCCGAGACGGGACGCTCGATCTACTCGATGGACCTTCACCGCGACGAGCGGGTGGATACCGCGGTCCTCAAGCTCGACACCAACAGGACGATCCGCAGTTACTTCGCGGTTCCCGTGGTTTCGTCCGGTCAGATAGTGGGTGTTCTGCAGGTCGATTCTGAAGAGACCGATGCATTCTCTGCAGAACAGCGTGCGATGGTTTCATCCCTCGCACCATTGATCGGTGCGGCCATCCAGAACGCACGGGTATTCACCGCGGAGCTGGAGACGCACGAGCGGATCCTCGAGCTGGAGCAGCTTCGTTCGGACTTCATCGCGATCACGAGCCACGAGCTGCGTACCCCTCTGACTCCGCTGCTCGGATTCGCGGAGCTCCTGTCAACGAGCAAGGGAGCAGATGTGGCGGCTTTCGCGTCTGTGGATGTCACCGAGCCCATGCTGACGGCGGTCAAACGTCTGGGGACCCTCGTTCAGGAGCTCCAACGGCTCGCGGCTGTCGAAGCCGACGAGTTCGAAGTCGAGAAGGGCATCATCGATCTGGTCCAGACGATCCAGGAGACATGTATCCCGTTCCTGCACGCCCGGCCCATGAGATTGCACCTGGAGGGCGCGAGCTACGCCTCCGGTGACGCCCTCCGGTTCTCCGATGCTCTCCGCTGCCTGCTCGATAACGCGGTGAATTTCTCGCCGGAAGGAGCGCCGATCGAGATCACTTCTTCGACGGACAACGGGCGCGTCCGGATCGACGTCGTCGATGGAGGCAAGGGTGTCCCCGCGGAGGACGCGGAGAAGATCTTCGATCGCTTCACCCAGAGAGGGTCTCCCCACACCCGGGAGATCGGAGGCTTAGGTATCGGCCTGCCCGTGGCTCGGGGACTCATCGAGTGGATGGGTGGATCCCTCGACGTCGTGCCGGGCGGTCGCGGGCACTTCGTGATCGTGCTTCCGGTGGGTGGTTCGGATGCCTGAACACTCGGCGGGCACCGATTTCGAGGTCCTCTTCGAACATTGCGCGGCCATAACGGCATGTCTCGAGCTGAACGACGTCGTGAACGCAACGCTGGATTCGACGGCCCAACTGCTCGTCTGCGATCAGGTGGTGCTTAGCCTCGTAAAGGACGAGAGGATCGCCGTCCTTGCGGCGCGGCCGGCGGTCGCGGCCGAGATCGTGGAGCGTGGCCTGCCCGTAGGGAGTGGCCTGGTGGGCCGTGCAGTCGCCGAGCGGACCCCGGTCTACTCGCCCGACCTGACCTCCGATCCCCGGGCCGAGGAGACCCAGAACCGGTGGGGGGAACGGGATCGATCGGTGGTCGCCGTGCCTCTCGCGTTGGGTGGCCGGGTCATCGGTGCCCTCCACGCGATCTCGACGCAGGTCGACGCCTTCTCGGAGCAGGATCGAGCTCGTCTGCTCGCGCTCGCGCCGGCGGTGGCGACGGCCATGCGCAATGCGCTGGTGCTCGAACGCGAGCGAGAGTCGTGGAACCATCAGAGGAAGCTCGACGAGCAGAAGTCCGCGTTCATGCAGCTGGCCGCGCGTGGCCTCGAAGGACCCCTTGGAGAGATCGACGGACTGGTCCAGAGGTTGCAAGAGGCGGCTGCGGGTGAGAAGGACGAGATCGCAGGTGTGCTGCTGGACCGAACCCGACGGTTGGCCACCCTGATCGAAGACATACTGGACCTCTCGCTGAAGGACAGCCGCGAGATACTCCTACCTGCCGAGTAGTTCGTACGGAACCGCGCTCACAGTGGTCGGGTCGCTTGCGCTAGAGTCCGGCCCGGCGATCGACGAGGGGGCTCTCGCATGGCGACCAAGGCAGCGCTCATAGCTCAGGTGCCGCTCTTCGCGCGGTGCAGCAAGAAGGAGATCGGAAGGATCGCGGCCATCGCCACGAGGGTGAGCGCCCAAGAGGGTGACGTCATCATCCAGGAAGGCACCTCCGGTGGTGACTTCCACATCGTGGCCGGCGGAGACGCAGAGGTGACGGTTGGAGGCAAGCGGATCCGGAAACTGGGTCCCGGTGACTACTTCGGCGAGATGTCGCTGCTCGGCAATAGGCCTCGGAGCGCAACCGTGACTGCCCTCTCACGCATGGGCTTGTACGTCATCGAGGGGAAAGACTTCGCATCGATGCTGGATACGACCCCTTCGGTCACGTTGAACATCCTCACGACCCTCTCCGCGCGACTACGCGCGGCAGAAGGTGGCCCGACCTACGACCCGACCCACTTCTAGGAGGATCCGTGGCCCGAGTCGATCGAACGCAATTGCTCCGGGGTGTGAGTCTGTTCTCCGGCTGCAGCAACGGTGAGTTGAAGCGCATCTCGTCTCTCGCGACCCCGGTGAACGCCGATACAGGTGAAGTGTTGGCGAAGGAAGGTAAACCGGGCGGCGAAACATTCGTCATCTCGTCCGGATCTGCCCTGGTGACACTGAAGGGTAAGAAGCTGGCTCGGTTGCACCCGGGCGACGTGTTCGGGGAGATGGCGCTCCTGGAGAAGGGGCCGCGGGCCGCCACCGTTACGGCCGAGACTCCGATGTCCCTCTACGTACTGGACCCGCGTGAGTTCTCGACTCTGCTGGAAGAGGTCCCGAGCATCGGGAGGAAGATCCTGAGCGCGCTGGTCGACCGGCTCTACGAGGTCGAGCGCACCCAACGCCTCTGAACGGTCAGGCCTTGGCCCGAGCTCGGCCGGCCGCCCTTCTCCACTCGTCGTCGGTCGCCGCCTCGGTCGCTGCTTCGGCCGCCCGGGACTCTTCTTTGGAGAGCGGACTGACGAGGCAGAACTCGTTGCCGAAGGGATCCGTCATGACCGCCCAATCGATGACCGGGGGGCTGCCGGGGAACGAACCGGGTCGCGGATAGATGCTCGGTTCCTTCCTCAACCGTCCACCCAGACTCTCGATCTGCTCTATCGCGAGGTCGATATCCGCGACGGTTATGTCGGGATGACAACGGTTCCTCTGTTCTTTGCTGTCTCTGACGAGGTGAAGGATGATCTCGTGCTTCCACGGATCCTGCTGGCCGAGATAGGAGAACCGCTCGGTGTAATTGCTCGTGATCACCGGGAGCCCCGTCAGCTCGGACCAGAACCGCTCGCCTACAGCTAGATCGCCAACGTCGAGCACGATGCATCGAAGACTGCCGATCGCCACATGTCCTCCCCCCGTTCGACCTCGCAACAGAGCCACCGGCTCAACTCACTCCGTTCGTGGAGCCGGGGAGGGGAATCGAACCCCTGACCTATTCATTACGAGTGAATCGCTCTACCGACTGAGCTACCCCGGCAAGGTGCGAGGCAGTTTATCCGTGGACACTCGCGATAGTGGTGCCCGCCTTCAGGGCTCTGCAACGCTTCCGGTATGCCGCCACCTGGTCGCTATTCCGTCTCGAACAAGTGCCGAGGAAGTTCAGATTGTCGAATGATGGACCGAAGGGTTCCGATTCGTAGCTCGGCATGATCCGGAACAGGGACAGTCCGGGTGCTTCCCCCGTTCCGTCGCTGCATGATTACGTGACTTCCACGGCGGCGCACTTCCACGAACCCGTTCCGTTCGAGGATGCGACACACCTCTCGTCCAGAGAGGCGGTGCAATCTAGCCAAAGGCTACTTCGAGACCAGTGACGTAAACCTCAGAATGGAAACGTTCTGCGATCTCGTCGGGGGAGGCAGTTTCCATGAAGAGGTCAAGGGCCTCCTTGAGATTCGCACGCGCTTCCTCGATAGTCTCGCCTTGACTAGCGATGTCCAGCTCCGGACAGAGCGCCACATAGCCATCACCCTCACGCTCGATCACCGCGGTTACTCGCTGGATCCGTTTCATCTCGATCAATTATCTCTCCCATTCGCGTTTAGTGCCGGGTCAGCTCCCGATCGATGACTCTCGCGTCGCTAACTTCGCTTCCCGGCCAGGTAGCACCACCTCTAACGCCACCGCGGCAGGCTTACTGCCGAGGCACTCGTAGTAGTCGACCCAGGTGGCAAGAACGCCGCGGTCGTAGTGCGCGGGGTGCACATCGGAGAAATGGACTTGCCCAGTAGAAGGCACGTACTGACAGTCATCCGGCGCAAAGGATCGACCGAAGCGGATCATTTCCCCCAGACTGTTTAGAACGCGCGCAGCAGCTTGAGGCGTTACCCCGGTTACTACCAACTCCGGATGCGCCCAACCCGCCATCAGACCGATCGTGTATGCCCATGCGCGGCTGGTCGGGAATGCCTCGACGTACTGAATGAACCAGCCGTAGCTATCGATGATCCCGTGGATGTTGAATCTGACCTCGTCGAGGGTCGCTCCCTCGTCGCACATGATGCACATAGCTGCATCCTGGCGATCCCCTGCGACTGATGTTGTGATCCACGCCACATCCCGTTGGGGGATCTAAGGCGAGAAGCTGGGACCCTTGGTTTGGATGGCGATAACCAAACGGTTCTGCGCCGGTGCGTTGGGCTTGTCACAGCCTTCGAGGCATCCGTCGGTGTAGGACATCGCGAGTCGTCCGTCATTCAGGAATGCGATGTCGTTGAAATCGAGCAGGTCCCCATAGCTACAGGGTGGGCTCGCATCACCACCGTGTCGTCCTACACAACCGATACGGATCGGATGGTCCGTCACCCTGATCGTCTGCCAGCGAGCTTTCTTGGAGTCGGCGTTCAGCGAGTACGAGAGGTAGAGGTGCCAGACGGCTTCTTCGCCCACGTCCCCCGGATTGGCAGGGCCTTCCGACGTCCCGATGAAGGCCGTTGCTACGCGTCCCCCTTTGCCGGCGATGATCATCGGGAAAGTCGTCGTCTCGACGCCGGCGGGGGACACCTTCATCTGCTTGGACCAAGTCTCGCCCTGGTCCGTCGAGTACGCGACGTAGTGACTCCAGTCATCGCCGGTCCACGCGTAGAAGACGGTTCCGTCCGGATCGACGTACACGGATGGGTTGTTGGCTCCGTAACCGACCGGACTCGTCTGGGCCGGTTCGGAGACCCAGTGCCTCGTCCAAGTGAGACCATCGTCCTTGCTGACGCCGAGGAACGGTCGCCCGCAGTACTCGCGCGGTACGTAGATCGTGCCGTCCGGACCCGATACCGGATCTCCCTCGAGACCCCCGCAGAGCGGGTAGGTGGTGAGGTAGCGCTCGGCCGAAGTATCGACACCGGGGAAAACGATCACCTGCGGCCCCCACGTGAGGCCACCGTCGTAACTCATGGAGCAAGCGGTGTCGATGACCTTGTTCAAGCATGTGTAGAACGCGCGCGGATACAGCTTGTTCGAAGGGTCGTGCCAGGGGCCGCTACCGATCTTCTGGTGGTCGCCCGAAGGACACTGGGTCGGTGCATCGATCCACGTCGAACCCGAGTCGTCCGAGATCGAGAGCATCTGACACGCACCCAGGAGCTGACTCGCAAGGATGCGGCCCGTCTCGGCATCCGCGTGGATGTACGGGTCGAGGGTTAGGCCCGATGTGGGTGCGGTATGGACCACCTCCCACGAGTCCCCTCGATCGGTGGATCTCAGGGTCTCGGTCCAGGATTGAGTGACGATCGATCCGTCCTCGAGGACGGCCAGGGTCGGCTCGGCTGCTTCGAAACCGGTATCGACATTGAGGAACCATCCCCCCTTCGACTTCGATCGGGGGGCTTTCTGTGCGGCGATCCGGAAAGGCGCCACCAGCTCGGTCCGGCCCACCGAAGCGATGTCGGACGGTAGGCGCCGGTCGGGCGCGCTGGCCGCATGCACCGGGATCAACGACGCGATAAGGGTGACGCCGAGAAGGGCAAAGATGGTCCTGCGCATGGCCTGTCCTCGATCGGTGGGTATGACACCTTGGTGTCTCTAGGGACCGATTCGACGTCGGAGTGTCGTTCCCTCTTGTCCTAACCGTGGACCCGGGACGCCGCGGGCACCAGGTGGCCGATCTCGACCAGCGTCGCCTCCATGGCAAGCGTCGGATTCGCATTGCTCACGAACGAAGACCTGGTTTCCACGCATCGCTCTGCTGCCCGTAGGAGAGCGGCATCCTTGACGCCGGCCTTCGACCAGGCTTCGAGGTCATCCATCATGTCGATGTTCGAAACGGCCTCGACGCCGCCCGTCCGGAGCGCGAGCACGTCCCGGTAGAACGAGCCGATCGTCTGCAATGCTTCGCCGAGCAATCCCTCCTCGCGGCGTTTCTGCTCGCGCTTGTGTTTCTTCGCAAGGGCGTTCCTGGCGGCCGCGGTCCCCCGCCGCTCACCAAGGATGTCGGCGAGCTCCTGGGCTTCGGCCTTCTGGGCAAACTCGAGGTCGGCAACGCCGGCCTTCACTTCCTGCAGGATCTCCGCCGCAGCATCTAGAGCTTCGACCGGGGAAGAGAGTCGAGGAGGGATCGACAACCACAAGCTGCGACGCTTGCCGGTGGCGTCGTCGGTCGCCACCGCCAATGCTCGTTCAAGATCCCCATCGGAGACGCGCGCCGCGATCAGGGCCGATTCCCCGGTCACGCCCTGCCTGATGAGTAGCTCGACTATGCGTTGCTCGGGAACGGCTTCCAACCGGACCACCCGGCAACGAGAGCTGATCGTCTCCAGCAGTTCCTCCTCGCGATCGCTGATGAGGATGAATACCGTGTCGCCGGGGGGCTCTTCGAGCGTCTTCAGCAATGCATTCTGTGCAGCCGGATTCATCCGCTCGGCTTCCTCGATGATGAACACCTTCATCATCGCTTCGAACGGAGAGCGCGCCGCTTCGGGGATGACGCTCTCGCGGATCACATCTACCGGGATCAGCGGGCCTTCGGGAACGATGTGGTGAACGTCGGGATGCCGGTGTCGCAACACGCGGAGACACGTCGAGCACTTGCCGCATCCGACACCGGGTTGTTCCGGACACTGGATCGCGGCCGCCATCGCGACCGATGTTGGCCGCTTCCCCGACCCTGCCGGGCCCAGCAAGAGCCACGCATGCGCGACCTCACCGGACGCGATCTGGCGCGCGAGCCCGGTGACCACGCGCGACGCCTCGAGAGGTTCCCAGACGCTCATCGTGGGACGGGTGGTCCTGGTGGCGAGGTAGCACCGCCGAAGATGACGACGTCACCGGCTTCGTAATGCTTCTCGAAGGCCCCGATGATCTCTTGATGGACGTCTTCCTGGGATCCGTCCGCGTCGATCACCACGAACCGCTGGGGGTACTTCGCGGCGAGCGCCAGGTAGGCCTCACCGACCTTCTCGTGGAACTCGCCGGCCTCCTGCTCGATCCGGTCGAGTGCGCGGTCGACACGGTGGAGACCGGTGTTGGGGTCAACTTTCAGGTACAAGACGAGATCCGGCATCAGGCCTAACGTTGCCCACTCGCTGATGCGATAGATCTCGTCCACGCCGAGCCCACGGGCGATGCCCTGGTATGCGAGCGACGAATCGATGAACCGATCCGAGACGACGACCCTGCCGGCATCGAGGCCCGGTTTGATGACCTCGGCGACATGCTGAGCACGATC
>Ga0299913_10004293_pt1 | contig 11938 bp, 11 predicted proteins | sample RVTome_9_FD_201360 | JGI IMG/M metagenome (GOLD analysis project Ga0299913, IMG submission 201360) | Soil microbial communities from uranium-contaminated site in the Upper Colorado River Basin, Wyoming, United States - RVT155D38 (version 2) ... | reverse complement strand
GAGATCAACCACTTTCCCAGCGGTGGGTGCACGTAGTTGTCGGGTGCTGCGATGCCACAGACCGAGGCCGCCTCGCCCGCGTAGAGGCATGCGTCTTTCGCGTAGTAGACCTCGTCGAACATCTGGCCCTTGGCGTTGCCGAGCCCCACGAAGCGGATCAGCCCGCCGGCAACGGTTAGGAGAGCCACGCACCACGAGTCCAGACGCGTCCAGGCGGGCCGGCGCCCGTCATCCTCGGCAGCTCCGGTCTTGATGGGCGCGCGTTCGTTGAGGTCGTCGGCCACGGGTGCTCAATTCTAGGGGCCGCACCGATGGTGGGGGGTCGGATCGACGACCGGGTGTCGATATTCTCCGCTCAGTGCAGACACTCAGAGCCGGAACGAAGGTCATACTCCGACGCCCGCTGGCCGCCCTCCCATTGACCGTCGAGGGATTGTTGTTCGCGGTGCTACTCCTCGCCGGCGTCCTTCCCGCGACGCCAACGGCGGCACCCGCGGCCGCGGCCTGGCCCCTGGATCTGTACTTCGACCTGAAGCAGTCGGTTGCGTTCTCCTCGAGCTGGCCGAACTTCGGTGTGATCGTCGTCGCGTCGATCCTGTTCAGATCCACGCTTCTCGCTTTGACGGCGGTGCTGGCCGATGGGGCCGGCGCGTCGATGCCCACGGCTTTGCGCAATGCGCTCCGTCTCGGGTCGCTGGGTGTAGTCGTTCTGCTTCCGGTAGCCGCGCTGTACTTCGTGGCCGTGGCCATACGCTACGCACCGTTTGCCTGGATCGCGGGGGGACTCGGCCTCGTGGTCGGGTGGCGGCTCTGCAGGAGAGGAGTCGGTCTCGACTCGGGCCTCGGCGCGCACGGAGGGTCGGTGCCCGAGCTCTCGTCCTTTTCGCTGTACGCGGCGGCCGTGATGGGTCTGGGCCTGGCCGTGACGAGCCTGGGCGAGGGGTCGGTCGCTTTGGCCGCGCTGCTGGTCGCATGTGCGGGTCCGTTCCATGCGCTGGTCTGGCTGGGATGGCGCCACCGTTGCGCCGAAGAAATGACGTCGCCGGAGGGGCGGGTAGTCACCACCCTCGGCGTCCTGGTCCTAGCGGCGTTCTTCGTCGCTTCGGGGATAGACCGGAACCTCCGCGACTACGACGTCGTGCCGGCCGATTACGAGGGTTCTCTGCTGTTGCTGGGTGGCGCCGATTCGACCTCTCGTACGGGGGCCCTGGTGGACCTCGATCCCGGGGCCCTTGGATACACGCGCTCCCAGATGGAGTTGCTTTCCTACGCTCCCGATGCCGGTACGTACGTGGCCGCCCATACCCGTGGGGATCTAGACAGGATCGCGGTGCGCGTCGCCGAGCAGATAGACGAAACGCGCGACGAACCGGAGGTGCTCCTCGGACACTCGCAGGCGTCGCTCATCCTCGACCGCATCTACGAGCGCGGGGTTGATCTCGACGCGACCGCGGTCATCTCACCCTCGCCGGCGCGTCCGCCCTCGCTCGAAGTCCCTCCCCCCAACACCAACGGGGCCGGTCGGGTTGGTGGGGATCTGGCGCGCGCGTTAGCGATTCTTCTGGACGTCGCGAACCTCGCCAGCTACGACATAGACGTGCCCTCTGCGCCGGTCGACCTCGAGAGGGTGGAGGTTGCCGACGCGGGCGTGCCTCGTCTCGCTCTGTGGGCGTTGGGTGACTCGATATTGCTGGAGTCCGATTGGAGGCGGACCGGCGAGACGAACCTCGTAGTCTTCAGTGACCATGTCGGAGCAACGCGCAATCCCCGAGCTCTACAGGCCACCCGGTTGTTCTTGCAGGGCGAGGAGGTCGTGGCGGACGAGGGGTCCTGGCGCTCGATTCTCGTGAATGTCTTTCGTTACGCCTTCGAACCCTGGCGTCCGGCCAAATGAGCGGGCGGCTCGTGCTGGTCGGCACGCCCATCGGCAATCTGGATGACATCACTCACAGGGCTCTTCGCGTCCTCGAGGATGCCGACGTCGTCGCATGCGAGGACACGCGCCGGGCGCGCAAGCTCCTCGGCCACTACGGGATCAAGGCGCGCTCCTTGGTCACGTACCACGAGGCCAACGAGCGTCGTCAGGCTGGGATGCTCCTGGAACGCATCGCGGGGGGCGACGAGGTTGCGCTGATCTCGGATGCGGGAATGCCGGGACTGAGCGATCCCGGCTTCCGTTTGGTCGAGGCATGCGCCGCGCGCGACATCGAGGTTGTGGTCGTGCCGGGCCCGACTTCGGTCGTCAGCGCACTGGCGATCTCCGGTCTTCCTCCCGGGCGCTTCGTGTTCGAGGGTTTCTTGCCGCGCAAGGCGGGAGAGAGGCGGCGCCGCATTGCGGAGCTGGCGGCCGAGGAGCGCACCATGATCTTCTTCGAATCACCGCACCGCATCACCGACACTCTGGCGGATCTCCTCGAGGGCCTGGGAGAACGTCCCGCGGTCGTGGCGCGCGAGCTGACCAAGATGCATGAGACCGTCCACCGTGGCGACCTCGGCGAGCTGCTGGCTCTTGCCGAGGAGAAGGTGCTCAGAGGCGAGATCGTAATCGTCGTGTCGGGGGCGGTCCGGGGAAGTGGAGCGATAGCCAGTCCTGAGGCGATGGCCGACCGCGCGACCCAGCTTATCGAGGAAGGTATGGACCGCAAGGCGGCGTTGACCGCGGTTGCCAAGGAGGCCGGAGTTTCAAGGCGCGCGGTGTTCGACGCACTCGTTTCGGTCAAGAAGAGGGACGGTTGATCCCTCTCGTTCAATTCGTGGTGGTCGAAGTGACAGAGTCGTCGAGTCTGACCTCGCGGGGAGCGGAGGCCCCAAGCTCGGCGGCGCATTTTGCGCAGACCCTGCGGTCCTTGTAGCCGACGAGACCCTCGTCCGACGAGCAGAAGAGGCATACGTCCAGTCGTTTGTTCAGGATGATGTGCTCGCCCTCGACGCTGATTTCGAGTTCGTCGCCCTCATGGATTCCGAAAACTCGACGCAGCTCGGATGGGAGCACGATGCGGCCTAGCTCATCGATCTTCCTGACGACCCCGGTAGACTTCACGAGTAACTCCCTTACCCCAAGCAATACAATCTGGCAGTTCTTGGTTACAGTATGGGCTGAGAGAGCGCGGGGTTCAATCAATTAAACGGGTGAAAACAGCTACCCGATCGGGTGAACAAAAGCACTCGATTGAGCGGCACCCAATCAACCCGCGAGAAACGGATCTCCTAGATGACTGACAGCTTCTACATCACGACCCCCATTTACTACATCAACGACATTCCCCATTTGGGGCACGCCTACACAGAGGTGGCCGCCGATTTCATAGCGCGTTTCAAACGCATGCAGGGATTCGAAGTCACCTTTCTCACGGGAACCGACGAGCACGGTCAAAAGATCGCTCAGGCCGCGTCGGCGAAGGAGATGGAACCAAAGGAGTGGGCGGACCAGATGGTTCCCCGCTGGCACGAGGTCTGGAAGGCGCTGGACATTTCGTACGACGACTTCATCCGAACAACCGAGGAGCGCCACGAGCGACCGGTTCAGAGGTTCGTCCAAGAGTTGTACGACCGAGGGGAGATCTACCTGGGATCGTACGAGGGCCTCTACTGCGTTGGTTGCGAAGCGTTCAAAACACCCGACGAGCTGGTCGACGGTAAGTGTCCCCTTCACCCGACTCGAGAGATCGAGCATGTGAAGGAGGAGAACTACTTCTTCAGGCTCTCGAAGTACGCAGACCGCTTGATCGAGCTGTGGGAAACCGACGATCGCAGCGTGATGCCAGAAGTTCGTCGCAACGAAGTGCTCGGCAAGGTAAAGCAGGGACTCGACGACCTCTCGATGTCGCGGGTCAGCTTCGAATGGGGGATTCCGGTCCCCTGGGATTCCAAGCACGTGATCTACGTCTGGATCGATGCGCTCCTCAACTACATAACCGCGGCGGGCTACGGAAGCGATGAAGCCAAGCTGGGCAAGGTGTGGCCCGCGGACGTCCACCTCATCGGCAAGGACATCCTGTGGTTTCACTCTGTTATCTGGCCGGCGATGTTGATGGCGCTCGACCTCCCGCTGCCGCGGACCGTCTACGCGCACGGTTTTCTGTTGGTCGGCGGCGCCAAGATGAGCAAGTCCTCGTTAACGGGCATTAGTCCTCACGACCTGACCGAGACCTTCGGCAGCGACGGATATCGCTACTACTTCTTGCGCGAGGTCAGCTTCGGCCAGGATGGCACCTTCTCGTGGGAAACCATGGTGGGGCGCTACAACTCCGATCTCGCCAACGACTACGGAAACCTCGCGTCGCGGGTTCTGAACATGGTGGGCCGCTACCTCGACGGGAGGATTCCGCAGCCTCCCTCCGAGAGCGAGATCGAGGAAGCGGACCGCCGGTTGATGGCGGCCTACGGTCAGGCTCTCCTGGGTATGGAGGCGGCCATCGATGCGCTGAGCCCGACCGAAACCCTGAAAGAGGCCTGGACCTTCGTACGCAAGGCCAACTCCTACGTCGAGGAGGTTGCGCCCTGGACCCTCGCGAAGGACGAGAGCCAACGACGGCGTCTCGAGGTCGTGCTCTACAACCTCGCCGAATCCCTTCGACTGGTAGCGCTGCTAACGTTCCCCGCCACCCCGCGCGCGTCTCAGGAACTGTGGCGCAGACTCGGTCTGGAGGGCGACCTCGACCGGGCCTCCTTCTCCGTCGACGGCACCTGGGGCGGGCTTCAGGCGGGGTCGAACACGACCAAGGGCGAGTCCCTGTTCCCTCGCCTCGAAGACGATCAGAAGTAGCACACCCTCCGCACATGTGGTTCGACTCCCATTGCCATCTGCATATCTGCGAGCAAGAGGGCAGCCTCGATGATCTCTTGGCCGCAGCGAAGTCACACGGAGTCGATCGAATGGTAACGATCGGCATCGAGGTGGCCTCTAGCGAACGGGCGCTGGCCATCGCCCTCGGCCACGAAGGGGTGTACGCCTCCGCCGGGGTTCACCCCAACGACGCAAGTATGTGGAACGAGGAGGCCGGGCGGCGCGTCGAGACCCTGCTTGAAGACGACTTGGTGGTGGCGGTGGGAGAGACGGGCCTCGACTTTTATCGCGACCACACCTCGCAGAACGTTCAGCGCGTCGCGTTCCGGGATCACATCGCTCTGGCCAAGCGCCATCGCAAGCCGCTGGTCATTCACACCCGAGAATCGACCACGGCCGCAATCGAGGAACTCGAGTCGGCCGGTCCTCCGTCGGGGCTCATCTTTCACTGCTGGTCGGGCACTCCGGACGAGCTGCAACGAGCTCTCGATCTTGGAGCGCTCGTTTCGTTCGCGGGCAACGTGTCGTTCAAGTCGGCGGACAACCTGCGGGCGGTTGCCGAATTGGTTCCCGGCGATCGCCTGCTGGTCGAGACCGACTCACCTTTCCTGGCCCCCGTTCCGTACCGCGGCAGGCCCAACGAGCCGGCGTATGTGGCCGCCGTGGGGAAAGCCGTCGCCTCGGCCAGAGGCGAGGACGAGTCCGATGTAGCTCGTACGACGAGGGCCAACGCACTGCGGATCTTCGGCTTGGCCCCATGACAAGCGACCGTCTGCTTGGGGCTCGCCGCATAAGAGAGCTGTTCGATACCCATGGGATTCGTCCGCACAAGGAACTGGGACAAAACTTCGTCGTCGATCCCAACACCATCCGCAAGGTGGTCGCCGCCGCGGGCGACTTGACCGGCAGCACCGTGCTCGAGATCGGCGCGGGTGCCGGATCTCTGACACTCGGTCTCGCCGGAGTCGCGCGCCGCGTCGTGGCAATCGAGTTCGACGGGCGGCTGGTTCCCGCATTGCGCGAGGCGCTTCAGGACACCGACAACGTCGAGATCGTCGAAGCCGACGCCATGCGGCTCGACTACGGCGCGCTCAATGCGACGTCGCTCGTGGCGAACCTGCCCTACAACATCGCGGTCCCACTCGTTATGACCGTGCTCGAGAGCGCCCCTCGCATAGCGTCGCTGACGGTAATGACGCAACGTGAGGTCGGTGAACGCCTTGCGGCGACACCGGGAAGCAAGTCGTTTGGACAGGTGAGCGTCCTCGTCGGGTACTGGGCACACGCCGTGGTGGTGACCCGTATCTCCCGCAACGCGTTCTTCCCGGTCCCGAGCGTTGATTCCGTACTGGTGCGGATCGACCGCCGCGACCCGCCGGCGGTCGAGTACGGCCGTCTTGGCGAAGTGGTCAAGACCGCATTCACCCAACGACGCAAGACTCTGCGGAACACGCTCGGCCCCCTTGGGGCCTCGGTACCGGCGGTCGAACGATCGATTCGCGCCGCCGGTTTGGATCCCGGTGTTCGCCCCGAAACGGTCCCGCTGGAGGGATGGGTAGCCGTAACCCGAGAGTTGAGCTCTGCGACGAGCGGCCCCGCATGAGTCAAACGGTGCGGATTCGGAACAACGCGAAGACGAACCTCTTTTTGCGCGTGTTGAGACGTCGCCCGGACGGCTATCACGAGCTCGAGACCATCTTCCATACGCTCGACCTCGCCGACTCGGTCACGATCGCGCGAACCACGAGCGGGGATGTCGAGGTCGATATGCGCCCCGAGTCCGGGACGATGCAGGGACTACCGCGCGCTACCGACAACATCGTCGCCGCGGCGGTCCGAAAGTTGATCGACGCGGGCGGGCGCCCAGAGGGTGTGAGGATCGAGATAACCAAGCGCATCCCCGCGGGGGCCGGATTGGGGGGCGGCAGTGGCAACGCGGCCGCGGTCCTCGTGTGTCTGAACGAGATGTGGGACCTCCGCCTGGATTCCAGGCGTCTGGCCGAGCTGGCGTTGAGCCTCGGCGCCGACGTCCCCTACTGCCTGTCGGGCGGTACCGCCCTGGCCACGGGGCGAGGTGAGGAGATCACCGCCCTTCCGGCCCCCGCGACACTGTGGTTCGTCCTCGGTCTCAGCCGCGAGCCGTTATTGACGCGCGACGTGTACGAGGAATTCGAATCACCCCGAGATGCCGCCGATGTCCGAAGCGCGCCCATGAGTCTCGCCCTCGGCATGGGTGATGTAGAGGGGGTAGCGAGTCTGGTGCACAACGACCTCGAGGCCCCGGCGTTTCGCCTCAGGCCCCGACTTGCGCGGCTGAAGACGACGATGTTGGAGGGGGGAGCGCTGGGGGCCGTAATGTCGGGTTCCGGCCCGACCATGATCGGCCTCGCCCGTGACCGTGACCACGCGTCGGCGATCGCCCGCTCGACGGAGAGCTCTTTTTACCGGGTGGTGGTGGCATCGAGCAGACCCGAGTGCATCGAGCGGCTGGACTAAGCTCGAATGGCGCAGGACGGATCTGTGCCCCGTGGGGTAAGTGGCAGCCCGAGGGATTTTGGTTCCCTAAGTCGTGGTTCGAGTCCACGCGGGGCAGCGATCGAGAGAAAGAGAGCAAATGAGTTACCGAGGCCGCAGGTAGTGGGAGTGCAGACGTGAGTCTGACCGTCATCGTCCTCGCCGCGGGCGAGGGCAAGCGGATGAGGTCGAGCACTCCGAAGGTGCTGCACAGGGTGGCGGGCCGTTCGTTGCTGGCCCACGTCCTGGGTGCCGTTGCTCCACTCGAGCCGGACCGAACGCTCGTGGTCACATCGACCCGCCTCGATGAGATCCAATCTGCCATCGAGACCGAGGGTTTCGCAGAGGGGCTCGAGTTCGTGATTCAGGATCCGCCACGCGGCACGGCCGACGCGGCTCGCATCGCGCTGGGTGCCCTCGACGAAGTCAGTGGACACGTGGTGATCGTTCCCGGAGACACCCCGATGCTGAACCTTCATTCCCTTCGCGCTCTGGTGCTCGAACACGAAGCGCGCCATGCCGCCGTGAGCCTGATGTCGGCGCGGGTCGATGACCCCTCCGGATACGGGCGCGTCATTCGGGACGATCAGGGCCGAGTTCTGAGGATCGTCGAGCATCGCGACGCGACCGAGCAGGAGCGTCAGGTCGACGAGATAAACGCGAGCGTGTACGTGTTCGATCTCGAGAAGCTCAGAGACGCGCTTGGAAAAGTCGACGACGCGAACTCTCAGGGCGAGTTCTACCTCACCGATGTGGTCGAGCTCTTTCACGACGAGAGAGAAACCGTGGCCGCTTATCGCACGAAGCAATCCGAGGTGGGTGGCGTGAACTCGCGCTCCCAGCTTGCCGGTGCGGCGGCGGCGGTCCGTCACCGGGAGTGTGAGCGGCTCATGGACGAGGGCGTCACGATCGTCGATCCGTCGACGACCTACATCGACGTGACCGCAATCGTTGAGCACGGTGCGGTCATCCATCCGTTCACGTTCATAGAGGGCCGCACGGTGGTTCGGAGTGGCGCCGAGATCGGCCCCCAGGTACGAATCGTGGATTCGGAGGTCGAGGAGGGTGCAAAGGTCTCGTTCGCCGTGGTGCTGGAGTCGTCGCTGGGCCCCGCTTCCTCGGTGGGCCCCTTCGCCTCGCTGCGACCCGGCACGAGGCTCGAGCGCGGCGCGAGGCTCGGCACCTTCGTGGAGGCCAAGCAGGCCCACCTCGGAAAGGACAGCCGCGCAAATCACCTGAGCTACCTCGGCGACGCCGAGATAGGCGAAGGGGTGAATATCGGGGCCGGGACCATAACGACGAACTGGGACGGGACCACCAAGCACAAGACGATCGTCGAAGACGAGGCGTACATCTCCTCCGACACGATGCTGGTGGCACCCGTGAGGGTTGGAAAGCGCGCCGCCACGGGGGCGGGCGCGGTAGTGAGGGACGACGTGCCCGACGATGCGCTCGCGGTCGGAGTGCCGGCCCGCATCATCAAGGGCAAGGGAAAGAGGATGCCCCCGCGAGAAGTCGAGGAAAAAGGCGGCGAGAGTCCGAAACCCGCGGGAGAATAGAGCCGCGGCCACCCCTCCGAAGGAGATCGACGGTGCAGCTACCAACCCATAAGCGCTTGATGCTCTTCACGGGGACGGCGAACGTCGCCCTCGCTCAGGAAGTCGCCCAATGCCTCGGAATGAAGCTTGGAAGTGTCGAGATCTCGACCTTCGCCAGCTCCGAGACGTACGTTCGTTTCGGGGAATCCGTGCGCGGGATCGACGCCTTCGTCATCCAGTCCATGAGCGCTCCGGTCGACCAGAACGTGATGCAGCAGATGATCATGATCGATGCGCTCAAGCGGGGATCGGCGAAGCGCATCACGGCCGTAAGCCCGTTTTACCCGTACTCGCGCCAGGACCGCAAGGCACGAGGACGCGAGCCCATCACGGCGAAGCTCATGGCCGACTTCTACGAGGCCGCGGGGGCGGACCGTGTGATGGCCGTCGACCTGCACACCGGCCAGATCCAGGGATTCTTCGACGTTCCGTTCGACCATCTGACCGCACTGCCGATGCTCGCGCAGCACTTCAGCGAGGTCGTCGAGGACCACGAGGTGATGATCATCTCGCCGGACGCGGGAGGCGGTGGCTGGGCCGACAAGTGGTCGGATCACCTGGCGGAGTTCCACGGCATCACCAGCCAGGTCGGTTTCCTGCACAAGAAGCGCCGCAAGGACGCGCGCAACGTGACCGAGACACTGGCGGTCGTCGGTGAGGTCAAGAACAAAGTCTGTCTCGTAGTCGACGACATGATCGATACCGGGGGAACCCTGACGAGCGGTGTCGAGGCTCTGCTGGAATCGGGGGCCAAGGAGGTGTACGCGGCGGCGACGCACGCGGTGCTAAGCGAGCCGGCGGTCGACCGCATCAAGAACTCACAGCTCAAACAGCTCGTGGTCACCAACACGCTTCCGATCGACGACGAGAAGCAGATGGACAAGCTGGTGGTCCTTTCTATCGCTCCGACGATCGCCAGCACCATCAAGGCCGTGTTCGAGGAGGGCTCGGTTTCAGAGCTCTTCCACGGCGAGAACCAGCCCTAGCCATCGCGGAATCGCCCGCCGGGGCCCGACCAGGGCTTATGGCATAATCGGCCATTGCTCCGGCACGTGGTTCGCCCGCCGGAGGACCCCGACTCAACCAATTTCAGCAAGCACGAGACCCGATTTGGAGGACCCTGATGGCCGAGGTCAAGCTGGCAGCGACAAAGAGAACATCAACCGGCAAAGGCCCCGCGCGCCAGGCCCGGATACTCGGCCGGGTGCCGGCGACCCTTTACGGGCATGGCATCGACCCGTTGTCCATCGACGTTGACCGGCGCGAGCTGATCACCGCATTTCACACCGACGCCGGAATGAACGTTCTGCTCGACATAGAGATCGAGGGCGACAACACCCTGGCAATCGCTCGCGAACTGCAGCGCGATCCCGTCAGGGGGACGCTTTTGCACGCGGACTTCGTCATGGTGGACCGCACTCAGGAGATCGAGGTCGAGGTGCCGTTGCACCTCGTCGGCGAGTCGACGGGCGTCAAGTCCGGCGGAGTGCTCGAGCAGCCCTTGTTCACGCTTCACGTTCGCTGCACCGTCACCGACGTGCCCGACGGCATCGACGCCGACATCTCGGCGCTCGACATCGGTGACTCACTGCGCGTCGAGGACCTGGCCCCGGATGCGAATTTCACGATCCTCAACGAGCCCGACCTTCCCGTAGCCATCGTCGCAGCTCCGATCTCCGAGGAGGAGTTCGAGGCGATGGAGGCCGAAGCCGGCGTCGAGCAGGAGGCGCCGGAGATGGTGGGCGAGGACGTCGAGCCCGGCGAGGAACCCGCCGAGAGCAAAGAGGCGCCCGCTCCGGAGGAGCCCTCCGAGGAGGCACAGGAATAGCGAGGACGCTCGAAAGCCATGTCCATCTTCCGGCGCTCGCGCGCCGAATCGGATGACCGTCTGGTCGTAGCCGGGCTCGGCAATCCCGGGGAGCGCTATGCGAGTACCCGGCACAACACCGGAGCCATGGTCATCGATGAGCTCCTGAAGAGAACGAACTCGAAGCTGAAGTCGCACAAGAGCGGCACTGTTGTCGCAGAGGTGGTTCTCGGGCCGCGCAAGGTGACTCTGGCGCGCACGACTTCGTACATGAACGAATCGGGTCGGCCGTTGGGCCAGTTGATGCGGTTCTACAAGATCGTGCCATCACAGTTGATCGTGGTCCACGACGAGATCGATATCCCCTTCGGCGAGATTCGCATAAAGGTGGATGGCGGCACGGCGGGGCACAACGGACTCAAATCGATCGTCAACCATCTCGGCACCAAGGAATTCGTGCGCGTCCGTCTCGGCGTGGGCCGCCCGCGCGGCCGGTCGGACGCCGTGAATCACGTCCTCGACGGCTTCTCGGGGGCCGAGCGCAAGGAGCTTCCGTTCCTGGTAAGCGGGGGCGCGGACGCGGTCGAGCGAATCGTCGAGGTCGGCGTCGAGCGGGCCATGAACGAGGTCAACACGCGGGCCGGTTGACGTCCTCGCCCCGGCGAGTCGAGAAACCGATCTTTGACTGTAGGTTCGCGCGATGAAGACGCGTCTGATCCTGGTTGCCCTGCTGGTTGCGACGTCGTGCAGCTCCGGCCAATCCGGCGGGGTGCCGCCGGCCACCCGGGCGACGGAGAGCCCCTCGCCCTCTCCCGCTCCCACTCCGACGGTTACGCCAAAGCCGGAACCGGACAAGCCGTTCGCGCCGGCGCCCGACAAACGGCTGGCTCGCAGGCCCGGGGTGCTCGCGGCCGAACTGGCCAGGGTCGACGACGCCCTCAAGACATCCGTTCGCAAGTGGAGGCGTTCGGGCAACGCAAGGCCCCCGCAAGTCGTCGTATTGCAGGCGCTCTATCAACAGCGGTTGTACCGGCTGCTATCGCACCGCACCAAGCTCGGGAACCGGACCCTGAGGCGGCTCGACGGGCTCCTGTTCCACTCGGCGGGGAGAATCGTCGGTTCTCACCGAGCCATCCGGGGACTCGTGGTGCCGCTGCCGGCGAACTTCACGTTTCCGACCGGGAGGTCGAAACCGGCCGCCGAGCTACTCCGTTACTACAAGGCCGCCCAGCG
>Ga0299913_10004292_pt1 | contig 11939 bp, 11 predicted proteins | sample RVTome_9_FD_201360 | JGI IMG/M metagenome (GOLD analysis project Ga0299913, IMG submission 201360) | Soil microbial communities from uranium-contaminated site in the Upper Colorado River Basin, Wyoming, United States - RVT155D38 (version 2) ... | reverse complement strand
CGGACATCTCCGAGTTTCCCTCGCTCCGCGAGTCGCCTCCAGAGGAAGGAGGCTCGGCGCGCGGGATCCAGAAGCTCGGGGCGCGGATGGACGCGGCGCACAAGCCGTTCGTGGCCGCGATCCAGGGTTACTGCCTGGGGGGCGGGCTCGAGCTCGCGATCGCCTGCGACGTCCGGGTCGCGTCTGACGACGCGCAGCTCGGGCAGCCGGAGATCAAGCTCGGCCTCATCCCCGGCGGCGGCGGCACGCAGCGGCTCCCGAGGCTGGTCGGACTCGGACGCGCGCAGTTCTTGAATCTCACCGGCGACCCGATCGACGCGAAGACGGCGTACGACTGGGGTCTCGTCGAGAAGGTCGTGCCGCGCGATGAGCTCCACGACGCGGCAGTGGGCGTCGCCACGGCCATCGCCGCTCGCTCCCCACACGCCGTGTCGGTGCTGCGCGAGCTCGCGCGGACGACACGCGACCTCTCGCTCGAGGAAGGCCTGCGCCGCGAGGCCGACGGCTTCCGCCGCTGCCTTGCGTCGGAAGACGGCGCGGAGGGCGTCGCCGCGTTCCTCGAGAAGCGCGAGCCGCAGTTCACGGGCCGCTGAGATCGATCGCGCCGACCCGACCTAGTTACAAGTTGTAACTTGGCGTCTTCGTTCCCCCGTCCCACCGTGTCGTGAAAGCCGTCGTCCTCACAGCAACGGGCGGGCCGGAGCAGCTCGCCGTCCAGGAAGTGCCCGAGCCGACGCCCGCGGCCGGGGAGGCGATCGTGGACATCCGCGCGAGCGCGGTCAACTTCGCCGACGTCCTCGTCCGCCTCGGGCGCTATCCGCAGATGCCCGAGCTGCCCACGGTGCTCGGCAGCGAGTTCGCCGGGGAGCTCGACGGCAGCAAGGTGATGGGTTTCGTCTCGGGGAGAGGCGCATACGCGGAGCGCGTCGCGGCCGACCCGCGCTGGCTCCTCCCCATGCCGCTCGCCGCGAGCTTCGCCGAGGGCGCAGCGTTCCCGACGGCGTTCCTCACCGCCTGGATCCCGCTGACGCAGCTGCTGCGCGTCGGGTTCGGGTCGCGCGTCCTCGTCACCGCGGCCGCAGGCGCGGTCGGCACTGCCGCGATCCAGCTCGTGCGCACGCTGAACGGCGCGCCGGTGGCCGCCGTGGGCAGCGAGGACAAGCTCGAGCTCCCCCGCTCGCTCGGCGCGGTCGAGGCAGTGACGTACGAGCAGATCTCGGAGCTCGAGCCCGTCGCGGCGGTCTTCGACCTCGTCGGCGGCGACGTGTTCACGAGCTCGCTCTCCCTGCTGAAGCCGCTCGGGACCGCGGTCGCGGTCGGCTACGCGGGCGGGCTCTGGCAGGACGTGAGCCCGACGTGGCTCGTCGGTCGCAACATCGGCGTGCAGGGCTTCTTTCTCGGTCGCCTGATCGGCCGCGATCCCCAGCTCGTCGAGCAGGCGGCGCGCGACGTCCTGAAGCTCTGGGAAGGTGGAGTCGTGCGCCCCGTCGTCGGGCACGAGCTTCCGCTGGAGCAGGCGGGCGAGGCGCACCGGCTGATCGAGGAGCGAAGGACGACCGGAAAGGTGGTGCTTACACAGTGACGGCCCTTGTCACCGGCTCGGCGGGCGGGATCGGGAGCGCGATCGTGCAGAAGCTCCGCAAGGAGGGCTTCGAGGTCCAGGAGCTCGACCTGGTCTCGGGCTTCGACGTGACGAGCCCGGAGGCGTGGGAGCACATCGGCTCCGTCGATCTTGCGTGCCTCAACGCGGGCGTCCTCACGGGGAGCGAGGACGTCGCGAACCTGACCGACGACGAGTACCGGCGTGCGATGGGAGTCAACGTCGACGGGGTGGTCTACGGCGTGCGCCGGCTCGACCGCGTGATGCCGAAGGGGAGCACGATCGTCGTCACGGCCTCGCTTGCCGGGCTGACGGCGATCCCAGACGATCCCATATACGGGCTGACCAAGCACGCCGTCGTCGGGTTCGTGCGCTCGGTCGCGCCGCAACTCGAGGCGCGAGACATTCGGATTCAGGCGGTCTGCCCGGGCTGGGCCGACACCGGGCTCATGACGGACGAGTTCAAGCAGGCGCTGAACGGCCGCGGCTTCCGGCTCCTTCAGCCGAGCGACGTTGCCGAGGGTGTGTGGGCGGCGTACCAGAGCGAGGGCACGGGCGAGGCCTGGATCGTCCAGCCCGGCCGCGACCCCTTGCCCTACGAGTTCAAGGGCGTGCCCGGGCCGCGCTGAGCGTTAGCCGCGCTCGCGCCACCAGAAGCGCTGGTCGTCGCCCTCGCTCGCCCGCAGTTCGTCCAGCGTCGTCTGGCCGTACGCCTCGATCGTGAACTCCGTCTGCGCCGTGAAGCCGACTCCGGTGAGGGCGAACGTCAGCGCGTGGGAGCGGAGACTCCAACCCGCCAGGAGGCCCGGGTCCGAGAGCTTCGCCTCCTCCGCGGCGTTTCGCACCTCGAAGACCACGAAGCCGCCGTGCGGCTTCCCGGTGAAGTGGTCGTGGAAGACGGGCAGGCCGCGCTCGGGCGTCCCGATGTACGCGTTGAGCAGGTCGTTCGCCTCGCGGGCGGACATGCCCTCGGGCGCGACCGCGTAGACGAGGTGGCAGCGAGGGAGGGCCACGGGGCCGCCTACTCGAAGCGCCAGCCGTCGCCTTCGGCGAACGACTTCAGGATCCGGCGTGCGACGACCATGCGGTGCACCTCGTCGGGACCGTCGTAGATCCGCGCGCCGCGCGCCACTGCGAGCATCCCGGCGAGCGGCGTCTCGTCCGTCAGCCCGCGCGCGCCGTGCACCTGCACCGCGCGGTCGATCACGTCGTTCAGGGATTTCGCGGCGTAGAACTTGATGAGCGAGACCTCGACGCGCGCCTCCTCGCCCGCATCGATCTTGTGCGCGGTGTCGAGCGTCAGGAGCCGGCAGGCCTGGATCTCGGCCGCTGAGTCGGCGATCCAGTTCTGGACGGTCTGCTTCTCGGCGAGCGGCCCGCCAAAAGCCTCCCGCTCCAGAGCGTACGAGCACATGAGCTCGAACGCGCGCTGCATCTGGCCGAGCCACCGCATGACGTGGTGAATGCGTCCCGGCCCGAGGCGCTTCTGCGCGATGCGGAAGCCGTCCCCCACCTCGCCCAGCGTGTTCTCGACCGGCACGCGCACGCCCGTGTAGCGAACCTCGCAGTGCGTCGTCCAGCCGCGACCACGGTGGCCCATGGTCGGGATCGGGCGTACGACCTCGACCCCGGGCGTGTCCGCAGGGACGACGATCTGGGACGCGCGGCGATGTGGCTCCGCGTCGGGGTCGGTGACAGCCATGACGATCCCGAACGCGGCTCCCTCCGCCCCCGACGAGAACCACTTGTGCCCGTCGATGACCCACTCGCCGCCGTCGCGCACCGCGCGCGTCTTGAGGCCGGTCGGGTCCGACCCCGACACGTCCGGTTCGGTCATCGAGAAGAACGAGCGCACGTCGCCCGCGACGAGCGGCTTCAGGAAGCGCTCCTTCTGCTCGTCCGTTCCGAAGTGCCACAGGATCTCTCCGTTGCCCGCGTCCGGCGCCTGACACCCGAGGACGAGCTGGCCCCAGAGCGAGCGCCCGATCTCCTCGTTCAGGTGCGCGTAGACGAGGAAGCTCCCGTTCGAGCCGCCGGCCTCGGGCGGGAGGTGCGGCGCCCAGAGACCGTCCTCCTTCGCGGTCGCACGCAGCCGCTCGACGAGCGCGTCGGACTCGTCGTCCTCGCGGTTCAGCACGGGCTCGTTCGGATAGACGTGCTCTTCCATGAACGCACGGACGCGGGCACGCAGCTCGAGCACGTCGTCGGTCGGGCGAAGATCGGCGATCGTCATCCGGGTAGAGCTTCTAACACAACGATCGCGCGTCGCGAGGCGAGCGATGGACTCGTGAGGCAAGGACGCAGGGAGCGCCGATGCCGAATGAGGTACGGGTGCGACCGAGGACGCCGCATCACGGCGTACAGCGCCGCATCGCGACATCGGCGCTCGTAGTGTTGGAAGCTCTTAACATCGCAGGCGTGAAGCTCGGCTTCTACATGGGCTACGCGCCGCCGGGTACGAGCCCGCTCGAGCCCATCGCGCTCGCGCAGGAAGCGGAGCGCCTCGGATACGACTCGGCGTGGGCGGCGGAGGCGTGGGGAACGGACTGCGTGACCGTGCTCTCCTGGCTCGGCGCGACGACCGAGAAGATCAAGCTCGGAAGCGCGATCATGCAGATCCCCGGTCGCACGCCGGCGAACACGGCGATGACCGCCGCGACGCTCGACCTGCTCTCCGGTGGCCGCTTCCTGCTCGGGCTCGGCACCTCCGGGCCGCAGGTGGTCGAGGGCTGGCACGGCGAGCCGTGGGGAAAGCCGCTGCGGAAGACGCGCGAGTACGTCGAGATCGTCCGCGCCGCGCTTCGCCGAGAGCTCCTCGAGCACCACGGCGAGCACTACGACATCCCCGTCCGCGACGGGACCGGGCTCGGCAAGCCGCTCAAGCTGATGGCGCGGCCACTGCGCGCGGACATTCCGATCTATCTCGCGGCGATGAGGCCGAAGGCAGTCGCGCAGGCCCGCGAGATCGCGGACGGCTGGCTCCCCATCTTCTGGTCGCCGGAGAAGGCGCGCGATGCCTTCGACGGCGTGCTCGACGGCGTCCGCAACGATTTCGACATCGCGCCGGCCGTGCCGGTGATCCTCATCGACGACGTCGAGGCGGGTCGCGACTTCCTGAAGCCGTACTACGCTCTCTACGTCGGCGGCATGGGCGCGCGCGGGAAGAACTTCTACAACGAGCTCGTCGCCCGCTACGGCTACGAGGCGGAGGCGCGGGAGATCCAGGAGCTGTACCTCGGCGGGAACAAGCGCGACGCGGCCGCGAAGGTGCCGGACGCGTTCGTGGACGAGGTCGCGCTCGTCGGGCCGAAGGAGCGCATCGCCGAGCGGCTCGAAGCGTGGCGGGAATCAGGAGCCACCTCGCTCCTCGTTTCGACGCAGCAGCCCGAGGCGCTGCGCGCGCTCGCCGAGATCGCGCTCTGACGCGCGGACACCTTTGTGGCTCTGAGCCACAAAGTGTCTTCAGACGCCACGGGATATCGCCTCGGCGGCGGCCTCGGCGAGGTACGGGACACCCTCCTCGAAACGGGCCGCGCGCGCGTCTTCGGCTCCCAGCTCGCCGCGCAGGTAGCGGCCGTAGATCGCCTCGCAGAAGACCGCCGCCTTCCAGAGCGCGAGCCCCTCGAACCACGCGAGCGGATCGACGTCTCGACCGCTCCGCGCGACGTAGCGCTCCACCAGCTCGGACTTAGACGGAAACCCGGGCAACGCGGTGACCGGCGAGGTCCCGAGCGGGTTCGGTGGCCCGCCCGGCTCGCTGTACGTCGCGAGCAGGTAGCCCACGTCCGCGCGCGGATCCCCGATCGCACCCATCTCCCAGTCGAGCACGGCGACGATCCGCGACGGCTCGTCCGGCGCGACCATCGTGTTCCCGAGGCGGAAGTCGCCGTGCACGACCGTCTCCGGCAGCAGCGACGGCAGGTTTCCGGCCAACCACGCGCCGACCTCCTCCACGCGCGGGATCTCGCGCGTCTTGTTCACCCCCCAGAGCTGCGTGAAGCGCCGGACCTGGCGCTCGTTGTAGCTTCCCGGCCGCGCGAACGCCGCGAGGCCCGGCGTCGCGACGTCGACCGCGTGGATCTCGACGAGCGCGTCGACGAGATCGTCCGCGAGACTCCGCCGCGCCGTTTCCGCCTCGAGCCCGGGGACGAGCTCGTCGGTCACGACTGCGCCGTCGAGATACGTCATGACGTAGAAGGGCACGCCGAGAGTCGACTCGTCCTCGGCGACCGCGACGATCGTCGGGAGCCGCCCGAACCCCGCCTCGCGGAGAGCGAGCTGAAGCCTCGCCTCGCGGACCATGTCGTGCGCCGAAGGCGGAAGCGGCGGGCGCGGCGGGCGCCGCAGGACGAACCGACCCTGGTCGCGCTCGAGCAGGAACGTGAAGTTGGAGCCGCCCCCTTCCCCGATCCGTCGCGCCCGCACCTCGCCGGACCCGAGCCCGTGCTCGTCGAGGAACGCCTGCACGCGGTCGAGCACGAGGAGCGGCGGCCTGGCGTCCGTCCTGGCTCCCGCCGTCTCGACGATGTCGTCCGACGGCATCCTGCGATCCTATGGCGCGATGCGTCGCCGCCTCTACCTCATGCGCCACGGCGCCGTGTCGTACTTCCGCCCGGACGGGAGGCCGGTTCAGCCTCAGGAGGTCGTCCTCAACGAGGAGGGGCGCGCGCAGGCAGAGGCAGCCCGCGAGTTCCTCAGCGGCGTCGAGCTCGACCGCGTGCTCACGAGCGGTCTCCCACGCACGGTCGAGACGGCGCAGATAGTGGCTCAGAGCCACAAGGCGGAGGAGTGGCCCGAGCTGCAGGAGCTGCGCGGAGCGAAACTGAGCGAGATCCCCGCGGAGCAGCTCGAGGACGAGTTCGTGCACGCGTTCCGCGGGATCGTCCCGAACGAGAAGCGCTTCCTCGGCGGCGAGACGATCGGCGAGCTCTTCGAGCGCGTCCTCCCGGCCGTCGAGCGGATCCTCGCGGACGAGAGCTGGGACACGATCCTCGCCGTCCTGCACGGTGCGGTCAACCGCTCGATCCTCTCCTATGCCTTGACGGCGGAGCGGATGTTCCTCGGGCACTTCGAGCAGGCACCCGGATGCCTCAACGTCCTCGACATCGGACCCGAGTGGCCGCGAAACACGATCGTGCGGGCGGTCAACATCGCGCCGTACGACCTCCTCCATGCGTCGACCCGGCTGACCACGATGGAGGGGTACTGGGAGGAGTATCGGCTCGGGACCGAGACGGAGGCTTGACGTGGATTTAGCGGTGTATGCGGGGAGGGCATGCGCCCCGCGCAGGCCCCCAGCCGCACGCGCCCATAACCCCACGTCAAGCCTCTGGTAGGGGCCGGCGAGCCGGCCCCTACCGAGTGTCTGGGTCGGGTGCTTCCCTAGTTCCTCGCAGGGCGACCCGGTCGACCGTCGATCAGCCGGCCGATCCTCACCCAGTCAGGATGCGTGTAGCGCTGGAGCTGCATCTGGCTGATGATGAAGCGATCGGTCCGGGACGTCTTCTGCACGACGCCGGGCAGAGCGAACCGGTTCGGCTGGTCCAACGTCAGCAGGGCGTTCATCAGTCTCGCCCGCGTCAGGTTCCTCCCGGCCTTGTAGAGCGCCTGGACGAACGTCTCGGCCTTCGCGACTCCGTAGTAGTAGAGCCCGTCGTTCGCGTTCAGGCCCCGGCCGTACCTCCGCATGATCGTCCGGTAGAGCCGCATCGCCGGATCGCGGTTCCAGGTCGCACTGGACGGATCCTTGAGGTAAGCAACCGACAGGGAGCCGTTGACGTAAGGCGCGCCCGCGGCGCCGACCGCGATGTTGAGGAACGCCGCGGTCGCCGACACCGAGTTGAGGTAGATCTGGTCGGTCTCGTAGCCGAGCGCCCTACCCGTCGCGTACGTCCTGATGGTGTGGGTCGGCGTGGCGAGGATCACGAAGATCGGCGCTCCCGTGGCGCGGATCCTGGCCATCTGCGAGGTCACGTTGGGCGCGGTCACCTCGAAGGCCTCCTCGGCCACGATGTTCGCGTCGGCGTACTGCTTGCCGAGCGCGGCCCTGAGCCCGTAGAGGTAGTCCTTGCCGTAATCGTCGTTCTGGTAGATGACGGCGATCTTCTTGCCCGCGTGATTCGCCTTGATGTGGAGGCCGTAGATGCGGCCCTCGGCGATGTAGTCGGGCTGCCATCCGGTCGTCCACGGGAACTCCCTGTACTGGAGGCCCCAGTTCGAGGCGCCGGTTGAGACGAGTGCCTGCGGGACCCGCCGCTGGTTGAGGTACGGACGGACCGCAAGGTTGTGCTCCGTCCCCAGTTGGCCCACCGTGGCGAAGACCCTGTCCTCCTCGACGAGCTTCCGCGTCAGCTGAACCGTGTTCGCGGGGTTGTAACCGTCGTCGTAGAACCTCCAGACGATTCGCCGCCCGTAGACGCCCCGTCTTCCGTCCGGGCCCCTACGGTTGTTGATGTAGTTGAAGTAGGCCCGCATGCCGAGCGGGATCGGCGCATACGCTGCCGCAGGCCCGGTCAGCGGGAAGGTCCCGCCGATCGTGATCGTTCTGGCGGTGACACCGGGTGTTGACTGCTCCGCGCCACCCAGTGCACCCGAGACTGTGAACACGAGCGCCACGACCAGGGCGACCGCGCTCACCATGAGCTTTCGCACCGATGCCCTCCTTCTCTCCACTTCGTTACCAGCCTTGTCAGGGCGAGCGTACCGCCGCCGCGCGGCCCTCGCTAGTGGGCTTTACGTGATGCCCCCGTCATCGGATCGAGCAGATCGCGACCCGGCGCTGCACCTCCTTCCACGCGTGCCGCCCGCCGGGCCAATGATGACAGAATCCAAGGATGTCTCAAAATGGGGAAACCGCTTCGAGCATCGTCGCGCCCGCTCTTCGACGCGGCCGGCGCGCGGCCGCGAGCCGCGACGACGTGCTGGCCGCCGCGCTCGATCGCTACCTCCACGGGAGACGCGTGGACGTGCAGGCGATCGCGGCTGAGCTGGGACTCGGACGTAGCACGGTCTACCGCTGGTTCGGCTCGCGTGAAGGGCTCATCGGCGAGGTGCTCGTGCGGGCGGCAGATCCGCTCGTCGACGCCGCGCGGGCCGAGGCGCGCGGCCGCGGCGCCGAAGCGCTCCTCGACACGTTCGACCGACTGAACCGGAGCCTCGCGGCGGCCCCCGCGTTGCGCCAGTTCCTCGAGCGCGAGCGCGCGACCGCGCTGCGACTCGTCACCTCGAGTGGAGGCGTCGTCCAGCCGTACTTCGTCGCGCGCGTCACCGCCCTGATCGAGGACGAGGTCCGCGCGGGCGAGTACGAGCCGCCGGTCGACCCGGCCACTCTGGGCTACGCGATCGTGCGCCTCGCCGAAGCGTTCCTCTACAACGACGCCGCGATCGGCATCCGCGGCGACGTCGAGCGGCTCAGGGAGGTCGAGGCCGCCCTCCTCGGCATCGCGATCGTGGGGGGCCAGGCCGTACCCCGACGGGAAACGTAGTCGGGGTCGGACCGAGGTCCGACCCCGACCGTTGGCCGATCAGCCCAGGCCGATCTCCGCGGCGAGCGCCTCGGCCTCGTCGAGCTCGGCCGAGAGTGCCTCGATGCCGCTCTCCCAGATTCCCGCGTCGGTGAGATCGAGGCCGACGATCTGCGCGAGCTCCTCGGGCGTCCTCGAGCCGCCGAGGCGGAGAAGCTCGAGGTAGGGCTCGACCATCGCATCGCCCTCCTGCTCGTAACGACGGAAGATCGAGAGCGCGAACAGGAAGCCGTAGGCGTACGCGTAGACGTACCCGGGCGTGGACATGAAGTGCGGGATGTAGCTCCACCACGCGCCGTAGCCGTCGATGTCGACCGAGTCACCGAACATGGCGCGCTGCGTCTCGAGCCAGAGCTCCTCGATGCGCTCGATCGAGAGCTCGCCTTCGTTACGACGCTCGTTGTGCGCGGCATCCTCGAACCGGTTCATGGTGACCTGGCGGAAGACGGTCGCGAGCGAGTCCTCGATCCGCCCGGCGAGGAGATTGAGCCGCCGGCGCGGGTCTTCCTCGAGCGCGAGCAGCCGCTTGAACGTGAGCGCCTCGCCGAAGACCGAAGCGGTCTCGGCCGTCGTCAGCGGCGTGTCCGCGTTGAAGAGCCCGAGCGGGTTCGACAGCACGCCGTGCAGCCCGTGCCCGAGCTCGTGCGCGAGGGTCAGCACCGAACGCCGGTCGCCGGTGAAGTTCATGAGGATGTACGGGTGGCGGTCGGGGATGGTCGTCGCGCAGAAGGCGCCGGTCCGCTTGTTCTCCCGCACGGCTGCGTCAATCCAGCTCTCGTCGAAGAACCGGTCGACGATGTCGCCGGTCTCTTGCGAGAAGTCCGAGTACGCGCCGACGACGGAGTCTTTCGCCTCCTCCCACGAGACTGTCGTCGGATCGTCGCCGATCGGCGCGAAGCGGTCGTAGAACGTCAACCGGTCGAGGTCGATGAGCTTGGCCTTCAGCCGGTAGTAGCGCTGCGGGACGTCGTAGCGCGCGATCGTGGCGTCGACGAGCGCCTGCACCGCTTCGTCGCTCGTCTCGTTCCGCAGGTTGCGTGACGAGATCCACGTCTCGTAGCCGCGAAGCCGATCGTCGATCGACTTGTCGAGGACGATCGTGTTGAAGACGTACGCACGCGTCCGCAGACCGGGCGCCAGCGACTCGGTCACGGCCGCGGCCGTGCGGCGACGGAGATCTCGGTCTCCCGAGTAGAGCTTGGCCATCGCCTCCTCGAGGCCGATCTCCTCGCCGTCGAGCTCGACCCGGAGCGCGCCAAGGAGCTCCTCGTACAGCCGACCCCAGGCGCTGACGCCGGATACCGACTTCTCGGTGAAGATCTTCTCCTCGGGCTCGCTCAGAAGGTACGGCCGGAACTTGCGCAGCGAGCGGAGCCAGTGGCGCCACTTCTCGAGCTCGTCGTCCGCGATGAGCGCCTCGGCGACGTCGTCGTCGAGGTCCGCGATCTCGAGCCCGAAGAACAGGAGCTGCGTGTCGAGTGCAGCGCCCTTCTCGGTGAGCCGGGCGATGAGTGCGCCCCGGGCCGGATCGGCCATGTTCGTCGCGAACGACAGGTGCGCGTAGTAGATCGCCCGCGTGAAGATCGACTCGACCCGCTCGCGCTCCTCGATCGCCTCGCGGAGCTCGGCCGCGGTGAGCTCGGCGGTCTTGCCGTAATAGCGGTCGCGAAACGCGGCGGCGGCCTCCTCGGCCTCCTGCACGTCCGCTTCCAGGCGGGGGTCCTCACCGCTCTCGTACAGGTCGGAGAGATCCCATGCGATGTCCTCCGCACCCGTCAGCTCTGTGGTCGTCATGGGCGGGATCGTAGTCACAGGGGCGAGGCTTGCCTCGCCCCTTCACGCCGCTATCGCGGGCAGCAGCTGCTCGCCGACGAGCGCGACCATCGCATCGTCCGAATGGTTCAGATGCTGAAGGAAGACACGGGTCACCCCGACCTCACGCAGTTCCTCGATGCGGGCGGCGACCTCGTCGACCGTACCCGCGACCCAGGTGTCGGCATGCGACGCGAGCACGGCCTCGGAATCGGCGTCGCCTCCGCTGAGCGAGAGGAACGCGCCGATGCGCTCCAGGAGCTCCGCCCGGTCGGCACCGACAAAGCTCGTCGCCATGACCGAGAAGGCGAGCGTCGAGGGATCGCGGCCCGCCTCGGCACAGGCACGGTCGAGTCGTCGTTTCCGCTCGCGGAGCTCCTCGTTCGGCGCACCGGTCGTGTTGACCTCGGCCCCGTAGCGCGCCGCCAGAGCGGCGAAGCGCGGCTTGGCCTTCCCGCCGAGGACGAGCGGCGGGTGTGGCACCTGGAAGGGGCGCGGGAGCGCGGTCTGACCCTTCAGCTCGTACTGCGGCCCGGAGTGGTCGAAGCCACCCTCGGTCCAGGAGCGAACGACGATCTCGACGTGCTCGGCGAAGAGCTCGAACCGCTGCTTGGCGTCGAGGAACGGGAAGCCGTGCTCGACGTGCTCGCGCTCGTACCAGCCCGATCCGATCCCCACCTCGACGCGACCGTGCGAGATGTGGTCGACGGTGACGGCCATGCGCGCGAGCACGCTCGGGTGACGGAAGGTCGCGGGCGAGACCATCGTCCCGAGTCGGATCCGCTGCGTGAGGGCCGCGAGCCCGGCGAGCGTCGTCCAGGCGTCGAGCGCGTCCGCCTGCGGCCGGATGATCGCCGTGTAGTGATCGGAGCGAAAGAGCCCCTCGAGCCCGTGTTGCTCCGCGAGCCCCGCGAGGCGCACCCAGTCGTCCCAGGTCACGCCCTCCTGCCCCTCGATCATCAAGCAAACCCGCATCGCGAAGTCCTCTCTTCGAAGGCCACGAG
>Ga0299913_10004291_pt1 | contig 11940 bp, 13 predicted proteins | sample RVTome_9_FD_201360 | JGI IMG/M metagenome (GOLD analysis project Ga0299913, IMG submission 201360) | Soil microbial communities from uranium-contaminated site in the Upper Colorado River Basin, Wyoming, United States - RVT155D38 (version 2) ... | reverse complement strand
CCCCCGCCTAGTCCGCGGGGGTCGGCTCCACCGGAGCCTCGGGGCGCTGCTTCGCCCCCTCCGGGACCAGCTTCGGTGCGCCGCGCTCGGGGAACGGGACCTCGATCAGGTCGAAGTCCCGGGGAGCGATCGTGTTCCGGAACACCTCGCGCGCCTCGTCGAGAACCGCTCCGACGCTGTAGCGGGAGGAGACGTGGACGATCGCGAGCATGCCGACCTCCGCGTCCCGGGCGAGTGCCGCCGCGTCGCGCGCGGTCGAGTGCCCGGTCTCGGTCGCGCGCGCCGTCTCCTCGACCGCGAAGGTCCCGTCGTGGACGAGCAGCTGCGCTTCGTGGGCCGCGATCCGGGTCATCTCGCACGGGGAGGTGTCGCCGGTGACGACCAGCTTGCGGCCAGCTCGCGGATCGCCCATCACCTGATCCGGGGTCACGTCCGAACCGTTCACGGAGATCGTCTCACCGCGCTGCAGCCTGCCGAAGTCGCGCTCGTCGGTGATCCCGAGGCCGCGGGCGGCGTCCACGTCGAACCGCCCCGGCCGCTGCGGCTCGACGAAGGCGTAGCCGAGGGCCGTCATCTGGTGCTCCACCGCGAAGGAGCGCATCTCGAAGCCGTCGTGCTCGATCGCCTCGCCGGGACTTAGCTCCACGAGCTCAACCTCGTAGCGGAGCTTCCCGAAGATCCGGCGGAGCGCGTCGAAAAGTCCGCCCAGCCCGGCGGGCCCGACGATCCGCAGCGGCTGCGGGCGTTCGAGCAGGTCGTAGGTCTTGAGCAGTCCGGGGAGGCCAAGGTAGTGGTCGGCGTGGAAGTGGGTCAGGTAGATCTCGTCGACGTGGACGAGGCCGGTCGAGAGAATCATCTGGCGCTGGGCGCCCTCCCCCGCGTCGATCAGGATCCGCCTGCCGCCCGCACGGATCAGCACGCACGCGGTCGCCCTCCGCGCCGAGGGCACGGAGCCGCCGGTGCCGAGGAAGACGACCGAGAGATCCATGACGGGCCTAGCCTACGGGCGTCGATCGGGCCAGGGTGCCTGTGCGCTTGCGCTGGCCATGGCTACCGCGCCGGTAGCCATCGCTACCGGGCTTACACTTGACCCCCCGCGCCCGTAGCTCAGTGGATAGAGCGCTCGCCTCCGGAGCGAGAGGCCGCAGGTTCAAATCCTGCCGGGCGCGCTTCGCGCTGCTTAGGCGATGCAGACGTTCCGGACGTACAGCTCGACCCGCGTGAAGCGGTGGCGCTTGACGCGCACCCGCTGGGTCTCCCCCACCTCGCAGAGCATGACCACCACCGCGGGGCCCTCGGCCGGGCAGACGTAACCGGGTGGACAGGGCGGGGGACCGGGCGAGATCGCGCTCACGTCATAGAGCCCGCGCTTCAACCGGAACCGGAACCTGCCGTCTGTCGGCGTGCTCGAGGCGACGAGCGCGCCGTCGGAGACCCGGTTGACACTCACCGTCACCGGACGCGTGTAGGCCGGCTCGGGCGGCGGCGGCTCTATGCACAGGCCGTAGCAGGTGGCGCTCCGGACGACCCCCTTGATCCCGGACCTTCCGCACGGCAGCGCTCTGCCCCCTGACCCGCTGCATGTACCGCACCCCGGTACTAGCCGCCGGCGACGGCCGGGAGGATGGTCACCTCGTCCCCGTCGGAGACGGCGGTGTCGAGGCCGTCCTGAAAGCGGATGTCCTCCCCCGAGACGTAGACGTTGACGAACCGGCGCAGGTCCCCATCCTGGGTGATCCGTTCGCGCAGACCGTCGTGCTGGTCGAAGACGGCGTCGAGCGCCTCCCCGACGGTCGAGCCCTCGACCTCGAGCTCTCCCTCTCCGCCGGTGGCGGCGCGCAGCTGCGCCGGGATCTTCACTGTGATGCTCATCGGGCGATGATCTTAATGACCGAGGCCACCGAGAAACGGCCTAGGCCGAGACCTCGAAGCCCTTGAACTCGGCCTCAAAGGCCTCAACGGTGGGCTCGATCTCGTGCATTTGGAAGGACTCCCGCGCGGCGTCGAGCGTCTTCAGCCCCTCGCCGGTGATGTAGGCGACCACCCGTTCGTCGGAGCCGATTTCACCGGCCTCCGCCAGCTTCGCGAGTACGCCGAGCGTCACCCCGCCCGCCGTCTCGGTGAACACGCCGGTCGTCTCGGCGAGCAGCCTGATCCCCGCCCGGATCTCGTCGTCGGTCACTGACTCGATCGTGCCGTCGGTGCTCCGCGCGAGATCGAGCGCGTACGGGCCGTCGGCCGGATCGCCGATCGCGAGGCTCTTCGCGATCGTGTCCGGTCGCTGCGGCCTGCAGACCTCCCACCCCTCCGCGAAGGCGGTCGCCACGGGAGAGCAGCCCTCGGCCTGGGCGCCGCAGAAGATCGGCAGCTCCCCCTCCACCAAACCCAGCTGGAGCCAGTCGCTCATCCCCTTGGCGAGCTTGGTGAACAGCGATCCCGAAGCGATGGGACACACGACCCGGTCGGGGAGGGCCCACCCAAGCTGCTCGATGGTCTCGAAGGCCAGCGTCTTGGAACCCTCCGAGTAGTACGGGCGGAGGTTGACGTTGACGAACGCCCACGGGTGGGTCTGGCTGAGTTCCATACAGAGGCGGTTGACGTCGTCGTAGGTGCCGCGGATCCCGACCATGTTGGTCCCGTAGATCCCGGTGGCGAGCAGCTTCTGCTCCTCGAGGTCGGCCGGCACGAAGACGTAGGAATCGAGGCCGGCCGCGGCGGAGTGCGCGGCGACGGCGTTGGCTAGGTTCCCGGTGGACGCGCACGCGACGGTCTCGAAGCCGAGCTCCTTCGCCTTCGCGACCGCGACCGCGACCACGCGGTCCTTGAACGAATGGGTGGGATTGGCCGCGTCGTTCTTGATCCAGAGCTCCCCCAGGCCGAGGCGCTCGGCGAGCCGGTCGGCGCGGATCAGCGGTGTCAGCCCGGGCTCGAGCGGGTCGCCGGGTCGCCCGGCGAAGGGCAGAAAGTCCGCGTAGCGCCAGATCCCGCGCGAACCCGCGGAGATCTTGCGGCGGGCCTCGGCCGCGTCAAGCTCGGAGAAGTCGTAGGCCACCTCAAGCGGCCCGAAGCACTGCTCACAGACAAAGCGGGCATCGAGCGGATAGCTCGCGCCGCATTCCTTGCATTTGAGCGCTTCTACTGCCATTGGGCTCCTCTACGAGAAAACCTCCGCCAGGTCGAGGTGGGCGGAGGTTCCGGAGGAACTCTCTTCCCACATCTTCCAGGCACTTGGTCAACAAAAACCGACACCTGCTGGAGTTGGCACCTTCCCCGGACTGAGTCCGAGGGGGTTGCCGGGGTTTCATCGGGCCAGTCCCTCCACCCCTCTTGATGTGGTGCTTATGTGACGGGGAATATAGCAACGCGTCATCCGCGGAAAACGGGTGCACGCGTGCGACAAGACATCACCCGTCCCGTAAAGTGGCCTCACCCGATGGAATTGGAAGCGATGAGCCCAACAGGTCCTGAAGATGCCGAACCTCCCTCGCCCCAGACTGCGCAGGACCCGCGCCGGCGCGCTCGTCGCGCCTGCTCCCGCTGAGCCTCAGATCCCCCGGGTCGAGGAGATCGCCGCGGAGGGTCTCCGCTGGGTGAAGATCGACCGGCCCGGCACTCTCGAACAGGCCTGGCTCGAGGAGAACTTCGACTTCCACGCCCTCGACTTCGAGGACGTGATCTCGCGCAACCAGCGCCCGAAGATCGACGTCTACGACGACTACCTCTTCATCGTCCTCCACTTCCCGATCTTTGATCCCTCCGCACGCCGGCTCGGCGCCGGTGAGCTCGACCTCTTCGTCGGGCCCGGGTTCCTGGTCACGATCCCGAACCAGCCGTTGCAGCCGGTCGAGTACCTATTCGAGCGCTGCCGTCAGAAGGAGGAGATGCGCGAGCAGCTCTTCTCTCGCGGCTCGGGCTACCTGCTCTACCGGATCACCGACGACGGGTTCGACTATTGCTTCCCGATGCTCCGCAAGATCGGGAACAAGCTCGACGCGCTCGAGGTGGAGATCTTCGAAGGCCGCTCCGAGGAGATCGTGCGCGACATCTCCAACGTCAAGCAGGAGATCATCAACTTCCGAAAGGTGATCCGCCCGCAGCGCCCGGTCCTGAGGGACCTGGAGAGGGTCAAGCAGCGCTACCTGGCGCCGGACATGGACCTCGAGATCTACTTCGACGACATCGTCGACGCCCACGAGCGGATCTGGGACATGCTCGAGAACTACAAGGAGGTGGTCGAGGCGCTCGAGGACACCAACGAGTCCGTGATCTCGCACCGGGTCAACGACATCCTCCGCGTGCTCACCTCGATCAGCGTCATCGTCCTGCCGCTCACCCTCGTCGCGAGCATCTTCGGGATGAACATCGGCCTGCCCGGCGGCGGCGATCCACCGGACGGGACCTCCGTCAGCTTCTGGGTGATCATGGGGATCATGCTCGGCATGATCGTCGGCATGGCCGCCTACTTCCGCAGGCGCGGCTGGCTCTAGATCACCGCGTTGCGCTTCAGGATCGTCACGGCACGCACCGTCGCGTGGCCGCGCCATTCGAGCGCCGCGGCGGGCGAATAGCTCGCGAAATCCACTTCCCAGCCCCCGTCCTCCTGCTGGCCCTCGGCGAGCCGCTCGAGGTCCTTCTCGACGACGTCCGGCGAGAATAGCTCGCGGGTCGGGCGGCCGGGAATCGGGGCGAAGTCGAGCGGCTTCATCGTCTCACCCTCGACTCCGCCGGTGACCGGCACCAAGCCGCTCTTGGGGATGTACTCGGCCAGCTTGCCGAGCAGCTCCTCCGCCCTCGGGTGCCTGTCATGGATCGCGTCGAGAAACTGAACGGAGAAGGCAAGCTGGAGGGTCTGCGGTCGCTCGTCCAGGGCGGCGATCGCCTCCATGCAGAACTCGGTCGCCCGGGCGAGCCACTCGTGCGAGGCCACCGCCTGATCGCCCGCCGCGACGCGCTGCGCGTTCGCGGTGACGATCGCGGTTATCTGAAGCGATGAGGTCGTGGGATCGGCGTCGACCCAGAAGGGAGCGGACCCTCCGCCGTCGTCGATCGGGAGAGCGAATGGGAGCCCGCCGTCCGGGAGCGTCACCGACCCGAGCCAGTCACAGAGCTCGCTTGCCGCCGACGTGGTCGCCGGGAGGATGTCCTCGAAGACCTCGAACGCGTGCAGCGCCGGCCCCGGCTGGCTGCTGGTTGACCTCAGATCGGGCTCGAGCCCCCAGCCATAGCCACCATCGGGGTTGCGATACGCGCTGAGCGCTGCCAGCGCCTCCTCGGGTGGATCTCCGTCAACGACGACCCCGAAGCGGCGGCGGTCGAGGAGGCGAGTGTTCCCCGCCATGAACTCACGCGCTGCCTGGAGATCGACCATCCAGGTGATTGTCCCCTGCCGCCGACCCTCGATCTTGAACGTTTCGGACGTACGATGGCCCGTGTGGCCAATCAGAGGATCTGGGCGCCGTGGCGCCTCAAGTACGTGAAGGGCGCGAAGGACGACGCCGGGGGCAACTGCATCTTCTGCGCAAAGCCCGGTGAAGGCGAGGAGCACGACGAGGAGAACCTGATCGTCCACCGCGGCGAGCTCTGCTTCGTGATCCTGAACCGGTTTCCGTACACGAACGGGCACCTGATGATCGCTCCCTACGCCCACGTTGCGACGCTTCCGGAGCTCGATCCGGCGACGGTCGCGGAGATGATGGGCTTCGCCCAGAAGGGGATGACGGTGCTGGAGGAGGTGTATGCGCCCCAGGGCTACAACGTCGGCTTCAACCAGGGGCGGGTCGCGGGAGCCGGCTTCGAGCACCACATCCACATGCACGTCGTCCCGCGCTGGGGAGGCGACACGAACTTCATGCCGGTCCTCGCCGACACCCGGGTGATGCCCCAGAGCCTCGAGCAGAGCTACGAGGCCCTGGCGGGGTCGTTCGACTGAGCCCGCCTGCCACCCCATAATCTGCGCGACCGATGGCGATCACCGCTCCCCCGGCCTCCATCTTCAAGGCCTACGACATCCGCGGTCTGCACGGCGAGGAGATGGACGCCGACACGGCGTACCTCGTCGGCCGCGGCTTCGCCCGGGTGCTCGCCGACCTGCGAGGCAAGGAGGCGGGTGAGCTCGTCGTTGGCCTCGGTCGCGACATGCGGCTGAGCGCCCCGGAGATGGCCGCCGGCGTGCGCCAGGGCCTCCTCGACGAGGGGGCACGCGTGCTCGACGCCGGTCAGATCGCCACCGAGATGCTCTATTTCCTCGTCGGCTCCAGGGAGCTCGACGGGGGGGCGATGGTCACCGCCTCCCACAACCCGAAGGCTTACACGGGCGTGAAGCTCGTCCGCGAGGGAGCGCTCGCCCTTTCCGGTGACGCCGGAATCCAGGACGTCCGCGCGACGATCGAGGCCGGGCTCCCCGAACCCGCCGGTGGCGGCTCAGTCGAGGAGCTCGAGATCGGCGACGAGTTCCGCAAGCACATCCTCGGCTTCATCGAGCCGGATTCGATCGGCCCCCTGAAGGTCCTCGCCGACGGCGGCAACGGGATGGCCGGGCCGATGGTCGGACCGCTCCTTGAGCAGCTCAACCTCGAGGTAACCACCAGCTACTGGACGCCCGACGGGAGCTTCCCGGACCGCGAGCCCAACCCCCTCCTCGAGGAGAACCGCCGCTACATAGTCGACCGGGTCCGCGAGAAGGGCGTCGATCTGGCGATCGCCTGGGATGGGGATGCCGACCGCTGCTTCTTCATCGACGCGGAGGGCAGCTTCTGCGACGGAGACTTCGTCTGCGCTCTGCTCGCCCGAGCCGCCCTGATCAAGGAACCGGGGGCCACGGTTCTTTATGACCCCCGCTCAAGCCGCGCGGTTCCGGACACGGTCGCCGCGGCCGGTGGCCGCTCCGATCTGAGCCGCGTCGGCCACGCCTTCTTCAAGATCCGGATGCGGGAGACCGAGGCCGTCTTCGGCGGCGAGGTCTCGGGCCACTACTACTTCCGCGACTTCTACTGCGCTGACTCGGGGACGATCCCGGCCGTGCTGATGCTCGAGCTCATCTCCCGTGAGGGGCGCTCGCTCTCGGAGCTGATGTCGGAGTTCCGCTCCCGCTACTTCATCTCCGGCGAGATCAACTCCGAGGTCGCCGACCAGGAGGCGAAGATGCGCGAACTCGCCGAGCGCTATTCGGATGGCGAGATCGGCTGGCTCGACGGAGTCTCGATCGACTACGCCGACTGGCACTTCAACGTCAGGCCCTCCAACACCGAGCCGCTTCTTCGTCTCAACCTCGAGTCGCTCGTCTCCAGGGAGGACATGGAGGCGAAACGCAACGAGGTGCTGGGACTGATCCGGGCGTGACTGGGGATGAGGCCCCGGTTTGGGTCTGGGAGCGCGTTACCGACGCGGACATCAAGGTCCTGAGGATCCCCACCCCCTTCCAGGTCGGGCGGGTGAACTGCTACCTGATCGAGGATGAGCCTCTAACCCTGATCGACGCGGGCCCGAACTCCGGCAAGGCGCTGGTCGAGCTCGAGCGCCAGCTCGAGGCACTTGGCCACAAACCCGAAGACATCGAACTGCTGATCATCACCCACCAGCACATCGACCACCTCGGGCTGGCGGACATCATCGCGAAGCGCTCCGGTGCCGAGGTGGCCGCGATCGACGTCGTCGTCCCGTTTGTCGAGAACTTCGGGGACGACGCCGCCCGCGATGACGAGGAGGCCGCCGCGCTTATGCGGCGGCACGGGATCTCGGAGGAGGTGGTCACCGCGCTGCGTCAGGTCACCGGCAGCTTCCGGGCCTGGGGCTCGAAGACCGAGGTGACCAGGCCGCTCCGCGACGGTGAGCTGATCGCGTTCGCAAACCGCGAGCTCGAGGTCCAGCATCGCCCTGGCCACAGCCCCTCGGACACCGTCTTCTGGGACGAGGAGCGCCGCATCCTGATCGCCGCGGACCACCTGATCAAGCACATCTCCTCCAACCCGCTGATCTCCAGGCCACTGGATGGCTCGAGCAAGCGCACCCAGGCCCTCGTCGCGTACCTGGAGTCACTGAAGAAGACCCGCGAGCTCCCCGCCGAGATCGTCCTCTCCGGTCACGGGGAGCCGATCATCGACCACGTCGCCCTGATCGATTCCCGGTTCGAGATGCATCAGCGCCGGGCCGAGAAGCTCTACGGCCTGATCAGCGAGCAGCCAAGCACCGGTCACGGGCTCGCTCAGGCCCTGTGGGGCGACGTCGCCGTCACCCAGGCCTTCCTGACACTCTCCGAGGTGATCGGCCACGTCGACCTGCTCGTCAACGCAGGGCACGTCCGAGAGGTGGACGATGGCGAGGTGCTGCGCTACGAGATCACGTCCGATCAGCCCGTCGAGGACCTCGGCGACCTGATCCCAGGCGGTAACCCGGCCTTGGCCCGGGGTTAGAAGGAGAGACCGTGGCGTCGACGATCACCCCTGCCCAAAGACAGCCCGCCCCGGCGGCGGCCGCAATGCCGCTCGCCCCCGATGCGGCGAAGAAGCGCATGCTGATCATCGTCAACCCCTACGCGACCACGGTCTCCGACCGGCTCAAGAACCTCGTCGTCTACGCGCTCCAGGCGCGCTACGAGGTGGAGGCGGTCGACACCGAGGCGGCCGAGCACGCGATGGAGATCGGACGCGAGGCGCGGCACGGCGGCTATGACATCGTCGTCGCGTTCGGCGGCGACGGCACGCTGAATGAGGTCGCCAATGGACTCGCCGGGACCAATGTCCCAGTCTCGGTCCTCCCGGGGGGTTCAACCAACGTCGTCTGCCGCACGCTGGGGATTCCGAATGACGTCGTGGACGCGACGGAGCATTTGATCGGACTCGCGGACGACTTCCGGCCCCGCAAGGTCGACCTGGGCCGCTGCAACGGGCGCCACTTCGTCTTCGCCTGCGGCGTCGGGCTCGACGCCACCGTCGTCAAGCGCGTCGATGCACATCCCCGCCTCAAGACCCGCGCTCGCCAGTGGTACTACACCTGGGCCGCGGTCACCGGCTTCTACCGCCATTACCTCCGTGACCCGGTTCAGCTCGAGCTCGAGGTGGACGGCGCCAAGCACGTCGGCGTCACTGCGATCGCCCAGAACTCGGATCCGTTCACCTACTTCGCAAACATCCCGATCCGGATCTGCGAGGAGATCGGGCTGGACGACGGCAGGCTCTCGATGGCGGTTCTCCACCGCGCCAAGCAGCGGGACATGATGCCGATCGCGACGAGGGTGCTGAGCCGCAACCTGCACGTCGCGAAGCACCGGCAGATCGAAACGTTCGAGGGGGTCGGGAAGGCCACCGTGCGTTCGATCTCGACCGACGAGGACGAGCAGGTTCGCCCCTTCCCGGTCCAGGTCGACGGCGACTACATCGGGGAGTACACGAACCTCGACTTTTCGGTCGATCCGGGGGCGCTGACGATAGTTGCCTAGGCGTGCTTCGCCGAGAAGCGCACCTTGGTCTTCCCCCCGGCGCAGAGGTCCTGCGTCTGGAAGTGGTAGACGACGAAGCCCTCGACCTCCGTGGGGCTGACGAACCGACCGCTGATCCGGTCGAACTTGCTGCCGATGAAGGTGCGCGTGAAGGTGAACCTGCCGCGCCCGCTGAGCTTCCTCGTCGGGGTCCCGTCGACCGTGAAGACCGGCGTAGAGAGGCAGAGTCCCTTGGCGACCACAGGCTCGCCGGTCAGCCTCACCTTGCCCTTCTTGACGGTGAACTGCAGCGCGCGATAGCTCGGCGTGACCGTGGCCTGGACGGTCGCCCCGCGGTAGCGCCCGTCCTTGTGGGGGACCCCGGCGTCGGCGCCGCTCGGCCCGGAGACGAGAATCAGCAGGCCCACGAGCAGCGCCAAGGCGAGCCCGAGGCTGCGGATCTTCGAGCTGCTGCGGGGTCTGGTCGCGTCGATCAAGTTCACTCCTAGGCCCCCCGCGACGCCGCCCCGGACGCGATGCGGAGGAGGCGGCGTTATGCGGGGGGACAGTATCGCCTCCGCGGCATTTTGGGGCGACCGGGCTAGGGTGCCCTTCCAGTGCCCAAAAACGACCCCGATTGCCGCTTCTGTCAGATCGTCGCCGGGGACGAGTCCGCGCACGTCGTCCTTGCGGATGAGGTCTCCATCGCCTTCCTGGACAACCGGCCGCTCTTCCATGGGCACACCCTGCTCGTCCCACGCGATCACCATGAGACGCTCGCCGATCTCCCCGATGATCTGGTCGGCCCGATGTTCGCCAATGCCCAGCGGCTCTCGGTCGCTGTACCCAGCGCGATGGAGAAGCCGGGCTCGTTCGTGGCGCTCAACAACGTCGTCAGTCAGAGCGTCCCCCATCTGCACGTCCACGTCGTCCCGCGGGTGCGCAAGGACGGCCTGCGTGGATTCTTCTGGCCGCGGACGAAGTACGACTCCGAAGCTCAGATGCGCAACGTGGGCGCGCGGGTGAGGAAGGCGCTCGAGCGGGCTACTTGAGCTTGCCCTTGGCGGTGGCCGGCGTGCCGAAGGGGACTGTGCCGCTCAGCGAGATCGTCGCCTTCTCCCTCTTCGCCAGCTTCGCTCGCGCCCGCTTGCCCAACTTCAGCACCTCGGTGTTCCGACCGGCGGTCACGGAGACACCCGAGGCGCTCGCGAGCGTCCTCTTGCCGAGCTTCGCCTTGAACGAAGCGTCGCCGCTGCTTGCACTCGAGGTGACCGCGATCTGGAGCTTGCCCTTCTTCGCCACCTTGTCCAGCTTGCGGCTCTGGAGCTTGAGGCTGAGCTGCGGCCGGGGCTGCGGAGTGCCGTTCGCGCTCACGTTGAGCGTCGCCTGCATTGTCGCCGGGTGAATCGTGCAGATGAATGAGTAGCTCCCGGTGGCCAGGTACTGGGTGCCGTTCACCGGGGTGCTGCCCGAGGAGATCGTCCCGCTGCGGAACAGCGCCTTGCCGTCCGGGCCGTTCTGGGTCGCGGTGGCGTTATGGATGCTGCCAGTGACCTGAAGCTGCACGACCTCCCCCTGATCGGCCGTGTAGCTGGGCTGGTTGAAGGTGTTGGCCCCCGTCCCGATGATCGTGTCCGCCGCGCCGAAGGCGACCCCCGCACCCAGAGCGACGCCCGCGCAGGTCAGGGTGATGAGCAGCGGACGCTTCATGCCGTGGGCGTGACTCTATACGCGTCGAATACCGAGTCGACGTTCCTCAGCCGCGAGACGCACTGCTTGAGCTGCTCGGTGTCTCCCACCTCCACCACGAAGCGGTTCTTCACCATCGGGTGCTTCGTCGTGCAACGCGCCTCGAGGATGTTGAGGCCGGCCTCGGCGAAGGTCCGGGAGAGATCCTCGAGCAGGCGGGTGCGATCCCAGGCATCGACCTGGAGCTCAACCCGGTAGGAGGACTCGTTGTCGCCATCCCAGCTCACATCGGTGAACCGCTCGGGAGCCTTCTTCAGCGCCGCGACGTTCCGGCAGTCCTCGCGGTGGACGGTGATCCCCCGCCCCAGCGAGACATAGCCGACGATGTCGTCGCCCGGGACCGGGCGGCAGCACTTCGCGAGCCGGACCGCAACCTCCTCGACCCCCTTTACCTTGATCCCGAAGCTGGTCGCCTCGCGGGTCCGCCGGAGGTCGTCGGTGCCCTTGATCAGGCCCTCGGCCGGCTCCTCCTCCACTGCCTCGCCGCGCTTCAGGCGCTGCATCACCTTGTTGGTGACGACCTTGGTCGAGATCTTGGACTGGCCGAGCGCGATGTAGAAGTCGTCGGCCTTACGGAATCCCATCTCGCGGATCACGTCGACCAGCAGCGGCGAGCCGGCGATCTTCGGGTACGGCAGGCCGCGCTTCTTGAAGGCCTGCGCGAGCTGATCGCGGCCCTGATGCTCGGCGTCCTCGCGGCCCTCGCGCTGGAACCAGGCGCGGATCTTGTTACGGGCGCGGCTGGTACGGACGAGCTTCAGCCAGTCGCGGGAGGGGCC
>Ga0299913_10004290_pt1 | contig 11940 bp, 9 predicted proteins | sample RVTome_9_FD_201360 | JGI IMG/M metagenome (GOLD analysis project Ga0299913, IMG submission 201360) | Soil microbial communities from uranium-contaminated site in the Upper Colorado River Basin, Wyoming, United States - RVT155D38 (version 2) ... | reverse complement strand
TGGCTGGGCGCTGGCGATGAGCGTGCAAGCCCGCGGTGTGCACAGCCCGGGCACCACGGCGCCGGGCACGCGCGGCCCGGGCCCGCGCCCGCACAACCCCCGTCACGCCCCCGCCCGCACTGCCGAGGAAAGCACGAGCGGCCCGGGCCCGCCTCCGAACAACCCCGCAACAACCCGCCAACACCGCCGAGCGGTCAGTCCTCGGGGTCGTCGGGCAGCAGGCGCAGGCGCATGGCCACCGCGACGGCGGCGGTGCGGTTGCGGGCGCCGAGGCGGTCGAAGACCTCTTGGCAGTGCGCCTTGACCGTGCGCTCGGTGACCCCGAGCTTCGCGGCGATCTCGGGGTTGGTCAGGCCCTGCTGCAGGTAGCCCAGCACCTCGGACTGCCGCGGGGACAGCACGGGGCGTTCCTCGACCTCGGGAACCACCATCATCTCGGTGGCGTCCTCGTTCTCCGACAGCGACGAGCGGTCCTCGAAGCGCGTCTCGACCGAACCGAAGCGCACGATGTCGCTGTGCTTGAGCGCCTGCGAGCCGGTGATCTGCTCCCCGTTGACGTAGGTGCCGCCGGTGGAGCCGAGATCCTCGAGCCAGATCACGCCGCTCTGGCGGCGCACCACCGCGTGGGCGCGGCTGACGTGCGGGTCGGGCAGCACCAGGTCGCTGTTGTCGCGGCGCCCGAGCACGAGTTCGTCCTCGTCGATCACCAGCACCCGGCCCTTCAGCGGACCGTCGTGCGTCACGACGAACATGGGCAGCGGCGTGAGCCGCTTTGCCGGACCTACCACCGCGTGCCTCCTCGAGTGCTCTCCCCCAGCGCGTCGACGACGTGCACGGGGGTGGCGCGTTCCCCAATCCTGACCGACTTGCGGCCGCCGTGAAAGTCACTGCTCCCGGTGATGAGGATGCCGCGCCCACGCGCGGCGGACCGCCACGCCGCCGTCAACGCGGCATCATGCGCCGGATGGTCGGCTTCCAACCCTGCCAGCCCGGCCGCGATCATCGCCTCGACCAGCGCCTCGGCGGCGCCCGGCTCGCCGAACGTGACCCCGGGATGGGCGAGCACCGCCGCCCCGCCCGCGCCCCCGATCAGCGCCACGGCGTCGACGGGGTGCAGGGCGCGCTTGGGCTCGTGGACCGGGCCGTCCTCGCCGAGCCAGCGGTCGAACGCCTCGTCGAGATCGGCGACCACCCCGGCATCGACCAGCGCGGCGCCCAGATGCGGGCGCCCCACGGGGGCGTCACCGGCGTGGGCCTGCACCATTTCCCACGTCACCGGCAGGCCGAGCGCCGCGAGCCGCTCCGTCATGACGCGGGCACGGCGGTCGCGCTCGCCGCGCAGCCGCGCGCACTCGGCCGCGAAGGCCGCGTCGCCGGGATCCATGCCGTAGCCGAGGACGTGCACGCTCATGCCGTCAAGCTCGGCCGACAGCTCGATGCCCGGCACGAACACCAGGCCGTGGGCGGCGCAGGCGGCCGCCATGCGCGCCCAGCCGTCGGTGGTGTCGTGGTCGGTCAGCGCCAGGCCGGTCAACCCGGCCGCCACCGCGAGCACCGCGTTCTCCTCGGGCGTGGTGGTGCCGTCGGAGAAGGCGGTGTGGGTGTGCAGGTCGATCAAGAGAAGGCGTTCTCGCCCGTCAGCGCGCGGCCCATCAGCAGACGCTGCACCTGGCTGGTGCCCTCGTACAGCGTCGTGACCCGCGCGTCGCGCAACAGCTTCTGGACCGGGTATTCGTCGATGTAGCCGTAGCCGCCGTGGATCTGCACGGCCTTGTCGGCGCAGCGCACCGCCGCCTCGGAACAGAACGTCTTGGCGACGCTGGACTCCAAGGTGTGCCGCTCGCCGCGGTCGTGGCGCCACGCGACCTTCCAGTACAGGGCGCGCGCGGCCTCGATGTCCATGTGGATCTCGGCGAGCATCGCCTGCACGAGCTGGAACTGCGCGATCGGCCTGCCGAACTGGCTGCGCTCGGCGGCGTAGCGCAGCGAATGGTCCAGCGACGCCTGGCAGATGCCGGTGCAGCCCGCGGCCAGCGAGTAGCGGCCCGAGTCCAGCGCGGACAGGGCGATCTTCATGCCCTCGCCCAACTCGCCCAGGCGGTAGCGGTCCGGCACGCGCACGTCGCGCAGGCTGATCTCGGCGGTGTCGCCCGCGCGCAGGCCGAGCTTGCCGTGGATCGGCCGGCCCTCGTAGCCGGGGCTGTCCTGCGGCACCAGGAACGCGGTCGGCCGCCCCGACTCGCTGTCGCGCGCGAACACGATCGACACGATGCCGCGGCTGCCGTTGGTGATGAACATCTTCGACCCGTTGAGGATCCAGTCCCCGCCGTCGCGGCTCGCCCCGGTGGTCATCGACGAGGGATCACTGCCCGCCCCCGGCTCGGTGAGGCCAAACGCGCCCAGCCCCTCCGTGGTCAGGCGCGGCAGCCACTCGCGCTTCTGTTCCTCGGTGCCGAACTTCAGGATGGTCAGCCCGACCAGGCCGACATTGACCGACACCAGCGAACGGATCGAGCCGTCCGCGCGGCCCAGCTCCTCCACGATCAGGCCGTAGGACAGGTAGTCGACACCCATCCCGCCGTACTGCTCGGGGATCGGGGCGCCGAGGAAACCGACATCGAACAGCTTCGGCAGCAGCTCGTCGGGGAACGCCTCGGCTCGGTCGAGGTCGCGCGCCCCAGGCGCCACCTCCGCGTCGCAGAACTTCCGGGCCGCCGCCCGGACGGCGTCCTGTTCGGGGGTGAGGTCGAAGTCCACCCTTGGGCCCTCTCGTACCGCCGCGGGACCCCCGCTGGGTCCGGCCGGACGCCATGCTAGGCCCTTACCCGGCGTCACTCGCACCCGGTCCCGCGTAACGAAAATCCATCCGCTTCGTAAGATAGATCGACGATGCGGCCGCGGGCGGGCGACCGGAGCCGTTCCTGTGCGCGGGTGAGGGTGGGAATGAAGGTCTGGAGTGCCAGCCGGAGCAGCGCGGCCGTGTCCGCGCGCATCGCAGCGGGCGTGCTCATGATCCTGCTCGTGGCGGCCCCGGTGGCCGCCCCCCTGGCCGCCCTGGCGTCCGAGGCGCCCGGCTCGGCGGAGACGCAGCCCGAGACGGCACGGCTGACCCGGTCCGTCCCCCGCCCCGCGGGCCTGTACCTGTCGACGCACCTGTGGGTCTCCTCGCGCCTGCGGCGCGGCTACCTGCTGCGCAGCGAGGCGCTGGCCGGCCCCAAGTCCAACGGCTTCGAGCAGCTCGTCGCGGTCGACCTGGAGACCGGCGCCGAGGTCGCGACCGCGGCGCTGGACCCCGTCGGCTACGCGAACCCGGCCGCGGACGTCTCGGCCGCCGCCGATGCGAGCATCGGCGCCGACAACGCGATGGTGGTCGACGACGAGGGCGGGCGGCTGTTCGTGGCCACCCAGTCGCCCAGCGTCACCGTGAGCGGCACCGCCCAGCAGCGCGCCGTCGGCAAGGCCGCCGCCGCAGCGAAGGGCGAGCTGTGCGTGCGGCCCGGCGGCAACACCCTGCTGTTCGGCTGCCTCAACGGCGTGACCCAGCTCGACGCCGACACGCTCGCGCCGGTGCGGCACTTCGCCCTGCGCGGCCTGTCGGCCGAGGCGCCCTTCGTCGCCCCGATGCTGCTCGCCATGAACGTCGCGCCGGCCGCCGGGGATCTGGGCGCCAAGCTGCACGTGCTCGTCCAGGAGTCCGCGACGGCCGCCGAGACGCAAGGCACTCCTGGCGTGGGCGCCAGCACGCGGGCGCAGTCGCTGATCCTCACGTCGCTGATCCAGTTCGACGTGGACTCGGGCACCCAGGACTGGGCCGTCCGGGTCGACGCGTGCCGCGGCGCGATGTCGGCGAGCAACGCGAACGCCAACAGCGAGCTGATCGGCATGCGCCACCAGGCCGCGATCCTGGCGGGCCGCGCGCCGCAGGACCGCGCGGTGTACGTCGCCTGCCACATGGTCTCCCAGACCCTGCAGGCCGCCGTCGTGCGGGTGCCGCTGACCGCCGCGGGCATGCCCGGCGCCCTGCCGGTCCCGCTGCCGGCGGGCCCTGCCGGGGCGCCCGGTCCGGCCACCGGCGGCACGGATCTTTCCGGCGGCCCGCACCCCGGCCACAGCGTCGTCGTGCCCGGGCCCGACCGCGTGCACGAGATGATCCCCGACCCCGCGTCGGGTCGGATCGCCATGCAGGTGCTCGACGGCAAGCCGCTGGCGCAGGTGTGGTGGGTGTTCGACACCGCCTTGATGCGCTTCGTCGGCACCGTGGGGATCGGCGGGCCCACCGCCGTCGGCGCGACGCTCGCCGCGGTCGACCAGGGCCGCCTCTACGCGCTCGCCAAGGACTTCACCCGCAACGGCCGCAGCTTCGCGGGCGGCCTGTTCGTCGCGGACATCGACCGCACGCCGGTCGCCCAGGCGCTCGTGTACCCCGAGTTCGCCGACGCCTTCCCCGACGGCTACGACGCCGGAGCGACCCGCGCCGCCCTGTCGGTCCAGCGCCTCGAGGGGGGCGCCCGCCGGCTGTGGCTGCCCAAGGAATGGGGGGCCATCCGCCTGACCGCCTACCAGGCGCTCGAGGACCACCGGGCGGCGGGGATCCCCGGCGTGCCCGACGACTTCGCCGGGCGCACACTCGACCTCGTCGAGGCCGAAGGCGTCACCGACGCCTCGCTCGACGGCGCGGCCCGCGGCTACGGCGCACGCGTGCTGCTGGTGGGCGGCGCCGAGAGCATGCTGCGGGCCGGGCCCGTCGACCCCGTCGGCACCGTCGAGCAGTGCAACGACCCCGACTGGGGCTCCTACAACGGCGGCACCACCACACTCGAAGGCGTGGCGCCGACCGGCCGGGGGGCCGGCGGCCCCTGCTACTACGCCGGGCAGCCGGTCACGTCCCCGTGCGCCTCGGGCAACCGCGAGCTCGTCCTGGCCTCCGTCGGGCCGGAACGCCCCGCGATCGTCGACGACGGCGGCGCACGCGGCACCGCGAGCCCGATCGTGATCGACTCGCTGACCGGCGCCGACCTCGACACGCCGCTGTCACGCTGCGCGGGCCAGGACTGGGACCAGATCTGGAGCACGGCGCTGTTCGGCCGCGCGCCGCTGCCCGAGCCGCGCGGGGACACCAGCCCGGCGCGGATCCTCGCCGAGTGCGTGTCGTCGGGCGGACCCCAGCAGCACGCCGCGGGCGAGCCGGTGAGCGGCGGCTTCAGCGCCGCGGTCGCCTGCGAGGAGGGCGAGACGTCCGGCCACGCCTACACGCGGGGCACGTCGCTGGACGGCATCGACGTGGCCGAGGCGATGGCGAACTTCCGCATCTACCGCGACCCCCAGCGCGGCATCGTCTCGCGCGTCGAGTCGGTCGCGCGCGGGCTGTCCATCGACGGCGTCGTGCGCATCGACGGGGTGCGCGGCGTCGCCGAGTCGTGGGCGAACGGCCGACGCCAGCCGGTGGCCGCCGCGGACCGCCCCGAGGGCTACGACCCCGGCTGCGACTTCGAGCGCACGGCGGGCACCTGCTTCCAGCGCCACATCGTGGGCGTGCGCGCCCCCGTGTTCGCCTGCGGGCCGTGCGGCGACGAGGCCGCGCTGGTGGACGGCCTCAGCGCGGCCCTGGCGCCGCTGAACGCGACCGTCCAGCTGCGCGAGCCGGACCCCCGTCTGCGCATCGGTGCGGAGAACGGCTACCTGGCCGCGGTGCAGAAGCCCGAGGCCGATCGCTTCGGCGACCTGGTCCTCAACAACGACCTGCTCCAGACCGTGCTGCCGACGCTGGAGATCGTGCGCAACGCCGCCCCCAACCGGGTGCTCACCCGCATGGGGTCGCGCGGCCGCCAGATCTACCAGTTCGCCGGAGTCGAGGTGTCCTCGTCCTACGGCATCTCGTGCCTGCTGGTGTTCGACCCGGCGACACAGACCTGCGCCCCCGCGCAAGAGCCCCCAGGCTCGCTGACGGTCTCGCTGGCGGACACGGACGGCAGGCCGCTCGCCGGCGGCGCCTTCGAGCTGCGCGTGGACAGCGACGGCGACGGGGTGCTGGGTCTCGCCGACGTCATGGCGCCCGGCGGCGCCTGCCTCACAGCGGCCGACGGCGTGGGCACGTGCCGCTTCGGCGCGCTGGCGCCCGGCGACTACCTGCTGTCGCAGGTCACCGCCCCGCCGGGCTTCGCGCGCGTCGCCGAGCCGCACGCCGTCACACTCGCCCCGGCCGAGGCACGCACCGTGGCCTTTACGAACCACTCGGCGATCTCGGTCGTGTCGGTCCATGCCACCGACGCCGCCGGCAACAGCGTCGCCGGGGCCGAGTTCGCGCTGTACGCCGACCCCGACGCGGACGGCAGGGCCGCCGCGGGCGCCCCGGCGGCGGCCACCTGCCGTACGGGCACCGACGGCCAGTGCTCCATGCGGGTGCCCGCAGGGTCCTACGTCCTGGCGCAGACGTCGGCGCCCGCCGGGCTGGCCCCGATGGACCCGGTGGCGTTCCGCCTCGCCTCGGGCGGGCAGACCGCTGCGGTGGCCGTGGTGAACGAGGCCTCGGCCCTCCCCGCGCCGCCGCCCGCCCCAGCGACGGTGACGATGACCGGCGCCGCACCGGCCGACGCGCCGCCGGTGGAGACCGCGGTGCCGTACACGCCGCCCGCGCCCGAGCGCGACGCCGCACCCATCACGGCGCCGCTGGGTGGGACGATCGTGCGGATCGTGCGGGCGCCCGGTGACACGCTGCGCCTGCTGGCCCGCTCGCCGATCGAGGCGGCCGCGTGGGTCGCCTCCATCGCCCTGCTGCTCGCGGCGTTCGGCGCGGTGCGGCGGAGGATCCGCACCACCGCGCTCATTGCAGGAGGAATGGGATCGCACGGCGAATCTTCATAACCGTGATACCGGTTTTTACGTACTCCTGTGGCAGTTGCGTTTCAACCCCGGTGGCGGGACCGGGATTCGCAGGTGGGCGGCGCGCAATGCGCGCCAATGCTTCTCCATTGACGTCTTTGTCCCTTTTGTATCCCCCAAGGAGCGCACCATGAAGAAGGCACTGAGCTTGGCCCTCGCGGCCGTCACGCTGGTGAGCGCGATGGCACTGCCCGCGGTGGCCGACGCGCCGAACGACGCCGGCATCTTCAACGGCCAGGCGACGGTCGGCGTGGACCGCGGCACCGACCCGACCAAGTACTGCAAGGCCGACGGCACCGCCACCGTGCAGGGCCAGGGCATCCCGCTGGTCGGCGGCGCGGCCGAGGCGTACTGGAAGATCGACGCCCCCATCGGCCAGGTCATCTCGCTGGGCCGCGTGGCCACCGGCGGGCTGAAGATGTGCGGCACGCTGCTGCCGACCGTGACCAGCCCCGCCCAGGTCGGCGCCTCGTGCGTCACCACCCACGGCGTGGACGGGCAGGGCAAGGCGAACTTCGACAACGGTGACGTCATCTACCTGAGCGGCCTCAACTGGACCGCGACGGTCGGCGGCACCTTCCTCGTGACCGCCAAGGTCGGTTCCGCGATCGGCGACACCGGCAGCGACCTCGTCGCCGCCGTCCAGGCCCTCGACGAGGCCGTCGTCGCCAACTGCCTCAGCTCCAACGGCGCCACGACGTTCAACGTCCAGGCCGTGTACGCCGTCACCGCCTAGCACCGCACGCGACCGCGAACGGCCCCCGGCGAGCGCCGGGGGCCGTTCCGCGTCTTTGGACTCAGCCCTGTCCCTCGTTCACGTTCACGTCGATCTGGTCGGGAACGTCCACGGTCGTGCCCCCGTCGCCGGTCACGGCGCCGAGGTTGCTGACCACCAGCCACACGATCAGGACGACGGCGGCGATGCCGACGAGCAGGGCGATGAGGCCGCCGGGACTGCGGTCGCGGTCGGTGACGATGACCTCCCGCTCGTGGATCGGCTCGCGGTGTGCCGGGTCTTGGGGGTACTCGGCGCTCATGGGGGCCTCCTTCGGGATGCCCGCGGCGGCGGGCGGTCGGTGCTCGACGCGTACCCTTGCGGGCATGTCCGGAAAACGGCCCGAGGTCGCGGTCGGCGCGGTCGCCGTCAGCGACGGCCGACTGCTGGTGGTGCGCCGTGGCCGCGGCGTCGCAACCGGCCGCTGGTCCCTGCCGGGGGGCCGCGTAGAGAGCGGCGAATCGCTCGCCGACGCGCTGGCGCGCGAGATGCGCGAGGAAACCGGGCTCGAGGTGGCGGTCGAGGAGCTGTGCGGGGTCGCCGAGCGAACCTTCGGCGCGGACGCCTTCGTGATCCTCAACTACTGGTGCGCCGTGACGGGAGGGACGCTGACGGCCGGCGACGACGCCGCCGAGGCGCGCTGGGTGGATACGGCAGAGCTGGGCGCGCTCGACCTCGTCGACGGCCTGACGGCCTTCCTGGACGAGCACGGCGTGCTGCGGCGGCTCACCGCCCCCTGACCCCCGCCGCTATACTCCGCGCGGTCGATCCGGCCTGCGCCGCCGCGTGGCGCGGGCGTCCCTGTCAAGGAGTCGAAGGCAGCATGGCGCGTGCGGACCTGCACTACGCGATGGCCGTGGACCGCGAGATCCTCGAGGCCTCGTCGGTCGACCCCGGCCTGTTGGACCCGGTGGTGCGGGTGCCGTCGGGTGTCCCCGGCGCCGCCCGCCCGTTCGTCGTGCTGCGCGACTACCAGGGCCCGGTCGGCGACTACACCGAGCGCTTCGAGCTGCGCGACGCAACCGGCGCCGTCGTCCACGCCTCGCCCGTGCGGCGCGTGCACCTGACCGGCGAGATGTTCGAGGACCGCTTCACCGACGTGCTGAGCGGCTTCGGCGTCGACAGCCCCGACGAGCACACGCTGCATTTCTTCGTCGACGACGACCCCGTCGGTTCCGTGCCGGTGTTCGTCGAGTCCGGCATGGGCGGCGATCCGCGCGTGGCCGCCGAGGAGACGTTCAAAAAGGCCGTGGGCAAGGGCGAGATCATCTGGGTCACCGTCCCGGCCGCCGCGGGTGTGCGCGGCGCGAAGCCGCACACGCAGCCCGTGTGGTTCCTGGCGCAGGGCGGCAAGCTGTTCGTGCTGACCGGCCCGGGCGAGCAGGACGTGCAGGGCTTGGTGCAGGCGTCCGAGGTCGAGATCACCGCGCGCTCCAAGGACCTGCGCAGCCGCGTGTCGCGCGTGCCCGCGGCGGTGCGGGTCGTGGCCAAGGACAACCCCGAGTGGGACACGCTCGCGAATGCGGCCACGCCAAAGCGGCTCAACCTGCCGGACAAGACCTTCGAGGCGGCGATCGCCCGCTGGCGCGAGACCTGCGAGCTGGTCGAGCTCACGCCGCGGTTCGCCCGCGCCGAGTCCGCCGCCTAGAGCGCGTCCCGCGCCACCGGGGCAGGGACCGGTCGCGGTGACCGGCGCAGCACCCAGGCGGTGACGAGCGCCGCCAGCACCCCGCCGGCCACCAGCAGCGGCAGCGGCGACCGCGGCCGCTCGCCGTCCGCCTGGAACTCCACGGTCCGCCCCGCGGGCACCACCCAGCGCAGCTCCCCGCCGTCCTGCTCATCGGCGTTGCTGTCGAGCACCGCGCCCGGCATCCGCACGCGGACCTCGTAGCGCACGGTCTCCGCGAGCGCGGCGACCGCCTGGCGCTCGGACATGCCGAGCTCGGACACCTGGGGGGTGGGGATCAGCGCCGCCGATCCGCGCACCCGCAGCCGGTCACCGATCACCTCCAGCCGCAAGGGGCCGAGAACGTCCAGTTCGGGCGCCCCGAGCGCCGACTCGAACTGGTCGGTCAGCCGCGCGAAGCCGGCCGGGCCGGAGAACTCCGCCCGCAGGGCGGTCCGCCGCCCCCCGTCCGTCTCCCCCGTCGCGACCTCCCACCCCGGCAGCCCGCGCACGGCATCCGCCAGGGAAGCCAGCGGGTCCGCACCGGCCGCGGCCGCCTGGGCCACCAGCGCGGGATCCGCCGCGAGGATCACCTCGAACACGCCTGAGCCGTCCGCCTCCAGCGACACGCCGACGGACGCGTCGAGGCGGCAGCCAGCGGTGATCGTGGCGAGCAGCGCGATGGCCGCCAGCCGTGCCGCCCGGCGCCCGCGCACACCCGTCCTTTCCGTCCGTCCGGTTCTTGAGCACGCGCGTCCCCCCTCGGGACTACGCTTGCGCCCGAGCGTAGCGAACAGGACACGCATGACCGACGTGGTGGAGCAGGGAGCACAAGGACCGGAGCGCCAGCGGCTTGGCGAACTCCTGGTGTCCGCGGGGGTCCTGTCGACCGCCGAGCTGGAACGCGCGCTCACGTCCGCGACCACACGGGTCGACGGCGGGCGGGAACGCGTCGGGCAGACCATCGTGCGCCTGGGGCTGGCGCGCGAGGAGGACATCGCGCGGGCGCTGGCGGAGCAGCTCGGGCTGGGCTTCCTGGAGGGCGAGATCCTGCCCGTGGACGAGGTCGTGGCGCGCATGATCCCCGCCCCGATCGCCCAGCGCCACGAGGTGGTCGCCACCGGCCAGGACAGCGACGGGACTCTGGTGGTCGCCTTCGCAGACCCGACCAACGTGCTCGCGCTGGACGACGTACGCCTGGCGACCGGCGCGCGGCGGGTGCGCCGCATCGTCGCGACGCGGACGGCCGTGGCGAGCGCCCTGCGCAAGACCTACGGCTTCGACCACCACGACGCCGCGCAGCTGCTCGGCTCGCTGGAATCGGCCAACCTCGACGAACCGAACGAGAACGAGCTGTTGCGCGCGGTGAGCGACGCGCCGGTCGTGCGCCTCGTGGACGGGATCCTCACGGGCGCGCTGGAGGGCGGCGCCTCGGACGTGCACGTCGAGCCGGGCGCAACCGGGACAACCGTGCGCTACCGCATCGACGGCGTGCTGCGCGAGGTCATGACCGTGCCGCGCACCGCCGCGCCGGCCCTGCTGTCACGCCTGAAGCTGATGGCCGGCATGGACATCGCCGAGCGCCGCCGCCCCCAGGACGGCCGTGCGCAGCTGCGCGGCAACGACGAGAAGGTCGACCTGCGCGTGGCCACGCTGCCGTCGCTGTACGGCGAGACGATCGTGCTGCGCCTGCTGCGCAAGGGCGCCGAGCGGCTGACCCTGCCCGACCTCGGCCTGTCCGACGACCAGCTCGCCCAGGTCACCGGCGCGATCGAACGGCCACAGGGCCTGATCCTGCTGACCGGGCCCACGGGGTCGGGCAAGACCTCGACGCTGTACGCCTTCCTCGAGCACCTCGCGGACTCCAGCCGCAAGATCATCACGCTGGAGGACCCGATCGAGTACCAGCTCGACGGGGTGAACCAGACCCAGATCAACGAACAGGTGGGGCTGACCTTCGCCCGCGCGCTGCGCACCGTGCTGCGGCAGGACCCCGACGTGGTGATGGTGGGCGAGATCCGCGACCCCGAGACCGCCGAGCTGGCGCTGCAGGCCAGCCTGACCGGCCACCTGGTGTTCTCGACCCTGCACACCAACGACGCGGCGGGCGCGATCGTCCGCCTGCGCGACCTGGGCATCCCCGCCTATCTGATCGCCAGCTCGCTGACCATGGTGGTCGCCCAGCGCCTGACCCGGCGGGTGTGCGAGCACTGCTCGGTGACGCGGCCGCCGAGCGACTGGCAGGCCGCCGAGCTGCACCTGGCGCCACGCGACTTGCACCTCGGCGACTACCGCGTGGGCGGGGGCTGCCCCCGCTGCGGCCACAGCGGCTACCGCGGCCGCGCCGGGCTGTTCGAGGTGCTGTCGGTCGACGCGCCGATCCGCCGCCTGATCGCCGACGGCGGCTCGGAGGCGGCGGTCCGCCAGGCCGCGCGCTCGGCGGGCATGCGCAGCCTGCGCGAGGACGGCGTGCGCCGGGCGATCGCCGGGCAGACGACGCTGGACGAGGTGCTGCGCGTCACCGGGTCGGAAGGGACGCGCGAGGGCGCGTGCCCGGCCTGCGGGCAATCGGTGGAACCGGAGTTCAAGCGCTGCCCCTGGTGCAGCGCCGACCTGCGAC
>Ga0299913_10004289_pt1 | contig 11941 bp, 9 predicted proteins | sample RVTome_9_FD_201360 | JGI IMG/M metagenome (GOLD analysis project Ga0299913, IMG submission 201360) | Soil microbial communities from uranium-contaminated site in the Upper Colorado River Basin, Wyoming, United States - RVT155D38 (version 2) ... | reverse complement strand
CGCGCACGTTCGGGGCGAACAGCATCTGCGACGGGTTCTGGAAGACGTAGCCGAAGATGGTCGCCAGCTCGGCCACCGAGCGCCCGGCGGTCGAGGCCCCGTCGACGAGCACCTCGCCCATCGACGCCGGGACGAGGCCGATGGCCGTCTTGAACAGCGTCGTCTTGCCCGAGCCGTTCGGGCCCAGGACGGCCACCACCTCGCGCGCCCCGAGCGTGGCCCACACGTCGTGCAGCACGGTGCGTCCGTCGTAGGCGGCCGAGACGCCGCGCCATTCCAGCCGGGGCGGCGCGCCATTGGATGGACCGATGGGGGCGCGCGGCTGGTCTTCACCGTTCGCCGCCATCCCCGTCCGGACGCGGTCGAGCCAGACGTCGAACGGCACCTTCACCGCCCGCGGGTCGGCGACGGCGAAGAAGCCCTTCAGCGCCCCGAGGTAGCGGACGGCACCCTCCTCGAGGTAGAGGACGCGGTCGGGTGCGGCGGCCATGACGTCCTCGATCCGATGCTCCACGACGACCACCGCGGTGCCGGCATTGGCCAGGCGCCGCACCTGCGCCAGGAGGCGAGCGGCGGCGTGCGGGTCGAGGTTGGCGAGCGGCTCGTCGAGGACGAGCAGGCGCGGCCGCATCATGAGCGCCCCGGCCACCGCGACCTGCTGGAGCTCGCCGCCGGAGAGCTCGTCGGTCGTCCGCCCCAGGAGCCCGGAGATCTCGGCCATCTCCGCGACCTCGCCGATGCGCCGGCCGATCTCATCCCGATCGAGGCCGAGGTTCTCGGGCCCGAAGGCGAGCTCCCCGGCCACGGTCGAGGCCACCACCTGCTTGGCCGGGTCCTGGAGGACGGTGCCGATTTCCGTGGCGAGCTCGCGGAGCCGGCGCTCCGCGGTTCGTGCGCCGCCGATGCGCACCTCGCCGGACAGCTCGCCACGATACGAGTGCGGGATGAGCCCGTTCAGCGCGCGGATGAGCGTGCTCTTGCCGCAGCCCGAGGGGCCGGCCACGAGGAGCACCTCGCCCGCCTCCAGCCTGAAGGAGACGTCGCGGAGGGCCGGCTCGCTGGCGCGCCGGTAGCGGAAGGTCAGGCTCTCCACCTCGAGCAGGGAAGCGGGCGACATCGGCTCAGGCCGGCCGGATCCGGACCGGAGCGTCGGCGGCCAGTCCGAAGCGCTCGGCGGCGGAGCCCTGGTTCACCGCCAGCCCCAGGCCGGCGTAGTCGGCGTCGCGATAGAGGAGCGGCGTGCCGGGCGGGACGCGGCCGAAGGTCGGCTCCCAGGTGAGCGTCGTCTCGTCCAGCCCTACCCGGACGGCGAAGGGCGTCCCAGACTCGAGCTCACCGACCAGCGCGGCGAGGTCGTCGACGTCGCCCGCCAGGCGACAGTTGCCGAAGGTGTCGACGAAGAGGACCCCGGTCTCGAGCGCGCCATCGGCCAGTGTGGCGGTCGGGAATGGGAGCGGCACCAGCTCCGCGGCGTCGATCACGTCGCCAGCCTCGCCGAATGCCGTGCCCGACGCGAGGTGCGCGGCCACCGGCGCGAACACGTCGCGGCCGTGGAAGGTGCTCGACACCTCGTTGCGCCAGAGGCGCGGGTTGGTGAGCGCGCGCGCCTCGACGATTCCGCCCAGCCGCTCGGCGGCCGGCCGCAGGACGCCGTTGTCCGGCCCGACGAACATGTCGCCGCGTGCCACCCACAGCGCCACCCCGCGTCGTTCGGTGCCGACTCCGGGGTCGATCACCACGAGGTGCACCCCCACCGGCAGGTAGGGGATTGCCGACCAGAGGAGGAACCCCCCGTCGCGGACGGCGAACGGCCGCACGTCGTGGGTGAGGTCGACGATCCGAGCGGCGGGCGCTACGTCCAGCATCACGCCGCGGCACACCGCCGGCGCGGTCGCGGCGCCGCCGAAGTCGGTCATGAAGCTGATGAACGGGCCGGCCATGGTTGGCCCGCAATCCTACCCGGCGGCCTGCTCCTCGGCGTAGTTGATGAGATCCAGCTCCCCGGGAGAGCGCCCTTCGGCGGTCAAGAGTGCCGCCGCCTCGGATCGATGCTGCGTGCCGTGGTTCACGACGTGGACGAGCATCTGCCACACCGGAATGCCCTCGAAGGCGATCGCCACGAAGTCGTTCGTGAGGGTCGGCAGCCAGGCGTCGACGGCTTCCCATTCCGCGTCCCACCGGGCACGCAGCTCATCCACGGTTGGCAGCGGCTCGCCCTCCGGCTCGGGGCCTTCTTCCTCGCCTCGGGTCTCGAGCCCGATTCGCCAGCGCTGCGATGCGCCGAGGTGGTGGACGAGGATGCCGCCCAACCCCCGCTCGTCGACGACGTTGGTCCGCTGCCAGACCATTGGATCAAGCCCGTCGAGCACCGCCAGCACCCGCCGCGTCGCCCATCGGTCGTAGGTGAACAGGAACCGGACCTCATCGGCCTTCATGAGCGGCTCCCTTCGGATCGGTCCGGCCCGGCAAGCGAGACCGATTCCCGGTAGCTGGGCAGGTGCACGTCGAGCCCACGCTCGCGCCGGATCCGCTCGGCGAAGGCGCTTGCCGCATCGGGGTCGGCGTGGACCACGAACACGCGCCGCGGCTGGAATCCGCCGAGCCAGGCGGTCAGCTCGTCTTCGTCGGCGTGAGCGGAGAACCCGGAGATGGAGCGCATCCGGCAGCGGACCGCGATCTCCTCGCCGTCGATGCGCGCCGTCTTCCCGCCGGTCTGGAGGTGGCGTCCGAGCGTGCCCTGACCCTGGTAGCCGATGAAGAGCAGCGTGCAGGCCGGATCGGGGAGGAAGTCCTTGAGGTGGTGCATGATCCGCCCGCCGGTGAGCATGCCGGAGCTGGCGACCACCATGAGCGGACGCTTCGCGGTCCGGATCCCCTTTGAGTCCTCAACAGCGTTGGTGAACGCTTGGCCGGGGTACTCGAGCGGCGAGTCGCCTGACGCGAGGAGGTTGGCCGTCTCCTCGTCGTAGGCGTCGGTGTGGCGCAGGTAGACGTCGGTCGCGCGCGAGGCCATGGGCGAGTCGAGGTAGAGCGGCAGGCGCGGGATGCGCCCGTCGCGGACGAGGTCGTCGAGCACCCAGATCAGCTCCTGGGTGCGGCCGATCGCGAACGCCGGCACGAGCAGGACGCCGGCGTCATCGCTCACCTCGCCCACGGCCTGGACGAGCTCCTCCACCGCCGCCGCGTGGTCGGCGTGGTCGCGGTCGCCGTATGTCGCCTCCATGACGACATGGTCGGCGCGCGACAGCCGCGCCGGGTCGCGCAGGATCGGCGTGTCGCCACGGCCCAGGTCTCCCGAGAAGACGACGGTCGTCTCCTCGCGCCCGTCGCTGATGCGCAGCTCGATGATCGCCGAGCCGAGGATGTGCCCCGCGTCGTGGAAGGTGGCGTGGACGCCGGGGGTGATCTCGGTCATCTCCCCGTAGCCGACGTCGCGGAACTGGCGGACCGTCTGCTCCACGTCGCCCATCCCGTAGAGGGCGGCGCGGGTCTGGGTGGAGCCCCGCGGCTCGGCCTCGCGGATCTGCGCCGGCACGTCCTCGGCCTCGCTCGCCGCGCCCTCGGCCTCGAGCTCGGCGTCGTGGGCAGCCGCCTCGTCGGGATGGTGGCGGCGCCATCGGGCCTCCGCCTCCTCCTGGAGCTTGGCGGAGTCACGCAGGACGATCTCGGCCAGGTCGGTCGTGGCGGCGGTGGCGAAGATCGGCCCGTGGTAGCCCGCCTTCACGAGGGCCGGCACCCGTCCGCAATGGTCGAGGTGGGCGTGGGTCAGTAGCACCGCGTCGAGCTCGCCGGGATCGAACTCGAACGGGATGCGGTTGCGGCTCACCTCCTCCGGCGAGCCCTGGAACATGCCGCACTCGACCAGGACGCGCCGGTCGCCGGCGCTGAGGAGGAACTGCGAGCCGGTGACGGTGCCCACCGCACCCAGGAACTGGATCTCGATGCTCATGGCCGCCGAGTATGGCCGATGCTGCCACGTATCATCGGGCGGCATGGCCTTCCCGATACCTCCTCCTGTCGAACCGATGCTGGCCAAGCCCACACCCGAGCTGCCCGTCGGCGACGGGTGGCGCTACGAACCGAAGTGGGACGGCTTCCGGGCCCTCGTCTTCCGCGACGGCCCGGAGGTCTACCTGCAATCCCGGGACCTGAAGCCGCTGAACCGATACTTCCCGGAGCTCGAGGAGCCGCTGCGGGCGGTGGGCGGAGCCGACGCCCGGTTCGTCCTCGACGGGGAGGTGGTCATCGCGCGGGACGGCGCCCTCGACTTCGACTCGCTGCTCCTCCGAATCCACCCCGCCGCCTCGCGGGTGGCAATGCTGGCCGAGCAATCGCCCGCCTCCTTCGTCGCCTTCGACTGCCTGGCCGATGCCTCCGCCGACCTGCGCGACGCGCCGCTCGACGAGCGACGCGCGCGGCTGGAGGCGCTCGTCGTGGACCCGGCCGCGACATCGGTCCTGCTCACGCCGGCCACCGCCGATGCCGAGCTGGCGAGGCGCTGGTTTCACGAGTTCGAGGGAGCGGGTCTCGACGGAGTCATCGCCAAGCGCGCGGAGGGGACGTACGTGCCCGGCAAGCGGGAGATGGCCAAGGTGAAGCACCTGCGCACCGCGGATTGCGTGGTCGCCGGCTTCCGCTGGCACAAGAACGGGCCGGGCACGATGGTCGGCTCGCTGCTGCTCGGACTGTGGAACGACGCCGGCAACCTGCAGCACGTGGGGGTGACCTCGTCATTCAAGACCGATCAGCGACGGGAGCTCGTCACCTTCCTCGAGCCGTATCGGCGCGATGCGCTCGACGGGCATCCCTGGCGCGAGTGGCGCGAGTGGGAGGCCGAGGCTGCTGCCTCCGGTCGACGGCTGCCCGGGGCGACGTCGCGTTGGAACCGGGGGAAGGACCTGTCGTGGGAGCCGGTGCGGCCGGAGCTGGTGTGCGAGGTCGCCTTTGACCACCTCCAAGGCGACCGGTTCCGTCACGCTTCGACCTTCCGGCGGTGGCGACCGGACAGGTCACCCGCCGACTGCCGCTACGACCAGCTCGAAGAGACCCCGGCCGCGCTCCTCGCCGACCTCTTCGGCTAGCCCCGTTGCCTGACCCCGCGGACTGCTAGTGCCCCGCCAGGATGTGCTGGTGAGCCGCCGGCGCATCACACGCTCAGGGCGGTTCGGGCGGGAGACGCGGGAGCCAGCTCGACCGACGCAACGCTGATCACTCGCACACCGCGTGCGTGGGACCTCACCCTCGGTAGTCGCCCCGATGGTCGGCTACACTCGCCAACGTAGATCGTTCGACATCGAAGGAGTCCTGCGTCCGTGACCGCCGAATCCGCAGGCCGTGACACCGGCCGCGACCCGAACGCCGCCGTCAACGAGCTCGCCGACCGATTCTTCGAGGGCGTCCTGGAGCGCAACCCGGTGTACGCCACCATCCTCGGCGACGACCGATGGGACGACCGCCTGCCGGACCTCGGCTCGGACGGCCGCGCCGCCGACGCGGCCGCATTCCGCGAGGTGCTCGCCGAGGCCGAGACGATCGAGCCCTCCGCCCTCGAGCCGGAGCAGATGATCACCCGCGACATGCTCATCCTCGTTGCCCGCAACGGCCTCGAGGCGCTCGACGCGAAGCTCCACCAGCTGGCGATCAACCACATCTCGGGAATCGCGACGCTGCCCGTCATGGTGGGGCAGTACCAGATCGCCGAGTCTCCCGATGGCCTCGAGCGCCTCCTCGCCCGGATGCGCGCCTTCCCGGTCGCCGCCGAGCAGTACCTCGACACGCTGCGCGAAGGGATCGCCGACCGGCGGGTCGAGTCGGTGGCCCCGGTCCGCAAGCAGATCGAGCAGACCGAGCGGATGCTCGCGCTGCCGGCCGAGCAGTTCCCGGCGGTGACGCTCGCCCATGTCGCCGACGATGAGGCCCGCGACCGTGTCCGCGCCGCCGTCGCCGAGCACGTCTACCCCGCGCTCCAGAAGGTCCGCGACTTCCTCGCCGACGAGTACGAGCCGATCGCCCGGCCGGAGCCGGGCCTGTCCGGCACGCCGGACGGCGACGCGGCGTATCGGCTGGCGATCCGCATGCAGACCACGGTGGCGACCAGCGCCGAGGAGGTGCATGCCTTCGGCCTCGAGGACCTCGCCCGGATCGAGGCCGAGATGGACGACATCGCCCGGAGCCAGGGTCACCCGGACCGCCACGCCTACAAGCAGGCCCTCGCCGCCGACCCGGACAACCACGCCGACTCGCGCGAGGCTCTGGTGCGCCTGGCCGAGGAGCAGACGGATCGCGCCTTCGCGGCGGCGCCGGAGTACTTCGGTCGGCTGCCATCGGCCAACTGCGTGGTGAAGCCGGTGGAGGAGTACCGCGAGCGCGAGACGCCGCCGGCGTTCTACATGCAGCCCTCGCTCGACGGGTCGCGCCAGGGGCAGTACTACATCAACACCTACCAGCCCGAGGAACGCCAGCTCCACAAGATCGCGGCCATCACCTTCCACGAGGCGACGCCAGGGCACCACTTCCAGATCGGGATCGAGATGGAGCTCACCGGGCTGCCCCGCTTCCGGATCCTCGGCGCGCGGATGGCGGGCGTCGCCTACGTCGAGGGCTGGGGACTGTACTGCGAGCGCCTCGCCGACGAGATGGGCCTCTACGCCTCCGAGGCGGAGCGGCTCGGCATGCTCGATGCCCAGGCGTTCCGCGCGTCGCGCCTCGTCGTGGATTCCGGCCTGCATGCCATGGGCTGGTCGCGGGACCGGGCGATCGAGTTCATGCACGAGCGCGGCACGCTGCCGATGGTCGACGCCGAGATCGAGGTGGACCGATACACCATCTGGCCCGCCCAGGCCCTGGCATACAAGATCGGCCAGCGCGAGATCGAGCGCGCCCGGCGCGAGGTGTCGGAGAAGATGGGCGACCGATTCGACCTGCGCGCCTTCCACGACGAGGTGCTGGGCCACGGCTCGCTGCCGCTCGCCACGCTCCGGCGCGAGATCCCCGGCTGGGTGGAGGCCGCCGTCGGCGCGCCGGCCGCGACTTGACCGGGCTTACCCGTTGGGCGGGTACGGATCGGTGTTCATCCCGCCAATGACCGTTCCGCACCCACGGCGCGGGTGCCAGGCGGAGTATCGAGGGCATCTCGCCCATCCGTACCCGGCACCCGGGTACGCGGCGGCGTGAAGGCGCCTGAGCGGGTCACCCTGGCCGGACGCCACGTCCGGCTGGAGCCGATCGAGGAGCGGCATCGCGACGACCTGCTGGCGGCCGCGGCCGAGGACCCGGCCACCTTCCGCTACACGCTCTCCGAGCTGTGGCGCGGGGCGGAGGCTTGGCCCGCCTACCTGGCCAATGCCCTCCAGGCCGGCTTTGTCACGTGGTCGACGGTGCTGGCGGAGGACGGCCGCGCCATCGGCTCCACCCGGTTCGGAGACATCTCGCCGGCAGATGGGCGGTTGGAGATCGGCTGGACCTGGATCGCGCCCTCCCACCAGCGAACGGCGGCGAACACCGAGGCCAAGCTCCTCCAGCTGACGTACGCCTTCGAGGAGCTGGGCGCCACACGGGTCGCCCTGAAGACCGATGCCCGCAACGAGCGCTCACAGCTGGCCATCGAGCGCATCGGCGGCGTGCGCGAGGGGGTCCTGCGTCACCACATGCGACTGCCGGACGGCCACCTGCGCGACACCGTCTACTACTCCATCCTCGCCGATGAATGGCCGGCGGCAAAGGCCACTCTCCAGCTCAGGCTGGACCGATGATGCTCGCCTGGCTCGCCATCGGCGGCGGACTCATGGCCTTTGCGTCCCTGGTCCCGTGGGTGAGCGCGAGCAGCGTGGGCGGGTTTCAATCCTTTGCTGACCTTACCGGGATCGACCTTGGGGCGGGCTACGTGACGCTCGTCGCCGGTCTGCTGACGGGGATCCTGGCCTTGATCGCGCTACGGGGCGAACCGCGCTCCATTCGCTCGGCGCTGCTCATCGTTGGTTGGGCGGGCCTCCTTACCTTCGCCGCTGCTTCCTCTGGTTCGGGTTGAGCTCCAGCGAGCTGGCATCGACGTCTACGACAACTACGGACGCTTCTCCCACGCGTGGGGACTGGTGCCTGGCACGATTGGTTCGATCGTCGCCGTGGCCGTCGCAACCCGGATCCGCGCCGAAACCACGCTGGAATCCATGGACTGAAGTTGAGCTAGGGTCCCGCTCGCCATTCTTCGGTGAGGTCGTAGTCCGGGTCCGGCTTCTCGGCAGGCGGGCGATCGGCCTCCGGAACGTGGCGCAGGTTGACGCGGACGCGGTACCACAGCGACGAGCGGCCGCGCATGCCGTCGACGAGCACGTCGTCCTCGGCGAGATGCTTCGCCGCCTCGGGGTGACGCGCGCGCCAGCGCTCGAGGCCGGCCAGGGCATCGGCCTTGGCCTTGGCCTGGCTGATGACGATGAGCGGCTGCGACGACCGCCGGCGACCGGTGGGCGCCACCGAGCCGTCGGCGCGGCGGGCGGGGGCGGGTGGCATCGGTTGGGGTTGGGAGCCAGCGCGACCCCGAGCCCGCGAGGGCTGGACGCGGGGCGGCTCGCCCTCGCCCTTCGCGTAGTGCGGCGGCCAGGGGGCGTCGCCCAGGCCAGAGGCCTCGTCGCGCGCCGCCAGGTCCAGCAACGCTTCCAGTGAGCCGATCGCCGAGTCGATGCCGGCGCCGACGTCGCCGAGGCGGGCGTATCGGTCCTTCATGGTCGCGACGGTGAAGTCGCCGAGCTCGGCATCCGGCACCTCATCCCAAAGCAGCGGGGCCGAGACCTGCGCGTTCGCGACCGGCCGCACGGAATAGGCGGAGGCCACGGTGCGGTCCTTCGCGTTCTGGTTGTAGTCGATGAACACGCCGTGGCGCTCCTCCTTCCACCACTTGCTGGTGGCGATCTCGGGAGAGCGGCGCTCGACCTCGCGGGCGAGCGCCAGCGCGGCGCGGCGGACCTCGGTGAAGCCCCATCGGCGCTCGATACGTGTATAGACGTGGATGCCGCGCGATCCGGAGGTCTTCGGCCACCCAGTCAGCCCATGGTCGGCGAGGACGTCGCGGACGACGAGCGCCACGCGCCGGACGTCGCCCCACGGCACGCCGGGACCGGGGTCGAGGTCGACCCGAAGCTCGTCGGGGTGGGCCAGGTCGTCGGCCCGTACCGGGTGCGGATTGAGGTCGACGCAGCCGAGGTTCACCACCCAGGCCAGCGCGGCCGGGTTCGTCACCACCACCTCGTCGGCGGTACGCCCGGAGGGAAACGCCAGCTCCACGGTCTTCACGAACGACGGGACCGATTTCGGCACCCGCTTCTGAAAGAACGCCTCGCCGGTGATGCCGTCCACGAAGCGCTTCAGCGCCATCGGCCGGTTCGCGACCCCGAGCAATGCGCCGTCGGCCACGGCGATGTAGTACTCGACCAGCTCGCCCTTGGTCAGGCCGATCTCCGGGAAGTACACCTTCGACGGGTTGCTGACCGTGACCTGCTCGCCGCCGATCTCCAGCTCGAGCGATTCGCCGCGTGCCACGCGGGCAGGGTAGCCTCTGGTCGCAAGCGCGACCGCGGCACGTCGATTGCGGAGGCAACCCAGCCCATGATCGACCGAGTGAAGCGAACCGTGCACGACGCCGATGCCTGGCTCATCCGGCACCGATGGAGCCGTATCGGCCGTCAAGCGGTGCTCGGCTTCCTCCAGCACGAGTCGCTCCAGAACGCCGGCAGCATGGCCTACTTCTCGATCCTCTCGGTCTTCCAGCTCCTCGTGTTGGGCGTGGTGGTCATGAGCTTCTTCCTCGGCGAGGGGGAGGCGCGCGACTTCGTCATCGAGCAGGTCGAAGCCGGCACGCCGATGGACCCGGACACCATCGCGGCGATCATCGACGGCGTCATCGAGTCGCGCGGCGGCATCGGCCTCATCAGCGGTGCCTTCCTGCTGTGGGGCGCGCTGGGCGCCTTCTCCGCGCTGAACCGGGGCATCAGCAGCGCCTTCGTCTCGGCGGAGCGGCGCGGCTTCCTGCAGGACAAGCTCACCGGGCTCGCGGTGATGGCCGTCACCGGGCTGCTTGGCGTGGCCTCGATCGCGATCGGCATCGTGACGGGGATCGTCCAGCAAGCCGCGGGCGACGTCCTCGACCGGGTGCCGGGCGGGGGGCTGGCGCTCGGCGCGATCGGCTTCCTCATGCCGATCATCCTCATCTTCGTCGCCTTCCTCGCGATCTATCGGCTCGTGCCGAACCGGCCGGTGAGCCTCTCCGAGGTGTGGCCCGGCGCGGTGGTGGCCACCATCCTGTGGACGATCCTGCGCTTTGGGTTCACCTGGTACACGACCAACGTCGCGAACTACGACAGCGCCTTCGGACCGATCTCGGCGGCGATCTCGCTGCTCGTCTTCCTCTACTTCGCGAGCGTCATCGTCCTGCTCGGGGCGGAGGTGGCGCGGGCGAGCGTGCTCGACGACATCGCCGAGCGACCGGCCCCTGCCTTTGCTGGAGCGTTCGCCCCCCCACCACTGCCACCCGAGGAAACGGCCCACGGCGCGGCGGACGACGCCGAATTCCGGCGCATGCCCGGCTGGGCGATGGCAGTCGGCGGCGCGCTGGCGGCAGCCGCAGTCCGTTGGCTCTCGTCGCGACGCCGCGGCTGACGGTTCGCGGGATGGGGGTGCATCGGGGTAGGACGGTGTAGTACATTCTCGCCCGTTGTGCTCCCGGAACGGCCGGGTAGCATGCACTCGAGCACGTAGCCGGGGCTGGGCACACCCTTGGACAAGCGCGACATCGGTCCATGAGACCTCGACGAGCACGCCTCGCCGTCACCCTGTTGGCCCTGGTGACACTGGCAGGCAGCTTTGTCGGAAGCACCCCCCGCGACCTGGCCCTGGCCGCGGACCCACTCTCGGAGGCACGAGCCCAGAAGGCGTCGATCGAGCGCCAGCTGGCGGATCAACGTGCGCGCCTCGCCAGCCTGAAGGTCCGCGCCGCATCGCTCGGCGACCAGCTCGACGCCGCCGAGGCCGCCCTCAAGGAGATCACCGCCGAATACGACCACGTGGTGGCGCTCCTCGGCCGCGTGCGACGGCAGGTAGAGGAGATCCGCGCGCACCTGGCGGAGCTGCGGTCCGACATCGCCGCCCTCGACGCCCAGCTCACGGAGGTGGCGGTCGACATCGCCGAACAGGGCGATGCGCTGGCCGCGCGCGAGGCGCTGCTCGAGGATCACCTCCGCGCTGCGTACGAGCACAGCCAGACATCGCTGCTCGAGGTCATGCTCAGCTCGAGCTCCCTCGACGCCGCGACGAGCCAGGTCGGCTACCTGCTCACGCTCTCCGAGCAGGACCGCGCGCTGGCCGACGAAATCCGGGTCATCCGCGAGGAGCTGAACGTCAAGGAGGCGACGCTGCGGGACGGCCGACGTGCGCTGCGCGAGGCGCGCATCGCCGCCTCCGAGGAGGAAGCGCTCCTCCGAGAGCGCCAGGACGATCTCGAGCGGCTCGAGAAGCGCACCGCCGAGCTGAAGGCCGCCGCCGAGCGCAAGCGCGCGGAGCAGGAGGCGGCGCTGAACGCGGCGCTCGCGGCGAAGGGCGACGTCGAGGAGCAGATCGCTGCGAACAAGCGGGCCTTCGACGCGGCATCGCAGCTCGTCACCCGGCTCGTGGCCGAGCAGGCGGCCATCGAAGAGGCGCGTCGCCGGGCCGAGGAGGAGGCGCGGCGACGGCAGCAGAACACCTCCGCGTCAGGCTTCCGCTGGCCGGAGGCCTACCCGCGCATCACCCAGGAGTGGGGTCCGACGAGCTTCGCGCTCGAGCCGCCGTACACCTACAACGGGACGTACTATCCTCACTTCCACGGCGGGATCGACATGGCGTCGGGCTGCGGCGCACCGATCCTGGCCTCGAAGGCGGGCGTGGTGGTCGCGTCCGGCCAGCCGCTGTACCCGTA
>Ga0299913_10004288_pt1 | contig 11941 bp, 13 predicted proteins | sample RVTome_9_FD_201360 | JGI IMG/M metagenome (GOLD analysis project Ga0299913, IMG submission 201360) | Soil microbial communities from uranium-contaminated site in the Upper Colorado River Basin, Wyoming, United States - RVT155D38 (version 2) ... | reverse complement strand
AGCTCGACCTCCTGCGGCTCCCGGGAGAGCACGTGGATCAGCTGGAGGCGTTCGGGGTAGCGGTCCTTGAGGTCCTCGACCTCCTCGAGGAACATCACCGACGCGTGGGTGCGGTTGGCGTAGACCAGCGTCACCCGCGAGCGCGGCTCGACCTCGAGCGTGGTGGCCACGATCGACATGATCGGGGTGATCCCCGACCCCGCGGCGACGCAGACGTAGGACTTCTCATGCGAGGGGTCGAGCTCGGTGAAGAAGCGTCCGGTGGGAGTCATCACGTCGATCACGTCGCCGGGCTTGAGCACCTCGAGCGCGTGCTCGGAGAACGCGCCGCCGGGCAGCCGCTTGACCGCGATCCGCAACAGCCCCGACGACACCGGGGAGCAGATCGAGTAGTTGCGCCGCACGTCGTCGCCGGCGAGCTCCGTGCGCAGCGTGAGGTGCTGGCCCTGGGTGAACGCGTAGTCCTCCTGGAGCTCCTCGGGGACCTCGAAGGTGATCGCGACCGCGTCCTCGGTGACCGGCTCGATCTCCGCGACGCGCAGTGGGTGGAAGACCGCGTGGCTGGTGCTCAAGTCCGACGCTCCTAGATGCTCTTGAAGTGGTCGAAGGGCTCGCGGCACGTGCGGCAGACCCACAGCGACTTGCACGCCGTCGACCCGAACCTGCTCAGCTCACGGGTGTCCGGGGACCCGCACTGGGGGCAGCGCAGCGAGAGGGTGAGCGGTACCGGACCGTCGGCGGCGCGGTGGGTCGGGGGCGCGATGCCGTACTCCTCCAGCTTGCGGCGGCCGTCCTGGCTCATCCAGTCCGTGGTCCACGCCGGTGCCAGCACGAAGTCGACCACGACGTCGCCGTATCCCGCGCGGGTGAGCGCGGCGACCACGTCGCTCTGGATCGCCTCCATCGCCGGGCAGCCGGAGTAGGTCGGGGTGATGCTCACCCGCACGCGGCCGGACTCCTCCAGCCGCACCTCGCGCAGGATCCCGAGATCCTCGATCGTGAGCACCGGGACCTCGGGGTCGAGCACTCCCGCCGCGACCTCCCACGGCGTCCGCACCGCGGTCGATCCGGTCGTTCCCGTCACCACGACGCCCCCGGGTGCGACCGCGCGAGGTGCTGCATCTCGGCGAGGAGGTAGCCCATCTGCTCGCTGTGCACGCCACGACGTCCTCCGGTGACCGCCGGGGGTACGTCGGGGAGGCCCAGTGTCGCCTGGGCGACGACCGCCTCGACCCGTCGGTCCCAGGCCTCACGCAGCGTCGCCGGGTCGACCGCGACCCCGTCGTCGAGCAGGGCAGGGTCGATGTGCTCGGCGCCGAACAGCTCGTCGACGTAGGGCCACTCGGCCTCGAGCGCGTCCTGCATCCGCACGTGCGAGGTCGCCGTCCCGTCGCCCAGCCGGAGCACCCACATCCGGGCGTGGTCGACGTGGTAGTCGACCTCCTTGACGGCCTTCGCGGCGACCGCGGCGAGGGTGGGGTCGGTGCTTCCTCGCAGCGCGGAGTACAGCTCGTGCTGGTAGGTCGCCAGGATCAGCAGGCGGGCCACCGTCACCGCGAAGTCGCCGTGGGGGCGCTCCACCAGGTGGACGTTGTGGAAGTCCCGCTCGTCGCGGAAGTAGGCCAGCGCGTCCTCATCGCGCCCGGCTTCCTCGACCGCGCCGGCGTAGGTGAGCAGGGACCGTGCCTGGCCGAGCAGGTCGAGGCCGATGTTGGCGAGCGCGACGTCCTCCTCGAGCTCGGGCGCGCCGGCGATCCACGCCCCCATCCGCTGGGCGGCGACCAGAGCGTCGTCGGCCAGCGAGAGGACGTAGCGGACCAGGGGCTGGCTCACAGGTGCTTCACGCCCTCGGGAACCTCGTAGAACGTGGGGTGCCGGTAGATCTTGTCGCCGGCCGGCTCGAAGAACGCGTCCTTCTCGTCCGGGCTCGACGCAGTGATCGCGGACGCCGGCACGACCCACAGCGACACGCCCTCCTGCCGACGCGTATAGACGTCACGCGCGTTGCGCAGGGCCATCTCGGCGTCGGGTGCGTGCAGCGACCCGACGTGGGTGTGCGACAGTCCGCGACGGGAGCGCACGAACACCTCCCACAGTGGCCAGCTCGCACGCCCGGGCGGGGCAGGGGTCGTCGTCTCGTTCATGCCACCGCCTCCGCCGTACGAGCCTGCTGCTTCTCGGCGTAGGCGTTCGCCGCGTCTCGCACCCACGCCCCGTCCTCGTGCGCCCTGACCCGGTGCGCCAGCCGCTGCTTGTTGCAGGGGCCGTTGCCCTTGATCACCTCGAACAGCTCGGTGAAGTCGATCTCCCCGAAGTCGTAGTGGCCGCGTTCGTCGTTCCACCGCAGCTCCGGGTCGGGCAGGGTGAGCCCGAGCGCCTCGGCCTGCGGCACGGTCATGTCCACGAAGCGCTGGCGCAGGTCGTCGTTGGAGAACCGCTTGATCCCCCACTTCATCGACTGCTCGGAGTGGGTCGAGTCCGCGTCGGAGGGCCCGAACATCATCAGGCTCGGCCACCACCAGCGGTCCACCGCGTCCTGGGCCATCGCCCTCTGCGCGTCGGTGCCGTGGCTGAGCGTGTAGAGCGCCTCGAAGCCCTGACGCTGGTGGAAGGACTCCTCCTTGCAGACCCGCACCATCGCGCGGGCGTAGGGACCGTAGGAGCACCGGCACAGCGGCACCTGGTTGACGATCGCCGCGCCGTCGACGAGCCAGCCGATCGCACCCATGTCTGCCCAGGTCAGGGTCGGGTAGTTGAAGATCGAGGAGTACTTCTGCCGCCCCGTGTGCAGGGCCTCGAGCAGCTCGGAACGGTCCACGCCGAGAGTCTCGGCCGCGGCGTAGAGGTAGAGCCCGTGGCCGGCCTCGTCCTGCACCTTCGCCATCAGGATCGCCTTGCGCCGCAGGCTCGGGGCGCGGGTGATCCAGTTGCCCTCGGGCTGCATGCCGATGATCTCGGAGTGCGCGTGCTGGGCGATCTGGCGGATCAACGTCTTGCGGTAGGCGTCGGGCATCGCGTCGCGGGGCTCGATCCGTCCGTCGGCGTCGATGGTCTCCTGGAAGCCGGCCGGCCCCACGACGTCGTCGGCTGGGCGATCGGCCTGGGGCGTTCCGGGGGCGGTGAAATCGTTGCCGTACATGCACCCAGGGTAACAAAGGATCTGTTACACATTGCACGCACAAGTACCGCCAGGCTGTAATATTCGCGTCGCCTGCGAGGATGGCCCGATGAGCTCCTCAGCAGCCGGTCCCACCGCCGACGTCTCGGTCCGCGTCGCCTGGGCCGACGACGCCGACGCGATCGCCGGCGTCCAGGTCACGGCATGGCGCCGGGGGTACGACGGACTCCTGCCCACCGAGGTCCTCGAGGCGATGGACCCGCGCGACGTCGCCGCCGTCTGGCGCACCTCCCTGACCAAGCCGGAGGACGCCCGCAACCGGGTCCTCGTCGCCCTCGAGCGCAACACGGTGCGCGGGTTCGCGATCACCTCCCCCTGCCCTGACCCGGACGCCGACCCCGTCGCCGACGGTGAGGTGTCGGACCTGACCGTGGACCCCGGGCATACCCGGCAGGGGCACGGCTCCCGGCTGCTCCAGGCCTGCGCGGACACCCTCCGCGCGGACCGGTTCACCCGCGGGGTGCTCTGGCTCAACAGCACCGACGACGCGCTCCGGGCGTTCCTGGTGGCGGCGGGCTGGGCCCCGGACGGCGCCCACCGCGAGCTCGACCTGCGTGGCGACGGCGAGGTCCGGGTCAAGCAGGTGCGCCTGCACACCGACCTGACCGAGTGAGGTCGGCGCCGGCCCGCCGGCCCGGGTGGCGGGACCCTGCGTCCGGTGCCCCCCTTTGGCCCGGCGGTTCCGACAAGTCGGGCCTTCACCTACAGTGTGGGGCGTCATCTTCCTGGAGGATTCCTTTGCTTCGACGCGCCCTGCTGCCCCTGCTCACCGTTCTTGCCAGTGCCGCACTCGTCGTCGGCGTGGCCGGCACCGAGCAGGCCGCGCAAGCCGGCCCCTCCTACGGGCCGCCCTACGACTACCCCACCGAGCTCATGGGTGATGGTGGCGACGTGATCCCGCTGAAGAACCAGGCCATGATCAGCAGGACCAAGCACGGGTACCGCTACCGCTCCGGACAGCAGGACGGCCACCTCGTGGTGACCCGCGTGGAGGGTGGGGTGCGGTTCGCCGACACCGGCACCGCGAGGTTCAAGAGCCTGGCGCGTGCCTGCAAGCCGCAGCGGGCCCGCACCGGGGTCGCCGCGGTCTGCAGGATGCCGGCCGGCGTCAGCAGGAGCCAGCCGCTCCTGGTCGAGGTGTGGCCGCGACTCGGTGACGACGTCACCGACGGGTCAAGCCTGCCCGCTACCGTCGCGATGGCCGTCCTCGCGGACGCCGGGAACGACGTCACCCGCCTCGGGGCCGGTCCGGACTTCGTCAACAGCGCCCAGGGCCGTGACCGGGTCTTCGGCGGAGGCGGCAACGACTGGCTCCGCGGCGGTGCCGGCAACGACGTGGTCCGTGGCGGCGCGGGTGCGGACTACCTGGTGGGCACCGACGGTCGCGACCGCCTCTTCGGCGGGGCGGGCGACGACAAGCTGGCTGGTGGAGACGCCAGCGACCGGCTGTACACCGGGACCGGCAGGGATGTCGCCTCGTGCGGGGCCGGCACCGACTACGCCAAGGTGGACGGGGCCGACAAGGTCCGCTCCTGCGAGTCCGTCGCCCGACGCTGAGCCGCAGGTCCGGGTAGGGGACTGCCGGTCTAGATTGGGCCGGTGACCGCGCAGCCCACGCACCGCAGCATCGTCCGGGACGGCATCGCCGTGGGCATCGCCACGGGCGCCTACGGCATCTCGTTCGGGGCCATCTCGGTGGCCGCCGGGCTCAGCGTCCTGCAGACCTGCGCCCTCTCCGCCCTCGTCTTCACCGGCGCCTCGCAGTTCGCGCTCGTCGGGGTCGTCGCCGCAGGTGGGGCCCCGCTCTCCGGCGCGGTGACCGCCCTCCTGCTCGGCTCCCGCAACACGCTCTACGGGCTGCGGCTGGCCCCCCAGCTGGCCTGGACGGGCTGGCGCCGGGTCGCGGCCGCGCACCTGGTGATCGACGAGTCGACGGCGATGTCGGTCACCCGCGAGACCCGGGCCGCGGCCAGACTGGGCTTCCTCAGCACGGGGCTGGCCGTCTTCGCCTTCTGGAACCTCGCCACGCTCGGGGGTGCCCTCGCCGGGGAGTCCCTCGGCGACCCGCGCAGCTACGGGCTCGACGCCGCTGTCGGCGGGGCGTTCCTGGCTCTGCTGTGGCCACGGCTGCGGGACCGGCACAACCAGCTGGCCGCCGTCCTCGCGGTGGGCCTGGCGCTCACTCTGGTCCCAGTGACCGCCGCCGGGGTGCCCGTCCTCGCCGCCGGCCTGGTGGCGCTCGCGGTCGGGGTGGCGACGCGCAAGGATCCGGACCCGACCGAGATCCCCGACCGTGACGACCTGCCGAGCGGAGGGGAGCACCGATGATGTGGGCAGCCATCGCCGTCACCGCCGTAGGGTGCTACCTGCTCAAGGTCGCCGGACTTTCGGTCCCGGCCTCGGTCCTGCAGCACCCGCTCGTGCACCGTGTCGCAGACCTGATGCCGGTGGCGCTGCTGGCGGCACTGGTGGCCGTGCAGGTCGTCGCCACCGGGCCGGAGCTCACCCTCGACGCCCGGGTAGCAGGGCTCGCGGCCGCCGTCGTGGCCCTCCTGCTCCGGGCGCCGTTCATCGTGGTCGTTCTCGCCGCGGCGCTGACCGCCGCTGTCCTCCGCCTCCTCCCCTGGTGACGCCGGTGGGGCGGGACCGAGCCGCGGCTTCGCGCCTAGGACATCGTCCCTTGGGCGAGCAGGAGCTCGCTCACCGCTCCGAGCAGCTCGGGGGAGAGGTCGAGGCTCTGCAGGCTGAGCGCGGCGGACGGGGGATCCTCCCGACGCACGAGGTCCCAGATCGCGCCCTTGGTCGAGAACGCGATGTTCGCCCGGTCGAGCAGCGCGAACAGCCTCTCCTCCACGTCGTTCGTGGCCACCGAGGTGTCGCCGTGGAGCAGCACCAGCACGCGGGATCGCCGCACCGGGCCGGTCCGTGCACGCACGCTCCCTGGGACCGGACCCGGCTCCAGGGACAGCTGCCGGGTCTCCCCTTCCACCTGCACGTCGAGGTGGTCGAGGGCCGCGAAGCCGACGAGCACGAGGTCGAGGCTGCGCCCCTCGGGCAGCGACGACAGGTCACCCTCTGGCGCCTCGATGGTGAGCTCACCGGCTGCGGAGTCGAAGCGGATCGCGGTCGAGGCCCAGCGCTCGTCGTCGCGGTCCTCCCAAAGGGTGAACGCACCGTCCGCGCCCGCGAAGACCCGCAGCTCCAGCTCGTCGGGGTTCACGGTGCTGTTGGTGACCGCCGTCTCCGGGACCAGCGGCACGATCGCTCCGGCACGGGCCAGCACCGGGATGCTGTCGAGGTCGCGGTGCAGGTACGCCGACCGGCCGCCGCGGTAGACCAGGCCGGTGAAGAAGTCGACCCAGGTGCCCGGCGGGATCCAGGTCCGCACACGTCCGAGGCGCAACCGGGGGTCGGTGGGCTCCGTGATCGGGGCGACCATCAGCTCGGAGCCGAAGAGGTACTGGTTCGTGGCCTTGTAGGCGTCCTCGTCCCAGGGGTGCTCGTAGTACATCGGCTGGACGAGGGGCTCGTCGTCGGTGTGCGCCCGGTGGTTCATCGAGTACAGGTAGGGCACCAGCTGGTGCCGCAGTCGCAGCCAGTCCCGCATCACCCGTTCCGCCCGCTCGTCGAACCGCCAGGGCTCCTTGCTGGTGAACGGGTCGAACCCGGAGTGCAGCCGCAGCACGGGTGAGAAGACCCCGAACTGCAGCCACCGGGTGGCGAGCTCGTCGTCCTTGCCGCCCTGGAAGTGGCCGCCGATGTCGTGGCTCCACCACCCGTAGCCGACGTTGGACGCGGTGGCGGTGAAGTAGGGCTGGAAGTGCAGGGAGGCCCAGCTGATGACGGTGTCGCCGGAGAACCCGACCGGGTAGCGGTGGCTTCCGATCCCGGCGTAGCGGGAGAACGTCAACGGACGGCGGCCGGCTCGTCCCGAGTCGAGGTAGTGCACGTGGTTGAGCACCCACAGCGGGTCCAGACCCGGGAGCTTGGAGACGTTGCCCGACTGCCAGTCGAGCCACCAGAAGTCCACCCCCTCCTCCTCGAGCGGGTGGTGCACCTCCTCCAGGTAGGCCTCGAGGAACGCGGGGTCGGCGGGGTCGAAGTTGACCGGGAGCCCACTGGCGGGGTCGATCCCCATCCGGGTGGCCATCGGCTCATAAGCGTCCTCGAACGCGCGGATCCCGTCTGCCGGGTGAACGTTCAGCGATACCCGAAGGTCCCGCTCGTGGAGCGCCTCGAGGAAACCTTCCGGGTCGGGGAAGAGGTCCGGGTTCCAGGTGTAGCCCGTCCACCCGTTGCCGTAGGAGGGGTCCACCTCGGTGACGTGCCAGTCCATGTCGATCACGCCGACCGAGAACGGCAGCCTCTCGCGGGCGAAGCGGTCCATGAGTCCGACGTACTCGTCCGCGGAGTAGGGGTGGTACCGGCTCCACCAGTTACCGAGCGCGAACCGCGGCAGCAGGGGCTGCTTGCCGGTGAGCGCGTAGAACGCCTTGACGGCCTGCCGGTAGTCACGCCCGTAGCCGAAGACGTAGAGGTCGACGTTGCCCTCCTGCCGCGGTGCCAGCCATCCGTCGTCGGTGAGCAGCATCGTCGTGGAGTCGTCGACCACCGCGATCCCGTTGCGGGAGAGCACGCCGTCCTCCAGCTCGCACGCACCGTCGACGTCGTCCAGGGTCCGCGCCGTACCGCCGAGGTTCGGCATCGACTCTCCGAAGCGCCACAGGTTGTCGTGCGCGGTGAAGTTCCCGCGGGCCAGGACCGAGAGCCCCTCCGGGCTGAACGGCCGCTTGTCGTAGACCACGTGCAGGCGCTCGGTGTGGATCTCGAGCTCGCCGCTGTTCTCGACCAGCTCGAAGTCCACCTCGGGGAAGTCCCGGTTGAGGACGGCCTGGGAGGCCCGGTCCTCGAACACCCCGCGGGGGCTGTACTCGAGACGCAGCAGACCCGCGTCGAGGATGGTGATCCGGTAGTTCTCCCCCACCACCACGTTGGCGGCGCGGGCGTGCGGGCGGGTCGGAAGGTGGAGGTGTGGCCTCATCGGGACCAGGCTACGCGCGGCATCAACGACCACCCTCGATGCGTCGGCTGCGCTGCTCCGTGCCGGGTCCGCCGTACGGATAGTCGGCGGGCTGCGGGTCGCTGGCCTCGTCGAGGCGGCGAGTGTGCTCGTCGGACAGGTGCAGCCCGGCAGCACCCAGGTTGTCCTCGAGCTGGTCGAGGGTGCGCGCGCCCAGGATCACCGAGGTGACCGTGGGCCGGTCGACCAGCCAGGCCAGCGCCACCTGGGCCATCGAGACGCCGAGCTCGTCGGCGACGGTGTGCACCGCCTCGACGACGTCCCACGTGCGTTCACTCCCACTGCGACGGTCGTAGGCCTCCACCCCGCGCTCGGGGTTCTCGCCGAGCCGGGTGGCTCCGGTGGGTCGCTCGTCGCGACGGTACTTCCCCGTCAGCCAACCACCGCCGAGCGGTGACCAGGGCAGCAGCCCGACGTCGTTGGCCCGCGCCGCCGCGACGATCTCCCACTCCACCTCGCGGACCAGCAGGTTGTACTGCGGCTGCAGGGTCACCGGCACCGCCAGCCCGCGGCGCTCGGCCACGTCGACGACCCGCTGCAGCTGCCAGCCGGTGTAGTTCGACAGCCCGGTGTAGTGGATCTTCCCCGCCCGGACCGCGTCGTCGAGGAAGCCGAGCGTCTCCTCGAGCGGGGTCCAGGGATCCCAGGCATGCACCTGGTAGAGGTCCACGCGCTCCACACCCAGACGACGCAGGGAGTCGTCGAGCGCGGTCGCCAGGTGTCGGCGCGAGAGCCCGACCTCGTTGGGCCCCTGACCCATCGGGAAGCGTCCCTTGGTCGCGAGCACCACGCGCTCGCGCGTCTCTGCCTGCCGGCCGGCGAGCCAGCGGCCGATGATCTCCTCGCTGGTCCCCCGGCTGTAGACGTCGGCGGTGTCGACGAGCGTGCCGCCCGCCTCCACGAACCGGTCCAGCTGCTCGTGCGAGTCCTCCGCGCTGGTCTCCGCCCCGAACGTCATCGTGCCCAGGGCGAGGGACGAGACCGCGCATCCGCTGCGGCCGAGGGTGCGGTACTCCATGGTGGTCCTTCCGTGGTCGGGTCCCGGGCCGGTCAGGCGATGTCGATCCTGCCCTGGTCGTCGAGGGGGAATCCGGGGTTGTGGCAGATCTCCCAGAGGTGGCCGTCGGGATCGGCGAAGTAGCCCGAGTAGCCGCCCCACTCCGTGCCGGCCGCGGGCTTCACGATCCTGCCGCCCGCCTCGCGGACGCGCACGAAGGCCAGGTCCACGGCACCCTCCGACGCGAGGTTGACCGCCATCGTGACGGCGCGGTACCCCGGCTGCTCGTCGGCCTCGGGCGCCTCGAGGTGGGCGTCGGCGGCGAGGTCGGCGTACCCGTACAGGCCCAGCCAGCTGCCGGAGGTCTTGAACCACACGATGCCGTTCGCGACGTCGCCCCGCTGCTCCCAGCCGAGGTCGGCGTAGAAGCGCACGGACCGGACGAGGTCGGTGACACCCAGGGTGACGATGACGAGGTTGGCGGGTACGGGAGTCGGCACCGGACCAGTCTTGCGCATCTGAGCCGTCAGGCGTCAGGCCGTCCGTCGTGCAGCTCGATGGCCCGGCGCACGGCGCCACGGGCCCGGGTCCGGTCCCCGGCGTCGTCGTAGGCGAGCGCGAGGCGGTACCACGCCCGCCAGCTCTCCGGCTCCGCCTCGACCTCGGCCTGCCGCTCGGCGAACGCGAGGTCGGCGGCGCCGCGCTCGACACGGCCGGAGGGTCGCCGGGGAAGGTCGTCGACGGGGAGGCCCCGCTCGGAGTCCAGTACGGCGGCGAGCTCGGCGGACCGTCGCCCGAAGCTCACCTCGCGCGCGACCAGACCGAGCCCGATGACCGGGATCACCAGCACCCCCACGCCCAGCAGCATCGCCGCGGGCTCACCGCTGGCGACGAACGCGACGCCCTTGGCGCCGATCAGGACGGCGTAGAAGACGAGCACCGCCACGAGGACGGCGATGACCGTCTTGGTCCGCATCAGTCCAGGCCCAGGAACTCTTCGAGCCCGACGGTGAGGCCGGGTGCGGAGCCGATCCGGCGCAGGCCCAGGAGCACGCCGGGGGTGAAGGAGACGCGGTCCATCGAGTCGTGCCGGATGGTGAGGGTCTCCCCCGGCCCGCCCAGGATCACCTCCTGGTGCGCCACGAGCCCCCGGATCCGGAGGCCGTGGACGCGGATCCCGTCCACGTCGGCACCCCGAGCGCCCTCGAGGGCGGTCGACGTGGCGTCCGGGATCGGGTCCGAGCCCGCGCGGCGGCGGGCGTCGGCGACCAGCGAGGCGGTACGACGGGCCGTCCCGGACGGCGCATCAGCTTTGTCCGGGTGGTGCAGCTCGACGATCTCCACGGACTCGTAGAACGGCGCCGCCTCCGCAGCGAAGCGCATCATCAAGATCGCGCCGATGGAGAAGTTCGGGGCGACGAGCACCCCGGTGCCGCGGGTGGCTGCGAGCCAGGACTCGAGCCTCGCGATCCGCTCGTCGTCGAAGCCCGTCGTCCCGACCACCGCGTGGATGCCGTGGCCGATGCAGAACTCGAGGTTGTCCATCACCACGTCGGGATGGGTGAAGTCCACCACCGCCTCGGCTCCCGCAGACACCAGCGCGTCGAGGGAGTCCTCGGCGTCGAGCGCGGCGACGAGCTCCATGTCCTCGGCCAGCTCGACCGCGCGGCAGACCTCCGCGCCCACCTTGCCCAGGGCGCCGAGCACGCCCACCTTGATCGTCGAAGTCACGGCCACCAACCTAGTCGCAGACGGCGGGTGCCCCGAACGGACCCACGACGGCGAGCGTCTCGGGCTGGTCGAAGAGCTCCTTGGCGAGGACCTGGACATCGTCGACGGTGACGGCGTCGATCCGTTGGATCACCTCGTCGAGCCCTGGGAGCTCGTCGTAGAGAAGCTCGGCCTTGGCGATCCGGGACATCCGCGACCCGGAGTCCTCCAGGCTCAGCACGAGCCCGCCCCGGAGCTGGCCCTGGCCGCGCTCGAGCTCCTCGTGGCTGATTCCCGTCTCGGCGAGCGCGCGCAGCTCGGCGCGGACGACCTCGAGCACGTCCTGCTTCTTGCTGGGCAGGCAGCCCACCCCGACCCCGAACATCCCGCTGTCGGTGTAGTGCGAGGCGAAGGAGTACACCGAGTAGGCGAGACCGCGCCGCTCCCGGACCTCCTGGAACAGGCGCGAGGACGTGCCGCCGCCGAGCACGGCGTTGAGCACGCCGAGGGCGTAGCGCCGCTCGTCGGTGCGCACCAGCCCGTTCACCCCGAGCACCAGGTTGACCTGCTCGAACGGCCGGCTCAGGCTGACCTCGCCCGGCGTCGTACGGCGGGGACGGTCGGTCCTGCGCACCGCGAGCGGCCGGACCCCGGTGTCGGACAGGAAGTTCCCCCGACCGAACGCCTTGCGCACCTGGCGTACGACGGTCGCGTGGTCGATGTTGCCCGCGACCGCGACCACCATGTTCTCGGGACGGTAGCGCGACCGGTAGTAGCGCACGATCTGGGCGCGGTTCAGTGACCGGATCGACTCGACCGTACCCGCGATGGGGCGACCGAGCGGGGAGCGGTCCCACGCCTTCTCGGCGTACAGGTTGTGCACCACGTCGTCGGGGTCGTCGTCGTGCATGGCGATCTCGTCCAGGATCACCTCACGCTCGGCCTCGACGTCGGCGGCGGTGAGGGACGAGGACGT